>Ga0308309_10000489_pt1 | contig 25438 bp, 20 predicted proteins | sample HubBroMetageWFT5_FD_192491 | JGI IMG/M metagenome (GOLD analysis project Ga0308309, IMG submission 192491) | Warmed and freeze-thawed soil microbial communities from the Hubbard Brook experimental Forest, New Hampshire - Hubbard Brook CCASE Soil... | ecosystem: Environmental > Terrestrial >...
AGCCCCGCTTAGAGCAACCAGCTCTAAGTCTCAGCCACCTCACCTGGTCTTAGACTCCCACAACAATTACCACATTCAGAACTTGTCATTCGACCACCTCCTTTCCGGTGTAATCGCAGATTAGTATGAAATCCTGTGGAGCGTCAACCGGCACGAAAGTGGGTGCCGAGAGTGCCACTCCCTCCTTCTGTTACTTTAGAAGTCTCGCCTAATGAAACGGCGAACGACGATGGGAACTGCCACAAAGCCTGCCACTGTCGGAGATATTCTTCGCCAGCGCTGTCCCCGTTGTCGCACGGGAAGTATTTTTCGCTACTCCATCTTCCGAGGATTCCCCAAGATGCACGACCGTTGTCCCGTCTGTGATCTCAAGTTTGATCGGGAGCCCGGCTACTTTCTCGGCGCCATGTACGTGAGCTACGCCTTAGGAGTGGTGATCGTCGCGCTCTTCGCCACTCTGCTGTGGTCCGTCACAGGATGGCGGATCACGAAAGACATTATCTGGGCCGTCGTGCTGTTCCTGCCGCTTGCGCCCACGATCACACTCTTTGCCCGCGTGCTCTGGATCTATCTCGACCAGGCCATCGACCCTGAACGGCAGCCCTAGCGCATGCCAAACGCATAGTCTCGCCTGCCGCGTGGCTGCAAATTCCTGCCAGACCTCACTGAATATTTGCGGCCGACATACAACCTGCTTACAGGACTGCGCGTTCTTAATTCTGATTCACGTCCACAAGATGGGCTGGGAAGCTCCAGATGCGTTATTCTCAAAAGGGGAGAACGTGGAATGACTAGGTTCGCGGTCGCACTCATTACTTTGACTGTCCTGATTGGTTCGTTTGCTTTCGCTCAAGACTCAACCCCAAAAGTGCAGGTGTTCGGGGGATACTCCCTGACACGTGAAGATACTGGCGGACTCTCGCTTCTAACCGTGGACCTCGTCGTGCCCCATCCGATGGGCACCTTCGGAGTGAACTACGACTTCCAGGGATGGAGTGCGGAGGGGCAATACAATGCCAACCGCTGGGTGGGAGTTGCCGTGGATTTTGGCGGCCGCTATGGCAGGCCCATCAATTCGTCGACCAGCGGAGTCTCCGGGCTTCCCAATTCCACTGCGTATTCCATCCTGGCTGGTCCCGTTGTCTCCTATCGGACCAAATCAAGACTGACTCCCTTCGTACATGTCTTGCTCGGCTGGGATCGAACCAGCCTGAGTGCAAGCACCCTTACGGGCGTGTCTCCTTCGGTCTCTTACGCCGCCATAACTGCCAACGACTTCGCGCTGGCGGTGGGTGGCGGAGTCGATCTCAAAGTGTTTCGGCCGTTATCGGTTCGGTTGGGACAGGTGGACTACTTCCACACCAGTGTTAATTCGAATAAGCTTTACGGAGCCGATTTCAATAGCGTCTTGTTCGAAGGCTACCCGACTCACCAAGTCAATTTTCGCTTCTCCGCGGGAATCGTCGCACAGTTCTGAGCGCGGCTTCTACGGCAATCCGAAGGCGTACACTGCGCTGCCCGCCGCAATCGCAACAAATTCTTTTCCGTCGACGGCGAAGGCCATCGGCGCGGCATAGACCGCACCACCCATCTGGAAGTGCCACAGCGTCTTGCCTGAAGCCGCATTCAGGGCGATGAAATTTCCCTCGGCGTCGCCGGTGAATACCAGGCTTCCGGCAGTTGACAGCACTCCCGACCAGGTTGGAGAAGTGTGCTCAAACTTCCACTTGATCTCTCCGGTCGCCGGGTCGATTGCTTTCAGGAATCCGCGATACGGTTCAGCTTCATCGGACGGAAAGTAAGCGCTGCCGTAATACGCATGCCCAGCCTCGTAAGGTTGCAGCGCAGTAGAAAAGATGTCGCACTGATCGCGCGCCGTTACATAGAACAGCGCCGTCTGCGGATCGAATGTCGGCGCCATGAAGTTCGTTGTGCCCAGCGCCCCGGGACATATCGTGTGCCCCTCAAGGGTTGGCGAAGCATGCTGGTTCGCCACCGGACGCCCTTCCTCGTCTTTCGCGTCGCTCCATGTAGTCTTTCCGTAGGCGTTCGCCAGGATCAGTTTGCCGGTCGTGCGGTCGATCACGTAGAAAAAACCATTGCGGTTGGCCTGCGCGATCAGACGCTTGCCGTCGGAAAGGTCGATCATCACCGGCACCTGCGTCGCATCCCAGTCGTGCTCGTCGTGTTTGGTGAACTGGAAAAACCAGTTCAACTTCCCCGTGTCGGCGTTGAGTGCCAGCAGAGTGTTGCTGTAAAGGTTGTCCCCGGCACGTCCCTCGCCGCGATTGGACGGCGCAGGATTACCCGTCGGCCAGAAAATCTGGTTGGTCACTGCGTCATAAGTTCCGGTGTTCCACGCCGGAGCGCCGCCGGTCTTCCACGAACCTCCCTCCCAAGTGTCATGCCCCGGCTCGCCCGGTCCCGGCACAGTGTAGAAGCGCCATTTGCGCGCGCCGGTCGCGGCATCGTAAGCATCGACGAAGCCGCGCACTCCGTACTCGCCGCCGGAAACGCCGATCACCATCAGATCCTTCACCGCCAGCGGCGCGACCGTAAAGCTGTATCCTTTTTGGTACTCCGCGGCCACAACATCCCAGATCACATTCCCCGTCTTCGCATCGAGCGCAATCACATGGGCATCGAGCGTCCCCAGGAAAACTTTGTCCCCAAGAATGGCGAGTCCGCGATTCACCCGCCCGCAGCACGGACGAATGTCCCCCGGCAGTTGATGCTGATACATCCAGATGGGCCGCCCCGTGCGCGCATCCAGGGCAAACGCCCGGTCGTCCTGCGCCGTGGCATAGAGAATCCCATCCACCACCAGCGGTGTGGTCTCAAGATTTCCCGTCGCCCCAGTCTGGTACACCCATTTCGCCACCAGCGTGTGCGCGTTCGTGACCTTGATCTGATCGAGTGAACTGAATCGCCGTCCCGAATAATCGCCGGAATAAGTCAGCCAATTCTGCGGCTCCTTCTGAGAATTCACCAGCCGATCGAAAGTGACCTGGCCGTGCGTCTCTGACGCGAGGAGAGCGCAAGCCAGACACCCCATCCATAGGGTCGTGAGGATTCTGCGCGCCGTCATTTCGCCCCCACGCTGATCAGGAAAGCCACAATATCCTCAAGATCTTTATCGCTCAAAACGTCCGGGCTATAAATCGGCATCAGCGACTGCCGGCTCTTCTTGAACGAACGCAGCTTATCCTTCTCCAACAAATAAATCTTTTCATTCGCATCCATCATCTGCACGCTGAAGCTGTCCTCGTTCAGTGCCACACCCTTGATTTGCATGCCGTCGGCGGTCACCACGGTGATGGTCTCGTATTCCTGAGGAAACTCTTTCGTGGCCTCCTTCAATCCCCAAGCCAGTCGCCGGCTGGGATTGCGCACCGAATCGACAATTGATTCCGGCGTACGCGAACCGCCAACGGAAGTGAGTTCCGGCCCCACGCGCCCGCCCTTGCCTTCCACCATGTGGCACAGTGAGCAATTGGCGTCGCCGTAGAAAAGTTCCTTGCCATGTGCCGCACTGCCGGCAGACTTGGACGGTGCCTTCACCTCCACGCTGCGAATGTAGGCGATGATCTGCCAGATCTCTTCATCCGTCATCCCAACGCCCTGGCCGTTGGTTCCGTTCGCAGGCATCGCGGTGCCGGGAATTCCGTTGCTGATCACCTGAAACATCTCCGCATCCGAATGCACGTGCTTCTTCTGCGCCCGCGTCAAATCCGGCCCTCGTCCGCCTCCGTGCGCCCCCAGCCCATGACAAAGCGCGCAGTTGATGCGGAATTCATACTCCCCAGCCTTAGCCGCTTTGGGGTCGCCTGCAAGCGGATTGCGGTCGTCCGCCCTGCACACGTCGCCCACCACCAGTAACACGATCATCCCTGCGCACCAGCGTCTGGACATGGCTCACCTTTGGGGAATTTGCCGCATTCTACGCCAAGAGATGAAAACCATGTCTTTGGAAATTGTGGCCGCCTCCCAGGCCCAGCGAGATCCCCCTGTCGTACATGTCCGCCGGGTATCTGGGACCCGGCCTTCCGGGTATCTACACTGAACTTCTCCCCTCAAGGGTGCCGATCTTTCACCTTAGGCGGCTCTTAGAAGGCTTGCATCAAGATCGTAGGCTGCGCGTTAAGCGCTTGATTTCTTAGCCTTTCCACTGGAAGGCGCCTTCCTGCGGCAGGCCGAGGTGGGCCAGTACGCGGTAGGCGAACTCGCGGGCCATGTCATCCAAGCTTGCGGGCCGGTAATAGAAAGCCGGGATGAGCGGAAAGACAGTTGCCCCGGCATCGGCAGCCCGGTACATGTTTCGGATGTGGATTTTGTTGAGCGGCGTTTCGCGCACGCACAGCATCAGCGGACGCTTCTCTTTCAGACATACGTCGGCCGCGCGCTCAATCAGGTGCGAGGCGTCGCCGTTAGCGATGCGGGCCAAAGTGCCCACGCTGCACGGGATCACGATCATGGCGTCCGCGGGATAAGAACCGCTCGCCACGTTCGCCCCGATGTCAGCGTTCGACTGCTCTTTAATTTTCAAGGGAGCGCTGGCTGCACGGGCTGACGATTTGGTTTTTTCGCCACCAAGGATCTGGGGAATAAGTTTCGAGCGGCCCCTGATGCCGAGTTCTTCAGCCAGCACGCGCAGGCCGGAGTCGGACGCGATGAAGTTCACGATCTGAACTCGGACATCGCGCTCGACCGCAAGCAGCAGTTGCCGCAGAAATATCGATCCGCTGGCGCCAGTAGTAGCGATAGTCAGATTCTGCGGCGGATGATGCGGCAAAAAGCCTCCCTCGAGGCGACGCAAGGCGTCACCCCGAAGTTTGGAGCATAGGGACGCCGAGCAAGGGAAGTCAAGGAGAGTCGGGAAGAACTGATAGCTGACAGCTGAGAACTGAGAACTGAGAACTGAGAACTGCTATGTCATCCGCGGTCAATTTGCGATCCCGCCGCAGCGCAGGGCAGCTCCAGGCCCTGGCCGGAGTCGAGCGCGAAATCCGCGCCCAGGATTCGCACAGCCGCCGCAAATATCTCCGCGAATTCAATCAGGCCTTTCGCAACTACGACTCGCTTCTCGATTCGCAACAGCTCCAGAATGCTCTGCACGCCGCCGACGTGGTCCTGATCGGTGACTACCACGCCCTGCCCGGCGCCCAGCGCTACGCCGCATCGCTCCTCGAACAGCGCGCCCTGGTTGGAGATCGGCCGGTCGTGCTCGGAGTCGAAACCATCTTCGCCCGCGACCAGCACATCCTCGAAGAATGGTGGCGTCGTGAGATCGACGAGAGTGAACTCCGCCAGCGTATCCGTTTCGATCTCGACTGGGGCTACGACTGGGCTCCGTTCCACGAACTGGTGGTAGCGGCCCGTGACCACGGAGAAGCCATCTATGGCCTCGATTGCATGCCCCGCGAAAACTTGCGCAAGATCGGCGCCCGCGACCGTCACGCCGCTGCCAAGATCGCCGAGATCCGCGAGCGCCATCCCAATGCCGCGATCTTCGTGCTGTTCGGCGAATCGCACCTCGCTCCTGGACACCTCCCGCGCGTCGTCCACAAGGCGCTGCCCGGAGCCAGAATCCTCACCGTGCTGCAGAACGTAGATGCGCTGTATTGGCGCGCCGCGGGCGAGCGGGTCGACAAAGTCGACGCGGTGCGCGTCACCGACAATGTCCTCTGCGTCTTCAACGCCACGCCGCTCGAAAAATACGAAAGCTACCGTCTGTTTCTCGATCAGTGGAGCCGCTCCGACAGCGGCCCCGACTTCGCGCCAACCATCTATAACCTGATCGGCAGCCTGGCCAGCTTTCTCGAGATCAACCGTTATTCCCCGCACAACGGCACGCAACCAAAGTTTCTGGTCGACATGCTGCCTGAGGTTCACGGCAACGCGTCAGACGCGATGCTGCGCCGCCTGCTCTCCCGCAAGGGCATCACTGAGCAGCAATTGAAAACCATGCTGGCGAGCGTGGAAGAGCGAGGCAGCGCTTATTTCCCCGAGGTGAATGCGTTCCACATCCGCGAATTCCAGATGATGCACGCCGCCGAAGATGCCACGCGCTTTCTGCACCACGCCTGCCGGGGTCTGCCCCAGCGCCTGAATGGACACGACGCAAACGGCACTGGCGCGCAGGAAAATGCCGGCCCAGTCCTGCCCACCGACGCCTTCTACATCCGAGTGATCGAACATGCGGTGGCCTACTTCGGTTCGCGCGTTCTGTATCCCTCAAGGCCCGCGCCCGAAACCCAAGACTCGCCCGCGTTGTCACGCGCCGCAGTCGAAAAAGCCGCACAGTGGGCCATCCGCTCAGATGCGGATAAGTTCGAATCGATCGCGCAGGATTGGGGATACCGCGTGGGAAGCCAGATCTACGTCGGCTACCTCGCGGGCAAGGTGAAGCCGCAAGGCCTGCGACGCCTGTTTCTAAGTCACCTAGATGAGCCGGGCTTAGCCCACAAAGTCTGCACCGCCGTAATCGCCAAAATCCGCAACGCAATGAAGTAGCGCCGCCGTCTCGGCGGCTGTCAGGCGGGGACGTCGGCGCGACTGTCACGCCGAATGCTAATCTAGAACCCGCCGTGAACGCCGAATCCATTCGCAAACTCCTCGAGCAGGTCCGCCACGGCAAACTCACGCCCGACGAGGCGGTAAACCGCCTGCGCCACTTGCCGTTCGAGGATCTCGGATTTGCCAAGGTCGACCACCACCGTAGCCTCCGCGCTGGCATGCCCGAAGTGATTTTCGGAGAAGGGAAGACTCCGCCTCAGGTCGCCGAGATTTTCGCGCGGTTGGCTAAGCATGGCGGCAACATCCTGGCCACCCACGCCGATAAGAAACAGTTCGCCGCAGTCAAGAAGAAAGTACGCACAGCAGAATATCGCGAGCTGGCCCGAGCGATCGTACTGCAGCGCGATCCAAACACCTACGGCAAAGGAACCATCGCCGTGGTTTCCGCAGGAACCAGCGACATCCCCATCGCCGAAGAAGCCGTCGTGACCGCCGAACTCATGGGCAATAAGGTCGAACACTTCTACGACGTCGGCGTCGCCGGAATTCACCGCCTTCTCGCCAATCGCGAAGCCCTGACGAAAGCCCGCGTGGTAATTGTCTGCGCCGGTATGGAGGGTGCCCTGCCGAGCGTCGTGGGAGGCCTGGTGGGCGTTCCCGTCATTGCCGTCCCCACCAGCGTCGGCTACGGCGCATCGTTCAAGGGGCTGACCGCGTTGCTCGGCATGCTGAATTCCTGCGCCTCAAACGTAAGCGTGGTAAATATCGATAACGGATTCGGCGGCGGCTACGTCGCGTCCCTGATCAATCGAGTGTAAGGAGGCCGTTTATGAAATGCTTTTCGGTTGCAATCGTCGGATGTCTCCTGATTTCCGCCTCGTTGGCCGGCGACGTAAAAACTGTGCCTCTGGCGGAAGTCGCGCAGCGCGCCGTCGCCCAATCCAAGCTCACATCACCGGGCAGCGCAGCATTTCATTTAAAGGCGACAATTATCGAGACAACAAATCCTGATTCCACCTACAAGGGAGAAATCGAAGAATACTGGATGTCACCCGAGAAGTGGCGGCGCATTGTCGCATCGCCCGGGTTTTCGCAGACACTGATCGTGAACGGCGATCAAGTCTCAGAACAGGACAAAGGTGACTACTTCCCATGGTGGCTGAACGACCTAGTCACTGCCATGTTCGATCCGCTGCCGATACTCGACGGCTTGAGCAAGCTGAGCGCATCGTTGCCAAAGCTGAGCGGATCGGAGCATTCCAACAGTTGTGCCCGATTGCAGATGAAGGTCGGGACGGCCCCGGCTGAGAACACTGCATTCCTCGTGTTTTGCTTCGAGGGCAGTCACGGGCTGCTGGAATCCGCCGCTGCTCCGGGCTACGAGGCCGAATTCAAAGACTACCGGGAATTCAAGAACAAGCGGGTTGCGCGTCAGTTGGTGATCGACCCAGAGCCAGGAACGACGATTGAGGCAAGGGTAACTGAGTTAACCGAGCTCACGAATCCTGACGAAAGCCTGTTCGCGGTCGCGCAGGCGACGCCTCCCGAGGAACGCATCGGACGTATCAGCGTTCCCGAAGCCACTGTCCGTAGCCTATCCGAATACACGCCCGACATCCTTTGGCCGTCCGCGCGGAGCGGCAATACCTCCGGTGTGCTCAGTATGTACATCTCCGTGGATCGGAGCGGGCATGTCCGCGAGGCTTGGCCGCTCAACTCGGACAACGCAGGCCTCGAGGATCCCGCTCGGGAACAGGTCATGATGTGGCAATTTAGGCCCGCCAAGATCCACGATGCGCCGGTCCAGATCGAAACCGTACTCACCCTTGCCTTCAATACCAAGATTGGAGATCCAATCCCCATCCTGTCCGACGAAGAAGCTCGAAAGCTGGCCACAACCATCGTCGAGCCAGTATTTCCTCCCGGAAGTTTGAAGGGAACAGAAGTGAAGGTGCAGGTGGGAGTGAGCTTGGAGGGGACAGTGAATGGTATTGCGAATTCCTACCACGTCCCGACGCCGCTTTTCATGGCCGCGCATCGAGCAGTCCGACAATGGCATTTCCGTCCCTATTTGCGGGACGGCAAGCCTGATATCTTCGGCGCCGACATCATCTTTCGCGTTCCGTAGGCAAGGAAAAAGGACGCGGCTCGCGCCGCGCCCCCTCTGCCCACCCCCGACCGCATTACATCCCCGATTGTCCCGACTCCACCTCCAGCTTGTTTTCCACGCTGAAGACGCCAGGAATCTGATTCGCTCGCAGGCCAGCGACGTTCCTATCCATGCTGCTATCAACCGAGCCGTAAAGCGTAACGTGGCCGTTCACCACGATAATGCGAATCGGCCGCGCCGGATCCATCGCGTACTTGCTCAGCACCGGGTCGCGATAAATAGCTCGGGCCGCGCGCAGGCGCACCCCCTCGTCAAACGGCGAAACTGGTTCGACCGAGATGTTCGCGATCACGTCCTTTACCCCTTGCATCGAATAGATGTCCGCGAGAGCTTCGTCCCGGCCCAGGCCCGTTAGATCCTGCCCTTCCACCGTGACCACACCATCCTTCACGCCCAGGGCAAAGTAGTCGAACGTGCTGTCGTAGCCTTCGCGCACATAGTTCAGCTTTTGAGCCAGTTTCCGCGCCAGTTGCTCGTCGGGAACGTTCGACCCCACCACTGTGATTAGATTGTCTACGCCTTGCACGCTCGCAGTTTTTCGAGCGAGCTTCGCCGCATCCAGTCTGCGCTGGTAGAGATCCACCGTTCCCGTCAAGGTTACAATGCCGTCCTCCACGCTGGATTTCACATTACTGAACTGACTTTTCTTTGCCAGTTTCTCCTTGACGCTGGTTTGAAGTTGATTGTCGTAGCGTGTCGCGGCCTCGGTCTGAGCGATAAGCGTCGCGCTCAACAATCCCGCCGCGAGCAAAGATCCCGCCGCCTTCAGTAAACGTGTTGCAGTCATAAGGTCACCTCCGACCCGATTGACAAATCTTTACGATTTAACCGTATGGTTAATTAACTCGTAATAAGGTGAACCCGATGGGACCAGGAAAGTTGCGGAGAAAGTCAGTTGTGGCAGAAGTCAGCGCTGCTTTCTGGATGTGCGGGAGTGCCTGACAGGCTTGGCGACGTTCGATCGGCGCGCGTTTTCCGGCGGCCCACTGGCTCCAAACACACGCGCGAAAATCTTGTCGACATTCTTCAGCTGACGCCGCAAATCGAAAGCATGCTCGACTCGCTTGCGAGGAACTTTTCCCGTGATCTCCTTATCGGTAAGCACAAGCTGGTGGAAGTCGAGACTCTCCTTCCACGCCCGCATGGCATGTCCCTGCACCAATCGGTAAGCGTCTTCGCGGGAAACTCCACTCTCCACCAGATCCAGCAGCAACTGCCCGCTGAAGATCAGGCCATGGGTGCTCTCGAGGTTCGCCCGCATCCGTTCGGGATAGACGAACATCGTCTCAATCAAGTTGGCAGTCTTATTCAACAGATAATCAACCAGCGTGGTCGAATCCGGCAGAATCACGCGTTCCGCCGACGAGTGCGAAATGTCGCGCTCATGCCACAGGGCAACGTTCTCAAATCCCGCTTGCGCATTGCCCCGCACCACGCGCGCCAGCCCGCTGATCTGCTCGCTGGTTACCGGATTCCGCTTGTGCGGCATGGCCGACGACCCTTTTTGTTTTTCGCTGAAGAACTCCTCAGCCTCGCGCACTTCCGTCCGCTGCAAGTGCCGGATCTCGGTCGCGATCTTGTCCAATGTTGAAGCGATCACTGCCAGCGTCGCCAGATACTGAGCGTGCCGGTCCCGCTGGATCACCTGCGAAGAAACCGCCGCAGCCTTCAGACCCAACCGCGCGCAAATCTTCTCTTCGATCTCCGGCGTCAGGTGGGCGAAGATTCCCACCGCGCCGGAAAACTTTCCCACCCGCAAGTCCTCGGCCGCAGCCTTAAAGCGCACAATATTGCGCTGCGTCTCCGAATACCAGTTTGCGATCTTGAAGCCGAACGTGATGGGCTCGGCATGAATGCCGTGCGTCCGCCCCACCATCGGCGTGTCTTTGAATTCCCACGCGCGGCGCTCCAGCACGTCCGCCAGCCGCTCCAGGTCCTGTGCGATCAGCGCCGAAGCCTGTTTGATCAGCAGCGCCTGCGCCGTATCCACCACGTCGTTCGAGGTGAGGCCATAGTGAAACCAGCGCGCATGCGGACCAACGATCTCGGCCACAGCCGTGGTGAAGGCAATCACATCGTGCCGCACTTCGGCTTCGATTTCGTGAATGCGCTCCACGCTGAAGTCGGATCGCTCGCGAATCGCCCGTGCCGCTTCCTTCGGCACCATGCCAGCCTCGGCCAACGTCTCGGTAGCCGCAACTTCCACGGCCAGCCAGGTACGAAAGCGATTTTCGTCGCTCCAGATGCGGCCCATCTCCGGGCGGGTATAACGCGGAATCAAGGCGGATGCGCCTCCTGTTGACTGAGCTGAAACTGGGACAGAAGATTCTAAATGGAGTGGGGAGAAAGAGGCCAGCCCACCATTTCTCCACCCCACCGGACCTCAACTCAAGTATTCTTGCTCGTTCCGCGCAATCGTCCCGCGCAGAGGATCTCATGAAGATACGAGCCAGTTTTTGCCATCTCCTCATTGTCGTTGCGCTATTCGAAACCGGCTTCCTGTACGCGCAGTCACCAACTCCATCGACCGCGCAAAACGCTTCCCAGGAGGCGATGGAGAGAGACAGAGACCTGCTCGAAATCACGATCCCCCAGTTGGAAGAGCTCTACCGCAGCCACAAATACACCGTTACAGAGGTCGTGCGCTGGTATGTTGCGCGCATCGAGAAGTACAACGGGATCTACCGCGCCGTGCAGAATCTCGATCTGCCCGGAGCTCTCGCCACCGCCGCTCGCGAAGACGCGGAAGCGAAAGCGAGTGGCAGCAGTTTTGTGCGCGGCCCGCTGTGGGGCGTTCCGATTGTGACCAAGGCCAACACCAGCATAAAAGGTCTTATCACTACGGATGGATGGAAAGGCTATATGATCTCCGGCCATGAGCTGGTAGCTCCGAAGGATGCGACCATCATCGCCAAGCTCCGCGCAGCCGGAGCCGTCATCCTCGGGCAAACCAATATGCCGGATTTCGCCGCCAGCGACACCAATCGCAGCACTGCCTACGGACGTACCGGCAATGCCTACGACGTCCGTTTCAGCCCCGGAGGCTCGTCCGGCGGCACAGTTACAGCCGTCACCTCAAATTACGCGCTGCTGGGCAATGGAACCGACACCGGCAATTCCATCCGCATGCCGTCTGCCACCAGCTCCGTCGTAGGCGTTTTCCCCACGCGAGGACTGGTAAGTATCGCCGGCATCGCGCCGCTCGACTGGCTGCTCGATAACACTGGTCCAATCGCACGCGACGTCACCGACGCCGCCATCGCGCTCGGAGTGATGGCCGGAGAAGATCCCCTCGATCCCCGCACCATCGGTTCCGCCACAAAAGCTCAGCCCGGTCCCTACGCCCAGTATCTGAAACCAGACGCGCTCAAAGGAAAACGCTTCGGCGTACCTGCCTTCATCCTCACCGGAGCCGGCATTCCGTTTCAGGGTATTCCCGCCTCTGAGTCGCCAGCCGAGGTTGCAGCCGACACGGAAGCGGCACTCCTCCCGCTGCGTCCCGAAACCCGCGAGGCGTTCATGAAGGCGCTCGATGGCCTGCGTGCCGCTGGCGCAACCGTCGTCTTCGACGATTCCATCCTCCCCGACAGCTTCGCGGTCACCATCGCTCGCGTCGGAACATTCCCCTACGTCCGCGAAGGAACAGAAAAATTCCTGGCCGAATATGGTCCGGCGCAATACCACTCGCCTGACGAATACCAGAAAGCCGTCGGCTCCCCGTTGCCCTCCACCATCATCGGAGGCGTCGATGAGAGCACCCGAAGAGATCGTCCGCCCGTGATCCAGGCCGAGTTCGAGACGGATCCGCAAGCCGAAGCCAACGTCCTTGCACCCAGGCGAAAGGCGCTCGAAATGTACTACACAACGCTCGACCGCCTCCACCTCGATGGATACGTCTACCCCGCAACGCAAATGCCTCCGCCGGACGAGACCATGCCGCAGGATGGAAAGATCAGCGAAGGCCCGCACAGCGCTACCGGATGGGTCAACATGATCGGTGTTCCCGCCGTGGTCGTTCCCGGCGGGTTCTACCCCAGCGGTCTCCCATTCGGCCTTGAGATTTCAGCCCGCCCCTGGAAAGACGGCGACTTGCTCGGTTGGGCCTACGCCTACGAGCAGGTCACACGGCACCGCAGACCGCCTGTGCTAGTCGAAAAAGGCCTGCTGCCCAACGCAAGATGAAGTCCACCAACTGCTCGCTCGCCCGAAACCACCTCGCGCTGGCAGCTTCGTGCCCAAACGGCATACAATGTTTATTCGAGCCCCGCTATGTCTCCCACTCCAGAAGATTTAACCATCATCAAAGATGACATGATCGCCTTCATCGAAGGCCATGGCATGAGCCGCTTCCACGGCTACGTCGACTACGAAGAAGTGCAGTGCGTCATGTGGGAAATGGGGACCAATCCCGATGGCTGGAAGGATTTCGTGGAACTGGCAAAGAGCGCCGGCGCTCCGTTCCTGACCATGCATTCCTGGAAGCTCGAGCGCGAGGAACTCGACGAACTGGTGCAGCGCCTCACCCACTCCGAGTTCTCCGACGGCGATGATGTCGAAGATGCGCGCTGGCTTCGCGCTCACCTGGGCAAAGTCGGATTCCTCCAGTTAGGCTGGGCCTACCAGGGATCGATGTTCTTGTGCGAAGTCAGCACCGATTGGTACGAGCGCTACCAGCGCCTGCTCGAAGTCTCCGAAGATTTCGGCGGCATCCCCATCGACGAACCGGACCAGGATGACGAAGGCTAATTGTGCGATGGGAACTGGCTGAGGAAGACCCAGTTCGAGTGCGCAGCCTGGCTGCAGCCCTCCGCGACCTGCCTGATCTTCCGATTTCGAATCGAGCGCGGGATGCGAAGCAATCCAGTTCACTTCACACGCTCGCGCGCTTGCTCATTCGCCGCGGGATAACAGATCCCGACTCCGCCGCGCGCTTCCTCTTTCCATCTCTCGATCACCTGCACGCACCCGAAGAAATGCTGGGCCTGCGCGCGGCAGTCGACCGCATCGACGCAGCCATCGAGAACAAAGAGCCCATCCTCATCTACGGCGACTACGACGTCGATGGCACCATGGCAGTCATCATTCTGAAAACTGCCATCGAACTCTGCGGCGGTGCAGCTGATTTTCACGTGCCGCACCGCATTCGCGAAGGCTACGATCTCCGCGACGACGTAATCGAGCGCTCCGCCGCCGCAGGCATTCGCCTCATCATCAGCGTCGATATGGGTATCCGCGCCTTCGCGCCCGCTGAAACTGCGCAGCGCCTGGGCGTCGATCTCATCGTCACCGATCACCACTTGCCCGGACCCAACGGCGTTCCCAAGGCGCTGGCCGTGGTCAATCCCAATCAAGCGGGATGCCAATATCCCTACAAACAACTCTGCGGAGCAGGAGTAGCGTTCAAAGTCGCGCAAGGATTAATGCAGCGGCGTCTCGACGAACGCTTGGGTAAAGACAAGAAAGATCACCTACGCATGTTGCGATCGTTCATGAAGGTCGTAGCGATCGCTACCATCGCCGACTCCGTTCCGCTCACCGGCGAGAATCGCGTGTTCGCCAGCCTGGGCCTCGATGCTTTGCGCCGCGCCGTCAATCCCGGACTGAAGGCACTGCTCGAAGTAGCGCAGATTTCGACCAAACGTCCGCCCACTTCCACCGAAGTTGCCTTCCGCATCGCGCCGCGCATTAACGCCGCCGGACGCATGGACGTCGCCCGCGACGTGATCGAACTATTCAGCGTGAAAGATCCCGTGCGAGCCCGTGAACTCGCCGCCAAACTTGATCGCCTCAATGCCGACCGCCAGGAAGAAGAGCGCCGCATTCTCCGCGCGGTCGAAGATCGCATCAGCGGCGACCCTACCTTGTGTGAAGCCTACTGCATCGTAGTGGATGGCGAAGGCTGGCATCGCGGCGTAATCGGCATCGCGGCCACGCGCGTAGTTGATCGCTACCACCGCCCCGCCATCGTAATCGCACGCGAAGGCGAACAGGCCTTCGGTTCCGGCCGTTCCATTCGTCCATTTCACCTGCTCGAGGCAGTCGAGTCCTCGCACAATCTTTTCACCCGCTACGGTGGACACTCCCACGCCTGCGGTTTCGCAATGTTGTCGGCCAACGTGCCTCAATTGCGAGCCGAACTCGACGCCTTCGCGCGCACCCGCCTGACTCCTGCGGATTTCGATCCCATCCTCGAACTCGAGGCGGAACTGGATCTCGACGAAATTACTCCGTCACTCTTTCGAATGTTGCAATTGCTGGAGCCCCACGGAGCAGGAAACCACGAGCCCGCATTTGCTGCTCGTCGCGTGCGTCTGATCGCTCCCCCGAAGATCCTGAAAGACAAACACATCAAGCTGAAGCTGAAAGCGGGAGAAGACGTCCGACCCCACGAATTCTCTCCGCAAGAATCCGCGCAAGAATCCGCGCAAGAATCCGAAAGAGAAGAGTTGTCAGAGGTCGCCATTCTAGCCACACCAAGCTGTCATCCCGATGGCGCAGCCATCCGGCGTAAAGAAAAAGCTGAAGCCAAGGGTTTTCAACTGAGAACTGAGAACCGGGAACTGAGAACTGGAGCAGCGAGAACTGTCTTTAACTCCCTGGGCTGGCACATGGCTGAAAGACTGCAGCACTCGCCGCTCTTGGCCGGAGACGCCATCGACATCGCCTTCACCATCAGCCGCAACGACCACCCGGACTTCGGCGGCCTGGAATTAACGCTGCGGGATCTTAAACCCATAACCCATGACCACGAAGGAATCCCGAAGGAATGATCGAACCAGAACCATCTCACCGGACAGGAGCCCGAATCACAAAGTTGAAGTTTTCTGCCAGCCATGTAAATATCGTCCTCTCCCGCCGCCGCCCGACTGAATGGAAACGATATGGAAGCCCTTCTAACCAAGGTTCAAAAGCTAATCGCTGTCGCATTGTCGGTTTTGCTGGTCGTCGTCGTAACGCTCTCTACCGTACATCTAGGCTTCCTGATTGCAGAGGAAATCTGGACGCCTCCCAGGTTTCTGATCCCAGTGCAAGGTCTCCTCGAGATCTTCTCGTTCTTCCTGTTAGTCCTCATCGGCGTCGAGTTGCTAGAGACCCTGAAGGCCTATGTCAGGAAGGATGTCATTCATGTTCGTCTGGTTCTCGAAGTGGCCCTGATTGCGATGGCGAGAAAAGTCATCGTCCTCGAACCCGGCAACGTTTCCGCCCTCACGCTGTTTGGCGTAGCCGCTCTCATCCTGGCACTCGGAGTGGTGTTCTACTTTGAGAGACAAGCGCAGCGGGAACAATCGTCCTAATTGATACCCGTGCTGTAAGCAAGCGCGCGAGCCGTGTCGGCCGGTTCCATACAACATAGTGCTAGACTTGCGCTTCTCAAGAAGCGGAGGTGTCTATGCGTCTCTCAACTCTGGCTGCGTTCGCTGCTCTCTCGCTGAGCGCCGTTTCCCCCGCCGCCCAGAAGAAACCTGATCTGCCACAAAACCTCCCGGCCCAGTCTGCCGCTGCAGCCGGCGACTCTTCCGCGCGCCTGCCCGTCAAGCGCGTCGTGCTCTACAAGAACGGTGTCGGCTACTTCGAGCATGCGGCGCGGGTTCGCGGCACTCAGGACCTCAGCATCGACTTCACCACCGCGCAACTCAACGATGTATTGAAATCGCTGACTGCCGTCGATCTCGGTGACGGCCGCGTTTCATCGGTTCGCTACAACTCGATCGCCCCGCTCGACGAGCGGTTGAAGTCGCTCCGGCTGCCATTTGGCGAGCAAGTGACGCAGGCCGAATATCTGTCGGCTCTCCGCGGAGCGCGTGTAGAAGTACACAGCGGCTCGGCAACGGCCGTGGGACGCGTGCTGAGCGTCGAGAAAATCCGCAAGCAGCGCTCGAAGGACGATTTTGAGGACGTCACTGCTTTCTCGATCGTTACCTACGCCGGTGAGATGAGAAACTTCGAACTTGGCGCCGGAACCTCGGTCCGCATAGCGGAGCGCGAACTCACCGACGAAGTTGGTCGCTACCTCAACCTCATCGGTTCTTCCAGGGCTCGCGACGTGCGCCGCATGAGTTTCACCGCCGCTGGGTCCGGTGATCGCGATATCTTTGTGAGCTATATCAGCGAGGTGCCGATCTGGAAGAGCACCTACCGCGTCCTCTTTCCTGAGAAGCCGGGTGAGAAACCGTTGCTTCAGGGCTGGGCGATAGTCGACAACACAATCGGGGAGGACTGGAAAGATGTCCAACTCTCGCTCGTCGCCGGCGCTCCGCAATCTTTCATCCAGGATATCTCGCAACCTTTCTATGCGCGGCGTCCAGTGATTCCGCTGCCCGAGTCGGCAATGCTGACTCCGCAGTCACACGAAGCCACCATGGAATTCGACCGCCTCGAACAATATGCGCAGTTGCAAGCCCAACCCGGCTCGGCGGGTCTGAGCCACGCCACCACCAGCCTCGAAGGAATAGTCAAAGACCCTTCCGGAGCCATGGTCTCCAATGCTCGCGTTACAGTCCGCAACGAAGAGACAGGAGTGTCTCAGGTCACCAGCACCGACGCGCGTGGTCACTATCGCTTCAACGATCTGCAGGCCGGAAACTCGGCGTTTTTCGTGAACGCGCCCGGTTTCCAGCGCTTTAATTTGACCAACGTTTATCTTGGCATCGGTCGCACCAACGAAATCAACGGCACGCTCAACGTGGGCGCCACAAGTGAAACTGTCGAGGTGAGCGGCGAAGCACCCACGCTGCAGACCTCGAGCGCATCGCTCGGCACCGTGGCCGAAAAACAGGGCACCGAGGCCGAAGGCAAATCTGCCGGAGACTTCTTTGAATACAAGATCAAGCAGAAGATCACAATCGGCAAGAACCAGTCAGCGCTCGTGCCTATTCTGCAGGCGCACATTGAAGCCGAAAAGGTCACATTGTGGAACGAAAACTCTGTTCCTCTGCGCGCTCTCTGGATCAAGAACACCAGCGGCCAGGTACTCGACGCAGGCTCATTCAACGTAATCGAAGCCGACACCTTCGCAGGTGAAGGAGTTCTAGAAACCATCCATCCGGACGAGCGCCGTCTGCTGTCTTACGCGGCCGATGCGGCCGTGCATGTTAAGTATTCCGATGAATCGAGTGATGAGCCATTCACACGCATTCGCATCGCCAAAGGCATCATGCTGCTCACCCAAGAACAACGCAAGTCGAACAAGTTCACCATCCGCAACGCAGATACCGAAGCACGCCAGGTCATCGTGGAATATCCCGCGGAAGAAGGCTGGGCTCTAACACCAGCCACGCCCAAGCCGGAAGAATCCTCAGAGTCATTCCACCGCTTCCGCGTTCCCGTGGACCCGGGCAAGACCGCGGAACTGAGCGTCGAATCGGTCCATCCGGAAGAGACCCGCTACGAGTTGACCAACCTCGACGACGACGAAGTGGCGCTTCTTGTGGAGCAGAAGCGAATGACTCCCACCATGCAGCAGGCCTTCGATCGCATCTTGAACCAGAAAGAGAAGGTCGACGAGATTTCCGGCCAGATCACGGAACGGAAGCGGGAGAGCGACCAAATTGCCGCGGATCAGAATCGCATACGCGAAAACATGAAAGCACTGAAAGGAAGCTCCGAAGAAAAAGCCCTGCTGCAGCGCTACGTCGGCCAGCTCGATGCGCAAGAGAGCCGACTGGCAGCCCTGCGCAAGGAGTCCAGCGATCTCACGGTGCAGCAACACCAGGCTAGCGCTGAACTCGGCCGCATGATCATGGAAGTGAGTGTAGACGAGACCTTCTAAGCTAAGCATGTTCGGCAGAAGGCCGCGCTGGTTCGGGAGACTGGGTCAGTTTGGATTAGACTGAAGTTGCAATGCCGCTCCCCATCTACCGCCTTCGACGCTGGCTGGTCGTGATCGCGGTCCTCTTTACCGCAACCGTGTCCGGGATGTATTTCTACGCCCGCTTGCGCCAGCGCAATGTGCTGAAGGAAATTCCCAACAAGCTCGGCATCGATATCAAACAGACCGCCAACAGATTTCAGGTCTCCAAGTCCGACGGCAAACGAACCCAGTTCACCGTCCAGGCCGGCAGTCTTAAACAATTCCAGCTCGATGGCAGCGCCGAACTGCACAATGTCAGCGTGATTCTCTACGGCCGCGATTCCTCCCGCTTCGACCAGATTTACGGCGACGACTTCTCCTTCGACAAGAAATCGGGCAACATCACCGCTCACGGAGACGTCCAGATCGATCTGGAAGCCAACCCTTCTGGCCAATCCGGACCTGATCAGGGAACTCCCCGAGAGCTCAAGAATCCCATCCACCTCAAAACCAGAGACCTGGTCTTCAACCAGAACAGCGGAGACGCTGCCACCAGCGAGCGAGTTGATTTCCGAACACCTCAGGCCACAGGCTGGGCCGTCGGAGTGCAGTATTCCGGCAAGACAAATATCCTCACGTTAATTTCGCAGGTCCATGTGACTTTGAGCGGCCAGAAGGCCGCCACCCTTTTCGCCACTCATGGCCAAATCACCCACGAGCCTCACGAAGTCGTGCTGGAACATCCCCGCTTGGAGCGTGAAGGCGGAACCATGCAATCCGAAGAAGCCACATTTTTCCTCGGGCCGGATAACGAAGTACAGCGCATCGTGGCCACAGGGAACGTGAACGCTGAGTCCACCGGACAAGAAGCCGACCAGTTGCGCGCCCGCGCCGATGAAGCCGAGATGCTCCTGATCGGCAAACAAAACCTGCTGCATACGGCTACTCTGACCGGCAACGTCCACGCCGAGCGGATCGGGTCGCAACCCATGCAGGGCGACGCCGGACGCGCCATCCTCGACTTCCTGGGCCGGAACCAGCTGCGGAAAGTGCATGCCACCGACGGAGTGCGGCTAGCGCAACATCCGAACAGCGCCAGCACGCCGGCGACGAAAGCTTCCAACCATGCTTCCGAGCCCCAGAACTTCGACCTAACGGCGCCGACTGTCGATTTCTTCGTGGCCGAAGGACGCCGCCTCGACCACGCGGTAACCTCCGGAGCAGCAAAGATCACAATCTCCCCCGCCCAGAATTCGAACTCAGCAACCGCGCAATCGTCCGCCCAGCACACCTTAGTAACAGCCGGCCGCTTTGAAGCGAAGTTTGCCGCGACCGCCGCCGGTTCGAGCCGCCTGACCTCAATGCACGGCGCACCCGACGCAAAGATCGTGAACCTCACTCCAGGACTACCCGACCGCGTCAGCACCAGTCAGATGCTGGATGCAGCATTTCTCCCGGAGGGAGGAATTGCCTCCATCATCCAGAAGGGAACTGTCGCTTACAGCGACGGCCAGGCTCCGACCAAACGCACGCAAGCCTGGGCCGATAAAGCGGTCTACACTCCCGCCGACCGCATCCTTGTGTTAACCGGCATCCCGCGCGTCTCCGAGGGCAGCATGGTAACCACGGCTCGTACCATCCGCATCAATCGCGCCACTGACGACGCTTTCGCCGATGAAGACGTAAAAAGCACCTACAGCGAACTCCAGGAGCAGCCGAACGGAGCGCTCCTGGCCTCTGCCTCACCGATTCATGTCACCTCAGCCACCATGACCGCGCACAATTCTCCCGCAGTCGCTCTTTACCAGGGAAACGCCCGTCTGTGGCAGGATGCCAACATCGTCGAGGCCCCTTCGATCCAATTCGATCGGGACAGGCGTTTCCTGGTCGCCCAGGGTACCGCCACGCAACCGGTCTCCACCGTCCTGGTTCAAGCCAAACTGCCTCAACCAGGCTCGGCTCAGGAACGTCCGGCTCAGCCAAGTAAAGCACATTTGGATAGCCCCCCAAGCAAGGCTCAGGCCAAAGGAGAATCCAAAGGGAACACCAAACCTGAGGAAAAACCAGCCGATGAAGGCCCCGTGGCGATAACTTCGGCTCGTCTCACCTACGCCGACTCCGAGCGCCTGGCTCACTATGAGGGCAGCGTAGTGGCCAAGGGCAGCAACTTCACCGCTTCTTCCAGCACCATGGACGCCTACCTTCTACCTCGAAGCCAAACCTCAAGCAATCAACCGCTTGCGGGTCCTATTTCCGGACCAGGTCAGCTCGATCACCTGGTTGCAAAAGGGAACGTAGTCGTCCAGCAGCCCACCCGGCGGGCCGAAGGGAAAACCTTGGTTTATACAGCTAAGGACGACAAGTTCGTCCTCACCGGCGGACCGCCTAGCATTTTTGATGCCGAACGAGGCAAAGTTACCGGCGTTTCGTTGACTTTCTTTAGGGGCGATGATAGGGTGCTCGTAGAAGGCGAAGCAAGTACTCCTGTGGTAACTCAGACCCGAGTGGCCCGTTAATGGCAAGATAAATGCGTACCCTAGCCACCGATGAGATTGGCAAATCGTACCGGGGACGCCGGGTCGTAAATGGTGTCAGCCTGCGGGTCGAACAGGGCGAAGTGGTTGGTTTACTCGGCCCTAACGGTGCAGGCAAGACGACCACGTTTTACGCAATCGTAGGCCTGATCCCCCCTGACACTGGCCGCGTGCTGTACGACGGCCAGGACATCACTGACGTTCCCATGTACCTTCGGGCACGCCAGTATGGCATCAGCTATCTCCCTCAAGAAGCTTCGGTTTTTCGCAAACTCACGGTCGAGGAAAATATCCTCGCGGTGTTGGAGGCGCAGCCTATGTCCTGGCACGAGCGCCGCGAGAAGATGGAAAAGTTTATCGATGAACTTGGTTTGGAGCACATCCGGCAGAATCGAGGCTACGCCCTTTCCGGCGGCGAGCGCCGCAGGGTCGAGATTGCCCGCTGCCTGTGCATCAACCCAACTTTCATTTTGCTCGATGAACCCTTTTCCGGGATCGATCCCATCGCCGTCCTTGACCTGCAGAAAATCATCAGCAGCCTGCGGGCCAGCGGCATCGGTGTGCTGATCACCGATCACAACGTGCGCGAGACGCTAACAGTGACGGACCGCGCCTACATCATCGACGACGGCCGCATCTTCCGGCAAGGGCAGCCCGAACAGTTGGCCAACGATCCGGAAGTCCGCCGCGTGTACTTAGGAGAAAGCTTCTCGTTGGTATAGGTTCGGGAAGGATAAAGTTCGGGAAGGGCACGGCTTAAGCCGTGCCGTTAAGACGCTAGGTATGCGCCTTTAGGCGCTGAGGGCAGAGGGTGGCGAGGGAAGCCGTATGGCGAAGACAAACGGTAGCCCTAGCATGACCCTTTGGCCTCCAAAAATGTGAGGCAGCGCAGGTTATTGAGCGATTCTTGTCGGAGACCGAACTCTACCCTTTTTAGTGGACTGATTTTGCAGAGACGAAGCAACAAGACGCGAAAGTCGAGCAATGAAGTTGCGATCGACGACGAGCGCCGAAATCTTGAAACTCTGAAATCTTGAAACTTTGAAAACATGGTCCTACTTCAGCACAAACTGAGCGTCAAACTATCCCAGCGCCAGATCCTCACCCCGGGTCTGGTCCAGATGGTCTCCGTCCTGGCGCTCAACAAGCTCGAACTCAAGGACATGATCAACGCCGAGATGGTCGAGAACCCGGTCCTCGAAGAACTCGAAGATTCCGTCCCGCTGATCGACGAGATAGGCCGCAAAGAAGAAGAGCGCGACCGCCCCGCCCCGGCCTCAGGCGAAGAAGCACCCATCACCGCCGAAAAGAAAGACCCGTTCGAAGAAATCGATTTCGGTTCCTTCTTCCAGGATTACCTCGATCCCGGGTACCGCACCCGCGGCGAGATGGAAGAGATCGAGCGACCATCATTCGAAAACTTCCTCTCCAAGCCCACAAATCTAACGGATCACCTGGCCTGGCAACTAGGCGCGCTAAGCCTGAGCCGCGCTGTGCGCGAAGCCGCCGAGCAGATCATCGGCAACCTCAACGAAGACGGTTACCTGATCGCCAGTGATGAAGAAATGTTAGGCGTAGCCCCGCCCGCGCCGCCCGAAGCCGACGCAGCCGCCGCTCGAAATATTGCGAGCGAAGCCCAGGCTCTCGGCCTAGTTGCGGATGAAGTTCCGGATGAAGTGCCGGACGATGTGCCGGGAGAAGCAGCTTCCGAAGATGCCGGCCTTAACTTCAGCACCTCCGTAACTGACGCGGCCGAATTCTCCGCCGCCAATATTCTTACGGGAAACTCCTTCGCTGAAGCGGAGCCCCTCCCGTCCGCCGCCCTCTCAATCGAACCTTTTCTTCCCGCACGCAACGGAAACTCCGCAGCAGCCGCCGCTCCCGCGCCCGAACCACCGTCCGCCACTCCACGCCCAGTCTACAAACCGACCTTCACACCGGCCGATCTCCTGGAAGCCCTCGAAGTGATTCGCCAGCTCGACCCTCCAGGCGTAGGCTGCCGCACACTGCGCGAATGCCTTCTGCTCCAGTTGCGTCATCACCAGCACCAACTCGCGCACCACAAAAACGGGGAGAAGTCCGGCGAAAAGAACGGCGAGAAAAACGGCAACGGCACCGCCCAGGTCCTCGAGGATGCCATCGCCGTAGTCGACCAGCACCTGCGAGCCTTGCAAAGCAAGCAGCACAAAGAAATCGCCAAGGCCATCGGACGCCCCCCCGATGCGGTCCAGCAAGCCATCGACTACATCCGCACCCTCGATCCGCGCCCGGGCCTGCAGTACAACAAAGTCCAGGCCCGCCTGATCGAGCCCGACGTAGCTTTCATCAAGCACGGCGACGAGTGGCTTGTCCTGATGAACGACGATGACCTGCCGCAACTCCGCCTCAACCCGGCATATAAGAAGCTGATCACCCGCGACACCAACGACAAAAACACCCGCGACTACGTGAAAGAGCGCTACAAGAGCGCCATCCAGCTCATCAAGAACATCGAGCAGCGCAAGCAGACCATCACGAAAGTCTGCTATTGCATCGTAGCTCGCCAGCAGGATTTTCTGGAAAAAGGTATCGACCAGCTAAAGCCGATGATGATCAAGGAGGTCGCCGAAGAAATCGGCGTGCACCCCTCCACCGTTAGCCGCGCCGTGGCCAGTAAGTACGCTCACACGCCGCAAGGCGTATTCGAGTTGCGCTACTTCTTCAGCGAAAGCGTCCAGGGTCCTGAGGGCGGCAACACATCGCTCCTGATCCTCAAGCGCCGCGTCAAGAAATTAATCGAAGAAGAAGACCCCAGCCGTCCGCTAACCGACGAGCAACTAACCCGCATCCTGCAATCGCAAGGCATCCAGGTCACGCGCCGCACCGTAGCGAAGTACCGTGAGGACATGCGCATCCCCAGCACCCATCAGCGCAGAGTAAAGGAATGACCGAGTGAAGCCAGAAAAAAAGGGTTGTCATCCTGAGGCCGCCGCCTTTGCGGCCGAAGGATCCGGGCGAGCCGCGCGAAGCGTCGCGCTCTTTGCGACGCATTAATCGCGCGTTTGGCTCGCTTCCTTATAAATGCAGTGCCCGATTGATCGAGCAAGAATTCAAGGAGGGCCGCTCGTGAACGTGGAATACACCGGCAGGCACTACGAAGTAACTCCCACCATCCGCAAAGAAGTAGAAACCGGCCTCACCAAACTCCGCAGAATCCTTGGCGACCGCTTCGAAACCAAAGTCATCCTCACCGTAGAAAAGCATCGCCATAAAGCCGAAATCACCATCAGCCCGCGCAACGGCCCGCTCGTCGGCCTCGCCCAGGCTAAGGACATGTCGATCGCCGTCAACGAAGCACTAGACCACCTCGAAAAGCAGGCGGTGAAATACAAGACCCGCTGGCAATCGAAGAAGCGCTCCGCCCGCAAGAGCGAAGAAGTAAAGAAGTGGAACGGCGACTCTCCGCAAGACCCCGTCACCGTCCACACCGCCGTAGGCCTAACCGAAAAGACAGCCGTCGCGGTAGTCGTGCACCGCTATCCCGCAGTAGCCAAGACCACCGAGGTCCACCTGGTGCGCTCCGACGAAGCCGTAGCCATGCGCCCCATGACCCTGGAAGAAGCCATTAAAGAGGCCCACTTCCGCGATCGCGACGTCTTCGTCTTCCGCGATCCCAAAGGCAAAGTAATGGTCCTGCACCGCACCCGAGACGGCAAGATGGAACTGATCGAAGCCCCGTAAGTCGCGGCACCAGCAAAACTCATGTGGGGACAGCTGCTCTTGTCTGTCCAGCGGCCCGGCAGTATCGGGCCACAGCGCGCAGTCGCTATTGCTGTGCGAGGGCCGCCGTAAAAATCGTCGACTCTATCATCTGCTTCCACCCAGCCTCGCCCAGCACTTTCCGCAATTGCCTTTGGGCTAATTGCCAGCAGTGCAGCGCACTCTGGTATTTACGTTTTCCCTCTGCAGTTAGAGTCAATCGGACCTCCCGCCGGTCTTCACCAGCTTTCGTATGAATCCACCCTTTCCTTCGCAGCAACGCGAGGGTACGCGTCAGGGTCGTGCTGTCAAGCCCAAGCACGTCGCCCAAAGTACCCTGCGAGATGTTTCCAGTTTGGGTTAAGGCTTGCAGCAGGGTGAACTGCGTCGCCTTCATGCCCACGGGCTGCAGATGTTGATCATATCGCTGGGTCACGATACGGGCCGCACGGCGAAGATTCGCACAAGCACACGGCAAAGGGACGATTCTATGTCGAGGATTCGATACAGATCGAGGGTTCGATACAGAATGTTTCATTGTGTGTATATACATCGAGTCCGCTCTTCGGGGTAATTTATCTGTGCATCGTAAGTACATGCATATACATCTATTCTAACTAAACAGGAAGAGATCTCGAACGAGTGAAGACCAAAGGAGGCGCACAATGAACGCATTCGCACTATTCGGAG
>Ga0308309_10000491_pt1 | contig 25419 bp, 23 predicted proteins | sample HubBroMetageWFT5_FD_192491 | JGI IMG/M metagenome (GOLD analysis project Ga0308309, IMG submission 192491) | Warmed and freeze-thawed soil microbial communities from the Hubbard Brook experimental Forest, New Hampshire - Hubbard Brook CCASE Soil... | ecosystem: Environmental > Terrestrial >...
CCGCGCGACTTCATCAGCAACTGCCGGACACCGATTCTGGTCTTGCCGGACGACACGCCGTCGCATCCGCTGCCGACCTCGATCGACGTTGCGTCACTGGCACCCAACGCCGAGATCACCGTCTTCCCGTGGCGCGAGCCGTCGGAACTCAAGGCACGTACGATCAACCGTGTGCGCGCGTTCCTCAAATCGCACGTTCCGATGCGCAGCGCAGCTCAGTAACCGGCGCCGCTGGTAGACGCCGTGTGCGCTCGCAGCGGCTAGTCGGAGGGCCTCAGAGCTTTTCAACCCTGGCGCGGGCGCAATCCTCGTCTTCTTGTGCGCTCCCACCGCCAACGCAAGGTCGAATGGTCGGCACGTGGCGTCAGATCGCCATTCGGGCGTCCGAAGGCGGCCGAGGCCATGGCCTTGCCTTGGCTGCCGTAGAAGCCAGCCCACATGGCGCCATCCATGCGTTGAAAGGCAAGGAGCCGTGCGCCGGCGTCGCACACGGCGATCTCGGCCAGGTTCGGCGGACCGGTCGGCTTCGCCGCTAGGCCGACAGGTCATGCCGGCATCTCGGGTGTGAGAATCGCCAATTCCAGACGTCTCTTTTCTGTTTCTTCGTCGAACCTCTGTCCGACGATCCTGTAGGGATGGCGAAACTCGAGCCTGATCGGCCAGCATTTTGGACTGAGGAGCAGGCGCCGCAGAGACTCTCCGAATCCCGGCAGATCCCGCCTCATGTCGTCCGTCATCTTAACGTGCAGAGGCATGATCCACGCGCCCTTTTTCCAGGCAGCCTTGAGGATCTGGGCGTTCTTGATCCTGCCCATCTGGTTCGGTCCAACGGACACGTGCTCAGCTTGCTTGCTCGTCCGACCGCCTTCGAGGTGGGCGACGAAGCACTGCTGTCTCTCGAAATGCTCCATCACCCTTTTCATCGCAGACCAGTTGAGTTTCCGCGACTCCAGCGTGTCGTCGCGGCCGACTCGAATGCAGCGCAGTCGCTCATGTTGCGCCGGCGTGAAACCCTTGAAGAGGTTCTTGTCGGGAAGACTCCACGGAAACATCCTGAGCCTCAGCATCGCCCAGGGCCAGAACACGAGAGGAATGAGAAACGTTTCGATGAGCGATGGATGGTTTGCAACGATCAGCACGCGGCCGCGTCGCGCGTAGTCCACCGCGCGCCAGTAGCCGCTGATCCTGATGACGCGGAGCAGTCCGAGTAACCAAAAAGGGATTCCGAGAAGCGTTCCGAGCAGCACGGCCATGGCGAGGCCGCTCAAGAACGATGCGAGTCGATCTTTGCGCCCCCGTTGCATGGCGTTTACCGTAATCTATGCGGCACGGCTGACAAGGGTTGACAGGACAGACAGGCGAGACCGCTCCAGCGAGGCCATCATGAAGATCAGCATGGCGCCGGCGCTCGTCGGGGCCGATGCGCTCGACCACGCCGTCATCCTTGATCGCCAGCTGCACAAGCTGATCAAGCTCAGCCCCGATGGAAGCGTGACGGGGGCTCTTGCGGCGATCGATATCGCCCTGTGGGATCTCAAGTGGAAAGCGTCCCGGCAGCCGATCTACAAATTGCTCGGCGGTGCTTGGCGCACGCGCATTCCGTTCTACGCGTCGATCGGCAACAACGGCGCTCAGGACGTCGATAGCGTGGTGAAGGCGGTCGAGGCGAGATCGGGCGGGTGCTCGAGGATCTTGGCTACCTCTGGTTCGAGGAGCCTGTGGAGTACTACCATGCCATGGTGATGGGCGAGGTCGCGCAGCGGCTGGACATCACGGTGTCGGCCGGCGAGCAGTCGTACACGCTGCAGTCGGTGGCGGCGCTGATCGAAAGCGGCGTCCGCATGGTTCAGCCTGACATCGTGAAAATGGGTGGCGTGACCGGCCTGATGCAATGTGCCGCCCTCTGCCATGCCCATGGCGTCGAGTTCGTTCCCCATCAGACGCAGCCCGCGATCGGCAACGCCGCCAATCTGCACGTGCTCGCGACCCACATGCGCTCGACCAAGCCGGCAGAGCTTGCTGACGGCTGGTCGAGAGCCGCCGACACGTTCGTCAACGCACCGAAACCCGACGCCGGATGCCCGGTCGTGCCGGATGGAGCGGGGCTGGGCCTCGCGATCGACGAGGTGATGCTGGCGCGTCGCCGAGTCGAGCTCAATGGTTGATCAAGCCCAAGGCAGAGTTACACGCGCTCGAGGATCGACAGGCCTCGGTTGCGATCGATCAGGTAGATCAAACCTCGATGGTCAACGTAGACGTCGTTGCTGCAGACGCGCTGGGCGCCCGCCGGCACGTCCGGCATCCACCAGGCGGCCTGCTTCATCGTCAGGGGATTGGCGATATCGATCACCCTGAGCCCGTTGGCGAACCAGGCGGCGGGAACCTCGTTGCCGACGATGGTTTCGACGGGCTGATGGCACGCCGTCATCAAGGGCGTCTCGATCCCGACCAATTCCGGCAGCTGGAAACAGCTGACCGGTATAGGACGGGTCTCGTCGGTGATGTTCACCATCCAAAGCGCCGCCGGCAGCTCTGGCGAGAGCTTGGGATCCAGGGGCTGCACGTGCTCATCCGCGACCAGCATCCAGCGATGGCCGGCGATCGGCACATCGATCGGAACCAGGCTGTGCGTCGGCCAGCCGAATGGCGGACTCCAGTCGAGGCTGGCGATCAGCTTCGGCTTGGTCATGTCGCTGATGTCGAGGATGACGCCGCCGCCGTACCAGTAGCTGACATACAATCGATCGCCGCGCCGGATCGGATGGTGGCAGCGGTGGTTCTTCGCCTTCCAGCTTGGTGTTTCGCCGCCGGCGGTCCACTGCCCTTGCATCCACCAGCGGCCGACCTCTTCGGGCCTGGTCGGATCCTTCAGGTCGAGGATCATGACGATGGTGCCGACATAGCCCTCTTGCTCGGTGGAAATGTAGGCGTAGCGGCCATCGAAGGTGAAACGGTGCACACCCATCCCGGCGCACTGCCAATGGCAGATGTCGCGCGGATTGCCCGGTCGGCTGACGTCGAAGACGCGGAGGCCGACGAAATCATCAGCCGGCTTCTCGCCCCGAGTACGCTCGCGGTTGGTCACCATGACGTCATTCGCCACCCGGACCTTGTGGGAATGCAGCCCCGGCGGAATGTCGATCGAGGCGATGACCCTTGGATTCGCCGGATCTGCCACGTCCAGGACCGAAGTCCCGTGCGGCGGCTGCATGTGCCCGACATAGGCGGTGTTGCCGTCCAGGACGACCTGGCCGCCGCCGGGTATATCGATCCAGGCGACCTCGCGAATTCCGGAACCCTGACCCATGGTGTTTTCCCCTTCAGAACCTCGACGGACGAACGCGTCAGCCCGCGGGCAGCTGTTCGAGCAGCCGACCCTTGCCAGGGAGAGGCGTGTCGAACTTCATGGTCTGCAGCACCGCCCACAGCGCCGCCTGATTGGTGGTGATCACCGGCTTGCCGAACTGGCGCTCCCAGGCGGCAATCCAGTCCATGGTCGGGAAGTTGCCGCCTGGCACGACCAGCGCGTCGATACCCGGCCGATCGATCCGGCGGAACGCCGCCTCGGCCATGCCGGCGTCCATCTTGCCGATGGCGTAGGAATCGGTGGCGCCCAGGCTTTCCGAGGCGACCACGGCGATGCCGTACTTCGTCTCGTAGTAGCGCCGGGCCCGTCCGATCACCTCTTCCGAATAGGGCGTCGCCATGGCGACCCGCGACGCCTTGAGGGCCGCAAGCGCCCGACCGATCGCCTGGGCGGAGGTCAAGGACGGCACGCCCGACGCCTCGGTCATCCGCTTCACCGTCACCGCGTCGTAGTCGTCGGTGAACAGGCTCGCCGAGGTCTGCGCCAGCGCGATCACCTCGACCCGCGCCTCGCCGAGCAACTTCGCCTGATAGGTCACGTCGGCATCGATGCTCGGCGAGAACGGCGTGTTGCCGCCCTTGCCGAGCCGGCCCGTGTGCACCTGCAGCTCCGCGGGCAAACGGCAGAACTCGATCTCGCAAGTGGTGTTGGTCGAGGGGATCAGGATCCCGAAATGCCGTGGCATGACGTCGTTCCTCCATCGGACGCTATTCCAATCGTTCACTCCTAGTCGAACAACGCGAGGTCGATCGCGTCGCCCATCTTGCAATAGCCGCTATCGCTCGGGTGCAGGCCGTCACCGCAATCGTCGACAGCCCGCATCTGGGTCGGGATCTTGGGATCATGCAACGCGGCGTCGAAATCGGCGACACCGTCGAAGGCCCCGCTTTGCCGTATCCAGGCATTCACCGTGATCCGGTGCCTTTCCCGCGTCGGGTTCCAGGCATTTGCCATGAAGGTTTCATTGCCGAACGGCGTCAGTGTCGCGCCGATCAGCTTGATACCGGCGCTGTGGGCGCGGACTGTCATCTGGTGCAGCCCGGCAATCATCTGCTCGGCGGTGACCTCCTCCTCAGGCTTGGCCCAGCGGTTGCGCAGATCGTTGGTGCCGAGCATGACGATTGCGTGCGTCACGCCGGGCTGTGCCAGCACGTCGCGGTCGAAGCGTCGGAGACCGCTGTCGCCGCGAATGTCGTGCAAAATCCGGTTGCCGCCCAGTCCGTTGTTGACGACGCCGATCGGGCGTCCACCGTGGGCGACGAGGCGGCGGGCCAGCTGGTCGGGCCATCGGCAGTAGGCGTCGATCGTCGAAATGTTGCCGTCGGTCAGCGAGTCCCCGAGTGCCACCACCCCGCCTGCCTCGCTCGAGGCGAGCACATCGACACCGCACAGGAAGAACCACTGGTCCGACAGATTACCAACTGGCATTACCCTGTCGGCAACGAAATTGCCGGGCGGCGAGATGTAGTTGGTCTGCCTTGCATAGCGGCCAGTGATCGCAAAATTCGCCAAGACTTCACCCGGCAGATGAAAGCTGACCGCAAGATCGGCAAGCGGCGGAACGGGAAGCTCGACCGGGTCGCTGAACAGCACCGCACCGGCCGCGATGACGGCCGAATCGCTGCCGCCGAAGCTCAACTTGCGGCCGCTGTCCGCGACGATCGCCGGCCCCTTGTCGCGCAACGCGATTTGTGCCGCGCCGATGGTGAGCGGGCGATTGCCGTAGGCGTTCGAGATCCGCACCCGCAGTCGGTCGCTGCCGAGGCTGATGCGCGGGTTCATGCGCAGCGTATGGTTGTTGAACCCGACAACGCCTTCCGCCGGCGCCGGCGCCGCCGCCCAGGTTCCGACCCAATGTGTGTCGCTTGGCAAGACCGCCCTCCACTCTACCGCAATGGATCTTGAAGCATTCATGGCGCGCGATCGCCAATTCGCGAGCGAGCGACGCCGAAAAGCCGATGGGCCGGACCCGTAGTTCCCCCGGAGGCAAAGCTGCCTCCAAGGGACTCATCGGTATGCCAAATTAATTCATCAGGCCGTAGAACTTGCCGGCGTTCTCGCAGGTGATCTTGTGGGTGACGTCGGCCGGCAGGTCGCCGAACTGCTTGGCGATGTAGTCCGAGGAATCCGGCCAGATGCCGTCGGGATGCGGGTAGTCGGAGCCCCACATCAGGGTTTCGACGCCCATATCCTCGATCAGCTTTGTGCCGATACGGTCGTACTGAAACGTGGCGCGGCATTGGCGGCGCCAGTATTCGCTCGGCAGGAGCTTCATCTTGATGTCGCGGTATTGGTCCAGATATTCGTTGTCCATGCGATCGATCAGGTAGGGAAGCCAGCCGATCCCGCTCTCGCCGAACACCACCCGGAACCGAGGGAAGCGTTCGAACACCGCCGCACCCATCAGCGCCGTCAGGATGTTGCCGAGCGTCATCTGGAACATGCAGATGCTGCTGTAACGCATGGCGAGGCCGGCAGCGCCGGTGGTCTCGGCGCGGAGCTTCGGATCGACCGACGGGAAGGTGTGGAAATGGAGCGGCAATTGCGTCTCGTTGATCGCCGCCCACAGCGGATCCCACATCGGATGCCACATCGGCGTCATGTTCCACGAGCAGCTGAGCTCGACGCCCTTGACGCCGAGCTTGGCGACGCGATGCACTTCCTTCACCGCGGCGGGGATGTCGCCGAACGGCAGGCAGGCCAAGCCGATCATCCGCTGCGGATGGTGCCTGCAGAAGCCGATGATGAAGTCGTTGTAGATGCGCAGCATCTCCGCCGAGGCGCTGGCGTCCTCCAACTTCGCGGCGGCGGCGAGCACGCCGTAGATTACCTCGGCGTCGACGCCATCCTTGTCGAGCTCCTTGGCGCGCAAGTCCGGATCCCCCGGGCGGCGTATGCCCTTGAGACCGGCCTCATACAGCCCGGTCTCCGCCATGCGGTCGGCGCGGTGCTGCTTGCCGGGCTCGTATTTCCGGCCTGCCGAGCCGACGCCGGCGACCAGCCCAAAGGAGGCGCCATTGCGCGCGACCCACTCCTTGCCGTTCGGTCCCTCGCTGACGAACGGCATCCGCTCCTTGAGCTCGCGCGGTGCCTCCGCGGTGAAAAGATCCGGCGGCAACCAGATCATATCGAGATGGCAATCGGCGGAGATTCGTTTGTATTGCATCTGCTTCAACTCCCTATGGCGGATCATATAATAAGCAACCGAGAGCTCTTGCCAATGGATTGGAGGGCGCCATTCTGCACGTGCGGGGTGCACGCGTCGAGCATTCACCAATGGTGGCGCAACCAGCGCCGAGGTCGTCTCGCGTCGGCACTGCGGACCTCAGCGGAGCCTTGTCCAGACAATTGATGGAGGAACGAATGCGACGAGTCATCGATCTGGAATGCGTGCTGCCACCGGACGAGAACGGCGTCGCGCGGCAATATTTCGGTGCCGCCGGGCATCGCATCGGCGAGGGCGATCCGGAGCTGCTGCCGCCGCTGGCGGGCTACGGCTTCGAGAACTACCGCAACATCTTCACGCGGCGAGAGGGCGGCGAGCGCCAATCGGACGCCGCGAAGCCTGCCGGCAAGTCGCTGGCGCAGATTGTTTCGGAGATGGATCGCGACGGCGCGCAAACCTCGGTGATCCACCGCATGCCGAACGACCTGCTGGCGAAGATCGTTCAGGCCTATCCGACGCGCTTCTTCGGCCTCGCCACACTCAGCCCGTTCGACGGCATGCGCGGCGTGCGCGAACTAGAGAGGCTGGTGCGCGAAGAGAAGGTGCAGGGCATGCGCGTCGGCGCGCTGTACAACGGCCTCGCCGCCAGCGACCGGCGCTATTACCCGCTCTATGCCAAATGCGTCGAGCTGGACATTCCGGTGCGCATCTATACCTCGATGAACTACGCCAACGACCGGCCTTACGATCTCGGCCACCCGCGCCACCTCGACCAGGTGGCGATCGACTTCCCGGAGCTCAGGATCATCGCCGGGCTGGGCGGCTGGCCGTGGATCAACGACATGGTCGGTCTGCTGCGCCGGCACCCGAACCTCGCTTGCGACACCGCCTCGCACCACCCGCGCTACTTCGGCACCAAGGGCTCGGGCTGGGAGATGCTGCTGCAGTTCGGCAACACGTTGCTGCAGGACAAGGTGATGGTCGGCTTTTCCGCCGAGCAGTTCGGCCTGTCGATACCGGAGATGGTGAAGCTGTACGAGGCGCTGCCGCTGAAGGAAGCCGTGGTGGAGAAGTGGCTGTACGGCAACGCCAAGCGCTTCCTGCGGCTCCACTGATGTCGGCCACGGACGCGGGCGAGGTGCGGGTGGTCGACGTGCTGTTCGGGGGCGGCCGTAGCGGGCGGCGGCAACTGGGCCGTGGTCTCAACAAGGCCCAGGGTCGTTTCGGCCCTCGCGCTGTAAGGCTTTGAGTTTGCGCCCTAGTTTCATGCCGCCCCTGGGCACAATTCCCTCGCCGCGCTCCACTCATTTGCGTCGTCACTCCTACGCGCCACGATCCGTAGAGGATTGAAAATCCGCTGTCTTTCGACAACGGTTGCGCTGTCGGGCCGCGGTCGGCGCGCGCCGTCGTCCCCGGTCCGACGAGAGGGTTGGTACTTTTGTTGGTATCTCACGATCGCCCTGTTGGTATCTGTTCGCGTCGTCGTCGGACCGCACGATGGCACTTTCGGACCTGAGGTGGATGTCACGCGTTGCTGCCTAGCTGGCAAGATACTCCTCAAATCAACCAGTTCGTGCGGAAGCGCTTTTCGCACGCAGCGTGGCCAACAGCGCCTCGAAGCCCTTCCAGCCCCAGTAGACGCGATGGTGAGTGATGAGGCCATCAGACACGTCCATGACCTCGACCAGGTCGATTTGGTCGCCGTCCGGGGTTGCGCGGGGATATTCCCACGTCAGTTGGCGCCCGTTGGCGAAGAAGTGTCCCGTCCTGTACCACCGGCCGAGACCGTTCGACGGGGTACGGGAACCGGCGGCGAAAAAGTCGCCGATGGCCGACTTGCCCCGGAGGATTCCGGAGCCGAGTTCTGGCTGAACAGCACAAATCAGCGGGCTTTCGAGAATCGCGTCCTCGGCATAGAGTTCCATCAGTCCCCGGATATCACGGCGCACAACGGTCTCGTGCCACTGCTCGTAGATGTGACGGATAGCGGCTTCGGCGTCGGTGTTCATGATCGGCTCCCTGTGCGGCGATCGGAGATCGGCTCCTTGTGGAACGATGGGAGCTAGCGTAGCGACGAGCAGACATCTGATGTTTCGATCAGTATCGAAACATGCGTCGGAGCGCTGTGCTATGGTCGCGGCTCGCAAGGAGCCACCACCATGGACCCGCAACCTGCCATCACGAGCACCGCCGCCCTGATTGCCGATCCGGCGCGCGCCGCCATGCTGATTATGCTGGTGGACGGGCGAGCCCACCCAGCCGGAGAGCTGGCTTATTGTGCCGGGGTATCGGCCCAAACCGCGAGTTCCCATTTGGCCAAGCTCCTGGCTGGCGGTCTGCTGAGCGTAGAGAGCGCCGGCCGCCACCGTTACTATCGGCTGGCCGGCCCGCGGGTGGTTTCCTTACTTGAGCATCTGGCCTCCGTCGGCCCCAGCGAGCCCATGCGTCGCCGAGCGCCCAATCGAGCGGTGGAGCGTCTACGCTTTGCGCGCTGCTGCTACGACCATCTCGCCGGGAGCCTGGGCGTCGGAATTACCAAGGCGATGCTCAGCCACGGCTACCTCGCGCAGGGAGACGGAAAGGCCTTCATTGTCCCGCCGGGCGGTGTCGAATGGTTCGGTCACTTGGGACTGAAGGTTGACCGGATCACACCGGGTCGCCATGGCATCGCTTGCCAGTGCCTCGACTGGACCGAGCGTGAACACCATCTTGCCGGCCCCCTCGGTACACATTTCCTGGCGCGAGCTTGCGACCTTGGATGGTTTCGGCGCCCGCCCTCTACGCGCGCTATTGATGTCACACCGAAAGGTTGGCAAGCGCTCAAGGCGCATTTGGGCCTTGAGAGGCCGAACATCGGGGTAAAGCCCAACTTAGACGTCATGGTGTGAGGTCGCGAAACTCCCAATTAGAGCGACAGTTTCGCCCTTTCGCTCGTGGCTTGCGCTTTGTCGACATTCAGTGCCCGCGCTTTCGGCTCGAACGGCGTGTTCAGCGTCAGCACCATGTTATGCGGATCGGGCGCCGGACGCGCGGCGACAGCTCCGAGTGAAACTCGGTGATCCAGAGATGACTCGGGGAGACCGCAGCATGAGTGACCAGACGATCAGTTCGATGCCGCTCTACACGCACATGGATCGCGTCGAGAGGGCATTGGCCGCCCGCGGCATCGGCCCCGGAGAGTCCATTCGGCCGGAGCAGCTCTTTGCCATTGATCAATGGCACTATCACGGCACCGATGCCATTCGTGCGGCGGCGGAGGCGCTCGGGCTTGGACCCGCGAGCCGCGTGCTCGACGTGGGATCGGGCATCGGTGGCCCCGCCCGTTACCTCGCCCACACCACGGGATGCCACGTCACGGCACTGGAGGTGCAACCGGAGTTGCACCAGATCGGCGTCGATCTGACCCGTCGCTCCGGTCTCGCGGGGCGGGTGACGCATCTCTGCGGCGATGCGCTTACCTACCCGCTGCCGCTCGCGGAATTCGACGCCGCCGTGAGCTGGCTTGCCATCCTGCACATCGCCGACCGTCGGCGTTTGTTCGCCAGGCTTGCGCAAGCGCTGCGGACGGGCGGCATGTGCTATGTCGAGGATCTCTCCCAGCGCGCGCCCTTCGCGCCGCAGGATTTGGCCGATCTGCGCGGCATCGTCCACGGCATCACGGTGACCAGCCCGGCGGACTATGCGGCCGATCTGCGCGCGGCGGGCTTCGTGGAGGTCGCCACGACGGACCTCACGAGCGACTGGGCGCCCTATGCCGCCGAGCGCCTCCGCACCTGGCGGCAGAATCGCGCGGCCTATGCCAGCGTTCATGGTGAAGGCGCCTATCAGGCACACGAGAAATTCTACGCCGTCATCGCGCAGCTTTACGACAGCGGCAGTCTCGGCGGCATTCGCCTGGTTGCGCGCATGCCGGCGTGACGTTCCGCTCTTCGCCCCGCTTACTTGTCGAGCCACACATCCTCCATGCGCAGGCCGTTGTAGATGCTGTTGATCATCGGCACGTAGTTCTTGACGTAGGGCTGCCAACAGGTCCCCGAGCGGTTGTGATAGAGGACCGGCCGCGCGACGTCCTCGGCCAGACGGCGCTCGATGTTCCAGACCAGCTTCTTGCGCTTGTCCTGGTCGGCTTCCATCGACTGTTGGTCGAACAACTCGTCGATCTTCGGGTTGCAGTAGCCGTCGTAGTTGCTTTCCGAGCCGCAGGCATAATTTTCATAGAATGCCTGGTCGGGATCGTCGATGCCGTTGCCGGTGAGGTTGGCGCCGATCGTGTAGTCCTTGCGCCGTACCCTCGGATACCACGCGGTGGTGTCGAGCGGCTCGAGCTCGGCGTCGATGTAGATCTTCTTGAGCTGGTCGATCAGGATCACCGCCGGGTCGCGGTAGGGCGGAATGTTGCGCGTCGACACTTTGAGCTTCAGCCGGTTGCCCGCGCCGTAGCCCGACTTCTCCATGATCTGGCGCGCCTCCGTCCGGTTCTTCGCCACGTCGGGATCGTAGCCCGGCAGCTGTTGCATCAGCGCCGCCGGCATGCCCCAGATCCCCTCGGGCGGGGCGAGCAGCGCGCCGCCGATATCGCCCTTGCCCTGCGTCAGGGTGTCGATGAAGGCGCGGCGATCGACGGTCAGCGCCACCGCCCGGCGCAGTTCCGGATTGTTGAACGGCGCCGCCTCGCGATTGATGATGACGTTGCGCTGCACGTTCGACGGCACCAGCGCGCAGGTGACCTGCGGCGCCTGGTCCTTGATGTCTTTCAGGACGGGCACTTGCAGGAAATAGGGCGATGTCATGTCGACCTCGCCGGCGACGAAGGCCAGCGCTCCGGTCGACTGGTTCTTGATGATCTTGTACTCGATGCCGTCGAGATAGGGCCTTCCCGGTTTCCAGTAATCCGGGTTGCGAGCGACCTTGATCGACTCGTTGGGCTTGAACTCGACGAATTTGAACGGGCCGGTGCCGATCGGCCGCCGCCGCATCTCGGCCGGCGACACATGGCAGGGATAGACCGGCGAGAACCCGGACGCGAGCAAGGCGATGAAGGCGGGCTGCGGGCGCTTCAGCCTGAACGTCACCTCGTCGTCGCCATTGGCGATCACCGTGTCGAGGTTGCCGTACCATGTCTTGCGCGGGTTGACGCGCAGCGTCTCGCTCGCTCTGCCTTGCAGCAGATCCCAGGTGCACTTGACGTCGCGAGCGGTGAACGGCTTGCCGTCGTGCCATTTGACGCCGCGGCGCAACTTGAATGTGAGGTTGGTGCCGGCCGCGTCCCAGGACCACTCGCGGGCGAGATCGGGGACGACCGACTTCATCCCGCTTTGCGGCACGCTCTGGTCGTACATGACGAGATTGTTGAAGACCCCCATCATCGGCCCTTGACCGGCGATCGTCGATTCTTCGTGGATCGACATGGTGGCCGGGCTGTCGAAGAAGAAGATCTTCAGGATGCCGCCTGATTTCTGTGCGCTCGCCGAACTCATCGGCGCCGTTGCCAGCGCTATGGCAAGACCGGCGAGAATGGCGCTTTGCATGCGTGTCACGTGCCGCTCCACGTTCGAGGGTGCTGAAAACGCTAGAGGTGAAGGCGACCGAAGATCGGTCGTACGCTGCGCTTACCGGGCCGCTTAATCGGACGCGACGGATCAGCAGGTACGCACTCGCTATGACCGGCTCTTCAACGACGACGCAAGCAACGCCGTGATCTATTCAGGGAAGCAGCGAGGAAATCGAACGGTCGCCGCGATAGTAACGTAGCCTCGCCGACCCGGCCATAGACCGCGATCAGGTCGACAGCGTCCACACTGTGGCTTTCAAACGGTGAGATTGAAGGCGATGGAGATGCGCTCGGCGTTGCCGCGATAGGGCCGCACCTGGTGCAGCAGCCAGGACGGGAACATCACCAGCCGACCGGCCTTGGGGATCACCGCCTCGTTGGCGCCTGCCTTCAGGCCGCCTGGCATGGCGACGGCGAGATGCGGGGCATAGATCGCCGCCATCGGTCCGCGCGGATCCATGAACTCGAGCTCGCCACCCAGGGACGGATCGTCGGCGATACCGCCATCGTCGACGTAGTAGACGCCGGACCAGTAGCCGCCGGGATGCGAATGGAACTCGTTGCCGTGGCCGCTGCGGTTGACGTTGGCCCACATGTTGGCGCCCCAGGTCACGGCAAAAAAGCCGGGATAGGGGCTATTGACCGGCTTGCCCTCGCGATCCGTCGTCACGCGGTTGGCGGTGTTGCGGCCGATGGCCAGGAGCTTGATGGCCGGCGCGCCGCCCCAGCGGTCCATGTCATGGCTCGACTGCCAGCCGCCCTGGTTGGAATGCTGTGTGCTGGGATGGGATTTCTCGCGCTGCTCGATCACCTTGCGCAGCTCGGCGTTGAGCGTTGCGGCATCCGGCACGTCGAAGATGACGAGCGGCGTGGCGAACAGGGGAACGATTTCCGGCGCGTTGCTCATGGGCTACCTATACCCCAACCGCGGCGGAAGGATCGAGTGGCTAGTTGTTCAATTCGCTACCAGGTTCTTGAAGATCTTTCCGTCTTTCATGATGACGACGAAGTTCTTGGCGGGATCGCCAACCAGTTCGATGTTCTCCAGGGGATTGCCCTCGACCAGCAGCAGGTCGGCCAGCGCTCCTTCTTCAACGACACCGAGCTTCCCCGGATAGGGACTGCGCAATCCCGATAGCGCGAGCAGTTGGCCATTGTCTCCGGTCGCCATCTTGAGAGCCTCGCCCGGCGTGTACCACCTGACCAGTTTCGCCAGCTGCGCGCCTTGTCGGCCGGCCAGGCGGGCGTCGAACAGGACATCCGTCCCGAAGGCCGTCTTGATTTTGTACTTCTTCGCCAGCGCATAGGCGCGGTCGGTGCCCGCAGTCACCTCGAGCTGCCTCGCCCGGCTAGCCGGGCTGTGCACGGGATTGGCATCTTCGTCGTCCAGGAAAGGTTGCAGGCTGAGCCAGATGCCCTTGTCGGCCATCAGCTTGGCCGTCGCCTCATCGATAAGATGGCCGTGCTCGATGCAGAGAACACCGGCATCGATCGCCCGCTTGATCGATCGCGGCGTATAGGCGTGCGCGGCCACATAGGTTCCCCAATCCTCGGCCGCTTCGACGGCGGCCCGAAGTTCCGCTTCGGTGTATTGAGTTGTGTCGAGCGGACCAAAAGGCGAAGACACCCCGCCGCCCGCCATGAGCTTGATCTGGCTGGCGCCCTGCATGAGGTTTTCCCGGGTGCGTAGCCGAACCTCGTCCGGACTGTCGGCGATGGCCGCCACGCCGACCCGCTCCGTGTAGCTGAGCGGCGTGCCTGGCGTTCTCGGAATTTCCGAGAGCTGGCGAAAGTCGCCGTGCCCTGCCGTCTGCGAGATGAACGCGCCCGAGGGATAAGTGCGCGGCCCGGCGATGATGCCTTCGTCGATCGCCCGCTTGAGGCCGAAGGTCGGTCCGCCCATGTCGCGAACCGTCGTGAAGCCGCGCATCAAGGTGGCCGCCGCTTCCCGGGCGGCCAGCAGGTTGAGATAGCCCATGTCGGCTGTCATCGCCGTCGCCAGCGTCGGCGCGACCATCATCGCGTGCCAATGGGCCTCGATGAGGCCCGGCATCAAGACACGCCCACCGCCGGCGATGACCGTTACCGGCAACTTCGGATCGATCGTGATGTCGGCTGTCGACACGATTGTGATGACGTTGCCCATGACCAGCACGTTCGACGCCGGGCTCAGGGTTTCATTCTTGCCGTCGAACACCCGAACGTTCTGAAACAACGTTGCACTGTTGGGCTGGGCAGCAGCCGAAGCACAAAAGACAACTAGAACGGTCTGAATGGCGAAGAGCCGACGAAAGAGTGACATCGCTGGTGCTCCTGCCGTAGGGGGTCTTTCAATGGCCGAACAGAGCCGCCGCGCCGAGCACGACGGCAATCGACAGCAGCGACAGGCCCGCTGTGGGCCATTGCCGAAGCTGCCCGTCCGCTCGTTCCGACGCGGCACCGACGACGTAGCTCGCGCGGAAGGCTCTTTCCGCCGCGCCGACGATGTCTCCTGCGGGATAGGCGGCAGGCGACTCCCCCAACGCCGCAAAGCGAACGCCAGCGCAGCGCCCATCAGAAACGGCCAAAGGGCGTCGAACAGCGCGTTGGCCGTGAGGGCATCGGCGACATCGCCGCCGGCGAAGGGATAGAGCAGCCAGGGGACAACGATGGACGCCAGTGCCATGGCCTGCCACGGCAGGGCGAGACCGGCCGGCGCCGACGCCTGTTGATCCTGCGGAGCGATCTCAGTCAGACGCTGCAGGAAATGCAGCATGAGAAGAGTCGTGCCGACCGCCGAGAGGTTGGCCAGCAGGCCGACGGCACCATCGCCAAGCGGCGCCTTGACCGCGAGCTTGGCCAGCGCGCCGCCGGTCAAAGGCAATCCGCCGAGACCGAGCGCCAGCACGGCAGCCAGGACCAGTGTTGGCCGCCGGCGGCGCGCGGCGGTCACGGCGACGACGCCAACGGCCAGGAAGAGGGCACCCTTCGCCAGGACGTGAGTCGCGGCATAGAAGGCGGTGTCGAGCGCCACGCCTTGGTCGCCGGCGGCGAGGCCCATGCCCAGCACGGCGGCGATCACGCCCATCTGGCTCACGCTGGAATAGGCGAGCACCGTCTTGGGATTGGCCTGCGTGATGCCGATCGCCACGCCGTAGAAGGCGGAGAAAAACCCAAGCGCCACCAGCGCTTCGCCCGCGCCGGGCATCGCCGTGTCGAACGGCAGGAAGCGGATGAGCCCGATGACGCCCGCCTTGACGGCGGCGCCGCTCAACACCGATGCGGCCGGAATGGGCGCCGCCGCATAGGCAAGCGGCATCCAGCCGTGCGCCGGCACTGTCCCGATCTTGAGCGCGAAGCCCGCGACCGTGAAGACAAGCGCCGCATCGCGCCACGGCGATTGCGGAAGAGCTGCCACCACGTCGCGGATCTGCAGGCTGTCGCTGGGCTCGCCTGCCGCGAGCAGCACGAAACCCATCAACAGGAAGGCCTCGCCCAGAACGGTGAAAGCCATGTAGACGCCGCCGGCACGCTGCGCCGCGTCGTCGTCATCATCGTGCACGATCAGTCCATAGGCAGGCAGGCTGACCAGGGCGAAGACGAGATAGAAGCCTAAAAGGTCGGCGGCGATGAAGACGCCGAGGCTGCCGGTCAGGGTCAGCAGCCAGCACGCGGCAAAGCGCGCGTTGTTCGCCTGGCCGCGCAGGCTGGCAAAGGCATAGACGCCGGCCGCGCTCCACAGCAGCGCCGCGACGCCCAGCAGGATCGCACCCGGCACGTCGAGCGTCAGGCTGATCTTGAGCTGGGGTTGATCGAAGGCGAGCGGCGTGCCGCCGATCGCGAGAAGAGCTGCGGCGAGACCGGGGAGTGGCGCCAGCACCAGCAGCGCCGGCATGTTGTCTCGCAGGCGTCGTGACAGGCAGGCCAGCAGCAGCGCCAGCGGCGTCGCCAGAGTGGCAACAAGCAGCGCGGAGCCCAGCGTGCCGGCGCCGTTCATTGTAGAGCCACCGTCGCGACCGGCCGACCGATCTGCAGCAAGTCGAAGAATTCCGCGGGCGCGAAGCCCAGCAGCACCGCGCCGACCGCGAGGGCCAGCGCCACCGCCTCGCGACGCCGCGACACCGGCGCTGTCACGGCGACGCTGGCGCTGGCCAGTGCCGGGGCGATCACGCGATAGACGTAGCCGCCGGCCAGCAGGCCACCCGCCAGCATCACCACCGCCCACGACCATTGGCCGCTGTCCACCGACGCCTGCAGCAGCAGCCATTTCGCCGCGAAGCCGCCGCTCGGCGGCAGCCCCATCAGCGAGAGCCCGCCGAGGCCGAAGGCGAAGACGGTCATCGGCATCGCCCGGCCGACGCCGCGCAGCTCGGCGATGCGGTCATGGCCGAGTTGCTCGGCGACCAGGCCCGCCGCCAGGAACATCGCGGCCTTGGCGAAGGCATGCGACAGGGTCTGCATCACGCCACCGCTCCACGCCTCGGCGCTCCACGGATGGCCGCCGATGGCCAGCGGGAACATCAGGAACAGGTAGCCGATCTGGGCGACGGTGGAATAGGCGATCAGGAGCTTTAGCCGCGCCTGGCGCAAGGCCAGCACGCTGCCGAACAGGATGGCCGCCGCGCCGAGCGTGGCCAGGACCGTTGTCACTGCCGCCGTCGCGAGCCCTGGCATCACATCGAACCACAGACGCACGATCAGGAAGAACGACGCCTTGACCACCAGCGCCGAGAGCACGGCGCTGGCCGCCGCTGGCGCATTGGCGTGGGCGGGCGGCAGCCACAGATGCAGCGGGAACAGCGCGGTCTTGGCAAGCAATCCAGCCGTCATCAGGCCGGCCGCGACGCCAACGGCAGGTGCCACGCGAGGCTCGGCGGCGATGCGGTTGGCCAGCAGGACGATGTCGAGCGTGCCGTAAATACCGTAGAGCAGCGCGGCACCCAGGAGATAGAAAACCGAACCGAACAGCGCGAACAGCAGATAGCGCAGCGCCGCCACCAGCGTTTCCGGACGGCCGTCGAGGCAGACCAGCGGCACGGCGGCAAAGGTCAGCAGTTCCAGCGCGACATAGAGATTGAATAGGTCGCCGCCGAGGAAGACGACGGCCAGCGCCGCCCATAGCGCTTGCAGCAGCGTCCAGAAGGCGAGTGGCGCGCGCTTTTCCGCGAGCTCCGGCGGCGTGCTGAAGCCGGCCCGCGCGAAATAGCCGGCGGCCGCGATCACCAGTGCTGCCGTCACCAGCATGACGGCGGAGAAGCCGTCGGCGCGGAGCGCAATGCCCAGCGGCGGCGTCCATCCGCCGACGATGTAGACCAGCGGCTGGCCGGTGACCCAGACCTCAACGGCGATGGCGAGCGCCAGGCCGAGCCCGGCGGGCATCAGGGTGAGCGCGATGCGTTCGGCATGACGGCCGCCGATCACCAGCGACGACAGCATGCCGATGGCGGGCACGATGATGGCGAGCACGAGCAGGTATCCGCCCCCCGTGGTCGCGAGGGCGAGCGCTATCGCCAGCATCAGCCATCGGCTCCGGGTGTTTTCGCCGGCGCATCGGGGTTGAGCGTGGCGCCACCGGTTTCCTGGAAAAGCCGCAGCAGCAAGGCGACCGCAAGCGCCGTGGCCGAGAAGGCGACAACGATGCCGGTGATGACCATCGCCTGCGGCACGGGATCGGCGGCGAAGCCGGCCGCCGCGCCCTTGCGCGCGATGATGCCGAACAGCAGGAAGACGCCGCTGCCCAGGATGTTGAAGGCGAGGAGCTTGCGCAGCGGGTGCGGATCGGTGAGGAGGCCGTAGAGGCCGAGACCGACCAGCGCCGTGCCCGTTAATCCGGCCAGCGTGGCGGCGCTCATGGCCGCGGCGGCCGGTCGGGCGGACCGATGACGAGCATGGGCAGGGTCGCCGCGATGGACAGCGTCATGAATGCCTCGATGAACAGGATCAGCGGCTTGGCCCAGCCCGCGGGATAGGCGAGGAAGCTGCCCGGTATGGCAAAGCCCGCGACGCCGACCGCGAGGAACACCGCCGGTCCTGCGATCAGCGTCAGCCGCAACCATCGCCCGCGGATCTCGGGCGCCTCGGCGAGACGCGCCATTATGACGATCAATGCCATAGCGGCCAGAATCGCACCGCCCTGAAAGGCGCCGCCCGGCTCGTTGGCGCCGACCCAGACGATGTGGATGGCGACCACGACGCCGAGCGGCGGCAGCAACTGGGCAAGGAAGGCGAGCGCGCCTTCCGGCCGCGCGACGCGCCGCGGACCACCGGCGCCGCCCCAGTAGCGATCCGGCGCAAGCGACCACACGCCGATCACGGCCAGGATCAGCACGACCTTCTCGAGCATGGTATCGAAAGAGCGATAGGCGATCAGAACGGCGGTGATCGGATTGCCGACGCCGAGTTCGTCAAGGTGCTTGGCCGCGTCGGGTGCGAGGGTCGCGCCGGGATCGGGCATGAGCAGCACGACGGTGGCGAGCGCGGCTGCGACCGCGGCGCAAAGCGCGCCTGCCAGGACACGCAGCGCAACGCCCGGCCGTTCCGCCGCCGCCGGCGCCTCGGTCTGGCGCAGCCGCACGACGGCGCTGATCAGCAACACGCCGGTCACGCCGCTGCCGATCGCCGCCTCGGTCAACGCCACATCGACCGCGAAGAGGCGGACCCAGACGAGCGACAGCAGCAATCCATAGGCAACGTAGCCCACGACTGACGCGAAGGCCTCGCGCGCGGCGATGGTCCAGCCGGCGACCGCGAGCACCAGGAGGGCAAGACCGATATCCAAAGCCTGGATGACGCTCATGCCGGAGGGTCCCTGCGCCGGAGCGCGTGTGCGATGAGCTGCGCTACCGTGGCGCCGGCCAACTGCACGAGCAGCCAGGCGGCGACGAGCTTCAGGGCGCCCAGCAGGCCGTCGGCCTGCGGCAGCAGGCCGAGCACGATCAGACCGAGGCCGAGATTGTCGGCTTTGGTCAAGGCGTGCAGCCGGGTGAACGAGTCGGGGAAGCGCAGCAACCCCACGGTGCCCGCCATGAAGAAGACGGCGCCGGCTGAGATCGCGACGATGGTGAAGATGTCGAGGGCGACGCTCATTCGGGATCGCGGCCTTCCGGCGGGGCGGCGCTGTTGGTGAGGGCGACCGCGGCGAAGGCGGCGAGAAGGGCGAGCCCCAAAGCGACGTCCTCCGCGCCACGCACGCCGGTTGCCGCCGCCACCAGCAGGAGTGCCGCGATGCCGCCCGTGCCGAGCAGTTGCGTCGCCATCGTGCGGTCGACATTGCCTGGACCGCCCAGGACGCGCAGCAGGCCCACCGCCACGGTCAGCAGGACGAAACCTGCGGCTCCGAGCAGGAACTCAGTCATGGCCGATCGCCCGGCTGAACAACGCTTCCTCCACGGCCAGGTTGGCCGTGACGGGCTGGCCGACGTCGAGGCAGTGGACGACGAGCGCCCCCTCTTCGTCGGAGCCGGCCGGCAACGTGCCGGGCAGCAGGCTGGAGAGTGCGCAGAACGCGCTCCGTGAGCCGGCCGACCGAAGACGGCAGGGATAGACGACGAAGCCTGGATTGATTGGCAACCGCGGATCGAACGCGCGCCAGGCGACTTCCACGCCCGAACTCGCCGACTGCCACAGGAAATGCAGGATGAATGTTACCAGCGACGGAAGCCGCAACCGCACCTTTACCGACGGAAGGAGTCGCAGACTTGTCCACGTCGCCGCCGCCGCGGCGATCAGCCCGACCGGAAGATCGACCGGGTCGTAGCCCGCGACCATGAGCCAGAAGGCAAGAAAGAGAATGCCTCGCCCCGTCGCGATCCACGCGGGACGGGGAGCATCATCATCTCGAGCGCTGCTCAAGATGAAAACCCGAGAAGAGCGATGCAAGGCATTACCGACCCCGACTGGCTTCTCTCCGCAGACTTTACTCTCTTCCGCAAATCCCACCAAGGGCACGCGAGGTATTCACTGATTGCCCGTTCCAGAGCGGGCAATTCGAAGCTAAAGTGCAACGCACGTATGTGTCGTTGCGTTCGCTTGGCTGGATCTCGATCGAGCATATCCGGGGGAGGATCGCGCCGTGGCTCTGTGCTCCATCCATCCGACCGTGAGCCGCAACGCGGTACGCAGTCTGCTGCTATTGCCGGCGATTGCGTTGCTGGTTGCCGGCTGCGAGCAGAAGACCAAGGCCAAGACCGTCGATGCGCGTCCGGTGCGCACGATCACCGCCACGAAGGGCGGCACCGGCGAAGTGGTCGTCTTGACCGGACAGATCAGCGCCGAAAACGAAGCGTCGCTCGCCTTCCGCATCGGTGGCCGCATCATCGAACGAACGACCGATGTCGGCGACCGCGTCACGCCCGACCAGGTGCTGGCAAAGCTCGACCCGCAGAATGAACTGAACGCCTTGCGCTCGGCGCAAGCGGCGCTGTCGGCTGCGGAAGGCCGCGTGGTCGAGACGAGCAACACCTTCGACCGCCAGAAGACCCTCTTGCCCCAGGGGTTCACGACCCAGGCCCTGTTCGATCAGGCGCAGCAGGCGTTGCGCACCGCGCAATCGCAGGTCGACAATGCCGAGGCTCAGTTGCAGATCGCCAAGGACCGCGTCACCTACACGCAGCTCAAGGCCGGGGTCACCGGCTCGATCACGGCGCGTGCCGCTGAAGCCGGCGAGGTGGTGCAAGCCGGGCAGACGATCTTCCAGGTCGCCCGCCAGGACGGGCGCGACGCAGTGTTCGACGTGCCGGCCCAGGTGATCCGCTCGGCGCCAGCCGATCCCAAGGTCGTGGTTTCCCTGACCGACGATCCTTCCATCACCGCAATGGGAAGGGTGCGCCAGGTCGATCCGCAGGCCGACCCGATTACGCGCACCTTTCGCGTGAGGGTAAGCCTGATCGATCCGCCAACCGCCATGTTCCTCGGCGCGACGGTGAAAGGACGCATGGAGCTCGAAGCGACGTCCGGCATGGCGATTCCCGCCAGCGCCCTGACACGCATCAATGAGCAGCCGGCAGTATGGCTCGTCGACCCAGCGAACATGACGGTCTCCCTGCATAACGTGCAGGTCGAGCGCTTCGACCCGGCGACGGTGATCATTTCTCATGGGCTCGAGGGCGGCGAGATCGTGGTGACGGCGGGCGTGCAAGCGCTTCACCCCGACCAGAAGGTGCGCCTTCTGGGGGCCCAGCCGTGACCAATCTCTCCGAATGGGCCCTGAAACATCGGGCATTCACCGTGTTCCTGATGATCGTGGTCACGCTTGCCGGCCTGTCCTCGTACTTCGGACTCGGGCGCAATGAGGATCCGGCCTTCACCTTCAGGACCATGGTCGTGCAGGCGGCATGGCCGGGCGCCACGCTCGACGACACGCTGAAGCAGGTCACCGAACGGATCGAGCGCAAGCTGCAGGAGACGCGCGGGCTGGATTTCCTGCGCAGCTACACGACGCCCGGGCTGACGACGATCTTCGTCAATCTCAAGGGATCGACGTCGGCGTCGGAGGTTCCCGACGTCTGGTACCAAGTGCGCAAGAACATCGGCGACATCCGCGGCACCCTGCCGGCCGGCGTGATCGGTCCCGGCTTCAACGACGATTTCGGCGACACGTTCGGCTTAATCTACGGCTTCACCGCCGACGGTTTCACCCATCGCGAGCTGCGCGACTACGTCGAGGCGGTCCGCTCGCGATTGCTGAACGTGCCCGACGTGTCGAAGATCGAGATCATCGGCGCCCAGGACGAGCAGATCTTCATCGAGTTCTCCACCCAGCAGCTCGCTGGCCTCGGCATCGATCGCGCCGCCCTGATCGCGGCGGTCCAGGCGCAGAACAGCGTCGTTCCCGCCGGCTCGGTCCAGACCAGCGACGAGAAGCTGTCGCTGCGGGTGTCAGGCGACTTCCGCTCCGAGCAGGACATCCTCAACGTCAACTTCCTGTCGAATGGGCGCATGATCCGGCTGCGCGATATCGCCGAGGTTCGCCGCAGCTACGCCGACCCGCCGCAGCCGATGTTCCGCGTCAACGGCAAGCCGGCCATCGGCCTCGCCATCGCCATGCGCAACGGCGGCGACATTCTGGCGCTCGGCCGCAATGTGCAGCAGGAGATCGATGACGCGGTGGTCGACCTGCCGCTCGGCATCGAGCCCGCGCTGGTCTCGGACCAGCCGGCGGTCGTCGATCATGCCATCGGCGAGTTCATGATCTCGCTGTGGCAGGCCATCGGCATCATCATGGCGGTGAGCATCATCAGCCTCGGCCTCCGACCCGGCGCCATCGTCGCGGCGTCGATCCCGCTTACGCTTGCCATCACCTTTCCCGTCATGCAGATGTTCCACATCGATCTGCAGCGCATTTCGCTCGGCGCCCTGATCATCGCGCTCAGCCTGCTCGTCGACAGCGCCATGACCACCGTCGACGTCATGACCACGCGCATCGCCCAGGGCGACAAGACCGAGGACGCCGCTTCCTTCGCCTACAAGTCGCTGGCCTTCCCCATGCTGACCGGCACCTTCGTCACGGCGGCGGGCTTCGTGCCGATCGGCTTCGCGCAGAGCGCCGCCGGCGAATACACCTTCTCGATCTTCGCCGTCGTGACCATTGCGCTGTTCGTGTCGTGGTTCGTCGCCGTACTGTTCGCGCCGTTGCTGGGCGTCGTACTCCTCAAACCGCCGAAGTCCCAGGAGCCGGCCAAGCCGAACGTCGTGCTGCGGGTCTTCCGCGCCTTCCTGGTCGGCGCGATGAGGGTGCGATGGATCACCATCGCGGTGACGTTGGCCAGCCTGCTCGCCGCCTTTTTGGCGCTGCCTTTCGTGCCGCGCCAGTTCTTCCCGGCATCCGACCGCCCCGAGCTCGTGGTCGACATGACCCTGCCGCAAAACGCCTCGATCTACGCCAGCGACACCATCGCCGGCCGGCTCGATGCCTTTCTCAAGGGCGATCCGGACGTCGAGCGCTGGAGCACTTATGTCGGGCGCGGCGCGATCCGCTTCTACCTGCCGCTCGACGTCAAACTGGCCAACGATTTCTTTGCCCAGGCCGTCGTCGTGGCCAAGGACGTCGCGTCCCGCGACAGGCTGCAGGCCAGGCTCGAGAAGATGATGTCCGAGCAGATGCCGAGTGTCGTCGGTCGCGTGTCGCCGCTCGAGCTCGGGCCGCCGGTCGGCTGGCCGGTGCAATACAGGGTGAGCGGTCCGGATCTTTCCCAGGTGCGCTCGATCGCCCTGCGGCTCGCCGAAGTGCTGGGCGGCGACCCGCACATTTCGGAGATCAGCTACGACTGGATGGAGCCCGCCCGCCAGGTTCGCGTCACCATCGATCAGGATCAGGCGAGGCTGCTGGGCCTGAGCTCGCGGACGATCGCCGAGGCGATCAATACGCTGATGGCGGGAACCCCGATCACGCAGGTGCGCGACGACATCTATCTCGTACCGGTCATCGCGCGGGCGCTCGACGAACAGCGCAGCTCATTGTCGACGCTGCGCGCCCTGCAGCTGCCGCTGCCGAACGGGCGCACCGTGCCTCTGAGTCAGGTCGCGACGTTCGATTTCAAGCAGGAATATCCCTTGATCTGGCGTCGCCAGCGCGTTCCCACCCTGACGGTGCTGGCCGACGTCCCGCAGGCCGTCTCGCCCGCGGCCGCCGTCGATGCGCTGGCGCCGGCGATCGAGAAGTTCCGCGAGAGCCTGCCCAAGGACTACCACATCGCCGTCGGCGGCACGGTTGAGGAAAGCGCCAATTCGCAGGCCTCGGTCTTTGCCAAGGTGCCCTTGATGCTGCTGCTCATGCTGTTCTTCCTGATGGCGCAGCTGCACAGCTTCAGCCGCCTGTTCCTGGTGGTGAGCGTGATCCCGATGGGCCTGATCGGCATCGTCTTCACCCTGCTGATCGTCGGCAAGCCGCTGGGCTTCGTCGCCATCCTGGGCATTCTCGCCCTCATGGGCATGATCGCCCGCAATGCGGTCCTTCTCATCGAGCAGATCGAGACCGAGCGAACGCAGAGACCGCATGCCTGGGATGCGGTGGTCGAGGCGACGCTTTCGCGCTTCCGCCCGATCATGCTGACGGCGATTTCCACGGTGCTCGGATTCATCCCGATCGCCGCGGACGTCTTCTGGGGACCGATGGCCTTTGCCATCATGGGCGGCCTGTTCGTGGCGACGATCCTCACCCTGATCGTCCTGCCCGCGCTCTACATCGCCTTGTTCCGCATCACGGAGCCGGCGCAGGAAGGCGTTGCCGCCGATCCACCCGGATTGGAGGTACAACGCTGAGGGACACGTGACGCCAAATGCATATCTGGTCCGAGCGGCCGCGAAACTCCCTTCGTTGAATTGACTTTCAAAAAGACGAGGCTCAGCCTTTCTATCAAAGTCGGTCGTACACGTGTCGCCTTCAGGATGAGCAATCCTTGTAGGAGGTATCGTGAATACCTTGCCTTCCGGCGGGAAGGGACTCCTTGGCGGTTTGCGCAGGAGCTTCGCTCTTGCGGCAATGTCGGTTGCTCTGCTGGCGGGACCGGTCGCCGCGCAGCACAGCGATGCGCACAGCGACGGTAACCTGGCACGAAGCGATGCCATGTTCGGCACGCCGGATCGGTACGGCACGGTGCCGCCTGACAACATATTCGCGACCACGCCCGGCCTGGAGCAGCAGGCGCGGCGCTCGCACTTCACCGTCAACGTCCTGGCGCCGATCTTCTATAACTCCAACGGCGACCTCGCGCCGTCGGGCGGGCCGGCCGGCACGAACTCGGCGGAGTTCAGCCCGATCGCCGGAGTGTCGTGGTCGACCCCGGTCTTCGACCTGCCGCTGCGTTTCACGGCGAACGCACGGGCCGAGGTTGACCGCTTCACCCAGGTGCCGGCGGCGAACTTCGACAAGGTCGCCCTGTCGGGCCGGCTGCAATACATCGATCCGACGAACGACCAGAGCTTCTCGCCCTACTTCGCCTATGCGCCGCGCTTCGATTTCGACCCGTTCTTCCAGCAGCGCTTCGACACCCGGCAGGACCTGAACCTCGGCGTCAACAAAACCTTCAACTTCGATGGCAGCTTCCGCCGGGTGCCCTTCGCTCCCAACGCCCTGGCCGACACGGTGTGGTCGTTGGGCGTGACGACCTTCGCCCAGCGGCGGTTCCGCGACCCCGAGCCGTCGTCGTGGGCCTTCTTCCTGATCCCCTCGGCGACCTACGTCATCAACGAGCAATGGAACCTGAGCCTGGGCGCGGAACTCATGTTCCGCACCTTCGATCCCTACCTGGGCTTCACCGAGAATGAATGGTTCCTGGAACCGATCGCAACGCTCGAGTTCGTGCTGCCGAGCGCGTGGTTCGGTTCGGACAGGAACGCGACGCTGTTCGGCCGGCCGGC
>Ga0308309_10000492_pt1 | contig 25406 bp, 25 predicted proteins | sample HubBroMetageWFT5_FD_192491 | JGI IMG/M metagenome (GOLD analysis project Ga0308309, IMG submission 192491) | Warmed and freeze-thawed soil microbial communities from the Hubbard Brook experimental Forest, New Hampshire - Hubbard Brook CCASE Soil... | ecosystem: Environmental > Terrestrial >...
CGCGGGTTTGTGAAGGCGCTCGTGGAGGCTGATAGCGATCGCATCCTCGGGTTCACGGCCTTCGGTGTCGGTGCGGGGGAGACCCTGGCCGCCGTCCAGATTGCGATGATCGCCGGGCTGCCCTACACCGCGCTGCGAGATGCGGTCCTGACTCACCCAACACTGGTCGAAGGTCTCATATCTCTGTTCTCATCCACGGCGTCAGCGCACAACGCTGTCGAGACCAGAGGAGAGCAGATCTCCGCCGCATGAGGTGAACTGCAAATGAGAACAATTAAGAACTCGTGATCTGGTCTGCGCAAAATACTTCGCTGCTTGCGTCGCACTATGAGTAGCGAAAGTCGGCATGTCGGAAGCGATCGTTACCAGTTGGACATCGCTTCGACAACTTCCAGATCGCGGGCTATTCGTAAGTAGTCCCAAAGGCAGGAGTTGCCGACTATCCGGACACAATCGGGAGGGAGAGATTTGTGGCCGAGAGGGCCTTCTCGCAGTAAAATTCTGCAAGAGGCCAGCCAGCCTTGAGCATACGGTGAGAGGAAGGAACATGGTGACGGCGCAGCGCCCTGAACGTCTGACACGCAATAACGCCCTGCTACTCCTGGTGGATCACCAAGTCGGTTTGTACACTGGCATTCGTGATATCGACGTCCTTCAACTCAAGCACAACATCGTTGGTCTGACACGAGCGATGCTCGCGCTCAAAGTGCCCGTGATCGTAACCACGACCACGGAGAAAATGTGGGGACCGCTTATCCCCGAACTCGCCGAGGTTTTACCCGGCGTGCCGGGCATTGAACGCACTACCGTCAACGCCTGGGATGAGAAGCGTTTCGTGGATGCGGTCAAGGCGACTGGCCGCAAGAACCTCATCGTCACGGGCATTTCCACTGATGTGTGTCTCGCGTTCCCGGCCATAGCAGCCCTCGCCGACGGCTTTCAGAGTTATGCGGTCATTGATGCGTCGGGGGGCTTCACTCAGACTCAGGTCGACATGGGAATTCTGCGCATGCAGCACGCGGGTGTCATTCCAGTGTGCTATTCCAACGTCGCGATTGAGATCTTGGCCGATAATGCGGCGCCCGAGGCCGAGGCGGTCTACGGCGCGCTCGGCATGCCGTTCAGCGGCTTAGTTTTTGGCCTCAGGCAGTATTTTTCGCGAAGTTGATCCGAAGGCAGCAGCGTGGATTCGGCAAAGGCAGCGTACGGCACAGCGTCTGCACGCAAATAGGGACTATCTAATTGGTCGCGAACCGGTGATGAGGATATCCACCAGCCTTCTGGCGCTTTGCTGCCAGTCAGGACCGGACGCCACATGGGATACGCCGATCAGTGCGCGGAGCAGATCGAATGGCTCCAGATCTATCCGAATGTCGCAGCTCTTGATTGCGCGCTTCACCAACGAATCAATCGCTCCCTGGATCTGACCGCGTGAACCTTCATACAGCTTCGAAGGCCCTCCGACGAGCGAATTTAGAGCAGGGCCGATGATCTGCTTGGTCGCGATGTAGTCGACGAATAGCAACATCCATGCTCGCAAGGCCTCGATGGGGGGAAGGCTTTCGGAGAACTTCTTCTCGGCTGCCGCCAGTTTTTCCACTTCTGTCCGATAGACGGCTTCGATCAGTGCATCTCGCGTGGGAAAGTGGCGATACAAAGTTCCCGCCCCAACACCTGACTCTTTAGCAACGTCGTCGAGGCTGGCGTTCGCGCCGGACCGGGTAAACGCCTCCTTCGCCACCTCCAGAATGCGCTCGCGGTTCCGCTGCGCATCGGTGCGCGGTTTGCGAAAAGCAGTTTGTCGATTCTTGGTGGGCATAGAAAAAAAAGTTGCAACCGGAGACACTCTCCGGTTATCTTATCTACTGATTCGGAGACACTCTCCGTTTTAGTCAGAACCCGGCAGCCTGTCAATAGCGGTTCCGTGGGTTCTCCGGCTTCGAGAGGTGCGAAATATGAATCCGCTCGGTCGTCATAAACCATCCAAAGTTTCCGACCCTCGTTGCGCCGACCTCGCCACGATGGCGGAACGAGAGTTGTCGGCATTCTTCAACGCCGTCACGCAGTTGTTCGGGTCAGAACAGGCGGAGATCTCAGCAGAAGACTGGCTGCACGAGTTGATCGAGATGGATGGTCTGCCAACTTCAACCCGCGAATGGCGATTGATCACTAGGAAAGTTTCGATTCGGCTCGCACGTGGAGTGAACCCTTCGTGTCTATCGACCGAATTCACAAATGCTTAGGAGGAAAAGAATATGCGTGTTTTTGTTACCGGAGCTACAGGCTTTATCGGTTCCGCGGTTGTCCGGGAACTGATCGACGCAGGTCATCGGGTGCTCGGCCTCGCTCGCTCGGACGCGGCAGCCAAATCCCTTGTCGCGGCGGGAGCCGACGTGCATCGCGGTTCGCTCGAAGATCTCGAAAGCCTTCGTAGCGGCGCCGCGGCTGCCGACGGAGTGATCCACACCGCTTTTATCCACGATTTCTCAAACTATGGCCCTGCCGCCCATGCGGATAGGCGTGCCATCGAGACCCTCGGCGACGCGCTCGCCGGTTCTGATCGCCCATTGGTCGTCACTTCCGGGAGCTTGCTCGCTCAACGCAAAGGCCCGTTCGCAACAGAAGAGGATGCGCCCGATCCCAACTTCCCCCGCAAATCGGAGGAGGCGGCGGTGGCGCTGGCGGCACGCGGAGTCCGTGTATCTATGTTGCGGCTTCCGCCATCGGTCCACGGCAACGGTGATCACGGCTTTGTGCCACGGCTGATCAGCATCGCACGCGAAAAAGGCGTTTCCGCATTTATAGGCGACGGGCTCAACCGCTGGCCCGCGGTGCATCGGCTCGATGCTGCTCATCTCTACAGGCTCGTGCTCGAGAAAAGTTCCGTCGGAGCACGGTATCACGGCGTGGCCGATGAGGGCGTACCGACTCGAGAGATCGCGGAGGTCATCGGTCGGCAATTGAATGTACCGGTCGTCAGCAAGTCTCGCGAGGGCGCAGCCGATCATTTTGGCTGGATTGCTCTCTTCTTTGGTATAGACGCTCCGGCTTCGAGCGCGCGGACGCAGGAACGTCTGGGATGGCGACCGCTTCAGCCTGGGCTCATCACCGATCTGAATGCGGAGCACTATTTCGAACACACTGCGGACGCCGTGGCTTTACACGGCTGACGCGTAACCAGGACCCATGACCGTGACATCGAACGTGTTGGTACAAGGAGACAGAAGATGACGAACATACTTGAGGCAACTACATTTGGAGCGACTTCGACCACCGAGGACGTTTTGTCCGGCGTGAATCTGAAGGGCAAACGAATTCTCGTAACCGGTGTGTCAGCCGGCCTCGGCGTGGAAACGGCGCGCTCCCTAGCCGGCCACGGGGCTCAGGTGGTAGGCGCGGCGCGGGATTTGAACAAGGCTAAAGCTGCAACCGAGCAGGTGCGAAAGGACGCCGCGGCCAATGGCGGAAGCTTCGAACTGGTTGAGCTCGATCTTGCCAACCTGAGGAGCGTGCGTGCCTGCGCCGACCGGTTCCTGGCGAAAGCGGAACCGTTGGATGTGGTCATCGCCAATGCCGGAGTAATGGCCACACCGTTCGGCCACACCGCCGATGGCTTCGAAACGCAGTTCGGCACGAATCACCTCGGACACTTTGTCCTGGTCAACCGGATCGCGGCGCTCATTCGGACGGGAGGACGGCTGATCAATCTATCCTCAGCGGGTCACCGCTATGCGAATGTGGACCTCGACGATCCCAATTTTGAACGCACGCCTTATGACCCGCTCGTTGCTTACGGCAGGTCAAAAACCGCGAACATCCTCTTCGCCGTTGCGTTCGACAAACGGCATCGGGACCGTGGCGTACGCGCGGCCGCTGTGCACCCAGGTGGTATTCAGACCGAACTGGCTCGTTACCAGGATCCAAGCCGCATAACAAAGACGATCGATCAGATAAATCAGCAGCGTGTAGCTCAGGGCAAAGGCCCCTTCCAATGGAAGACGATTCCCCAGGGAGCCGCAACTTCAGTGTGGGCGGCGGTCGTTGCTTCCGCTGACGAGGTCGGTGGCCGATACTGCGAGGACTGCCACGTGGGCCCTATCGTGCCGGACGACCTCCCCGTCGGCATAAACGAAGGCGTGCGTGGATATGCGCTCGATGCATACAACGCAGAGGCGCTGTGGAAGAAGAGCGAAGAAATGGTTGGAGAGTCGTTTTAGCTTTCCTTATTACGACTGAAGAACACCGCACCAGGAGGAATGAACAGGAGGAATGAAAATGATTGAACAAAAAAACCTCGCCGGCAGTTTCATCTTGCCCGGCAATTCGATGACACTAAACCGCATGGGCTACGGGGCCATGCAACTGGCTGGCCCGGGCGTGTGGGGACCTCCGCGGGATGTCAATACCGCCATTGCCGTTCTGCGAGAGGCGGTCGACTCGGGGGTGAACCACATAGATACCAGCGACTACTACGGACCTCATGTGACCAATCAGCTTATCAAGCAGGCGCTCTATCCTTATGCCAAGGATCTCGTGATCGTCACCAAACTAGGCGCTCGTCGAGGTCCAGACAAATCCTGGCTTCACGCTCTTTCCCGCCAGGAGCTAGTCGATGCCGTTCATGACAACCTGAGAAATCTTGGCCTCGACCATCTCGATGTCGTCAATCTTCGGGTCGGCGGAATCACGGAACCGGGGCAGGAATCGATCGAGGAACCACTGACCGTCCTCGCCGAACTCAAGCGCCAGGAACTGATCCGGCATATCGGTCTGAGCAACGTTACTCCCAAGCAGTTGGCGGAGGCCCGAACCATCGCAGAGATAGTTTGCGTGCAGAACTTTTACAACGTGGCGCACAGGAGCGACGATGCTTTCATCGACCACCTGGCCGGGCAAGGTATAGCGTATGTTCCGTTTTTCCCGCTAGGAGGTTTCACTCCATTACAGTCGTCGGTGCTTGACGCAGCCGCAGCGTCGCTTGGGGCCACACCGATGCAAGTTGCGCTTGCCTGGCTTCTCCAGCGCTCGCCCAATATCTTGCTGATTCCCGGCACATCTTCCCTCGAACATCTGCGCGAGAATCTCGAGTCTTCGATGCTTCAAATTCCCCCCGGGGTGGTTGCCGACCTGCATCTTCCTTAACCCAAGCTTTTCACTGGATTCACTACCGAGGACTTGGACGGCCTTGTCTCCACTAATCTGCTTGAGATCAAGCCTCTCTGCGCAAGACTGTATCGATACCTGGGCGGTAGAGCGCGGAGCCACCCTCCTACTCTTAACGGAACCGTCGTTTACACTGAGCTGGATCACTCCTCGCTCGCTGACGGGGTTGTGCCACTCTCTCGCTGCCTCGATGGTGCAACCGCGACCTTGTCTGGGGCCACTGCCTGTAGTCTTGTGAGATAAGGAAAGAACGGCGTGACCTCAAAAGGCATCTTCTCGCGTGCCGAAAGGAGCGCCACTGGCTTGGTCTTCACCAACTCCACGCGATTGCTCCACGGATCCAATCTTACTCGTCCACCGAGTGGCAAAGCTGCAATCTGGTCTACACGACTCATCTCTAGCTGAGGTGCGGAGTTGAGCAAGACGGACATACGTATGGTTTTTCCACCTGCCAAGCTGTTCCCAAGGTGCGGCCGAATTAAGTGCTTCAACTCGGGCGCACGCGTCTGCAGTGCTTCAAGAAATAGGCCGGCGTTACTCAGCTTGTCTTTGTATGGAGAATGAGCAAGCAGGCTGAGCGCCCTCTGGTCAGCGGCTTCTTCATCGGCACTGTCGCGAGTGAAGTCTAGGCGTTCGAACGTGTTCTCATCGGGAAAGAACATGCGATCATTGAAAGCCAACTTTGTATCCAAGCGGTGCCCAAGCACGATGTGACTCAGTTCATGAGCCAACACCATGGCCAGTGAAGCCTCGTCGGGAAGGACATCGAGCAGGCCGCGGCTCACAACAATCGTGCGCCCAATGGTGAACGACTCCAACGGCTCCGTGAGCAACACCCGACAGCGGACGTCGGGAACAAGCGTAAGGTTGTTCGTTACCATTAAGTTGTTGACCACGGTTTGCAGTACCTTGTCCACTTCTCCCGGCGGTGCAAGCAACCCAATCTTCTGCAGGCGCTCTACGGCATTCTCTTCGGCTTGGTGCTCCCAGGCGCGCTCGGCTTCAATGGGGCTGGCGTCATGTGCTGACTCGCTCTGGTCCCGGACTGTTTGGAAAGAGTCAACCTGGATTTGCGTGAACTCCTGGTTATTATGCGCGAGCCGTTGCGGGTCGTAGTCCCACAGCCGCGTCTGGGCCTTGAAGCGGGGTGTCTGGTCACTCCGCACCTTACGATCGAACTCTTCGCTATAAATGTAAGCAGGCAACCACACACCAGGACGCAGGTTTACTCTCCAGCTATCAAAGTGCAAATAGCGATTGTACTTATGAGGCGAAAAGGTGCCATTGACACGGACGATATTGTAGTCCTGATCCTCCACCCAGATCCTTCCCAGGAAACGTCCGTTCCCGACGTGTTCTTTCGGTTGGACGTCAATCACTAAGCAACGGACCTCGCCCAGGAATTCCCGACGGACAAACGTGAAGTCGTAGTACTTCTTCTGGAAGTCCTCGTCGAGCATTACCATCTCCGCGAAGCCCAGTGGCGGGAACTTCATGGAATAATTGCTGGAAAGCCGGTTGAGGAAACGCGTACCGAAGCCGGGTTGTCCCGTGAACGAGCGATCGTCGGTGCCGTTGCTCATGTCCAAGCGCCCTAGAAAGTAGTTATCGCTGGCCGGAACGACATCGTGGTCGCGGTCATTCTTCAAGTTCTGGATGTAGGTTTCTACCAGGGGATGCATGTGCCGCATTTGCGCCACGAAGAAATGCTCGCGCTCCACTACTCGATCTACTACCTGGTTGAATGCCCCTGACGTGGGAAGTTGACCGGAGTCGGCCGAATCTACTTTCGTTGGAGGGGTGCTGGAGGGTGATACATCCTGGGCAGGACTCCGAAGCGAAAGGGTCAAGAACATGACGAGGACTACCAAAGAATTTGCGATACTGCGCATAAGTTCAAATCCCCGCAATCGGCTAGGCCAATTGAAAAATGATGTGCAAGAGGACGGTTGAATCCGTAGACTGACCGTCCTGCAAGGCCGGCTTGAAGCGAATCTGTTCCGCGGCACGGATCGCGCTCTCATCCAGGCCGTGGCCGAGTCCACGAACTACTCTTACTACTCGCAATTGACCAGAGGCTTCCAACACTACTTCCAGCAAAACCTCACCTTCTACACGTAACTTGCGTGCTTCTTCGGTGTAAACTGGAGTCGGTTTCGACAGAATTTCTGCTGGCAATGTTTTGGCGGCTTCCTCCGCTGCTCTGGAGCGGACGGACGCTGGTACAGAAACGTTAGCATCCCCAAAGCCGCCTTGCCGGACGGTTCCAGTCCCACGGGAAGCGGACAGGTTCCCGCTTCCATCTCCAGTGGCCATTCCGTTTCCAAACCCTGCGCTGACCACCACTCCGCGCACAGCCCGTGCGCCACCCGTTCCATTGCCGCTGGCCGGCCCTGACGGCAGATCGAACGATCCTAATTTCGCAATCGTTGTCGGCCGGGCAGTGGTGGGCTGTGCGGGCACACCATTGGGGTCGCCGAAGCCACCAGTCTGTACCTGTTGCGGTGCCCGCGCGATGGTCGGTGTCGCCGAACTGCCGGTCGAAAATACGTTGGTTTTCAGCAGCGCGGGCAGAACCACTGGAGCGGCGGGAGGTAAGGCCAGCTGGTGGCCGTCAGCTGGCAACCTGGGTGGATCAACCTCCGATTCCGGCTTGGGGCGCTCCACTGGAAGATGAAGATCTCCAGGAACAGCAAGACGCGTAACCACATGTGGTTTCTGAACCAGAGACACAGGGGCTGGTTCGTGATTAATGAACGTGGGAGTACTGGCTAACCTCACAAAATGATAGTCGTGCGCGGGCGGGGCTAAAACTGCGGGGTGCAGAACGGCCAGCCAAGCCAGCACAACCACCGTCAGACTCTGCGCGCCCATGCTGAGGACAAAGTGCGTCCAGGGCGGCGGGGATTCCGGGAGAAGTGCAAACTGTGCCTGTTGCGGCATGTACGGCATAACCGTTTGGATCCTGTCCCGGGCCAGAGTGCTGAAAGCTTCTTAGCCGGGCCCTGCTTGGTCGACCTGGCAGACGGTAGTTACGCCATTGTACACCCCATTGCCTTCGCCCAGCCCAATCTGTCGTGGACGGAATCGCAGGGTTGGCAGCCGCGAACTAACGTACTGCAAGCAAGGGTCGAGTCCAGGCTGGAAGCATGATCGACACACAGTCACTGCCGCGCTCCGCTCGATTTTTCCGTTGCGTCCAGTCGCTTGAGGTGCGGATAGAACGGAGTCACTTCGAACGGAATCTTCTCAGCCGGCGTTAGGCGTACCGGTTTGCTCTTGAGCATTTCAATTCGGTCCGACCACGGATCGACCAAGATTCGCGATCCGATCGGCAGAGCAGAAATATGATTCAGCCGATCTGCGTTCGGAGGCTTGCCAGAGTCGACCCGTGCTTGCATCCCGATTAGGTGACTGCTCCGGAAGTCGCTGCTGAAGCGTCCATGCAGCAAGTTCGGGAATCGCGCAGAGCTTGCGTCCAACGCCTGCAAGAAGAGACCAACATTCACTGATTGGTCTTTATACGGCGACTTCGAAAACAGTTCCAGGGCTTTTTTGTTGGCATCCGCTTCCTGAGTGCGGCTGAAATGGAAGTCGAGAGCGGCAAAGATTTGAGAATCGGGAAAGGGCCAGGCAATGGCTGTCAAGTCTACCGCGCTAACCGCGTGACCCAAAACGACGTGAGCCAGTTCGTGCGCCAGCACGGCGGCAAGAGTCGCCTCATCGGGCAGCACGTCGAGAAGCCCGCGGCTGAGTACGATGGTGCGGCCCATCACGAACGATTCCAGTGGAGCTGTCAGCAGCACGCGGCAGCGGACACCGGCAATGACGAGGTTGTTGGTAACTAGCAGATTGTTGAGCACCGTCTCCAAGATCCGGTTGACATCGCCGTCTGGAGCCATAAGTCCAGCAACTTGCGCCCGCTCCACTACAGTGTCTTCCGGCGGGTACGTCGTTTCGTCATCGGTGTATGCCGGGGGAACGCCTGCGTTTTGGAGATCGTAGCCCCAGACGCGAGTTTGAGCCCTGAACCACCGCCTGTGGCTCGATGGACCGTGAGGATTCGACTCTTCGGTATAGACATAGGCAGGCAACCACCGGGTGCCCACCATGTTCAGCCGCCAACTGTCGAAGTGAAATGCGCGCTTGGCGAAGCCCTTCGAGGTGAAGGTTCCCGTGAAGCGCACAATACTGTAGTCCTGATCCTCTACCCAGATCCGGCCGACAAAGCCACGTTGCTTCGACGTTCCACGAGGCCTCACATCTACCACGGCGCACCGCACCTCTCCGAGGACCTCCCAGCGGGCGAATTGGAAGGTGTAGTTCTGACGGTCGAAGTGGTCCAAGTCAGGGAACAACGCTTGCGCGAAGGCGACTTGGCTGAAAGGTGGCGGGTCTTGGACGAAGTATTCCTCCGTGCGCTTCCAGGTCTCCTCGTCTGCAAAAGGCACAATGGACAGTAAATTCCCGGTCAGATTCAAACGGCTCAGGAAATAGTCGTCACCGTTGGGAGTGATTCCTGCCTGGAACCGGGGCTGGGACCCTTCCTCCTGAATGTAGGTCTCGATGATGGGATTGAAGCTTCGCATCAAATCGGTCAAGCGACGTTCCTGCCGGACGACCGAGTCGATAAAGTCATCAAAGACAATGCGCTTGCTATTGGAAGATGAAGGCGCTGGCTGGGCATCCGGGGGCTGGGACGCAGGAGCGGAGTCCTGACCTGTGACGAGCCCAACGACAAAGAACACAAATAATGCCCAACTGGGCCAGGAGAACGTCCTCAGCTCGAACATGCACGGACTAGTCTAAATCCCGCCGGCCACGAGGCAATGGCCTTTTTTCTCATGGAAGCATGTTCCGACTTGCTGCTAAGGGGAGTTGGAATGCGAAGCCCGCAGAGTACCTACAGCGTCATGGCGGGGAAAGTTTTGGCACGGTTCAGACGTCTTATTCCTACAGACCGATTACCCTGGGCTGTGAGTGACAGGAATCAGAGAGCTGGATCGTTGGTGATTCGTCGGCCACACATGCCTGCAACAACCATCTCCAGCCGAGGCGACGCTCTAACCACTGAGCGACCACCGTATTCCGCTCAACGTGATTGCTCAGTTGACCGGGTGTAAGCCGCCGCCAAACGGTTCGAATGCACCGAACGGATACGCCCTCGGGATCGAGCGTTCGGACTTCAACATTGCCGTCTTCGACACGATACTCGTTCGCCGGAGAGCCGTCGAAGGATTCGAGGAGAAGCCGCATGTTTCCTAATACCATAGTCTTTGACGCTCCGATTCCGGCCAGGAAGTGCGCAGCGCAGCGTGAAGAAACAACACCAGTATTTGGCAGAAGCCCTGAGATGCGCAATACAGCAGATACCCGATGTTTCGCCAGAATACCCTGGAAGGATGTGATCTTGCCGATCACTAACGAAAAACGGCAACGCATGTAAGCAACTTCGCGGGCAGATCGTCGGGCAGGATTTCACAGACTTTTAACAGCCGAAACGGAGGGGCATTCATCTAACAATATTTCCACCGCTACAATCGAGGTGAACGGGTTGATGCTGATTGTAATCGCTCATGACTTGTCCCAAATGAGCCTCTTGCGTCTTGCCGGCCGGATCGTGCAAGGCGAGGGCAGCGTGGTTCTCCTAGACGCTGTCCTGACTCGTCAGCACAAGCAATCCATTGTGCTTGATCTGGCTGAGGTCGATACCGCAGACGCTTATGGATTGGGACTTCTGGCATTTCTCCACCATTGGGCTCGCGACAATGGAATTGAGTTTAAGATTGCGAATGCGAAAGCGCACGTCAGAAATGTCCTCGCACTTACGAAACTGGACTCCGTGTTGCAACTCTGCTCATTCGACGATTTGGAAATCCGTGAGCTAACAAGCCCGCGCTGAAATCTGTTTGCACATTGCTGGCATGCCATTGATTGACAGGGGTTTTCAGTCCCTCCCAAACGCAACGCAGTGCAGTGCGCCTGTGCGCTGAGTGGCATTCTTCAAATTCGTTTAGCTGGAAAGCTCTTGCTCGTTTCCAAAGCCGGTTGCCTCCGAAATCTGGGGCAACCTGCCGCGCTAGTCCGTACTCAAATTCAGTCGCCGACCAGCCACTCAACATCTCTTCGGAGTAGCTGCGTTGCCGATCTTTACATGAATTTACCAAATATTCATTCCAATCCGTGCTAATGTCGCACACAGGGGAGGAGCGTCAATTTGGAGGGAATCAATGAAAGCCGGAAAAATCGTCACGACACTTAGCACGTTACTGCTCATAGTTTTCTTCACAACCTTTACCTCAGCAGCGAGCACAATAACCCTGTACAGCTTTGCATCGGGCACCGATGGTGCTTACCCCGTAACCCCGCTCGTCATCGGCTCTGATGGTAGTTTGTATGGTTCCACCCAGCTGGGTGGCGACCCGAGTTGCAACTCAGGCAATGGTTGCGGCGCGATCTTCAAACTCTCCCCGAACAAGGACGGGAGTTGGACGGAAACAGTGCTTTATGCTTTCACCGGCGGAACCGATGGTGCGATCCCGAACAATGTGACCCTCGATAGTGCCGGCAATTTGTACAGTACTGCTTTCGGAGGCGGATCGGGAAACGGCGTTGTCTTCGAACTCACGCCGACTCAGAGTGGGCCTTGGACCTACCACATGCTCTATGCCTTCAACGGAGGCACGGCCGACGGCTGCTCTCCCATGGCTGGCGTGGTGTTCGACAAATCGGGCAACCTCTATGGGACCACAGTGAGCTGCGGCGCGAACAATAACACCGGTATCGTCTACGAACTCGCCCGCGAACAGAATTCATGGACCGAAACCGTCTTATACAACTTCAATGAGTCCACCGACGGAGCTTTCCCCGGGCAACTGATCTTTGACAACGCAGGAAATCTTTACGGTACGAACCAGGATGGCCTGTTGGGCGAGAATAACGGCTCGGCATTCGAACTGAAATCCGGTTCCACCGGCTGGCAATTTGATGTTCTGCACAGATTCACTGGCGGAAAGGATGGCAAGCATCCAGCGAATAGCGTCGTGCTCGATAGCGCCGGGACTGTATTCGGCGTGGCGGAATACGGAGGAGATCCGAAGTGCGGTTGCGGCGTGGTTTTCGCACTGAAGCCCAATCCGAGTGCAGGCGCACAGTTGAAGGTTCTGCACACGTTCGAAAACAATCCTTCGGGCCAACCTGTCGGCGGACTGGTTTTCGATCCCGCCGGAAATCTCTATGGAACCACTACAACCTATAACGTGTTATTTCAACTGGCTCCGAACGGACAAGGCGGTGCGAGATTCACCAACATCGTGCAATTACAGGGCGTTTTCCCTGCAGCCTCGATGATTTCAGACTCCGCCGGCAAGCTCTATGGCACAACGAGTGGCGGCGGCAACAACTATGGCACTGTGTTTGAAGTGACTCCGTAATACTTCAGAACGACAACATAAGGGCGCATTCCCCAAGTGCGCCCTTTGCGCTTAAGTCGCCGAACCTGCAGCTTTCTGGAATCGCGTCGTGACCGCTCTGGCGTAGCCAATGTTCTGTTTTTGACGGAGCAATTGCGCTCGGATGCCCCATCCTAACCTGAGCGTTCCTTCGCCGCGAGCGGCTGGACGCCTCTTTCACCAATAGGTGAAAGTGAAGTTGTCCACGTAAGTGGTATTCGACGACTGCTGGTAGTTTCCGTCCATCTGGTAGTTGACCGTGATGCCCCACCAGTTATTGGGAACCGAACCCGCCTCATAGTACTGGTTTATGTTACTGGTCTCGCCGTTGAGGGTAATCGATTGGAAGAGCAACCAATTGTCAGATTCCCGCTGCACTTGAATCGTTACGTGGTTCCAGCCGTTGTTAACGGGATTACAGCCGGCACCAGTGGATACCCATTTCTGGTTGAGGTTGTCCCAAATGTCCCATACTCTTCCGCCTCCGATGTCGCACTGGTTGCCCCAGATCAACCCCAGCCCATCAAAGTACATATTGATGTCGAACTCCAGGGCTTGTGTCACGTCGAGGTTCGTGACGTAGAACTGGGCATCATAAGTGAAGTTGTGCAGGGTCGGAAGCAACGTGTGACCAGAGTCGGGCAGTTGTTGGGTTGAACCCTGGCCAATCAACGAATTGCTCCACAAGACATCTCCATAAGCGGTGGTGCCGCCGATGTTGAACTGAGTAGAATTTCCGCTGAGTGAGGGTGTTTTGATTCCTTGCGACATTGACCAAGTCACTCCCGGACACGGATACGCACACAGGCCATAGTCTGGAGGCAACTCACCCCAGCTTTGCCATCCACCTGTGGACTGTAAATTGGATATAGAAGTTCCGGGCGACTTCACCGCGACGGTAGTGGAGGCCTTGGCCGAGCCGCCCGCTCCCTGCGCTGTCGCAATGTAGGTGATAGTTGCGTTCGGCGTAACCTTCGTCGATCCGCTGGCTGGGAAGGCACCCAATCCCGGAATGTTTACCGACGTTGCGTTGGTCGTCGTCCAACTCAGAACCGCCGTAGCGCCGCTGCTGACGCTAGTGGGTTGAGCTTGGAATGAAATGGTGGGCGGAGGGTTCTGGGCCGGTGTGACAGTGACCGTGGCAGATGACGCAGCCGTCCCTCCCGCGCCTTTCGCTGTAGCTGTGTAGGTGGTGGTAGAACTCGGCGTGACTTTGACCGATCCGTTCGTCCCAAATGCTCCCATTCCAGCGATGTCCACTGAAGTAGCATTATCTGTGGTCCAGCTCAGAACTGCGGCGGTCCCGGTGGTAATGCTGCTCGGCTTCGCGCTGAACGCAATTGTGGGAACCTGGCTGGTCGAATTCTGTGGCGGGGCCATCGACCCTCCAGCACATCCAATGGTGGCAATCAGACCTCCAAACAGAAAGATGAACCCTGATATGCGCAGGACAAATCGCATAGAAATCCCTTCCTTTGAAAAGTTGTCAGGCGAAGTGACGAAGGTCAGTCTTGGGGTGACTCGAATCCGACGTGGCTGTAACTCTTACCCGCAAGAACACGCAACCAAATATTCAGAGATGTAACATGAAATTAAACCCGTCTTCGAAAGCGCAAGTCAAGCCCGTAGCACAATTTTCTTGTAAAATTTTGTTCTATTCACGAGGGACCAATCGCGGCTTGCACGTACCCCTTACAGCTTTCCCTGTAGTTCTATTCATGTAGCTGGACTGCACGGAAAGCAGAATAGGTTCATTGGAAGCACGTTAGGGTACTTCATCGCTTCCGCACATTCTGCGGTACGGGCATGGAGGTCTATGCTGCTCCTTTCGCTTTTCTCGTTGTTTCATTTACAACTACCCAAGTCATGATCAACCATCGCTGATACTGCATGGGCTTCGAACTGCTATTTACAAATTGAGCGTGACGCATCGACACATGCTTTTTCCCCGGCAAGCTTGAACACCGTGCCGTCGCCGTTAGTGCCGCCTTCCCATGTGGTGCCGTACAGGTTGCCCGCCGCGTCCTGGATCAGTCCGGCAACGGGTTCCTCCCCGTCCGTACATTTCGACCCGCCCTCAGCGCAGAAGCTGTAGAGCACCGTCTCGCGACCCGTATTGTCCACTTTGAATGCCGTGCCACCATTGACACTATTGGCACCACCATATTCTGTAGTGCCGTACAGGTTGCCCGCCGTGTCTTGGATCAGACCAGCAACGGGGCGACTGCCGTCTTTGCAGTTCGTACCACCCACAGAGCAGAAGCTGTAGAGCACAGTCTCGTGCCCCGTTCCATCCAGTTTGAACACCGTGCCGTTGTTGTTCGCGCCGCCGAACTCAGTAGTGCCGTACAGGTTGCCCGCAGCATCCCGGAGCAGTCCAGCGGAGGGCTGGGCCCCGTCGGTACATTTCGATCCACCCTCAGCGCAGAAGCTGTAGAGCATTGTCTCGTGACCTGTGTTGTCGACCTTGAACACCGTGCCACCGTATTGACTGTTGGCACCGCCTTCCCACGTGGTGCCGTACAGGTTGCCCGCGGCATCCAAGATCAGACCAGCGTGCGGGTAGTTACCGTCCGTACACTTCGCCCCACCCTCAGAGCAGAAGCTGTAGAGCACCGTCTCATGACCAGTGCTGTCCAGCTTGAACACCGTGCCACCGCCGTAACCATTGTCACCTGTCCCTGAACCTCCACCCCCAGAAGTGCCGTACAGATTGCCCGCAGTATCCTGGACGAGACCTGTGGTGGGGATCTGACCGTCGGTGCAATGGTCACCACCCACTGAGCAAAAGCTGTAGAGCACCGTCTCGTGGCCCGCAGTGTCCAGTTTGAACACCGTGCCGTTATTGTTAGCACCGCCGAACTCTGTGGTGCCGTACAGGTTGCTGTCCGCATCCTGGATCAGGCCAGCAACAGGCCACACCCCGTCCGTGCAGTTCAGATCTGAGCAGAAGCTGTAGAGCACCGTCTCGTGACCAGTGCCGTCTAGCTTGTACACCGTGCCATTACCGTTAGCGCCTTCTTCCTTTGTGGTGCCGTACAGGTTGCTGTCCGCGTCCTGGATCAGGCCAGCAAAGGGGAACCCGCCGTCCGCGCAGTTCGTAGCAGAGCAGAAGCTGTACAGTTGGTTGAAGGTGTAGCCTTGCGCGCCCGCCGGGACGGCAAGAGCGAACCACCACAACAGCGAAACGAGTGTAAAAGTACAAAGACGGCCAATACGGATTTTCATTAACTTCCCTCAGTTTGAAGATCTCAGTTTTCTTGAGTTGCCGTTCGCCGAGCGCAGCAAGAGGCCGAGTTACTGACGAATCCTGATTCGGAATCTTCTCAGGGTAGGTTCCAAAACAGCGCACGTATTATGCACCTGTTTCCAATATTGCGATAGTGTGAAACAATTTTCACCTTCAGTTAAGTTAGTCAGTTCTTGATCGCTGCTCCGGCCCCTTCAGCATCGCGGTCAGCCATAGGGGTAGAAGAAAGTGAAAATTTGGGTCATAACCGGGAGGGTCAGGAATTTCTACTTGGTGTAGGGGCTTTCATGGCGAGGCATTTCCACTGATCACGTAGTGCATAACAGGCCTGTTGACAACAGTTACTTCCCTATACCGTCGTCCGCCGCAATCTTCTTATTCCACCGACAGAGGCGGTCCAAGAAGCTCCAAGCCGTAAGTACGAAAAAACTCCTTGTCATTTGCGTCATTAGGATTCGAATATGCACTGCCGCGCCGCTTCATCGTTTCCCGGAAGAAAGCCTCCATTTTGTTGGCAGGCGCGAAGGCGATCAGCAATTTGCCCTGGGTGCCACCCACGAATGCCCAGGCATGAGGCACCTCGCGTGGGCCGAGAATTGAATCGCCCGATTTCAACTGGAAACGCTCCGACCCGATCTCAAATATGTATTCCCCTTCAACTGCGTAAAACCACTCATCCTCATTGTGGTGCAAGTGACGCGGCGGCCCGCCCCGCTTGCGATTCGTGTGCTCCATGACGAAAAGGCCACCGCTACTGTCCTGGGTTGACACCTTGAAGTCGGTTGAGCTGAGGCCCAGGCTGTGGCGCTCGCCAAACCGGTCCTCACCTGCCGGAACGCGGGTAGCCCCTTCAGGAGTTGAGGTCTTGATGGACTGCCCCGCTAAAACTAATGGAAAAGCCGCCATGGCTGCGCCAAGGAAGGAGCGCCGTCCCATATTATGCATCTTGGTAATCCTCCTGTTCTCGACCAACCCTTCACGCGGTTGCCGGAAGCTCTATCTTGCCGAAGTATAATCTGCGTGAGCACGTCCAAGCAGCCTTACCTGTTCCCAAACGCCATGAATGACCTGAAGTCGCCGCAGCCTGGCATCGAGCTGATGAACCGATTTCGCGCGTTCCACCAACATCATCCAACTGGTCGTCGCCAGAAATTTGTATAATTCGCCTGGAGCGCTCCACCAGCTTGCTTGAGGGAAGAAAATGCGCAGTTGTACTGCTTTGCTTTTGTTGCTGTGTCTGCTAGGTCGCACTGCGGCGCAGAGAACCAAAGCACCGTCTGCGCCAGCCTCTGTCTCGGGCGCTACTGAGCCGGTTCCGGCTACCTTCTTCGGTTTGCACATCAACCACGCCCCGAGCAAGTGGCCGCCATTTGCCTTCGGTTCTTATCGCTTCTGGGACGACGGTGCACGCTGGCAATTGATCGAGACAGCCCCGGATAGATTTGAGTGGAAGGTTCTCGATTATTGGATTGAAAAGATCAGCTCTCATGGCGTCAAAGATGTCGCCTATCCTATCGGCGGGAGTCCGCCCTGGGCCGTCGACGTGCAGGGCGGCGAAAACTGCGACTACGGAACACCGGGCCGAGCGCGGTCACCGGGGCCGGGTTTCTGCAAACCTCCCAGGGACCTCAATAGCGACGGAACCGGATCGAACCTGATCTGGCGCAAAGCCGTTACCGCCATTGGTGAACACTTCCAGAAGAGCCCGGTTCGTGTTTCCAACTGGGAGGTCTGGCAGGAATTCATCCGCCGTGGCGGCGAGAATTTGACAGCCGCCTGGATCGGAACTAACCAGCAACTGGTGCGGCTCTCCGAGGACACGCGTTGCATCGTGACCGGCCGCGGACGAGTCACGGAAACCAACGAAACCTGCGAGCAAGTTCTCCGCACTGTCGGACGCAAGGAACCCCTGGATCCCGATTCCATTATCGTGTCCCCTAGTGGCGGACTGGGTCTGAAGGTGTGGGTGCAAAGATTCGCCGAGTATTGGGAGACACCAGGCGCCGCCGAATCCTCCGATGTTGTCGGGCTTCATCTTTATCCTTCGCAGCCCGAAGAGATCTTCGACCGCTTCGAAGCCTGGCATACCACTCTTCCCAAGGCCGTGGCGGCGAAACCGATATGGTTGACCGAAGGAGGTTGGCACCGCAATAGCATCACCGATCCTGATATGCAGATGGCTTTCGTCTCACGTTTTCATCTGCTTGCTCGGGGAATTGCGGCGGGGCGCGTCTACTGGTACTCATACGACACACCGACCCAGGGCGAGTTACTGGATACGAAAGCCGGTGACGCTTACCAGCGAGTGTATGAATGGATGGTGGGGAACACTTTAACCCGTTGCGGAAGAGAGGGCTCAGTTTATAGCTGTAGTCTCACCCGCAGCGACGGCACGCCGATGCTGGCCGTCTGGGATGTTTCCCGGAACTGCTCCGATGGCCGATGCTCGACTTCGAACTACAGAGTTCCGCGCGGCTTCACCGTCTATTTCACGCTCGACGACGCCAACTCCATGCCAGTCCGTGGAGGCACGGTGCAAATCGGCGCGAAACCCATTCTCTTGTCAGGAAAGTAAGGAGTACCGAACCTTCAGAGTCCCGGCCGGAACCCGAGGCCGCCCATCCTCGGCGGTCAGCGACTCAGAACCCTAGCGTGATCCGTGGCGAAACGACTGCGATTTGGAATGCCTGGAAAATCGTCGTGTCGTACTCCCGTGCAAGAAGCGGGATAGGCCGCGTGGCATTCTACTCCAGGTTCCTGCCGATGCCGGTGCGGATGGCAGACCGGGAGTGCTCCGATAGAAAAAGCTGCTTCGCAATATCGAGATCAGGCGAGATGGGCGTATGATGGTGTCGTTTTCGAGGTAAAAAGGAGATTCCGGATGGATTGTCTGTTTTGCTCTATACAAGAGATGTCTAACCCTTCTAATCCGGAGGACGAAATCATCGATGAATCCGAAAATTTCTACGCCAAGGCGGCTTTAGGCCACTTTGTCTTTGGGTATACGCTGATTATCTCCAAAGAACACTTTCTCAGCTTTGCGCATGTGCCCGAGCATCTATTCCCCGAACTTGAAGCCTTCCGAGACAATGTCCTCGACAAACTTCACAACATTTGCCAGCACGCGATCACCATACTGGAACATGGTGCCGTCAATCGTTGCCAGCGAGGGGGCTCATGCATCGATCATGCTCACCTGCACCTGATGCCTCTTGCCCCAGACTTATACCCTCTGTTAAGCGAGAGATTCGCATTCGGTGAATTGGGGTCTGTCAGCGAGTTGCGACGCTTCAAAGAAGCACAGATTCCCTATCTGTACTATCAAAGGGAAGGGCTCCGCAGTCACGCTGTCGAACTATCGCAAGATGTGCCCAGCCAACTGCTGCGGCGAATTGCCTGTCAAGCCTTGGGTGAGCCTGAGTTGTGGGATTGGCGCGACACGCCTCTGCGGGACGTTCTTCAACGGTTCAAGGGTGAATATAAGCGTCTCGCAGTCGCTGCCCCGAAAGGTAGTCGGAACGGCACGGATGGATGATGGATGAGGACAGTGCTGCTTGGGAACGCGATCTAGGACTGGGTGTCATTGAGCACATTGCGGGGCGCTTGAAACTTGCAATGGATCGCTACTTTTCGAACTGATCGGCAGCAGTCCGCGATGATTCCAATGGTAAATTGCCCATTTTGTCGAGAACTCCAGAGTGGCAGGCTGCCCGACTTTGTTGATGCGGATATCGGCTCCCGCATTTTGCATGAAACCAACCGGTTTGTCGTCATGGCTGATATCAGCCCCCTTGTGCCTGGCCATGTGATGATTGTGCCCAAATCCCACATTCTCTGCTACGGCGCTATTGAAGGCACCGCATGGGACGAGTTTCTAGGCATTGTGAACGCCACGCGCACGATCATAAAAGAACACTATGGTCCATCCGTGATTCTCGAGCATGGCACCAGGTCGGTCGACGATGTTGCTGATCATGTTTCACACGCGCACTTGCACATTGTGCCCGCCGCTATCGACATTCGTGACTCCCTCCTGAACTTCAACACCACCACGATAGCGAGTCTCTCTGATCTATCACACTGGGCCGCTCGTGACGAAGCGTACATCTACTTCGAGAGTTGCGCCGGCGAACGCATTGTTGCCGATCGAATTGTCGACCTTAAAAGGCTATTCTTCAGGTCGGAAATCGCGAGGCGGATCGGAATTCCTGATCCGCTTTGGGATTGGCGCCGTCACATCCTGAGCGACAATCTTCGCTCAACCGTAGAGACGCTAAGACATGCGAATTGGACGAGCTATGCAAGCTGCTGAAGTTGACGCCGTTCATCAACGCGTCTGGCAGGCAGTCTGTCACCATTGGGAGCCAAACAAAATTCATGGCCACGGTCCCGATCACGCCATGCGTGTGTATGCGATGGGACTCCAGCTTGCTGCGGCGGAAGGAGCTGACCCTCTCGTAGTGGGCGCCGCCTGTTACATCCATGACGCAGGAATGCGTCCCGATGTCGGTAGAGAAGGACACATCGAGCGATCGCTCCAGATCGCCTCGGCATTATGCGAGGAGATGCCCGAACTCGCCAGCGTCCGGGATCTTCTCTTGACGGCGATTCGCTACCACGAGGCAGAGATTGCGTTCCCGGCTCCGCTGCCGATGGAGGCAGCGTGTGTCCGTGACAGCGATACTCTCGACCGGCTCGGTTTCACCGGAATACGAATGACACTCCAGTATGGTGTCTGGATCGGAAGGCCACTGTGTCATCCAACCGACCCTCTATGCTGCGAACGAACGCCCGACCTTAGCGGCTTTACGATGGACTACGTGCGCTACTTAGAATCGCTTCCTCCACGTCTGATGACTCCTCTTGCCCGCAGTAATTCCGAGGAGAAACAAAAGCAGCATGATTTCTATTGCAGCGAATTCCTGTCATCGTTTCGACAGGGACGCATGCGCGATCATGAGGACGCGTTGCAGTTGGTTAGGGTCCACATGCAGGAGAAATCTCGCGTCGGATGAACAGCTCAGAACTTGTGCCGGCAGTGCCAGTGAAATGGAGGAAGTATCTTGCGCTTGTAGATTTTGGTTTCCAGTCCGCAGACGAGCTAGCCGCGGAGATTCGGCGCTATCCAAGAAGCAAAGTTCATCAGCTGGTCAGTGATATCACGTCCGATATTCGGCGCGATTCCCGGCGGTCTCGCCGTAGCCTGTACGTGGTGAAGTTAGTGCCTGCTGATCTTCAAGGTCAGCTTCCTAACTTCAGGGTGGAACGGAGTTCTCAGTTGAAACAGCTGGTTGCGTTTCTAACTGCTCACAGCGGAGTGAATTACGTCGAAGCGTGGTATTGCCGTACTCGTATTGATTCTGAAGTCTTCAGTGTGGCGGGCCGCATCGTCTTCAGCGCGGCTGACAGTGGAAGGACCCAACTGGTTGAGCAACTGTGGCGAGGTAGTCCTCGACTGCTGGAGACCTACGCTGATGATTTTGCGCTTCCCTATGTGAGGGCATCACGATATTCCTGGGGTTGGCCATACTCCATTGAGCATGTTCACCTTCCGCGGAAATCGGCGCTCAGCAATTTGCAGCTGAAATCTGAGTTTGGCTACTCCATGGGCTGTATCGAGCAAGAAAGTGAAAAGATCGCGGCGTTTTGTGCATTTCTCGACTCGTTTTCTTTCAAGGCCTATAGCCTCGAATACAAGATCGTTGCATCGCAACTCAGAATCATCGACTGGGATACACCAGACGATAAGCGAGTACTAGTGTCACAGGAAATTCGGGGACAGACGGACCGTTTCCCGTAACTAGTTTGCATCGCATCCCAAAGAGAACCGCAGGGCAGCGCACACTTCATTCATCCTTGCAGCACTCAACTGGGCCACACGTCTTCCTAACCGCTGTTGAGATACAGTCACCGCGTTGTGCAGGTTTACAGCGCACGGGGACTTCATGCCGTCTTCCTCATGCAGAATGACTTCCGATGGCACACCGCGAATGGTAAAAGTGATAGGGGCAACCGTGACCGTGGATAGATAGGCGATGGCGCTGTTGCGGGTGAGCACGAGGGCCGGTCGCTTCTTGTCGGGCGCGGCAAACTGGTAGAGCCGAACTTCACCGCGTGCTATTCTTCCGGCCACGCGGCCTCCGATTCCCAATCCCGCGCTTCCGCGTCGGCTTGCGACTGTCGTGAGTAGCCCTGGCGGTCGCGTTCTTCACTGGCTCGCATCTCTAAACGACGGAGATGTTCCCGCAGGGCATCGCGCACCAGAGCGGACCGGTTGCGTCTAGTACGCTTCGCGGCTTGGTCAGCAGCGTGTAAGAGCTTTTTATCCAGCACGATTTGAACGACTTGCATATGTGTAACCCATTCCACAGTATACTCCACATAGGAGATATTTTTCAACGCGAGCAGTTACATCGAGGAGTTAACGGGCGGGCTGCCTGCCCCCAATACGAGGAATCCAGGCTGAACACGAGACCGGGCTTGAGCGGGCCGCCCGCGGGTACTAGGATCACAGGGTGCGCATCTTTTGTGCTTGAACCGATATGAGCAAACTCCTTCCACCGCACGGCAGTTCTGAACTGAAACCGCTCTTGCTGGGAGGCCAAGCCAACCGCGATGAGACCAGGAAAGCCCAGGGGTTGAAGAAGGTTCCTCTAACCAGCCGGGAAACTGGCGATCTGATCATGATGGGTATCGGAGCTTTCACTCCGCTCGATGGCTTCATGGGCAAGGACGACTGGAAGAGCTGCTGCGACGACTACCAACTGCCCAGCAAGAACGGCCTGTTCTGGCCCATCCCGATCACGCTCTCGGCGGACGAAGCCCTGGCGAAATCCATCCGCCCAGGCGAAGAAGTGGCCTTGTGGGACGCGGAGACCGACGCGCTTGTGGGCACCATGAAAGTGAACGAGAAGTACACCATCGATAAGGAGCATGAGTGCAAGCAGGTGTTCCGCACCAACGACCCGAAGCATCCCGGCGTGCAGAAGATCATGCAACAAGGGCCGGTGAATCTGGCCGGCCCGGTGAAAGCGCTGTCCGAGTCAGTCTTCCCTGAGGAGTTCAAAGGGATTTATCAGCGTCCGGCGGAAGCCCGCAAGCTGTTTGACGATCGCGGCTGGAGCACGGTGGCGGTTTTGCAGCTCCGTAACCCGATGCACAACTCGCACGCTTATCTGGCGTGGATTGCCATCGAAGTCTGCGACGGAGTTTACGTGCATCAGTCGCTGGGCAAACTCAAGCCCGGCGACATTCCCGCCGATGTCCGCGTCAAAGCGATCGATGCGCTGGTCACCAAATACTTCCGCAAGGAACGCGTAATCCAAGGTGGCCACCCGCTGGAGATGCGCTACGCAGGCCCGCGCGAAGCCTTGCTCCACGCCACTTTCCGCCAGAACTACGGTTGTTCGCACCTGATCGTAGGACGCGACCACGCCGGCGTGGGCGATTATTACGGACCGTTTGACTCGCAGAAGATCTTCAACGAACTCCCGCCGGGAGCTCTGGCCGTCCGGCCGCTTTGCATGGACTGGACCTTCTACTGCTATGAATGCGGGCGCATGGCTTCGATGAAGACTTGTCCCCACGAGAGCAATGCGGTGATCGACGACAATGGCAACTACCAGGGCGGCGCCAGACTCCTGCTTTCCGGTTCACTGCTTCGCAAGCTGATGAGCGAAGGCAAGCCCGTTCCCGCGGAGTTCTCTAAACCCGAGGTGATCGCGGTTCTGAAGCAGTACTACGACACGCTGGAAGAAGAAGACAAGGTGGAAGTGAAGTTGCACGGTGCAGCCACGGGTGTGGTGAAGCCACGCTGAGAAGCACTATCTGAACTGTTTGACGTGCTCTTCCGATACCCCGTTTTCGCAGTCTGGACTCACAGTCTTCGGCGTATAGCGAGAGTATAATCCGACGGGTGTCGCCTAATGGACCCAACAGCGTACGAGTCTTCGAAACCTGCCGCAGGTGCGACTCTGGCTCCGGGGCCACTGTTCATCGTGGCCATGTGGCGTGGTGGCTCCTCACTTCTTTACGCCCTCCTGAATAAGCATCCCCAGGTCGCGCTGACTTTTGAGGCCGATCTTTGGCTGTTGCGCTCGGTGTTTCGCAAACCCGCAGCTTATTGCGATTGGGCAGCGCGTTGGGAACTTCGCTATGGCGCATTAACCCGGCACGGAATAGTCGCGAACGATCTGCCTCGCGGAGTGGCGGACTTTCCTACAGCGTTTACCGCCTTTCACCAGGCCTACGCTGCGCGCAAAGGTGCCGTGATCTGGGGAGACAAATCTCCCATCTACTATGATTCTCTGCCGGCACTCGCCAGACTATTTCCGCAAGCTCGGTTCATCATTCAATGGCGAGATCCCGCGGCGACCGCGAATGCGATTGCGCGCGCTGCCCAAGCCGGCGCCCCTTCGTACCAAAAGCGGGGAGTGTATCTGCGAGGATTGCTTGGGTACCAGGTTCTCAAGCGTGGGGTTGATACCCTTCTTTCCCGCGGACAACCCGTCTGCCAGATAACTTATGAAGAGTTGACTAGCGATACCGCGAAAGTCATGCGGGAGGTCTGCCGCTTTCTGGAGATTCCCTACCGCGGCGAATTGGCTGACCTCCGGGGTGCCGATCGATCCGCCATCTTCGAGGAAGAATTTTTTTCTCTGGTGCGCGGAGATGAAATAGTTAGTACGCCGCGCACGGTCATCCTCGACCCAGCAACTCGGCGGAAAATAGACGGCTACGTGAAGCTCTGGAAGCGCCGATATAACAAACAATGGCCGCCGTCCGTTCTGACTGATGCTGACGACGTTGCACTCCCCCGTTTACCACAAAGGGTTGGCAACCAGGTTGCCTATCGCGCGGTACGCGCCTTCGAACAATTCCGGGAGGTTTGCTTCGCCTATGCGCCCTTGACCCTGCTCCAAAGCTACCGTAGCCGAAGACCCGGCCTTCGATTCCCTGCTGACAAGCAAGCAGGGGATGCTCAGGGCTAAGATCGGGCTCGTAGCGGCACGCCTTACTGCGAGTGCGCGTGGTTGTGACGAGGGACAGCCGCGAGCAGAACCCTACGTTTGCCGCGGCCGGTATTCCACCTAAACGGAATCACTTCCTACCCCCAGCATAAACATTCCACGGTCGGTGGAATAAAAGAGCAACACTTTGGTTATCTCCAGTGATCGACAAACCGGTCGCACACTTCTCATCATAAGGAGCACAGCAGCTTGAAAAACACAAAGCAGCAATCCACCCGCTTGCAGGGAAAAGCCGCCGCGAGTCTCATCGCGCCGTTCGCACTTCTTTGTTTGTGTTGTATTTCTTCTCCAGCCGCCGCCCAAAAACCCAGCGTCGGACCGGGCAAGGTCGTCGTCCATACTGCATTTGGCGGCTTCATTGAGGGTTATGACATCGATCGAAACGGCACCGAAGGCATTCTCGCCGAAGCCGGAGGTTCCGCCGTCGCAGTAGAGACCTTCGATCAGGCGACTGGCAAGATTCTCAAAGTTGTGACCCAGCAGAAGAACACTAACAACGATTTTGAGAATCTT
>Ga0308309_10000493_pt1 | contig 25371 bp, 32 predicted proteins | sample HubBroMetageWFT5_FD_192491 | JGI IMG/M metagenome (GOLD analysis project Ga0308309, IMG submission 192491) | Warmed and freeze-thawed soil microbial communities from the Hubbard Brook experimental Forest, New Hampshire - Hubbard Brook CCASE Soil... | ecosystem: Environmental > Terrestrial >...
TCGCAGCGTCACCGTCCGCAACGTCGACGCCTGGTACGAGGCGTTCAAAGTCCAGCCTGGCGACAAACTCTACCTAAAGCCCGAAGATCGAGTCAGGATCTGGTAGCCGTTGTCACTCCGGTTGCCCACCATCGCCTAAGCGACAAGCCCGTCCGAACCTTGTCAATACCCTGCAATTGAACTTATCGTACTAACCTTATGATTCCGCACTGGATATAATTCCGCCGTCCCTGTCCCAGTCACCTATCGACACTCGTTATAATAGAGGTATAGGACAAAAAAGGCGCAGCCAGTGGCTGCGCCTTTCCTTTTGACTCGAAACATTATGCTCAAACCAGAAGAAAATTCGACCTCTCAATCCGCGCCAATTTTGCTCCAACCAATCGGCCAGACCACCCGAATCACCCTCCACGCCGCCGCCGAGCCCACCCGCAAGCGTCGCGGAGAAGCTGCCGAAGCCGCCTTCCTCGCCCGCGCCACCGCCCTCGGCTTCAGCGTCCTCATCCCCTGGGGAGACAGCAACCGCTACGACTCCGTCGTCGAACTCAATCACGGACTCCTTCGCGTCCAAGTCAAATCCGCCACCCTCTACGCCGAAACCCGCTACCGCGTCAAAACCACCGGAGCCAACGGCAAAGTCTATACAAGTAAAGAAATCGACTTCTTCGTCGGCTACATCGTCCCCGAAAATATCTGGTATATCATCCCCATCCAGGCCATCGGCCAGCGCAAAGGCATCCGCTTCTATCCCCACACCCGCCGCCAATCCCGCGCCATCTTCGAAAAATATCGCGAAGCCTGGTGCCTCCTCGATTCCTGCCTAAGCGTCCGCCTCCGCAAAGGCGACCCGCGCCGCTGCCGCAGCAAGAATCTAGACCACCGCTGCGCCCTCTGCCCCCAGCGCGGCTGAAGCAGGAGTCGAAAGAGAGATGTTCACCTATCACAGACAAGCCCCAGAGGATCGGCAATGCTGCTGTGGATGGCGATGCTCGTGTGGGTCGGACACTCCTGTCCGACGCCTTTGACTGTGACTTTGGCTTTGCCCTTGCTTTTGATCTGGCTCCTGTAGAGGCCATATGCCCAAACAAACCCTGGAAAGAAAATACGAATACCACCGCATGCTCCCTCATTATCAGAAAGCAGGGAGGCCTCTATTCATTACATTCTGCAAGGCCAATCAAATCGCATTCACCCCAGAAGCCAGAGATGCCATCCTCCAACACTGCCTGCATGACAACGGCAAACGCTACGACCTTCACGCAGCAGTAGTCATGCCAGATCACGTACACCTGCTGCTGTTGCAGCTGCGGGATGAACAAGGCTGGCCACATTCTCTACCCACAATTCTGAAACTACTCAAGGGAGCGTCAGCCAGAAGCGTCAACAAGCTTCTGCACAGCCGCGGTCCGGTCTGGCAGGAAGAATCGTTCGACCACGTCCTGCGCTCACAGGAAAGCTCCGACCAAAAACTGGAATACATTCGGCAGAATCCAGTCCGAAGAGGATTGGTAGAAAGACCAGAAGACTACAGATGGCTTTGGATCGAGCAAACAGCAGGGAAGTAAACAACCCGTGTGGGTCGGACACTCCTGTCCGACGCTCTAACCTTGGTGTTGCCGTTGCTCTTGGTGTTGGTGTTGCCCATGTGGGTCGGACACTCCTGTCCGACGCTTTTGACCTTGTTGTTGATCTTGGGGCTGACCTTGCCGTTGATGTTGAAGCGACAAGTGTGGGGTCGAACACTCCTGTCCGACGCTTTTCACGTTGGAGCTGAAGTTGACCCCTCCACGAGAACCAGACCGCCCGCCACTTCGCTATAATCCACCTCGTCGCCCACCGTCAACCCCAACCCCAAAAGCGTCGGACAAGAGTGTCCGACCCACACGAGCATCGCATATACTGAGGGCATATGTCCGCCGCCTCTCACAAGACGTTCTACCTCGAAACCTTCGGCTGCCAGATGAACGTGCATGACTCCGAAAAGGTCATTGGGACGCTCGTCCACGAGGGATACCAGCAGGTGGAAACCGTTGAGCAGGCCGACCTGATTCTCTACAACACCTGTTCCATCCGCGATAAGGCAGAGCAGAAAGTCTTCCACCGCCTCAACGATTACAAGAAGCTCCTCAAGCAAGGCAAAAAGTTCGGCGTGCTCGGCTGCGTGGCCCAGCAGGAAGGTGAAAAGATTTTCGAGCGTGCCCCCTGGGTGTCGCTCGTCTGTGGATCAGCCTCCTACCGCAACCTGCCGCAAATGCTGACTCAACTGGAAGATGTGCAACTGGAGACACTGCAACCGGAAAATCCAAGCGCAGATGCTCAGAATACTCGAGGCTCGGGACTCGCAACTCGCGACTCGCAACTCGTTCGCATCACTGGCCTGGACGATCGCGAGACCGATGAGTGCTTCGAGACCGAATTCACCGCCCGCACCAATCCTCATCGCGGATACATCACCATCGTTGAGGGTTGCGACAAATTCTGCGCCTACTGCGTTGTGCCCTATACGCGCGGAAAAGAACGCAGCCGCAAGTCGGACTCCGTGCTCGCCGAAGCCCGCCAGATGGCCGATCTCGGGTACACTGAAATTCAATTGCTCGGCCAGAACGTGAATTCCTACAAGGACTCAACAGGGAAGCCGGGTGGCAGGAAAACCTTCGCGGAATTGCTGGCTGCAGTGGGCGAAGTGCCGGGCATAAAGCGGGTGCGCTTCACCACTTCGCACCCCCGCGATTTCGGACGCGACATCATCGACGCCATCGACGCCGTCCCCACCCTCTGCGATCACGTACACCTGCCCGTGCAGAGCGGATCGGACCGCGTGCTCAACGCCATGCAGCGCCTCTACACCCGCGACCAATACCTCGAGCGCATCGCCTGGATGAAGTCGGCAAGGCGCGACATCAGCATCACCAGCGACATGATTGTCGGCTTCCCAGGAGAGACCGACCAAGACTTCGAGGAAACGTTGAACCTGGTGGATGAAGTCGGGTACGACGCCGTCTTCACATTCAAGTATTCTCCGAGGCCGAATACTCCATCGCTCTCCCTGGATGACGCAATTCCGGATTCCGAAAAATCGCGCCGCCTCGAAGTCCTGATGGCGAAGCAACGTGATATACAAAGCATCAGCTACAAGAAATACATAGGAATAATTCAGGAAGTAATGGTTGAAGGCAGGAACGAATCTCGCCACCAGTGGATCGGCCGCACCAGCCAAAATAAGACGTTGAATTTCACGGCGCCCGAAACATCCGCGCCCAAAACAGGATCGTACGTCCAGGTGAGAGCCACCACCAGTTTTCCCAACAGCCTTCTGGGTGAATTGGTGGTATAAAGCGAAAAGTTGGTGATATAAAGCGAAGGCCAGCCCGCGAAGCATCGAAATCAGAGGGAGCGAGTTTCCAGGGCAGCACGACGCACGCAGCAAAGGAGTCCCCATATGGAAGTAGAGATGACAATCCGCGGCCTTTTAATGGATCCGGTGTCGAATATGCCGATTGTGATTTTGAAGGACGTGGCTGGGGAGTCGGTGCTGCCGATCTGGGTGGGGGTTTATGAGGCCAATGCGATTGCGCTGGAGATGGAGAAGGTGGCCACGCCGCGTCCGATGACGCATGATTTGATTAAGAATGTCCTGACCGGCCTGGAGACGCAGGTGCATAAGGTCGTGGTCACCGAGCTGCGCGAGGATACTTTTTATGCCGTGATTTGGCTGGAGCGTGGGGGCGAGGTGGTGAGTATCGACTCGCGTCCGTCGGATGCGCTGGCGCTGGCGTTGCGGGTGGATTGTCCGATCTTTGTGGATGAGATTGTGCTGAAGAACTCGAAGCAAGCCGGCAGCATGTCGGACCGCGTCACCGCCGAGGAATTGCGCAAATATCTGGAAGGGCTGAACGACGAGGATCTGGGCAAGTACAAGATGTAACTTTACGGTTACATATCTAAGGCCCGACTCTATCTCCGTTCCTGTTTGCACTCCGACTGCTTGAGGTTCCGCTAACAGGCCACCAACGAGTCACGGACAGGGTCGTAGATTCCGTACACCCCAACGACTTTACATAATACCTGATCCCCCGCCCTCTCGATCGTGACCCGGTCCCTTCGGATCCGTCGGATCAGTTGATCCCGCCTTCTTTGTCCATCGCGCCCTTGCTGCCAATTTCGCAACGCGAGTGCGTTCTTCGGCGGTCATCTTCGTCAAGCGGGCCTTGCCTCCCCGCCTGCCGTTCGCCGCTGCCCATTCAGCGAGTTGATCTTCAAAAGTCGCCATGAGCAGGATTTGTACATGATGCTAAGCCCTATAGCAACACAAATCTTCGACTCTATGTGGAAAACGTGCCTTCGGTGGTTCCGGATATCGGTGGTATGACCATTACTACCCGTAGCAAATTGCAACCGGTCGCGAATTGCTGCACGTTGGAACTTGCAACAGGTTGCGAGTTGCGCCCTAAAAGGTGTTGCCTTACTACATACAGTTAATTAACCCCTATAGTCCCCTTGACTCCAACACGGCGCCGCGCCCCAGTTCGCAGGCGCAGCCAGCCGGTCCGACCGCGCGGGATCGAACGGCATTTATTCGAAAGTCAAAGGCTCGCCTGTCGAATCGGCGAAGCAAGGCGAGGGCCAATTCGGAAACGGACGGAGAGGAAAAGCTGAAAGGAAAAACCCGAACCGCGAGAGACTCAAAGCTCCAAACAAAAATCCGGCGGGCGCCGGCTTCAGTTCGCGATCACGATGCAGCGGGCTTGTTTTTTGGTCCTGGCGCCGGCGCGCTAGGCGGTCGGCCGGAATCCGCCCTTTGAGCGGATGGCGCGGCCGATCCGATCGCTGAGCTCTTCCACGTCGGCTCGCATGTACCACATCGGCGTCGAGAGCGAGGTCCAGCCCATCCATTCCATGACGTCGTTCACCGGCACGCCTGCGCGGATCAGATGTTTGGCGATCGTGTGCTTGATCGCGTGGGTCTTGCACTTTCGTGCTGGGAGCCCGGCCGCGCGGGCGTAACGGTTCACCAGCTTCCAGAAGTGGCACCGGTGGACCGGAAATACGCGCTGGTTCGGATCCGCGGGTGAAAAGGCAACATTCTGATTAGATTGTTGCCTTTTTCGAGCGCCGCCCTTCTCGCCGTACTCGTGCCGGTGGGCCAGCCAGTCTTTGACCAGGGCTCGTTCGTTCAGCAGCGGCTCCTCGTGCTCCTGGAGAGCCCACCAGCCGCCTTCCGAGCCCTTGCCGCGGCGGATCAGGATTTCGCCAACTTCCAGGTTGAAATCGCTTTCGCGCAGATCCACCAGTTCGCTTGCCCTGAGGCCATGCCAATAGGTAACCACGATCATCACGTGGTCGCGGATCCGCCGCTCGCGCGCCAGGCGCAACACAGCCAGGAACTCTTCGTCGCTCAGGGACACCGGAGGCTTGCGACGCCAGCCAGGGCCTTTCTGTTTTTCCGGACGCAACGCTCGACCCGAAGCGTCGAACAGAACCGCCGCTGGCCGACGCGGTGTCGATCGGAGATTGAAACCGGAATTCACGAGCTCTGCGCATTCTCGCATCGGGTGATTGGTGCGGCCCGAAGGTCACGCTTCCGCCGGTAACCCAGCCGGCGCGCCTCTTCGCCGAACGGATCCTTGCGCGACTCGAGGCGATTCAGCGCGCAGTCCTTCGCTTTGTGGCCGGCGGCGCCGCAGATATCGCAGCTGACGAAGTAGCCGTTCATTTGGAATGGCGGTGTAAAATCGGGCGCATGATCGTCAAAGCCTGCAACCACTGCAAAAAACTGAACACCGAGACGACGCTTTTCGATTTCTCTCTAACTCGCAAAAACTTGCTGCGAGAACAAATGCCTGATCCGAATGCGGAGGTCATCGGCTTCTGCGTCGTCTCCGAGCCCGCACTCGCTCCCATCGATCGCTATATTCCGAACGAGACTCTCTGTGGAAACTGTCTCAAGCAACAGTGCGTCCTCGCGCTAATTAAACTGACTGGCGCCGAGATGACGATCGCTTAAGCCTTTTTCTTCGGGCGCACATCGAGCTGCGGAGTGCGCGGCGTGAATGTGAAGCATGCGAGCGCCGCGGTGGCGAGATCGTCTGGAAGTTCCCCTTCTGCCTTCAGCACCTCGGCCGCGTTCGGCGCCAGGCGGTAGGATTTTTCTTCGGTGAAAAGCTTTTTCAGCAGCTTGGTTTTGTTCGCGGCCTTCAGCGCCAGGCGCAGTCGCTCCACCGCGGCCGCGTCGATTCCGGAGGACACGCCGAAGGTTGCCATCAGCTCCCAGTCAATACCGTGCAGGATCTTCGATTTTTCGGCGTGCTTTCCACCGAATGCTCGCACCAGGTCGATCAGCGATGAGTGCAGCTTGTCGAGATCCGCCCCTTCTTTCTTTTTCACCGCGGCGAGCGCGGACTTCGCGTCATCGAGAATCTTTTCGAGGCGCTTATATTCGACGGCGTGCACGTCGACCTGCTCAGCGTTTGGCGATTCAGCGGGTGTTGCGAGTGAGGTTGCCATACAATGTTTACTCCAAAGGTTCTGGCGTCAGCGACGCTCTGCTAGAGTGGAAAAACTAGCCGCTAGCGGCTGGACCGCAAAAGGGAGCGAGAGTATATGCCTGAGGTTGAACTGGAAGTGAATCCGTGTGTGCTGTGCCACAAAGCGCTGAAGGGACCAGGTGGAATCAATGCGACCGGTGATCCCTCGATCGTGATCTTTATGTCCGCCGTCACACGAGGACTGCGGCCGAGATTAAAAACGCGTGCCCTCCCGAAAGTGTTCTGCTACGGATGTGCCACTTCTCTCGCACTCGGAGTTCCGCCGATCGAATTGGGCGATCTCTACGTCTCCGCGTGGCAACTGCTTCGTGACCTGATCTCGATGGACGATGAAAACTCGGTGGTGCTCGCCGCTGTCACGCAAATGCGACACCCGCGCGCGCGACTCCGCCGAATGCCGGGATCAATCGCACCAAAGCAACTTCCAGCGGCCAGTTAGCCGCCAGCGGCTAGATCTTCTTCAGCTCGGCGCGCAGCTTATCGACTTCAGCCGTCACGTGCGTTTTGATCGCGGCGGCTTCGCTGATGACGTACTTGTGAAAGAGAACGCCGCCGCCAAAGGCGGCGAGCAAGCTGAATGCGATGACAACTACGATCGGGTCCATTGCTGTGCTCCTCTAAAAAAGCAGAAAATGGTTCGGCCCTATCGTGGCATTCGGGCCGGACTTGAGGATTGTGCTCACCATCGCCACTCCTCGCGCTTTAAGGCTCAGTGGCCGTTGCCGGTTCCGTTGGCCTTGTCGTAGCTGCGCATCGCGCCCAGGCCCAGCATCCCCAGCAGCACCGGCATCATGTCCGCGATATCGAGCGCCGGCATCTTCGAGAGATCGAAATTTACCTTGAACGCGACGAGCGCGAACTGCACCATCGGCTGGAGAATGTATACGTAGCAGAAGGCAGCCCCGCAAGCCCAGCCCACAAAGGGCCGCCAGCCCGCGACGAAAATCGATTGCGAGCTTGCCTCCGCCTGGTCGACGTTGATCTGCCCTTTCATCTGATCGAGTTCGCCCGCCAGTTGCATTTGCACAAGCTGGGTCTTCGCCGCGGCCGCCGCAGTCTTGTCGGGAATCAGGCGGTCGATGAGCGTGTTGCCGACGTTGAGGATCGCGGTGATTGGATCGATTGCCATGAATGTTCTCCTAGACCGAAATTTCCGGATCGATTGGAACGAAGGACGGCGGATCAAGATAGACAGCGGTGATTCCATCTGGCGTGCGCGCGGCCGGTCCCAGCACCGTCATTAGCTTTTGGAAGGCGGACCGGGAATTCGCTACCCAGTCGGTCGAGCGTTGCTCTCCCACCGCAATGCAGCCAAGTACATCCTCCGGCTTGTTGCCGATGTGCCAGCGGATCGCGCTTCGCCCTGGGACATCGAGAACCTCGGGGCAAACATAATCGAGATGCGGCGACAGGCTGAGAACGATGCGATAGGTTCCCGCTGCAATGCAGGGATGGCCAGCATGCACCGGCGTGGTGCGTGCGGGCTCGAGCGTGAAACATTCCAGCTTTCCGTCGATCCACATCTCCCCGCAGACAGAGCGCGAGGTTTCCCAGAGTCTGCGAATTTCGATTTTCATCACTCCACTCCCGACATCACTCCCGTGATGCCATACGGCGAATACTCTCCGTAGTTGCTGGAGGAGCTCGGTGCGGTGAATTCGTAAATCGACGGATCCGTCTGCCGCGCGATGATGTCGACGCCGAGCACGGGCACACCACTGTTGCCGCCACCTGCTCCATCGAGAGTCACCGCGATCTGCGTGACCTCGAAGATTCCGCCCAAAACGCCCCAGCGTATGTGCGCGAAGCCGAACGTGTCGCCGGCTTCAATCTGCAGTGCCGTAATTTTGCAGGGCAGCGTGAGCGTTTGCTGGAAGCGTGTTCGCATGAGCGCGATCTTCGCCAGGCGCTGCGCCTGCCAGAGCGAGGTGACGAAATCGAGTTGCAGATCGAGCCACAAAATCTGCCCGCCGTCTTCGGAGTTCAAATAGTTCGGTTTGCCGGCGAGTCCATTCGCCTGGTAAGCAGGGAAGCTCTGTTGCTGCCACGTGCCTGGCGCTTGCGTTAGGGAAAGAGCGCCCGCGGGATTGACCGGCAAAAACGCCGGCACAAACTTTCCCTTCACGCTGTTGCACACGTCGCGCCGGCTCAGGCGAAAGTCGCCTTTGATTGGACCGCGGAGATCGGTGTCGCCGATCGAGACGGTGGGCGTCTGATAGGCGCCGGCGAAGACGTGCCAGAGATCTCCGGGAGGAATTGCGTAGCCTGCCATCGATCGGCACAGCGCGTCGAGCACGTTCCCGCGCACCGAGGACTGATCGAACATGCCATTGCACGAGTAGAGGTTTTCGTAGACCACCGTGTTGTCGGCATTCCAGATGATCAGTGCCTGCTCTTCGCAAACGTTGGCGGCTGCGATCACTGAGCTCGCATCGATGGAACTCGAGGGCGCGCTCATTCCGTAATCGGTATCCTGCAGATAGTCGTTGACCACCAGCGCGGAGTTGGCCGGATTGATGGCGTGAGGAGACCGCCCCATGCAGGTCCAGATCGCAGTGCCATCGGCAGTCGTCGAACCGAGCGTTTTGGCGAAGTTCGGCTCAGCTGATCCGACCGTGCCCGCGGTCGTAATCATTTGAAAATATCCGAGCGGGGCCTCGATCATCGCATTCAGCGAGTAGCCGGCGCCGGGCTGCCAGGAATCGTTAACCAGCCGCTCATTTACAAGGTGTCCCTGCGGATCACCGTCTGAACCTGCCTCGATGCTTTGCGGGGTTTGGCCGTAGGTGGTCCAGCTCAACGTGTTGTCGCCAACCGTGACTGGCCAGCTCGTGCCCGAGCCTTCGAAATTCGGCCGTATGACGCTGCTGGTGCCGGAAGTGTTGGTCTGCACCCACAGGATGCCGCGAAGGTCGACGAACCATCTGTACTTCAGATACGCAGTCGAAGGCAGCCATGCGGTGACGATGCGTGGATCGATTAGTTTCTTGCCAGTGACGAGGAACTGAATCGTTGGGATGGTGCCGTTCTGGAAGACACCTGGGTAGGCCGCATCGTAGCGCAGGATCACATGCACCTTGGCGCAGTTGCGCTGCAGGCATGCGCTCGTCCATGTCACATCGTCGGCCGCCAGCGCGGGGAATGGCTGAGTGAAATTGGTGGGACGGCCAAAGTCGAACTCGAAAAACATGTGCTGCCAGTAGAGATCGTTCAGCGATGTGGATCCGCCTGGTTCCACATGCCAGAGCTGATCAGTGGGATCGAAGATCAGGTCGGTGCCAAAGTTGCGGAACGTCCCGTTGACCGCGATGCCATCGAAGCTCGAGATCTCATGACCGGCGATCGTGTAAACCAGGTGCAGATACTGATTGTCGGCCGCTAGGTTTTGCGAAGGTGGAAAGCTCGCGTAGGTGAGCACCCCCGCGGTTTGGAATTGGCCATAGATGACGCGCCGCGGCTGTGGTCCGCTGCTGGTGCTGATCGTGCCTGAGATTCCGACCGGCTTGGTGCTCGGCCGCAGCGCGAGTCCCACGCCGGCGATCGCCGCGGTCAGTCCGATGCCGACCAGCGCCTGAAAGGCCGCGATGCTGCCCTGGAGAGCGATAATTCCGATCGGGCCTGCGGCAAGAGCAAGCGCCAGGCCTCCGACGATCAGACCGATTTCTTCAACTGTTTTCGACATCGCTTCTAGCCCACGCGCCAGGCGCGCTTCCAGCGGTGCATGTGTACGCGTTTCGTTCCTTGCTCTGACATGCAGACGGCATAACGGGGGTCGAGGCCCACAACGCCAAGCGCGCCATGAGGACTCGTATTCGCCGGCGTGCTGTTATCTACCCAGACCACATCTCCGCGGCGCGCGAAAGTTGGCGGCACTTCTTCCATCCCGTTCGCCGCCGCGATCGAGGCCGCGAAGTCTCCCAGGTCAGAAAAACCGTTTAGAAATATCGCTTCGGCCGAAGCTTCATCCGCGGCCTTGTCGACGTAAGGCGCGCCCAGGTCGACGCCCGTGGCCTCGCGGATCCAGCGTGTGACGAATAGCCCGCAGTTGTAGCGAGCCCAGTCGAAAGTGATTTCCTTCGAGCTCTCGATCAGCAAGTGCAGCCGGCGAGGCCAGTCATGTACGCGTTGCATTTCTTGTTAACTGTGAACAATCACTACGCAGCAGGCGCGGCTCTCGCCGCTCGGGTTCGATCCGCCTCCGCTGCCCGCGATCCCTGGCACGCGAAGCATGATCAGGCAAATGCCGGGGCTCACCCCGGTGACAGTTGCTCCGGTGGTGGTCACGGTGGCGACGGCCGGATTGCTCGAGGACCATCGCACCAGCGATCCTGGCGCGGCATGCGAACCATCGCTCATCAGCTCATAGGCGGTCAGCGTGACGGTTCCGCCGACGGGAATATCAGCGCCAACAGGCGAGATAACGATCGAGACGGGAAACGGCGTCGAGTACGTTGCAGGCGATGGCCAGTAAATCGGAAGGTTGGGCAATGCGTCGACGAAGCTGAAACCGAGATCGCCGGGAACATAAATTTGCTGATCGAGATCGTCAAACTGCCGGTTGGGCGCCTCGTTCAAATGCACCAGCGGATTCTCCGCGGTGATCGCGATCGTCGACGTCGTTCCGGAATCGTCGAGCGTTGGAACGTCGAGCGAGCCGGCAAACAACTGGATCGGATCCGGGATGAGGGCGCCGGTGGAGTCGATGAAGCCTAAAAATATTGTGGCCGTCCCTGTGATGCGCACCTGCGCGGTCGCATCGGTCACCAGCTCGCTCGGGATCCCGGAGAGTGCCAGCGTGATATTTTGCGCCTGCACCTTCGTGGTCTGCGGGATCGCGGAGACTTTTCCCAGCCATCCCATCCCGCTGAAGGCCTGACCATACGGGAAGGTTGAGAGCGCACTATAAGCTGGTCCAGGAGGAGTGATGGATCCGATTCCGCTCCACAGGTAGAGCGTCTCGTTCGCGAAGGCCAGCACCGCGAAGATCGCAGGCGAACACGCTCCGGAAGACTTGAGCTGCGCCAGAAAAGTTGGTGAGAGCGTGCGAGGCATGAGGGAGAACTACTGCGGCAGCGCGCGAGCCGCCAGAGCTGCGGCGATCCAGGCGAGCTTTACGGACTTCGCCTGCTTTTCCCAGTCGGGAGGGAAGGGAAGCCACTCGCGCATCGCCTCGCAATAAGCTTCGTATGCCGCGCGGCCCATCGCTTCGTTTTTCATGGCAGCAGAGCCTCGCGCGCTTTGAAGCTGATGGTGTAGATCCGGTTCTTGTCGACCTTCGATGGTGATTTGTTTTCCGATAGTCGAAACGTGCCGGCGCAATTCTGAGTAACGACGGTGAGCCCATCGGCGAGCGGCTCGCGAATCGAGGGGCGAATGTAGAGCGAGACGATGCCACCTGAGCTGCTCGGCGCGTTCAGTAAAACTTTGTGGATACGCTGCTGCCCGCCCACGGCCGTGACCTGTACGTAATCACCGGCAACGGCCCAGTTCGGCAGCGACGGACTCGCCCCGCGAATGTTCAACTGTGTGGCGCCGCTGGCGTGCGCACCGTTCACGACGGGAGTCCCGCTCATCGGCCCTTGCGGTGTGGGGCGGTTGTAGTCGCCCATCAGAAACGTGCCGTACTTGCCGTAGAGCGCATTCAGAAAGCTGATCCACTGCTCGGCCTGCTGCAGGAGCATGGGCGGCAACGTCGCTTCGGTGGTGAACATATCGCCCGGCCAGAACTGCACCTGGTCGCTCGCGGTGAACGGAGAATCAGCCTCGCCGACAATGTTCTGCAGATCCATCGTGAAATCCTGCGGGCCGATACCGCTGATGGCCGGCGGCGAAAGTGGATAGGTTAAGCTCACGGGCGGAATGGGAATTTCGAAGAAGAGGCAGTCTTGCGTGTCACGCACGCGCGATGTGGCGAGCGTAGGTACCTCGAAGAGGAGGCAGTCCTGTGTATCTCTGATTGACATAGATCAGCCGGCCACAAGCTAAGCGATCTCCTCCTTGAAGTGTTGCGCGGCATCGGCACCCGCAGCCGTCCATGCGGAGCTGGTGTCCGGGTCGAGCGCAATGCACCCATCGATGAATGCGTAACTCGATCCCAGATTTATGGCCGATCCCAGGCCTGTGAAGCCGGAACTGGAAACTCCAACGGCGAGCTGGCGCGGGCCGGCATCGTCCCGGCGCACGTACGATCGCGCGACAACCATCAGGGGCGCGGCAGTCAGCCCGGCACTGGGCATCGCATACGCGTCGGTCAGTCCAACCGTTGCTCCGGAAACGTAAGTGGTGTCGCCATCGGGCGGGTTGTCGTCGACGCACTGCCAGTTCGCGGCGGCGCCGTTGGGCGTGAAGTTCGTCGCGGCGCCCGCGCCCGATGGCAGCTTGGTGATGATGCGACTGTCAAAGCCGCTTACTCCGATCGGAGCATTCTGGGTTGACCCGGATGTGTCCCAGACTCGGAAGTCGTCGGCATACCAGCCGTTGAGGCCGCCGCCGCTAATGTCGCCGATCTCCACCTGGTTGATGCTGCTACCGGTCAGATTGAGAAGGGTCCAGACGGCGACCTGTAAACCATTCACCCAAATCGTCACCGCTCCTGCCGTGGGGCTGAGAATGACTTCTACTTCGATACCGTACCAACCAGGCGCTAGGACGCCTGGTCCTGTCTGGTCAATGATTGTTGGAGATCCGAGGCCACTGCGAATGCCAATGCCCCCCGCTGCCGTCACTAGGAAGTTGCAGTAGTCAACGCCTGAGTTTTGCAAACTTAGAAAGCTTGAGATCGGGCCGGCTGGCGGCAGCTGCGAAACGTAGAACGAACATTTTACGATGGCCGTGGAGATATTCGACGGAAGAGTCTTTCGAACTGCGGCACCGCTTGTCGCAAATTTGATGCCCTGGCCAGGAAGCCCCGCGGGCGGTGCGAAACGAGCATAGCTCGATGAGATGGGGGCTGTCCCAGTAACGAATTCGTACATCTCGGCAGGCGTGTTGTAGTTGTCGAAGCCGTCGGCAAACTGGTAGGCGCGGCACTTCTGCGCGCGCGCGACCAGGCGGCGCGCATCGAGAACCGCGGCATCCCACGCGGCCAGGTTGTGAGCTCGGTGTGCGTTCATGTTCGGGAATTCTGGGTTAGCGGATTAGGTCTTTCGACCCGCCACTTAAGTGGTGTTGCCACGCGCCGGGCGCGGATGGCATCATTTCTGGCGCCGGAGGTGGATCTAAACCCTATGCGCTATTTCGTGTTCGTCCTGAGCCTGTCTTTGTGGCATCTTGCAGCGCAGGCCCAAGAAGTCGGGAAAAACTGTCCCGCAAACTGGAACTGCGCGGTCAGTCCCGCCTCCGCCTCTGAGGCTGGCAAATCTGCGCAAGCAAGCATCGCGCGGGCGGATGCCTCCGCATCTCCCATCGAGATCGTGAGAGTAGAACCTCACTCACACACTCGGTGCGCTCTGGCAGCCCTAGGAAGCAACGACTCGGATCCTTGGGGCAGCTGCCTGGTGATCACATACAAAAACATGTCATCGCGCCCGGTGAGCGGAGTACGTTTCGAAATCACTTTCCTGACGCCTCTCAATGAGCCGATGGAAGCCATCTCTTCCGAGGACGCCAGAAAAGTGAAGCCAGGCAAAACAATCATGGCGATTTGGCGAGACGGCGTCTATTGGCAGCAGTACGGACGCGACCAAATGGATGCGAACGTCTCAGTCAGCAAAGTGATGTTCGAAGACGGCACATTTTGGACGGCAGCCCCTGCAGTCGACAAAACAAAAGTCGATCTCAATCTTGTGCGGGCGAGCTTCGCTGGTTACGAGTTGAAGTATCCGACGATCCATGTCTCAGTTTCGGGAACAGAGGCATCAGTTCACGCTGATAATGCCGACTTGCTGCTTTGCAAGATGACCCATATGAACCGCGTTTCCCTTCGCATGATGGGCTTACAAACAGCAAAAATAGTTAACAGCCAAAGCGAGATCTGCAGCGTCGATCTCACTGATTGAAGGCAGCGGACCACCTAATTAGCGAGATTGCAGCGTACGCTTCTGCAGCTCGCTGACGTTGGCCATAACTTCGCCGATCATCTGCGGCCGCGCGGCTTGCATGGCTCGCGCGAAATCCGCTTTCCGCATCAGCTCCTCGGTCACAACCGCACCGCGCATGTCGTAGTAGTGCGAATCGCCGCCGCTCGATCGCAGCGATCCTGCCGGCCTCACCGAGGATCCTCCAGGAAGGTTCAGCAGCTCCGGGCCTTGCTCACCAACCCAGGCGAGTCCGCCTGGCGCGTCGTCGGTGCCTGAAGCGAAGCCAGGAAGCCCGAGCGCACCGCTGTCGGTAAGATCTCCGATAATTCCCGATCCGCCGCCTGCGCCTGATGTTGCGCTCGATGTTTCTAGACTCAGCGCTGCAGCCTGCAGCGCCGTCGCGGCCGTGATCAGTGTGGTAGATCCGGTTTGCAGCGTCGTCGCGGCCGCGGCGAGTTGCGGGCCAGTTCCAGTGGCGCCGCCGCCGACTAGCGCGCCCAGACCTGTCAAACTCCCAGGAGCGGTGGGCGGCAACGCCGGCGCCGGGCCTTGCTGCCCCTGCCCGATCCCGAATATGGCGCCGAGACTTTTCCCTGAGCCGGTTCCGGAGATCATCTGAAACAGGCCAGCGATTTCTTTTTGCTCCATGAACTTGAAGGCCGATTCCGCCATGCTGCGGAACATATCTTCCCAGTTCGTTTTGCCGGTGAAGATGGCTTTGGTGGTCTCGTCTTCGAATCCCTTAAGCCCTTCGTTCAAAATCGAGAAAGTAGCCTTCCCGTTTTCTGCGGCGTCAATCTGCAGCTGCTTGAAGAATGCCTGTATACCGGCGCTTGCCTCGGTCGAGCGCTCGAGTAGCTTCTGCAGCTCCTCCTGCATCTTGTGGAAGTGATTTTCCCCCTGCACCATCTCATCGCTGGCCTTTTGTAGCGCGGCCGTATACGCCGACCAGTCAATGTAGCCTTTTTCGAGCAGAAGATTAAGCTCCTGCTGCGCGAGTTGGTACTTCTGTTGCGGCGTCTCCAGGTCAGCGTATGCCGCGGCCGCGGCCTTTAGCTGTGTTGCTGTATCCTTCGAAAACACGTCGAACTGCGCCGCAGCGGTTCCCCCTGCGCCGAGCGTAGGCATGACGGGTGTGGGCGCCGCAGGCAATTGGAATCCGCTGCTCGCTGGCGCCGTTGCGGCCGTGAAGGGACCACTGGGAAGCGGCTTGTTGAGAAGATCTAGAGCCTGCTTGGAGAGAATGTCAGCCGATAGCTTGATCTTGATCTGGTCTAACTTTCTCTCGTAAGAATCGAGAGCTTCCACTGCCGCATTCGTAGCAAAAGCCGATGCCGATGATTGCCGAACTTTTTCGTAGGCGTCTTCAGCCTTGTCTTTGAAGGCTTCGATTTCCTCACTCAGCTTTTTGATGGGATCGGTCTCGGGCTGCAGTTTCGCGAGCGAAGTGCTCATTTCTTTGTATAGCGAAGAAAGGTCAGAAGCCGCCTTTTTTTGTGCTTCAATCGCAGCGGTGACGGCGTCAATCTTGTCCCTGCCCATTGCTTCCTCGATCGCATTCTTGAGGGCTTTGATCTGCGCGTTCAGGCCGATCACAGTCCCGGCCAGCGCATTTGCTTTCTCTTGGCTGGATGCGAGCCTGGAGTGCTCCATTGCAGCCGGCACATCCCCCTGCGCCCCGAGGCCTGATTCGATTTTGTTTGCTTGCGCCACATTTGCCAATTGCAGCGTATAGAGCTCGCTCTGCGTTTTCTTGGCCTCTTCCTCGACTTCCTTCAGCGATTCCTTCAGTCCTTTCAGCGGGTCGCCGGTGTGCTCCCGCATTGCGCGGCTCAAGAGTGCATCGACTTCTTTGATTTTGTTAACCGATTCTTCTCCTCCTCCAAACAGCTTTGCCCAAAAATCAGTGGGAACGGTCACCAACGTATTCACAAGCTGCGACCAGAAACCATGCGCCTTCTCGGCGGCCTTAGCCTGCTCATCAAGCGCTTTAGTGATCGCCTCGATGTTCTTTTTTGCTTCCTGCATCGCCGAGGTGTCGACCTTGAATTCGGTCAGTTTCAGCTTCGCTCCCGATTCGCCTGAGAGCGCCTCTAACTCCAGTCCAATTTCCTTCATTGCGCGAACGTGCGTCGCGCCCATGTCGCCGATCACGTCCTGCGTGTGCTGGATGGCTTTGCTGTATTCCTCCAGAGACTTCTGCGCGTTTTCGATACCTTTTGAGACTTTTTCGAATGTCTCGAAGGCGATTTTTCCCAGCGCGCCCACTATGCCCGCACCGAGGACGCTCTGCAGCGCGGTGGCCAGGCCAGGGAACTCCTGCGTCAGGATCCGCGTCAACGGCCGCGAGACGTGAATGCCCAACGCCTCATCGATCAGGCGGAAACTCTCGGCGCCCTCGCGCGAGGCGCGTTTCATTTCCGCGCTCATGCCTAGCGTCTGCGAGTTCAGAATGCGGAAGGCCTCGGGCGCGTCCTTCTGCAATGCAGAAAGATCGAGCCCGAAGCCGACCATCAGATTTGCGAGATTGTTTGACATCAGTTGCCGTTTTCCATGCAACGCAGCGCGATTCGCTTACCTGATGGATACAAAGCGTTGCACGGAGTGCCGTTGCCCGTATTCGGCACCGCGGTGCTTTTTATGAACCGCCCGTCGTCCATCTTGATTTCCAGCGTGGTCGCTGAGGATGCATATACCGTGCCGTGGAAACGCGGATCTGGCGGCTCACCAGGTCGCAGATCATCGAGATACCACTTAGACTCGGGCATGGCGAAGATGCTTTTTCACCACAGCGGCACAGTGCCACAGAGAAAAGAAAGGCGATCGTCCTCCCCCGAAAACGACCATTCCTCCGGTTTTTTCTCTGTGCCTCTGCGCCTCTGTGGTGAGTTGTTTACGTGACGAGTGACTCCACGCGGCCCAGTGCTTCGCGGAAGTGATCGGCAACAGCTTCGACGGCCGCATCCTCCGAGCTTTCGAATGCCGGCTTCAGCCAGGGATTCGGCGGAACGTCGTACGATCCCAGCTCTATCTCGCGGCCGGTACGGCGCCGCTGCTTTGCGGATCCGAACCGCGATGCCCAGGAATAGCCTGGCATGCCGTGGCCGCTCTCGACGAAGGCGCCGTAGATTCCCGGTGACGTCGTGCGATCGCTGCTGCCGGCGTAGCGGCCGCGTTTGCGCGTCTTCATGCCAGGGCCCGGATATCCCGGCCCCACCAGCACGCGCATGTTCGCCAGGTCGCCGCCGATTTTCACCGCGATGATGATGTCATCCGCGAGCTCGCCGGTTTTGCGCGGCGCCGAGGCCTCCGCGGCCGCCTGGATGATTTCGCCGGCTTCCTCGAGCGCCGGCCGCGCGACCTGCTGCGCCAGCGCGAGCGGAAGCTGATCGAGCCGCCGCGCCAGATCCGCGAGTCCGCTTACTTCGAAGGCGTTGGGCATGGATTCAAGATTTGTAGTGTAAACCAGAAATCGCCATGGGTTGCTTGCAGCCGGGACAGCCGCCTTCAGCAACAGTATGCCCAGGGTTAAGCTCGCGAACCGCATTCTGTGGCGGCTGGGGAATATTCGGATCGAATGCGGTGAGCTCGCTATCGGCGACGATGCCGCCCAGGACCTCATCGTGCTTTGCGCCGACGAGGATCTCCAGTTCGGAGTTCATCACGCGCACGCGCGCGCCGTCGGCGTCGATCGCGAGGACTTCGCACAGCAGCATCGCCATGCCGCCCTCGCGTAGCTCGCCGCCGTTAATGTCTTTCATTTTGATTGAACTTCGATCTGCGAAGGCTCAACCCAAATGGCGGTTTTGGTGCGACCTTTGAGTGGGCCGCCGATGTTCTGGTTGACGTGGCCATAGGCTTCTTCGGTTTCCAAATGCACGAGCGGAGCGGCGTTGCCCACAAGCTTGACCACACGGCACGGCACCAGAACGGTGTCACCCAGCTTAACCTCGTTACCCTTGCTGTCCTTGTATTCCATTGCGATCCTCCAGTTGAAAAGTGTAGTTGCTAAAGTTATCTGACATTGTTGAACGTCTTGGTGACCGTGCGCCGGAACTCGTCCATCTCTTCCGGATCCGGCGCGCCGTCCTCGAAGCTGTCGCCGGCCATCACGCGCTCGGCGAATTCGATCAGCCTGTCTTCTTCCGTCTGGATGACGGCGCCGGGCATGAAGTCCGCGGCCGTCCATCCCTCAGGGCGCTTATCCCAGTCGTTGTGCGTGTTGTAGATTGCGGCCTGGATGCTGGCCGCGGCCGCCCAGCGATCGAGCCGGCAATCGTCATCCGCCTCGAACAACAGCCCCAGCTCGCGCGGCGTGGTACCTAGGAACTCGTCTCGAGTGAATTCGAAGCGTCGACGAGCGCGGGCGTAGAGCCAATCAATTCCGCGTTCTTTATCTTCGGCGGATTTGCTACGATCGCTGGAGGCTGCGCCAGTTCGCCTGGCGCCGCGGCGTTTGGGCTTGTATCTTCCTTTCGCGGCTTCGGCATCGAACTCGTGAGAGCCTTCGCCATTGCGATCGAGATCTCGGCGGCATTGGAAAAGTCGATCTTCTCCTGCAGCGCTTCCAATGTGAGCGGGCTGCGCCACTCGCCTTTCGCATCTCGCTTGTGCAGTCCCGCCCAGAGGCAGAAGAGCCAACGCTCCGGATCCGCGCCAAGGTCGATCCTCGTGAAGCTCTCGGCGAGGAAAAGAGAGTCGCTGGTCTTCTGCTTGTAGAGAATCACCGCGGCCATGGTGTAGGTGAGCGGATATTCCACACCGGCGATCGTAACCGTCACCGGCGCACCGGTGAGTTCTTCCTGCAGTAAATCAGTCATGGTTCCTTGCCCTCAAATCCGGAAGAAAAATGGTAGGTGTTCCGGTTTACGACCAGGTGATGTTGATCGGACCGCTCACCTTGATCGAGGCCTTCCCGACCACGGCTTTGTCGTATTTGAAGTCGAAGTCGTCGCCGGAGATATAGCCTTGGAAAATGAACGTTGTTCCGTCCTGGCTGGTCAGCTTCCAATACTCGAGCGAGGTGGTGGGGCTGTTTTGCAGGTTGGCGGCAACGTGCTGCTGCGTGGGATCGACAGGATTGAAGACCAGACCGAACGTGACGTCGGAAGCCTCGACCATCGTCTTGATGAATTCCTGGTAGACCGCGCCGCCGGCGCCCGCGGTGGGGCTATCGAAGTTCGTTATGTCATCGGTTTTGATTTTGCCGATGGGAAGCTTTACGTCAGTGACTTGCCCGACGTTCGTATAGCTCGAGCCGGAAACGCCTCCGTTCGCGAGCTTGGTGCCAAATCCAGGTACGGCGGTGGAAGACATGGTAGTTTCTCCTGTTGAGGTTCAGAATTCGTGAATTCGGAAATTTCGGGTTAGGCTATACCGAGCGGACCGGTGAGCGCTCCCCACACGCGGATCTTCGCCAGGAAGACGACGGCCTTCATGACGTCGAGGTCGAACGGTTTGTATTCACTCACAAAGCCTTGCCAGCTCCACAGCGTGACGCCGTCTGACTCGAGCAACTGCCAGTAGCCCAGCGTGAGATTCGCATGGAGCTGACCGAGCGTGAGCTGCGAGCTGCTCTGCGGACTGACCACGCCATCGATCTGCGCTTCGCCTCCGCTGAAGCTGTAGCGCACAGGGAGCGGTGCGTCGCCATTGCCGGCCGTGAGAATGTTCGTCTGGTCGACGAACGTCTGCTTCGACTGCGGCCCCTGAAACCTGCGCACCTGCGCGAGTTTGACGAAATGCACGTTGTCGAGCGAGAAGCTGAGCTTCGATCCGACGCTGGCGAGTGCGATGGTCACGAGCTGTGGCCCTCCTGCTTGCGTGGGCGATGAAGACAAAAGCCCTGAATATCCTGGCTTCGCTTGTATCCAGCGGCTTTGAGAAATCGAGCTCCGCCTTCTTTCGATCCATCCCTGGTGCTGATGACCTTGAAGTGAAGGAATATCTGCTCGTTAATACGCGAGCGGACGCCGAATCTTCTAGCCCACACGGGAACAAACGATCCCGCAACTTCGAAGCGATCACCTCTTGCCCAACCCCACACTAAGCCGACTGGCGATTGCGCATTCGGCACATAGAGGACGTACATGGTCTGCGCGAATCCGATCGTCACCCAGGTGATCCAGGCATGCGCGAGGTCAGGAACCCACTTCTGATTTTTCTTTGTCCTCAACTTCCTGGCTCCGTGAAGAATGCGCGCAGCCGCGTCACGTGTTTGAAGACGTAGCCGCTGCCACCCTGCTCATAGCCTGCATCCCCATCCATCGCGACTTCGTAGAACGTGATCGGCGTGCCATCGCTCAGCGCTCCGGAAAAGTTTTGCAGCGATCGCTTCACCGCGAGCGCGAGAGCCTGCGCTGTCGCCTGGTCAGGCCCGCAGCTGTCGAACTGGAATTCGCCATCGCTCAGGCCGCTAGGGCCGTCCATCGAGTGTGCGGCCGGCGGATCGTCGATGACGTGAATCACCAGGTAGTTCAGCGGTGGCTGCTTATCGGCGCGCGTCAAATAAACCGGAAACTGCGGCACGCCATCGATCGGCGGCAGCGGGGACAGGAGCGCTTGTACTGCAGCCGCGGCCGCATTCTGCGTCAGAAAGTTATAGAGCCCGCTCGCGACCGACATTACTGTGCCGTGCCCTTTCCCACGGCTCGTCCAGTGCCGACCATGGCGCCGGTCTGCGACGGGATCCCCGCGGCGACATTCGCAAACGCTGTGAGGTAGCCTGCGGCCTGGCACTCCGCGTATGTGGGATCCGTGCCGGCGTAATTTGAATTGAAGGTGCAGTGCGACGCGGTTGGCCACACCATAATCAGGTTCGCGTGCCGCTGCGTCGCGAAAGGAAGGAGCGCAGTTAGCGACCCGGTCTGCACCTGTAGCGCGTTGCATCCGCCGCCCGAAGTCGTGCCCGTGGGGCAATCATTGCTCAGCTGCATAAGCTGATGAAACGCTGTCTTCGGATAAGCCGGAAAAATAGCTGCGTAGTTGTCCTGCACCGCGTTGCCGGCGGCGTAATTTGTGAGATCGGAAATCTGCAGGCCTTCGGCTCCGGGCGAGTACGCAGGATAAGCCAGCGCGGTCGACGCGGTCAGGTTGGCATAATTAACGCAGCCGCTCGAGCTGCAGCCGTCATAAGTCCCGATCGGGATCATCAGACTAAAGGGCGGAGCGAGAGCGCTCCACTCGGCCGAGTTGCCCGCGAAAATGTTTCCACCAAAATAGCTAATGAAGAGTCCCGACCACTGCGCGAAGGTCATCGAGAACGCGGCGCCGGTGAAATACGCTTCGAGAGATCCGTGGAATTCTCCACCGTAAGGCGTGCCGGCGGAGATCCATAGGATCTGGCTAGCCCAGCTCGCGGCCGCATAATGCTGCAGCACGCCAGGGCAGGGAGAACCCGAACAATTGCTGCTGCCATCATTGCCCGAGACGAAAGTGTTCGCAGCGATCGAGAATGGAGTCTCCCAGGCGAGCGGCATCCCGCTCGCGACGTCCGCAGCCGGGCACGGATTCGTCGTCGCGCAGTTCGATGTGTTCACCGAGAACGTGGCGCCGCCGTTGGTAAAACTGTTGGGCGCATTCGCATCGCCGAGGAATCCCGTCCCCACGGCCGCTTCCTGCACGAAAGCGTTGCTGCTGCCATCGCTGACCCACGAGCACGTGTTATCGGAAGTACTGAAGCTACCGGTGCCGCTGGTGCAATAGCCGTTAGTTCCGAGCGCGGTCTGGTGGTAGTAGGTGCTTACCACCTTGACGATCGAGTGGTAGCCGTAATTCGTGCTCGGTTGCCACGCCGTCGCGATCGTGTTGGCATAGCTCTGCGTGAAAATGTAGCTGGGATTGCGCGCCAGGCCATCGTTAAGCGTGGAGTTGATGACGATCGCAATCTTGCAGGCCTTCGCACCTTGGGCAAGCGAACCGCCGCATGCGTTCTTTACGGTGCCCCCGCTGCCGGTGCAGGAGCTCGAAAAACTCACGCTCGAACTGGTCGCTCCGGTGAGAGTCCACGCACCATTGCAGCCGCTATTGCCAGTGATGATGACTTGCTGGCTTGATGCCCAGGTGAGCGTTCCGCCGCTGGCGTTGCAAGTGCTGATGCCCGTCGAAGTAGTGCAGTTCGTGACGGTGAAACCGGTGTAAGGCAACAGCGGGCTATCGAGGCTCGCCCAGGAATACGATGGGCTGCTCGTGCCAACGTCGACCGCATTCCAGTTGAACGTATAGGCGATACCGGTGAAGTGCGGCAGCTCGAGGAGTTGCACATCGCAGTAGTAGCTGTTGGCCGAATGGCTCCCTGTAGGGCAGGATGCGGGCGCGTTCGTCGGTGCCTGCCACAGCAGAAGCTGCGGGACGACTGTTTGCGCGCTCACGCCGGTGGCCGCCAGCAGGAACGCGATGAAAAGGAGTTTTCGCATTGAAAGTCTTTATCGACCGCGCGCGGTGCAGTGCAGGATGTCGCTTGCAGCCCACGCCGCGGCCGTTCCCGAGGTGTTGAAGTTTCCGATGGTTGCGCTGTTCGTCGCGGAGGCAGTTTGCTTGGTGACAAAAACCGTTGCCGACTGCGTGGTCAAATCATCGCAGTGAACCACCCAGCCATTGGTGGCCGCGGGAAGTCCGATCACGCCACTGGTCGCTGATCCACCTGTACCGACGTTTATAGTGAAAGCGGCAGATCCGTTATTCGAAGCGATGGAAGGCGTGCTGCCAAAACCGGACGAAATAGTGGGCGCCGTGTTGGAGTCAGCCATGTTGGTAAGAACAATGCTCGGCGCCGAGATGCTGACGTTGAATGAGGGACTCGTCGCGAGCACAACCTTGCCGGATCCGGTCGTGGCCTGGGGAGTTTCTAGAACGAAGTTCGTGCCATCGAAGGTGAGACAACTCGGCTCGGCCGTACCGATGTCGCCGGTGGCGAGCGCCGCTCCATTCCATTTGACGATCGACTTTATGCCCAGACCATTCCAGTTCACAGTGGAAGCACCACTGGAGGCATGCGTGCCCATAAAACAGAACGGCCCGGATGCGGTGGCGAGCTGCGTGAATCCGCCGCCCGTAACGACATAAGCGTTCGCAGAGCCGCTGTCGACGCCGCCCTGCGCCAGGCTGGGAAACACCTGCACAACATAGTTAGTGCCGTCAGAAAGGATCCAGGCCGCGCTGGGACTGGCTTGCGAGCCTGGCGGGATCGCGATGCTGGTGGTTCCTCCGTTCAGGTTCTGGCCACTGCGCGCAATCGTGACCACGCCACTGCCGTAGTTCACGATCCACACGCTCTGGCCCGTCGTGGGCTGCGATGTGGATGCCACGACCGTGACGGTGAAGGTTCCAGAAGAGACCGGGATCGTCTTGTAGTTTGAGAAGTCTGTGGCGAGAAGCTGATAGGTCGCGGTCTGCGGGTTCGTGACGAGTAGGTCGCTCAGTGTTGCCAGCGGACCGAGCTGGATAAACGTGACCGTGCTCATGTTCGGCGTGCCGGTGGCCGTACCGAATTGTGGCACTGAATTCGCGGATGGCCCTGTCCCTGGCCAGACCGCGCCCCATTTCGTAACCGACGTCGGACACGTGAGCAGAGCAATGCCGTTCGCAGGCAAGCTGCTATCGGACGGAAGAGCGCCCTGCACGCAGCTGAACGCGCCGGCGCCTGTGCCGTTAGCCTGAAACGACGCGGCAGAAACGAAGGTGCCGGAAAGGAGGAGATCGCCGCTCGAGTCCGTCGCAATATTCAGGCAGCCGGCGATATTCTTGTTGGACCCGGCGAGCGGATAGCAGCCAAGGGTGTACTGCGAGGCCGATTGCACCGTGCCGCGGTTGGGCGCGCCGAAGATCTGCGCACCCGCGGGTAGCGCCGCGGCCAGGGCAATGAAGAGCAGCGAAAAAGCTTTCAGAATGCGGGATTTCAGAGTGCAGTCCATGCGATGGAAGCTCCCGTAGTGGAGGCGATCAGGAAGAGTAAGTTTGAATTGCTGACCGACCAGCAATAGAAGTCGCCGGCGTTCAGCGGATAACCGGTCGAAGTGGTCACGCCGGATCCGCCCACATACACCGGAATCGTGTTCGCGATGAGCGCAGTGATACAGACCAGATGCGTCGAATTCGAAGCCAGAGCCACCGCGGACGCAGTGACCGCAACCTGGTTGCCAAGCGGGGAAGAACCAAAGCCCGCGGGCTGATTGCTCACCGTGCCGCTCACCGCTTGCGTCGTCGGAAAATTCGTCACCGTGACGCTGCCGCCACCGCCGCCGCCCGATGCGCTTGGCGAATTCACATAGCCGAAAATGGTGACAGTGACGTTGCCCGTGCCGGTAATGGTCGGCGTGAGCTGTCCATATGCTGTCGGCGTGATCGCGCTGCTGTTGGCGTATGAGCCGGCCGACGTCATTGCGCCGATGGTGCCGGAACTGATCATTCCGCCGATCGTCCACGAGGAAGCGATCCCGGTGGGCGAAGAATCTAGCGAGAGCGTAGCGCCCGAAACGGTGCCGGTAGGCACAAAGAAAATCTGGAAGTAGTTCAGGCCCGCAACGTTACCCAAACCTGTGGCACCGGAGGCGGAAGTAAAGATGCACTTCACTCCGAGTTGCCAGGGCGGAGAGGATCCTTGCGACACCGGCACGCAGCTTTGCGCCTGGCCGTTCGGCACCAGACAAAGTAGGAAGAAGACCACCAGGCCTGCAATTGTAAAAAGTGAATTGCGTTTCTTTATCGTTGTCATAGAAACCCTTTCAGTTCGCTCCGCCGGCGTTCTGGTTAATTTCGAAGCAGTAGAGCTTCAGCTGCCACTCCTGTCCGTCGGGATCCTCGATCGCCGC
>Ga0308309_10000495_pt1 | contig 25273 bp, 20 predicted proteins | sample HubBroMetageWFT5_FD_192491 | JGI IMG/M metagenome (GOLD analysis project Ga0308309, IMG submission 192491) | Warmed and freeze-thawed soil microbial communities from the Hubbard Brook experimental Forest, New Hampshire - Hubbard Brook CCASE Soil... | ecosystem: Environmental > Terrestrial >...
CTGAGCGGCTGTGACCGGCTCAATCTGCTTGCGCAGAGTGGCGACGGTCAAGCGATGGATGCGTGCCAACAATCGCCTATCGCACCACTCGGTGTGCCCGGAGTGCCCACCGGTGAAATTCCCTCGCAAAATTGCGCCACTGGCTTCCATGCGGAGCAATGCGGAGTCAATCTCAGATGCGGGCAGACCCAACAGTTCACCCAGTTGCGCAGCGGTGGTAGGACCGAGGTGCGACATCCAGGCCGTGACCAGCGCCAACCCAGCGTCGTCGCGGGACGGGACGGGTGCTTCCAGTTCCGCAAGCGGGCTGTCGAGAGTGGCAGCGGGAAAAAGGATCGCGAACGTCTTAGCCCGCTCCGCCGAAACCCAATAATGCCGGCCATCGCCGACGGCGCTTGCTGCTCTCCCATCTCGAACCAGTTTCTGAAATGCGGTCGACCATTGCGAAATGGCAAGGCTCACGTAGGGGCAGACGCCCTCGTCTGCCGGCTCGAGCGAAGCTCGATCATCACTGGGCAGGGCAATCAGAGTATGCAGAACATCGTGGAGCTCGTCCGCATCGCGCACGTCGGGCCATGCTTCCTCGCGGACTTGCGCAATGGCTGCTGGATCGAGCTTGCCAACCTCATCGAGAACCGATTCCGGCAAAATCCGACGCATCTCGACTGCGCGGGCGCGGCGTTCCTCAAGCGGGGCGTCGTCGAGGTAGGCGTAGGGATTCGCATTCAGAATCTCATGAGAAAACTGCGATGGCACGGGCGTGTCCACGGCGATGCAGCGGATATGGCCTTCGTCCATATCACGCAGCAGCTTCTTCAACCCGTCCATATCCATGGCCTCGGTAAGGACATCCTTCATGACCTCTTTGATCAGAGGATGGTCCGGGATCTGAATGTCGCCTTCGATGTTTTCCTGGCAGGCGGCGACATCGGGGAACACGGAAGCCATCAAGTCATCGGAACGCATGCGCTGAATCTGCGGCGGAACTTTCTTGCCGCTTTGAAACCGTAGCAAGGCAAGGGCGCGGCCTGCGTCCCAGCGCCAGCGAGTGGCAAAGAACGGGGAGGCCAGTGCGGCTTGCTCCAGAATCGGCTGGACAGTTTCTGCGCTTAAGAAATGAAATACGTCAGCTAAGGGGAAACTATGTTGCTCGGCCAGGGCGATGTTCAAGCCGTTATCGGTAGCTGCGGCCTGTAATTCGAAATTGAAGCTGCGGCAGAAGCGCTTGCGCAGAGCCAATCCCCAGGCTTTGTTGATGCGTCCGCCGAAGGGAGCATGAATCACCAGTTGCATGCCGCCGCCTTCGTCGAAGAAACGCTCGGCGATGATGGTATCTTGCGTCGGCACCTCTCCCAGCACGGCCCGGCCTTGCAGGATGTACTCGATCGCCTGTTCGGCGCCGGAGTCGTCCAGACCGCATTCCTCTTTCAGCCAGGCGACGGTCTCAGCAACTTCGGGCTGGGCTTGCGACACGCCCACGGGAAAGATGTTGCGTAAGCGGTCACTGATCTCCCTTCGCAGAGCCGCCACGTGGAAAGAAAGCTCCTGAGTGCGCGCCGGAGCTTCGCCGCGCCAGAAGGGAACTGTGGGCGGCGCACCGTGCGCATCTTCGACCAGCACGCGTCCAGATTTGCCCTCGACCCGTTGAATGCGCCACGAGCTGTTGCCGAGCAGCATGATGTCGCCAGCGTTGCTTTCCACGGCGAAGTCTTCGTCGAGGGTGCCGACCACGATGCCCTCCGGCTGCGCGACGACGGTGAATAGCGCAGTCTCGGGAATCGCACCACCGCTGGTGATGGCTGCCAGCCGGGCGCCTCGTCGCGCGCGCAGCTTGTGATTCACACGATCACGATGCAGGTAGGCGCCATAGCGGCCGCGCCGGGCAGCAATCCCTTCGGAAAGCATCTCGAGGATAGAGTCGTAGGTTTCGCGAGTCAGATTGCGGTAGGGATAGGCGCGCCTAACCAAATCGAACATTTCATCTTCATCCCAGCCAGCATCTTCATCTCCGGGAATAGGAACAGCGGTTCCGTGTCCTCCCGCGGCGCAAGTCGCCACGATCTGCTGGGCGAGAATGTCAGCGGGCGCTTCAGGAATCATCAATAGATCAAGATCGCCGTGGTGAATTGCTCGCACCAGGGCAGCGCATTCCTGCAGTTCGTCGCGTGTGGTGGCAAAGAATCGGCCTTTGGGAATCGCTCCACGCCAGTGACCGGACCGTCCGACTCGCTGCAGCGCGACGGCGATGGCTCGCGGTGAACTGATCTGAATCACCAGGTCCACGGTGCCGATGTCGATTCCCAATTCCAATGATGCGGTGGCGATCAGCACTTTGATCTGACCGTCCTTGAGCTTGTTCTCCGCGGTGAGCCGCAGCTTCCGAGACAGGCTGCCATGGTGTGCTGCCACGTTGTCTTCACCAAGACGCTCCGCCAACTGGTGCGACACTCGCTCCGCGAGACGACGCGTATTCACAAACACCAATGTTGACCGATGCTGGCCGACTAGTTCGACGATGCGGTCATAGATCTCGTCCCACATTTCGTTGCTGGCGACAGGGCCGAGTTGAGTCGCCGGAACTTCGACGGCCAAGTCGAGTTGCCGATTGTGGCCAACGTTGACAACGACCGGATCAGGCCGGCTGTTTCCGGTCAGGAAGTGGGCAATTTCTTCGATCGGCTTCTGGGTAGCGGACAGGCCGATACGCACAAGCGAGGTCTGCGCGGAGTGGGAACACAACGCCTCCAGCCTTTCCAACGACAGTGTTAAGTGTGCACCGCGCTTGTCGTCGGCAACGGCGTGGATCTCATCGACAATCACGGTCTCGACATCGCGCAGAATCGCTCGGCTCCTCTCGGCGGTGAGCAGGATGTACAGCGACTCAGGCGTGGTCACCAGAATATGCGGCGGGCGTTTCAGCATGGCCCGGCGTTCGTGCATCAGGGTGTCGCCGGTGCGAACGGCGGTGCGAATCTGCGGCATCAGCAGGCCGCGTTCTCCAGCCATTTGCAGAATCTCACCGAGCGGGATTTCCAGGTTTTTCTGAATATCGTTTCCAAGGGCCTTGAGCGGCGAGATATAAAGTACTTCGGTGCGATCGTGCAAGTCGCCGGCGAGCGCTTTGCGTACCAGGCGGTCGATGCAGGCGAGAAACGCAGCAAGAGTTTTTCCGGATCCAGTGGGGGCGGAGATCAGAGTAGTGCGGCCAGCGAGGATGTGCGGCCATCCCTGCTCCTGCGGTTCGGTTGGTGTCCCGAATCGCTGGACAAACCAATCCCTGACCAGAGGGTGTGCCCAGTCGAGAGAGGCAGGGAAGGAGGACATTCCGGATATTTTACCGGGAAAGGGTGGTTTCGTAAAATATTCGCCCACGGGGAGGAGGGGGCCAGGCGTTCTCGGTTGGACAGCGAGCAGAGATCCCCCGATTCCCAGGGCAAACTCGCTGGGACGGTAAGTCATATGTATAGTTGACCCACGATATGTAATCTCGGCTTACAAATGCTACAATGTGGGTGTCATGGAAACCGTCTTTACTGTCGTGAGCTCTAAAGGGCAGATCGTCATTCCCGCGGCCTTGCGCGACAAAATGGGTATCAAGGCCGGAACGCGTGTGGCTATCCAACGCGAGGACAATCATCTGGTCCTCCAGCCCATCACCGAAGCCTTCATCGAGAGCCTCGTCGGTTGTTGCAAAGGTGAGGGTTCTCTAGTCGAAGCGCGCGAGCGCGAGCACCGCATCGAGAAATGAAAAAGAACTACGTCCTGGATGCAAATGCCGTGCTTGACCTTGTGGATGCCGGCCCCGGAGCGCCGCGGGTGAAGGAGATAATCCGAGACACGTTCCACGAGCGATGCTTGACGATGATCTCGGTCTTGAATTGGGGAGAAGTGTTTTATCACCTGTGGCAGGAACGCGGGGAAGAGAAGGCGCGACGGACGATGGGAAATCTTTCGCGCTTACCGCTTGATCTAGTCCCGGTCGACCTTCCTCAAGTTTTGAAGGCGGGCGAAATCAAAGCGGTCCATAAGATTCCGTACGTTGATTGCATCGCGGCCGGGCTCGCTGAAGTCCGTCAAGCTGTTCTTGTCACCTCGGACCGCGACTTCGAGAAACTGGGACGCCGAATTCCGATTCTCTGGATCACCCGACCGTGAGCGTAACCGCGGAGCCTGCTCCGCGTGACAGCCGAGGGCGGCTGTCCCCGCGCGAGCAATGCTAGAATCCGGCGATGCCCAAATCACTATCCCCCAAAGCCCGCGCCAAGAAGATCAAGCTGCTACTTTTTGACGTGGATGGCGTTCTGACCGACGGCAAGCTGTTCTTTTTTCCTGCGCCCCCAGGATTTCAGCAGACCACGCTTGAGCATGCGGCGAAGCACAGCGGCCAGGGCGGCTTTGGCCTGGCCAGTTCTTCGATGATCGAGGCCAAAGGTTTTCATGCGCACGACGGTACAGCCATTTCGCTGGCCCGTCTCGGCGGGATCAAGACTGGACTGATCACCAAGCGTATCTCGGAAACAGTAGCCGTCCGCGCCCGCGATCTGAAACTGGATCATATCCATCAGGGCATTCAGGACAAGCTAACGGTCCTTAAGGAGATTCTGCGGCAGGAAGGATTAAGCGCGAGCGAAGTTGGGTTCGTTGGAGATGACGTGATCGACCTCCCCGCCATGCGCCATTCAGGATTGGCCGTTGCCGTGGCCAACGCTCGCGACGAAGTAAAGAAAGATGCTCATTACGTTACTCCTCATGCCGGAGGCGACGGCGCCCTGCGCGACGCGATAGAGTTTGTCCTAAAAGCTCAGGGGAAGTGGAAGCGGGTAGTGGAAGAGTACATCGGGGAGAGAAGCCCGAAGAACAGCCCTTAGCATTCAGCATTCAGCCGTAATAAAGTCCTTACAGGGATCATCCACAGCCAATTGAAGGAACCAGTGCTGACCGAATTCGTGGGAATTTGTTTGGCTGAAGGCTGAAGACTGAGTGCTGAAAGCTGCTAAAAAGCCCACCGGTTGTCTGCTTGGGGCGTGCTCGGGTCGACAACCGATGGGCTACCGTTTCTCCTTACTCACCCTGTTGCTTTCAGGAGTATTTCCCAATAGAAACACAGCGCCGGGGAAAAGTTGCGGCAAAAATGTAAAGTTTTGTAATCTCCGAACGCTTGGAATTGCGACATCTACTCCGGTATCGCTGGAGGTCTGGACGCCATCAACTGGGCGAATCGAGTGTCTTTGCGTAAACCCTCAAAGTCTGAATCCTTATACACCTCATCGATTCCGGCGTAGCCTTCCTCCATCGCCCGCCGCAGGTATTGCAGGGAATGATCGGAATCTCCCTGCCTGGCATAGAGCTTGGCTATCAGATACTCAAAGCGTGCGCGTTCCTCCGGGGAGGGCAACTGCGCGGTAACTCCCGTTCGCGACGTGCGCTCGAAAATGTCGGGATCGAGTTGCAACGCACGGCCGTAGGCGGCAGCCGCTTGTTCCCATTCTTTCTTCCCGTAGTATGCCGCTCCCAGATTGTTGTAGAAGGAGGCGACATCCGGCTTCACCTTGATGGCCTTCTCATATTGCTTGATTGCTTTTCCGTATTTCTGCTGCAAATACCACGCCACGCCCAAGTTGTTCCAGGCGTCGGCAAACTCATGGTCCAACTTCACGGCCCGTTCGAAATCTCTCGTGCTTTCCTGGTCGCGTCGAAGTTCTAGTTCAGTGATGCCGGCCTTGTTATAGAGCGAGGGAGAGCGTTTTTTCGCCAAGGCCGCCCGGTAGTAGTCCAAAGCGTCGAGGAAAGCCTTTTGGCCGCGGAGTTCATCGCCGCGGGCATCCAGTTCGTCCACCGAGGCGTTGGGAGCAGGTGGCGCGGCGCGGCGTAGCGGTGGAGGCGTGATTTGCACCAATTCGGTTTGGGCAAACAGGTTAGGTAAGGCAATCAGGACCGCAACGGCCATGCAGAATGCAAAGCGACGATGCATAGATTTACCTCACTAGCTATATAGACACCGGCTCCCGCTGCTCATCGCGGATTATTTCCGCTGTTGCCGGGCGGTGGTGACGTGTTGTTCGACGATTTGTCATCCCTAAAGATACCCGCCACCTTGCCAAAGAAGCCTTTTTTCTTCTTTGCGGCCTCGCCGGAGGCGTCGCCCAACGCGGCCGTGCCACCAGGCTGTTTAGCATCCGGCGCCGGTGGAGGCATGGCCTTGTCGCCTCCCAACCCGAACATGCGAGAAAAGAATCCCTTGACTCCAGTGCCTTGCTCGCAGGTATTGGTCGGCTCCGTGCCTACGATGAATGCCGAGTTATAGGTGTCCGGGCAGGCTGGCGTGGCCAGCAGATTAGTGGCTTTATCCAGCTGTACGTCAACCACGCCAGTCGGCTGCGTGAAAGGACGCACGTCCGAATAAGGCCACAAAGTGACCGCCTTTTTCATGAACTCCGCCCAGATCGGCGCAGCGGTTTGGGCGCCACTCAGGTGAATGTCACTGTAATCGTCAAAGCCGACCCAGACAATACAAAGCAGATTGCTAGTGTAGCCGGCGAACCAGCCGTCATGGGAAGTCCCGGTCTTTCCAGCAGCAGGCGCAGTGAAGCCGAGGGTGCGCACCGTGTAAGCGGTCCCGAAATTGAACACCCCCTCCATCATGTTGGTCATGACATAGGCCACGCGCGGATCAAGTACCGGCCGTTTGTCTTGCTTCCAGTCCATGACCACGTCGCCGGCCGCGTTGCGCACCGAATTCACCAGCAACGGAGAAATTCGCACGCCCGAGTTTGCGAAGACGGTGTAAGCTCCGGTCATATCGAGAGGAGTTGCATCATAAGCTCCCAATGCCATAGCTGGTGTGGGTTTCACCGAGACGATCCCGGCAGCTTTAGCCAAGTCTGCGACCTTGTCGTAGCCGACCTCTTCCGCCAGCTTCACGGTTGCATTGTTGAGTGACATCGCCAGGGCGTAACGGGCAGTGACCTCGCCGTGATACTCCTCTTTGTAGTTCCTGGGTTCGTAGATCTGATCGCCATAGGCAAACGTCGTGGGCTGGTCGGTAACCATGGAAGCTGGAGTGAATACCGGGCTCCCGCCGCTTACCCCGGTGTTCATGGCGGCAGCATAAACGAACGGTTTGAAGATTGATCCAGTGGGCCGTTTCGCGACCGCGTGGTTCAATTGGCTGAAGGCATAGTTCCTGCCTCCGACCAGCGCCAGCACTTCGCCGGTGTGGGGATCCATAGCGACCAGCGCCACTTGCGCCTGCGGACCCGGTTCCACCTGGGTCTCGAACTTGTTCTTGCCCACCTTGATACGCTTGGTACGACGCTTCGTAATCTGATCATCCACCAACTTGATTCCGGATTCGACCGCCTGAGCAGCGGCCCTCTGAAGGTCGGGATCCAGCGTTGTATAGATGTGGTAGGACTGTTCATTTAACTCGCGTTCGTTGAACTTGCTGGTCAGGGTATCTCGGACCAGATCGACAAAATAAGGGGCATCACTGGCTTCCACATTAGGGGGCGCGAGCTTCAGCGGCGTGGCTTTAGCTTTGTCGGCGTCGGCCCGGGTAATTGCGTGCGTATCCACCATGCTCTCTAGAACCAGGTTCCGGCGTTCTAACGCGCGCTCGGGGTGGCGATAGGGAGAAAGATAACTAGGCCGCTGAATAATACCGGCAAGCAGCGCTGCCTCGGGCAAGGTGATGTCTTTCAGGTCCTTGTTGAAGTAGGCGCGCGAGGCTTCGGCGAGTCCGCTGATGGTGAACGAACCCCGCTGGCCCAGGTCCACCCAGTTGGCGTAGAACTCGAAAATCTCCTGCTTGCTGAACTTCTGCTCGAGCTCCTCGGCTATCAGCATCTCGATCAGCTTGCGCTTGATGGTCTTCTGAGGAGTCAGAAAAAAGCCGCGTGAGAGCTGCATAGTCAGCGTGGACCCGCCCTGTTCATGGCGCTCGTGCATGAAGTCAATCCAGGCTGCCTCCGCCATACGAAGAAAATTCACGCCGCTGTGCTGGAAGAATCGCCGGTCTTCAATCGCCAGCACCGCATCCACCATGATTTTCGGAATCTGATCGTATTTCACCACCTGCCGCTTCGAGCGCTGCTCCACGTCGAACAGGGCCGTGACCATCTGGGGTTCAAGTTCGTAGGCGGACAGGTCCCCCGACTTGCCGGTGATGCTGACGACGTGGCCATCCTGGATGCGAATGGTGGCTGGTTCAGGGCTGTGGTAGGACTGCGGGCCGGGCCGAACTTCGATACCGCCGTTCAGCAGACGGTAGCTCCCGATAGGTGAGTCCCTATTTTCCGTGTACCCGGCGTGCTGCAGTTGAGCCGCAATCCCGCGCGCCTCAATCTTCTCATTCAGCTTCACCAGGTGCGGGATAGCGTAAATCTTGGCGGAACTGCTGAACACCGGCCCCTTGAATCGTTGCTGAATAATGCGGTCGTACTTGATATAGAAGTAAGAAAAGCACGCACTGATGATTATTCCGAGCACTACGAACGTCGCAAGTGCGACCCGGATGACGGGGTCGCGGGAAGCCGACTTCTTGCCGGCCTGGGCTTTCTTGCTACGCTTCGGAATCTTTACTTTTATGGCCACTTGATTAGCGGAGTCCCACACGCTCAGCCAGAACCACGCACCTCATAAAGCCAGGTGCGCCCCCATCTCCTTAGATGCCGGGAACACCACCCCTCGCGCCTTGGGTGGAGCGAAAACAGTCCCGTCGATCTGTAGGGTTTGGAGTCCAGCGACATTCTAAATCACGGCGATCAAGCCCGCGCGGTCTAGAAAGGACTGTGGTTCTCAGTGGAGGGGTCAAAGTGCAGATCCAGGGGGTATCCCGGCAAGTCCACATGAACGATGTAGGGCGCCCGGATGCTGAGGGAGCCGGTTCCGGTTGTGCCGTGGCGGCTAACCTTGATCTGGTCCTTGCCCAGCGGGATCTGGAGTTCTTGCGCTTTCTTGAAGATGCCGTCCTGAATGTCAGCCTCAGGCTTGGTGGTGTAGGTTTGCAGCGTCGCCTCGCTCGCGATGATGTCCTTGAACTGGTAATTCGCGTAGTAAACAGGGATCAGTTCTGCCCCCAGGAAAACCGAGGCAACGATGACGAATATGCCAAAAAGAAGCTTGATGGTTCCCATAGCGCGCTCCCGTTCCAGCGCGCCAAATGCCACCTAGTGCGCCGGCCGCAAAGCCTTGAAATGCTCTGCTACTGCGCCGATGCTAGCATCCTGCACTACCCGAGTCGAGCGCTCAACCACTTCCACGGTGCCTTCGGTAACCCGTTTCCCCACCGTGACACGAAAGGGTATGCCCACTAGGTCAGCATCTTTGAACTTGACCCCGGGCCGTTCGTCCCTGTCATCCAGCAAAACGTCAAAACCGGCAGCCTCCAGGCTACGGGCGATGTCGATAGCGGTCTTCAGCAGAGTGTCGTCTTTCACATTGGTCGGACAGACGACGATCTCGAACGGAGCGATCGTCGACGGCAGCCAGAAGCCGTTTTCATCGTTATTCTGCTCGATAGCAGCGGTGAGGATACGCTCGATTCCGATTCCATAGCTGCCCATTATCAGCGTGACTTCCTTGCCGTTCTTATCGAGTACGCGAGCGCCCATCGACTCGGAGTACTTGTAGCCGAGTTTGAAGATATGGCCGATCTCTACGGCGGTGTCGATGCGTAGCGGCTTGCCACAGTTCGGACAAGGCTCGCCCGCGGTAACGCTGCGCAGGTCAGCGTAGGCGGTGGGGTGAAAGTCATGGCCGGGAGTGAGGTTCTTGAAATGATAGTCTTCCTTATTGGCTCCGGCGATAAGGTGCTTGCGCTGGTGCAGAGCTTGGTCAACCAATAAGAGCGGGCGGTCGGAATCTTTTGCGTCTTTGGCCCAATCGATGCCGACAGGCCCGAGGAACCCGGCAGGAGAGCGAAATAGTTGCTTGATTTCGTCTTCCTGCATGGGGCGAGTGTCTTTGCCGCCGTTGGCCGCTGCGAACTTCGCGTCGTTGAGTTGCTGGTCGCCGCGCATCAGGACGACAATTGCTCGGGCCCGCGATTTGCCGGTCTTCGCGTCTTTTTCCTCGGCCATGTAGGCGAGAGTCTTGATTTTGTTCTTCGGGGAAACCCCGAGAAATCGCGCCACATCCTCAATCGTCTTCTGGCCCGGGGTATGGACTTCGAGAGGTTTGCCGTCGCCTTCGGGGATGAGATCCTGCACGGCTTCGAGCTTTGAGGTTGCCTTCTCCAAGTTCGCGGCGTAGCCACACCCATCGCAACTCACTACCTGGTCTTCGCCGGCGGGGGTGCGCACCATGAATTCCTGCGACTGCGACCCACCCATCGCGCCGGAATCTGCTTCGATGACCATGTACTTCAGCCCGCAGCGATCAAAGATCCGGCGATAAGTGTCGTGGTGCCTCTTGTACGAAACATCGAGCCCGGCGGCATCAAGGTCGAACGAGTAAGCGTCTTTCATCATGAATTGGCGCACGCGGAGCAGTCCGGACTTCGGTCGCGGTTCATCGCGAAACTTCGACTGAATCTGATACCAGATCTGCGGCAATTGCTTGTAGCTGCGCAGCTCTTTGCGCGCGATTTCGGTCATGACTTCTTCTTCGGTAAAGCCCAGGCACAAGTCAGCGCCTTTGCGGTCCTTTAGGCGAAACATGTTTTCGCCCATCACCGACCAGCGTCCGCTGGCTTCCCATATCTCTCGCGGATGCAGCGCTGGCAAATAGAATTCCTGGCCGATCTTGTCCATTTCCTCGCGGACAATGGCCATGATCTTGTTGAACGACCGGTTTCCAAGAAAGAGAAACGAATAGATTCCCGCAGCCAGTTGGCGAATGTACCCGGCCCGGACGAGAAACTTGTGGCTGGCGACCTCGGCGTCCGCCGGAGCCTCGCGCAGCGTAGGAATAAACGATTCTGACCAGCGATGCATGGGTATGAGTCCTGAGTAGCAGGGAATTGGCTATTGTAAATGATTGGGTCGGAGGAGCGGCGGCGGGAAACAGGCAACCACCACCTGGGGACAACTGCCCTCGGCGGACACTACCCCGCCAGCTGCCTCAGGATCTCTTTCCCCAGTTTCTGCGTCTCGCCAAAGAACTTCTGATATTCGACAAACAGGCGATTCATCTCCAGCGATTTGTCCGCCGAAAGCCGTTTGCGCAGAATCATGTCACGTACATGGACCGGGTTGGGGAGGGTGGCTTCTTCAGTCAGTTCTTCAAGTGCCGTGGTGGGGTTGTAATGGTACATGCAACTTATTGTAGCGCCGATGCTACATCATTTCTGTACCCCAGAGATCGTGCAGATGCACAATTCCTTCCAGTTTGCCCTTACCATCGACGACCGCCAGCGACGTAATCTTCTTTTCTTCCATCAGAGCCAGAGCCGTGGCGGCGAACTCCTGGAGCATAATCGTCTTCGGATTCTTGGTCATGCACTGGCCGGCGGAGAGATCAAGTGCGTCTTTCCCGCGCTTCTCGAGTAGTCGGCGCAGGTCACCGTCGCTGATCACACCCACGAGTTTCTTGCCTTCAACCACGGCGGTCATGCCCAGTTTCTTGCGCGACATCTCATAGATAACATCGGGCATCTTCGTTTTCGGAGTCACGCGGGGAACTGCGTCTCCCGAGTGCATTAGCGACTCGACGCGTGCCAACCGCTTGCCCAGCTTGCCTCCGGGATGCAGGTTGGCGAAGTCTTGTTCCTGGAAACCGCGTTTCTCGGCCAGAGTCATAGCCAGAGCGTCCCCTAAAGCAAGCATGGTCGTGGTGGAAGCGGTCGGCGCCAAACCCAGCGCGCAGGCTTCTTTGGCTACTGAGCAATCGAGGGTAACGTCTGCCGCTGCGGCCAGAGTCGAGAACGGTCTGCGGCTGGCATTCTTGCCCGCCGATGTTGCGGCGAGTTCATCGCACGTCATCGCAACAAGCGGCACCTGCAATCGCTTCAGCGTCGCCAGTAATCGCAGGATCTCTTCAGTCTCACCGCTAGCCGAGAGCGCGAGCACCACGTCGCCTCGCACCACCATTCCTAGGTCCCCGTGCACTGCCTCCACGGGATGCATGAAGAGCGCCGGCGTACCGGTGGAATTCAGAGTTGCCGCGATTTTGCGGGCAATAATCCCGCTTTTGCCCATACCCGTGACCACCACGCGTCCTTGGCATCCGCACATTAATTCGACCGCCCGACCGAACGCCTTCGCCATAGCACCGGCGATGCGGTCCGCAAGGGCGCGTAGCGCTTCGGCCTCAATGCGCACCACGTTTTCACCGACTGTTTTCATCAGGAAGGAAAGATGTTAGCACGCGTAGGGAAAACTAGAAGTGATCGTCCACTTTCTGCGGCCGAGCGCTCGGCTGCCCCAACACTACCAGGCTCTTGGCCTGGATCGCTCGGTCCCACGGGCCCGCTTCCCAGTTGTCCTTTGTTCTTTCTGAATGAATCCAGGGGGGCAGCGTGATCAACAGGGTCCGGGCGATGGACTGGGAGTAAGGCTCATAGAGTGAACGCAGGTGTTTGAGTTTGTCTTCGAACTCCGGGCCGTCTTTCAGCCGCACGCTACGCTCCGCCAGGGTGTGGCGCAGTCGGGCCAACTCCTCGGCGGGCAGCCGGTCTGGGTGCAGAGGATCGTAAGTGGTCCTGATAACTTGAGCAAGATCGACCACGGCATGGCGTGCCATCGCGAAGGTGACTTTGGCTTGGTCGCTGCGCAAATTGTCCACCCCGGCGACGATCAGGGCACTCGCGTCGAGGATCGCAGTGAGAGCGCCCAACCAGGATTGGTTGCTGTGTTGCGAACGAAAAAAGCCGAGCGGCGGGTAAGAGATGTGGCTCTCCAGAACCTCACCCGCCCAGCGCTCCCACTCGCGCAGAATTTGGTCGAACTCGATCTGTTGCGGCCGATTTCCAAACCGGCCCAACAGTTCCGCCGCCGTGGGCGGAGATCCGGCGCGCGCGTCCAAAAGAGAAATTTGGACCTCGCGACGTGAGAATGCCGCATAGATCGTTGGCAGATAGCCGACCACCGTTCCCAGAAAACCAAAACCCATTCCAGCTTCCACCACTGCCAGCAGGCGCGCTATGGGGGAGGTTGGAACGATGTCGCCGTAGCCGAGGGTGAAGAACGTTTCTCCGCTGTGGTATAGCAGGCCGCCGAAAGTAATGGGTGCGTTACCCAGTTGAACATGCTCACCCGCGCCGTATTGCAGCAGGGCGAAACCGAAGATCAGGGTCGCAGCCCACAGACCGAGCAGGACAAGCAGAGAGAGCGGTCCGAAGTAACCAAGAAAATTTTCTCGCTGGCTGGGAGATTTTATGTGTGTGGTGATTTTTCTCCACGGAACCCAGGTTCGCCGGTAGAACCACGATGTGAGTCGATACTGTCGACGAACTCGCCGGGGCAGCACCACGGTTTCAAAGGCGTCGAGCAGGACGGCGAAGACTACAAGCAGGCCGATGATGGTGATGACAATGTGCATGTCGGGAGCATTTGTCTCGATGAAGTGGGATGTTAGCAGATTCGACGGGCACGCGGCCTAGGGCTTCACATGCGCTGCCGCCACAGCTTTGTGCACCGCCAACAACTCTTTTAGCACGCCCCGCAGCTTGGTCGAGTCGAGAGCGTTGGCGCCGTCGGACTTCGCGTCTTTCGGATTGTCGTGGACTTCCATGAATACGCCGTCCAGCCCGGCCGCAACTGCGGCCCGGGCCAGCACCGGAATGAACTCCGGCTGTCCGCCGCTGGCCACAGGCTGATCTCCGTCGGCGGGCGCAGCGGAAGGTAACTGCACCGAATGGGTCGCGTCGAACACCACGGGCGCAAACTTGCGCATGATCGCCAGCGATCTCATGTCGACTACCAGATTACCGTATCCAAAGGTGGAACCGCGTTCTGTAACGAAGACCCGGTCGTTGCCAGCCTGCCGGCACTTCTCGACCGCGTGCTTCATGTCCCACGGCGACACGAACTGGCCTTTCTTGATGTTCACTGCCCGCTCGCTCATGGCGGCGGCGACCACCAAATCCGTCTGGCGGCAGAGCATGGCAGGAATCTGCAAGACATCGGCTACTTCGGCGACCTCGGCGACATCGTTTGTTTCATGCACGTCGGTGAGCACGGGCACGTGTACTTCGTCTTTTACTTTTTTCAGGATACGCAGGCCCTCGGCCAACCCGGGCCCGCGAAAGCTGCGGATCGACGTGCGATTGGCTTTGTCGTAAGAGGCTTTGAAAATGAAGGGGACATTCAAAGCTCGAGTGACGCCCTTGATCACTTCCGCCATAAAAAGAGCATGCTTTTCGCTCTCGATCACACATGGCCCGGCGATGAGAAACAAGTTGCCGGAGCCAATGTTGATGCCTTCGACTTGGAAGGAAATGCTCATCTTTCGAGTCTTAGGTTTCGAGTTTCAGGTAAGTCGATCGAAGGAGACAGTCGCAACTAGAGACCTGACACCGCATTAGCGCTTTCCCACCTTCTCGGGCCGGTGGAACATCTCCACTTCCGCCGCGGCTCTTTCCGCCCGCCGCTTGAGTCCGTGTTCGTAAGCAGCTCCGACGAAGCTCCTAAACAATGGATGCGGTTCCAGCGGCTTGGACTTAAACTCCGGATGGAACTGGCAGCCGATGAAATGAGGATGATCAGGAAGTTCGATCATCTCCACGTAGGTCCCGTCGGGGGTGGAACCAGAAATTTTCAGTCCGCCTGCAGTCAGTGTGCCTTCATATTCGCGATTGAATTCGTAACGGTGGCGGTGGCGCTCGCTGATCTCAAGCTGGCCATAGATCCTGTGGGCTAATGTCCCCGGCTCGATCTTGCAGGGCCATGCTCCGAGCCGCATCGTGCCACCCAATTCTTCAACCCCGCGAAGTTCGCGCAGCTTGTAGATCACCCGGTGCGGAGTTGCCGGATCGAACTCACTTGAATTAGCTTCTGTCAGGCCGCAGACATTACGCGCGAACTCAATGCACGCGGTCTGCATCCCCAGGCAAATGCCGAAATACGGAACCTTCTTCTCCCGGGCATAGCGGATCGCGATCAGCATGCCCTCGATGCCGCGCTTCCCGAAGCCCCCGGGAACGAGGATACCGTCGTAGTCCGCGAGTTGTTCTTCGTAGGTACGGTCACCGGTTTCCAACCCTTCGGCCTCAATCCAGTTCACCTGCAGCTTCAGGTTGTGGGCCAGCGCGCCGTGGACCAGCGCCTCTTTCAGCGATTTGTAAGAGTCTTCATACTCGACGTACTTGCCGACGATGCCAATCGTGACCTCAGCCTTCGGGTTATAGACGCGGTGAACGATGTCTTCCCATTTCGAGAGATCGCGTTCCTTGGCTTCGAGGCGAAGGTAGCGTAACACCAGCGTGTCCACGCCTTCATGGGAGAACACTACCGGCACTTCGTAGATGGAGGCCACGTCTTTGGCGGTGATGACCGCCTCTTCCTCTACGTTGCAGAAGAGCGCGATTTTCCCCTTGATATCCTTCGACAGGAAGCGATCTGTGCGGCAGAGGAGAATGTCAGGCTGAATTCCGATGCTGAGCAACTCTTTTACCGAGTGCTGTGTGGGCTTGGTCTTGAGTTCCTGTGCTGCGGCGATGAATGGCACCAGGGTCACGTGAACGAATAATGTGTGCTCACGGCCCAGTTCCTGGCGCATCTGGCGGATTGCTTCCATGAATGGCAGCGACTCGATGTCGCCGACCGTGCCGCCAACCTCTACGATGGCCACGTCCACGTCTTGTGCGACTTTCTTCATCGCGGCTTTGATTTCGTTGGTGACGTGAGGAATCACCTGCACCGTTTTGCCGAGGTAGTCGCCACGTCGCTCCTTGGTGATGATCTGTTCGTAAATGCGGCCGGTGGTCCAGTTGTTGTCGCGAGACAGTTTGGCGTGGGTGAAGCGCTCGTAGTGACCGAGGTCGAGGTCGGTCTCGGCGCCGTCGTCGGTGACGAAAACCTCGCCGTGCTGAAACGGCGACATGGTTCCGGGGTCGACGTTCAGATAGGGGTCGAACTTCATGAGGTTAACTTTCAGGCCGCGACTCTCCAGCAGGCAGCCAATCGAAGCCGCCGCCAGGCCCTTGCCCAAAGAAGACACCACACCGCCGGTTACAAAGATGTACTTTGCCGACATCGGTTCCTCGCCCTAAATTGTGATTGGAAAGTTGTGCAGATGGGGTGCACGATCAATTATGCCAGAAAGAGCTGTGGAAGGAAATGGGGGCTTGCCCGACCTAAACCGCAAAACGACTCTTCGTGCGCCCCGCTCAAGCTCGCTTGGGCGGGGATGTTCAGTTGTCACAGAACTTCGCCATCGGCAACTGAGCTTTCCCAGATCGAATCACAATGCGAAACCGTCAGCATTATTTCCAGTCTTTCTCGCCGTCGCACCGTCCATGGAACCGAATGTAGCCACGGCGTGAGGCATCCGCATACCCTTCTTCAATCAACAGCGCTGCGAGGTATACGGCGGGGTTCATCTTGGTCTTGATTTTTTGTTGGATGAATTCGCCCAAGCTGCTGCGCAGAGGCCGATCAAAGCTACCACCAACTGCAACTTCTTTTTCGGAGAAGTGCGTCAATACATCATCCATGAACGATTTCGGAAACTTGATTGGGTACTGCATCTTGCCGGGCCAGATATCAGCCCCTGTCGCGACTCCGCCTCTCACCTTGAATGTTGCTCGGCCCGTTCGAGTGCGCATCAACCGCGAATTGTCCGGCAAGATTTCCGTCACTAACGAGGCTGGAACGTCTTTACGATTCGGCCCCGCAGCGCTCGTATTAAGCAGTTTTTCCATCTCTTGCTCAGGGATGCGGATGTTATTTCCGATTCGAATTGCCCGCAGTTTGCCCTGTTCGATGAGTGGCATTATTTCCGAAACCTCCACTTTGAGTTGTTGAGCCGTTTCTTCCGGCGTTAGGTAGCTCTGCATGGTCTCCCACCTTTCTGCTTAATGATCACATGTAGAGCTACATATGTCAGTACTGTATATCTACTTATTGTAGCCGCCTGTGGGCCCACCCTTGCTCAAGATGTAATCCCGAAATGTCATTTCGGCAAGGTATGTCACTAATGTACAATAGTGTCATGACGGTGAACACAATGACACTGAGACAGGAAGCCAGAGCCCGCGTCAATGAAAACGGACGTGTGGTCATCCCGGCGGCATTTCGTAAAGCCATGGGAATCAATGTTGGCGATGAAGTGGTGTTGCGCCTCGAAGATAACGAACTACGCATCTTGACCCTGAAACAGCGCATCGAGCGCGCTCAACGGCTTGTCCGGCAGCATGTGAAACCAAGTACCTCGCTGGTGGACGAACTGATTGCGGACCGGCGCGAGGCAGCGAAGCGTGAGTAGGATCGTATTGGATGCGTCGGCAGTGATGGCCATTCTTAACGGGGAGGCCGGGGCGGGCACGTTGACTTCTCGACTTTTGAGCGATGCTACGGTCAGCACGGTGAATCTGGCCGAAGTGCAGAGCAAACTAGTCAGCCGCGGACTGGAGCCCGATGATGCCTGGGATGCTGCTCTCGGCCCAGTCCGTGAATCCGAGCCGTTTACTGCGGAGCAGGCGCGAATCGCTGGAAGCCTGGTCGCCCAAACACGTCCGCTAGGGCTGTCGCTCGGAGGCCGGGCTTGCCTGGCATTGGGAATTGCGCTTGGGGCGGCAGTTTATACGGCCGATCAATCATGGAAGGGTCTCCGTCTCGGCATTCGCATACATTTGATTCGCCAGCCTCTTCACTAACGCCGCCAACTCGCATCATAATAGTGCAGACAATGAATGTAGGCATCAGAACGCGGATCGGACTCTTGCTGGCAGCGACCGTCTTCATCCTGGCCGGGACCCCAGCTTCCGCCCAGCAACTTGCCAAGCGCCTAATCCTCAAAGATGGCACTTATCAACTGGCCACGAGGTGGGAAATCAAGGGCGATCGTGTGCGCTACCTGAGCGCGGAGCGCAACGATTGGGAAGAAGTGCCCGAGGACCTGGTGGATTGGAAGGCTACCTCGAAGTTCGAGCAGGATCGCGCCGCCGGCGCTCCTAGTCCCGAAGCCGTCGAGGTGGACAAAGAGCTGGCCGCGGAACGTGTCCAGGAAGAGGCCAAGACTCCGCTGGTGGCTCCCGATTTGCACCTCCCAGAAAATGCCTTGTTCTTATTGTTTGATACTTTCCAGAATCAGCCGCAGCTTGTGGAACTACAGCAGAACGACGGGCAGGTGAACCGTAACCGCGGACAGAACATGATTCGTGCCGCCATCATCCCCATTCCCATTAGCAGTAGCAAGCAGACCATTGAAATTCAGGGTGTGCATGCCAGCGTGCAGGCTCACACGACTTTGCCTTCGATCTTTATTAACCTCTCATTTGAAGAAGGGTCTTCAGATTCCAAGGCGGCATCGCAAGCATCCCAACGACCGCAGCAGCCCCAACAGCCGGAGCAACCCTGGGACCGCTTCCACATTGTGCATGCGAAGTTGAAAGACGGAAAACGCATTGTGGGCGTGATCAAGGTCAACCCGCTGGGCAAGGCGACCCAAACGCAAAACCTGGTGACGACGACCTGTCAGCAATTGAGCGGTGGCTGGGTCAAAGTGACGCCGACCGCTGCGCTTGAGCCAGGAGAGTACGCCGTGGTGGAATTGCTCGGTCGCGATGGCATGAACACTTACGTGTGGGATTTTGGAGTGAATCCGGCGGCTCCAGCGAACGCGTCGGCGGTGAAGCCCGCGACAGCGATAACTCCCGCGTCACCCAACAAACCGCAACCTCATTAGCAGCGGGGCAGTCACGCAACCTTGTTCGCCTCTTCCTGAATTCTCTTCCACGCTCGCTCGACGTGGCGCGCCTCGGTATTAGTTTGACCCACACACAGCCGCAGTGTCGTGCGATTCGCCAGCTTGGTATGTGTCAGGTAGAGATCTCCGCTGTGATTCAAGCGTTCCATCAACGCGTGATTAACTTCATCTCCACCTTTGTGCCGAAAGCAGACCAGATTTAGCGGAACGGGTGCTGCCAGCTCGAAACGGCTATCCGCCTTTACCCAGCTCACGAACTGCTGGGCCAATTCCACGTGGCGGCGAACATGGTGCCGCAAGCCTTCGATCCCATAGTGGCGGATCACAAACCATAACTTCAGCGCGCGAAAGCGTCGTCCCAGCGGAATCTGCCAATCGCGATAGTCAATGACCGCGCCCGATTCAGTGGCCTGGTTGCGCAGATATTCCGGCAGAACGCTCAGGGTCCGGATCAAAGCCTTGCGGTCAGCCACATAAAAGCAGTTGCAATCGAAATTGGTGAACATCCACTTGTGCGGATTGAAGGCGTAGCTGTCGGCGAGTTCGACGCCCGCGTGGGTGTGACGGAACTCTGGACAAAGCGCGGCGGTCCCAGACATGGCGGCATCCACGTGGAACCATAATTTGTTCTCGCGGCAGATCCGGCCAATCTCCGGCAAAGGATCGATCGCGTTAGAAGATGTGGTGCCGATGGTGGCAGCAACAAAGCAGGGCGTCAGGCCGGCTTGGCGGTCGGCGCCGACTTGTGCGGCCAGCATATCTGGACGCATGGCGAAGTTTTCGTCGACTGCGATCAAGCGCAGGTTATCGAGCCCCATGCCCGCGATCTGAATGTCCTTTTCGATCGAAGAATGTGCCTGGGTGGACGTGTAGGCGACTAGCTTGCCTTCGCAACCCCGGCGATTGCTGGCGAAGTTGGTGGTACGTTCGCGTGCGGCGAGCAGCGCACAGAGCGACGCGCTGGAAGCCGTGTCCTGGATCACGCCCCCACCGGTATTGGTCGAGAGAAACTTTTCCGGCAGGCCGAGCATTCCAACCAGCCAGTCGAGGACATGCGTCTCGAGTTCAGTGCAGGCAGGACTCGTGGCCCAGAGCATGCCTTGCACACCGAGCCCCGAGGAAAGCAGATCTCCGAGAATGGCTGGCCCAGAAGCATTTGCCGGGAAGAAGGCAAAGAAATTCGGCGACTGCCAATGAGTGATTCCCGGGAGGATGAGCTTTTCGACATCACCGAGGATGGCGTCAAACGACTCGCCTTGCGCCGGCGGATTCGCGGGCAGGGAAGCGCGAATCTGCCCAGGTTTGGCGCGCGACAATACTGGGTACGATTCAATCCGGGTGTAGTAGTCGGCGATCCAGTCCACGACGGTGTGTCCGTGGCGGCGGAATTCGTCGGGCGTCATATGAAAAGTCTTCTCTTGTGACATGTAGATCCCTGATTCAGATTTTCCCTGTGTTCCTCTGTGATCTCCCCGGTGACGGGTTTCCGAAGAACCTCACCACGAGGCCACAGAGATCACAGAGGTTTCACGCGGTCTGTCCGTAGTAGACGCGCGTCACGTACGCCAGCAGGACCTGCCCGTTTGCCTGGTGCGCGTCAAATAACTTACGCAGGTCCCGCAACATAGGATTGTATTGAGGATGATCCGAATTCGGTACATACGACGACGACAGCAGCCGGCCTTCGAGCGCATCATAATCACAGTCCTGGCGCATCTCCAGCACTGCTGATTGAAACGGCGACGGCGCGAAGAAACCGGCAATCTCGTCAGTGGTGCGCTCGTGGCGAACTTCCTGATAGTCGGTGCCGTAGGTCAGCAGCAACTTCTCATAGTTGCGAAGAAACGGGGTCGAATCGGTCTCGCGCTCATTCCAGATCAACACCGTCCATCCGCCGGGCTTCAGAATACGGACGAACTCGCGGCGGGCTTTGGCGCGATCAAACCAGTGCGCTGCCTGCGCCGCAGTGACGATGTCCATGCCGTGGTCGGGCAGCGTGGTCGCCTCCGCAGTGCCGTCTACGCTGGTGAAGCGCGCATAAGACGCCAGATACTCTTCGCCGGCGCGGCGCATCTCGTCATTCGGCTCCACCCCGAAAACGCGGTTGCCATTTTCCAGCAGCAACCGCGTAAAGATTCCCGTACCCGACGCGACGTCGGCGACGATTGAGTCCGAAGTCAGGCCACACTGTTTTCGCAGCAGGTCGAGGACTTCCGTCGGATAGCTTGGGCGATAACGTACATACTTTTCGACGCGGGAAGAAAAGCGGACAGTAGGATCTTGAACAGGCATGCGTCTATTTTAAGAGGTTTTGATGACGAGGGTTGCCCCGCTGAGTTTGCTACTATGAATTCCAGTCTAGCAGCGGTGTCTGGATGGCGCCTCAAGCCGGAACCGCAGGAGCCTGATGAAAGTTCCAACCGCAGCTGTCCTCTTTTTCTTTGCTCTAAGTACGGTTTCTTTTGAGTTCGGTGCCGCCAAAGCCTTAAAGTCGGCTTCGTCCTCCGCGATTTTCGGATTCCAGGACGCTGCCGCCGAAACGGCTGTCGAGAGACGCTTTCTAAGCGTTCCCGACCCTAAACTTGCCGAGCAGCATCTGCGCACGTTGACCCAGGCGCCGCACATGGCAGGGACCCCGGAGGACAAAGCCACCGCCGACTACGTCGCGCAAAAGTTCCGCGAGGCCGGCCTCGAAACCGAGATTGTCGAATACCGCGTTTGGATTAACTATCCATCCGAAATCAGCGTGGATGTGACCGCGCCCGCCGGCGTGCAGATGCATGGCCCGACGCGCGAGCACGTTGATGGCGACCCGTTGCCGGACGACTCCCGTGTGGTTATGCCATTCAACGGGATGTCGCCGTCCGGCGATGTCGAAGCCGAGGTGGTCTATGCCAACTATGGCTCGCCGGAAGACTTCAAGAAACTGGAACAACTGAAGGTCGACGTGCGTGGCAAGATCGTGCTGGCGCGCTACGGGCAAAACTTCCGCGGAGTCAAAGCGCTGGTGGCGCAAGAGCACGGCGCTGCTGGACTCATCATCTATTCCGATCCTGCCGATGACGGCTGGCGTCGTGGCGACAAATATCCTGACGGTCCCTGGCGTCCGACTACCGGCGTGCAACGCGGATCGATCGGGTTCATGTTTGAGTTCCCTGGGGATCCCACGACACCCGGAATTGCCTCAACGCCTTCGCTTCCCGATTCCAAACGCACTCCTCCGCAACAATCGGCTCAGTTGCCCAAGATTCCAACCACACCGCTCTCCTATGGAGACGCGTGGCCGATCCTCGAGCACCTCGCCGGCCCAGACTCGCCGCGGGAATGGCAAGGCGCGCTGCCTTTCACTTATCACGTAGGCCCCGGCCCCGTGAAAGTGAAGATGCATCTCAAGCAGGACTATCAATTCCGAACTATCTGGGATGTGATCGGCCGCGTGCGTGGTAAAGACTCGCCGGAGGAATGGGTTGTCGCTGGCAATCATCGCGATGCCTGGGTCTACGGCGCGGTCGATCCCAATAGCGGCACGGCGGCCATGCTGGAGACGGTGCACGGCATAGGCGAAGTGCTGAAGTCAGGATGGAAGCCGAACCGAACCATCATTTTCGGAAGCTGGGACGGAGAAGAAGAAGGACTCGTGGGCTCGACCGAATGGGGCGAACAACACGAGACCGAACTGACCAACGGAGTCGCGTATTTCAACATGGACGTGGCGGTGTCGGGCGCGGCGTTCGGAGCTTCTTCGGTTCCGAGCCTTAAGAATTTCCTGTCCGATGTGACCAAAGCCGTGCCCAGTCCGAAGGGTGGCACGGTATATGACGTTTGGAAAAAAGCCAATCAGCCCGGGGCGCAATCCGCACAGTCGCCAACCGACGCCATCGGAGACAGTAGGCGAACGCCCGCCGCTCAGGGAAAGTTCGATGTGCCGGTTGGCGACCTGGGCAGCGGTTCGGACTACACTGTCTTTCTGCAACACTTGGGCGTGCCTTCCACTGACATCACTTCGAACGGCCCATACGGGGTGTATCACTCCGCCTTCGACAATTTCAACTGGTTCAAGCGTTTCGCCGATCCCGATTTCCTGTACGAACAGGAAATGGCGCGGGTCTTCGGAATCGAAGTCTTGCGCATGGCCGACGCCGATGTGTTGCCTTACGACTACGAAGAATACGGCAAGGAAGTGACGGCTTACATCGAGACTGCCAGGAAAAAAGCCGATGCCGAGTTCGGAGCCGAGCAGGTGGTTTTCCTCGATGCGGTGCAAGCGGCTCGGCGCTTCGAACAAGCCGGCGCGAAGGTTCTCGGGAAGCAATCGAAGCCGAACGGCGACTCCGCCAAACTAAATCAGGCGTTGCGTGCCGCCGAGCGCGCCTTGCTGATTCCCGAGGGGCTGCCAAAGCGTTCCTGGTTTCGCCATGCCGTTTACGCTCCAGGGCGTTATACCGGTTACGCGGCGGTGGTGATTCCCGGAATCAATGAAGCCATCGACCGGCACGATCTCGACCAAGTTCGTCAGCAGATCACGGCGCTGGCGGCGGCGCTGGACCGCGCGGCCGTGGAACTGGAAGGCCGGCGATAGCCCTGCGTTTTGCTCGGTCTGAACAGATGAACGGCCGCCCATGCAGATGGTAGTCTAGCTCTGCATGATGGCAGCCCACCCGCTGGCGCAGGTTCTGCATGATCTCCCTTCTGCGGCGGTCGCCACCTTCCTGGCCCTGTTTCCCATCGTCAATCCATTCGGTGGAGTTCCGCTGTTCTTCTCGCTGACGTCGACGATGCCGGACGCCGAACGCCGGCGCACGGCCCTCAAAACCGCGGGTTATGTGATCGCAATCCTGGTGGTGTTCCTGTTCTTTGGGCGGTTCGTGCTCATCTTCTTTGGAATTTCTCTGTCCGTGCTGAAGATCGCAGGCGGTCTCATTGTGGCCAATACCGCGTGGGGCATGGTTACGGGGAATGGCCGCATGACTGCTGCGGAGACGGATGAAGCCGCCACCAAAGCAGACATTTCTTTGACGCCCATGGCCATGCCCATGCTCTCGGGGCCGGGTTCCATTGGTGTAGTTATGGGACTCGCGGCGGACGCGGATAGCATGACTGCCTATCTCGGAATGGTGATTGGCATCGTTGCCTTGGGCCTCGTGGTTTATTTGTTCTTATGTCTCGGAGGGCCGTTGGTCAAACGCTTGGGACCTGGCGCCGTGGGTGCAATCAATCGAATCTTCGGATTCTTGCTCCTGGCGATCGCGGTTCAATTGGTGTGGGACGGCGCGGCCGGTTTCTCCCACTAAACTATTGACTTTCGCTGCCACTGTGTTTAACTTTCCCGCTTATTCACTTGGGGGTGAAAGGGCCTTCCTATGCCCGAGACCAACGCCGACCCCTGCAACCAGCCATTAGGCGTCAGACCCCCCGATTGCCCGGTCAGTTTCGACACCGTGCTCGACAGGGAAGTGGATCAGATCACAAAAGCCCGCGAGGCCCGTCGAGTCCAAGGGGTGCAAACCGAGAACGTAGAGGACTCGCTCATCGGCTTGGCCTTCTCGGGCGGCGGAATTCGCAGCGCGACTTTCAATCTTGGAATTCTGCAAGGTCTGGCACGGAACGGGCTGCTGCACAACTTTGACTACCTCTCGACAGTATCGGGCGGCGGCTACATCGGAAGCTGGCTGGCAGCGGTTACCAAACGGTATCTGGCCAAGGTGCCCGGCTCCTCATTTCACGACGTGGAGAAGGCTCTGGTGCCGGAAAGGTACGCGCCGGGAGAGCGTCATGAGCGTTCCTTCCTCCACTGGCTACGCCTTTACAGCGACTACCTGACTCCGCGCAGCGGTCTGATCTCTGGCGACACTTGGGCAGCAATCGGTACCTGGGTACGCAACTGCTTTCTCAATCAAACCATTCTCGGTTTGCTGTTTCTGAGCTTCTTTGTCTGCTGCGACGCGGTATTGGTGACCTTGGTCCGGTCCGGGGGCTATGGGTGGCAAGTCCTGGGGGCGGGGGCATTCTTTCTGCTTGTGGCGGCCACTTGCATGGGCCTGAACGTTGTACGGACTCCTCCTTCGATAGAAGAGCGCAAGACGTGGTTCCAACGAGTGCAGGTCCGGCTGACCGTACTTGGGCCGTTTATGGTGGCCTCGACACTGGTGAATTCCGGCCTGTGGCGGCTGGTTTTGGTGGGAGAGCAAAGGCTGCGCTCCGGGGAGGCTGGCTGGGTGATATACCGGCTGCATCTTCTGTGGTGGGCCTTGGGCGGGGCGGCCTTTTATTTTGTAGTGTGGCTAATTGTAGTGCTGATTGTTCGCTTGTCCCAGGGGTCGCAGTCCAACGCGAAAGTCCATCGCGGGGCGTTGCTGCTCTCCTCGGCAGCGGCAGGTGCGATCAGCGGCTGTCTGATGAGGGAATACGTGGTGCTCCTGGCGCATCTGCAGAATGGCGCCGGTGTGCACTGGGCGGTCACCGCCCT
>Ga0308309_10000496_pt1 | contig 25265 bp, 20 predicted proteins | sample HubBroMetageWFT5_FD_192491 | JGI IMG/M metagenome (GOLD analysis project Ga0308309, IMG submission 192491) | Warmed and freeze-thawed soil microbial communities from the Hubbard Brook experimental Forest, New Hampshire - Hubbard Brook CCASE Soil... | ecosystem: Environmental > Terrestrial >...
TCGGGATTTCTTGAATGGCTCGGTAGCGATTTTCCAGCGCGAGATGGGATTCAGAAGAGTGGAGGCGAGCAGAGCCTGCGGCGACATGGGGATTTTTCGCAGGTGGCCATGCAGCAGCACGTAACGCGGCGCGCGCGGATCGGCTTTCTGTAGCTGGGATTCGAGGCCCAGCTCGCTGATCAGGGCGAGCAGCGCGGGCGTGCCTTGAAAACTTTGTGCGCCGGCTTCAAAAAGCAGGGCGTCTTTTTGTACGGAATCAATCAGGCCCCCGGCGGAGTCGTTCACTTCGAGAACGGCGACGTGCAGACCCAGCTGTTGCAGCCGATGCGCGCAGGCCAAACCGCAAATGCCAGCACCGATGACGACTACTTGTGTGGGTCTTTTCATGAGCACGGCACTTCAGAGCGTCTTGGAGAAAAGCGGTCGGTGATCCATTTGTTGTTCGTGGAGATAGCGGTCGAAAGCCATGGCGACGTTGCGGATGAAAATGCGGCCGAGGGGAGTGACGCGAATCTCCGCGGAATCGAGGAGGACGAGGCCTTCGTCACGCGCTTCTTCCAGGCGCTGAAGCTCGGGCGCGAAATATTCATCGAAGTTGATGGAAAACTCGTTTTCGATTTCGTGTTTTGGGATAACGGTGTGGCAGAGCAAGCGTCCGATCACCGCGCGGCGCAGCAAATCGTCGGCGGATAGACGATACCCCCGCATAGTGGCGATGCCGCGCGTGCCGATGGTTTCCTGATACGCGGGAACTTCGCGGCGATTCTGCGCGTACGCCGCGCCAATGGAACTGATCGCGCTGACACCCATGCCGTAAAGGTCCGCGCCCGCTTTCGTGGTGTAGCCCTGAAAATTGCGGTGCAATGTGCGATTTTTCTGCGCGACGGCCAGCTCGTCGCCCGGGCGCGCGAAGTGGTCCATGCCGATATAGAGGTAACCCGCACCGAGAAAGCGCTCGAGCCCGGCGCGGAAGATGCGGAATTTTTCCATTCCTTCGGGCAGGTGCGTTTCGAACGAGCCCTGCTGCTTCTTCAGCCAGGGAACGTGGGCGTAGCTGAACATCGCGACGCGATCGGGCGCGAGCGTCAGAGTTTTGTCAATCGTGTCCTTGAAACTTTCCGCGGTTTGGTACGGCAGGCCGTAGATCAGGTCCACGTTCAGGCTTTCGAAGCCGAGTTCGCGCGCGGCGATGATCAGATCGCGCGTCATTTCGTAGGGCTGCACACGATGAATCGTTTCCTGAACTTTCGGCTGAAAATCCTGGATGCCCATGCTCAGGCGATTGAATCCCAGGCGGCGCAGGGATTCCAGATGCGCGCGATTAGTGACGCGCGGATCAATCTCGATGCCGATCTCCGCATCGGGCGCGAACGAAAAACGCTGGCGCGCGTGGCCGAATAAATCCTCCATCTGCGCGGGAGTCAGGTAGGTAGGCGTGCCGCCGCCCCAGTGAAATTGAATCACGGGACGATTTTTCGAAACGCGCTGGCTGACGTGCTCGATCTCGCGCTTCAGGGCTTCGAGGTAGGGAATGGCGACATTTTTATTTTTCTGAATGGAAACATTGCACGCACAGAACAGGCACAGGCTTTCGCAGAAGGGAATGTGCATGTAGAGCGAGAGAGGCGTCGAGTCTTTTTCTGCGCGAGCGTAAAAACTTTCCAGATCGTCGGGGCCGAAATCATCTTTCCACACGGGCGCGGTCGGATAGCTGGTGTAGCGCGGACCGGGCCGATTATATTTTTCAAGAGTGGCGTCGGTGATTTGGGCTATTTCGAATTGGTCGGTTGGTTTCATGTTGACGTTTGCAGTCTTTACTAATCCGGCTAGGCGATGCTGGCGCGTGCCGGCAAGCGCGCCGATTTTCCCGCCGCGACGAATGCTTTGGCGTTCTCCACCGGTGTCGTGGGCAGGATTCCGTGGCCGAGATTCAGGATGTGGCCCAGGCCGCCGGTTTTTTCCACCGCGGCCTGCGCCGCCTCACGCACGGCTGATGCGGCGCCGAGCAGAATGTTCGGGTCCACGTTGCCTTGCAGCGCCACTTTGCGGCCGGCCGATCGTTCGAATGTCGCGCGCGCATCTGCCAAATCCGTGCGCCAGTCCACGCTGACCACGTCCGCTCCCGTCGCCGGCAGGCTTTCCAGCAAATGCGCCGAGCCTTTCGCGAACAGAATCTTCGGAACCTCCGCGTGCCCGAGCAAATCGTACACCATTTTCGTCGCGGGCAACTCGAAGGCATCATACTCCGCGCGCGTCAGGTCTCCCGCCCAGGTGTCGAAAAGTTGCAGCACGGCAGCACCCGCGGCAATCTGCGATTTCAGATACTCCGCGGTGGCGCGAGCGATGCGTTCGAGCAGCTCGCGCACCAGTTGCGGCTCGCGGCGCAGCATTTCTTTGGCGCGAGAAATGTCGCCGCGCGTTTGGCCTTCGATCATGTAGCAGGCAAGCGTCCAGGGAGCGGCAGCGAATCCGATCACGGGAACATCCGGCCCAGCTTCCTTGCAGATCAGGCGGATGGCGTCGCCGACGAAGCCTGTCTCACGTGAAGGATCGAAATCGCGTAGTCCGCGCACCGCGGCCAAATCGCGCACCGGATTCGAGAGAACGGGGCCGGAATCGGGTACGTCGAGCGGCAGGCCCATGGCTTCAGCAACGATCAAAATGTCCGAGAAAACGATGATCGCGTCCACGCCAATGATGCGAAAAGGCTGCAGGGAAACTTCCGCGGCAACTTCCGGCGCCTTGCAAATCTGCAAAAAAGTATAATTCTTGCGGACGGCCTGATATTCCGGCAGATAGCGCCCGGCCTGGCGCATGATCCACACCGGCACACGTTCCACCGGCTGAAAGCGGCACGCGCGCAAAAACAGTTCCTTGCGGTTTTCTGTAGGACTCATAGCTTCGGTGCAATGATAGCAGAACGAATCAGGGCCCGCACGCGGGGTACTATTGGCCGAACGCTCCACGCCGGGGCACTTTCGGCGCTATAATTGACGGGCAAGCTTGGGAGTTTTCGCGCTTCATGCCAAACCCACTGGGCTATTTGAGCCTGGCACTCTACGTGGCGAGCTTTATCTGCTACGCCTGGAATTTGTCCGCCCCCAATATTTGGGTGGGGCGCCTCGCATCTTTGCTGCTGGCCGGCGGAATCTTCGTTCAATATTTATCGTTGTACCAGCGGTCACTGGCGCTGCACACGGTGCCTTACGATGATTTGTACGGCTCGATGTCGCTGTTTGCGTGGCTTCTGGGCATCACTTATTTAGGGTTGGAATTATTTCACCGGCAGCGGTCGGTGGGGGCGTTCGTCACGTTGCTGCTGGTCTGCTGGATCGTATTGCTCGGACTGCTCACGCCGCGCGTTCTTGCAGTTCCTACCGTTCCGCGCGGAGCCATTTTCGCATTTCATGTGACGCTGAACACCTGGGCGTACGCGGCGTTCGCACTTTCCTTTGTGCTCAGTGTGATTTACCTGGTGCAGGACCGCGTGCTACGTTCGCGGCGTTTGAGCATGGCCTTCTGGCGATTTCCGGCGCTGGACGTGCTGGAGCGCATGGCGCGCAGCAGCGTGTACGTGGGACTGGTCGCGTTGATTTTTGGCGTGGCGATGGGATTAATCTGGGAACACCGGCTGCGCGGCAGCTATTCGTTCGGGGATCCGAAAGTAATTGTTACCCTGGCAATTTTAGGCGTGTATGCGGCGTACCTGCTGCTTTCACGCCAGGCGAATTGGCGCGGTGCGCGCGCAGCGCTGCTCTGCGCCATGAATTTTGTCATCGTACTGTTCAGCTACACGTTTGTGAATTTATATCTTACGAAGTTTCACCGGTTCCTCTGATGCCCGCTACCACCAACCCGAACCGCGCCGGCGCGATCCGCATTCAAGTGGCGCTGATAGGCTGCAACCATCGCACCGCGCCTGTGGAGTTGCGCGAGCGAATTGTTTTTACTTCGCAGCAGGCTTTGCAGGCCGCGGACGAATTGAAGGAACGCGGGATCCTGGAAGAGGCTGTGGTGTTCTCCACCTGCAATCGCAGCGAACTGTATGGCGTGCCGGGAGATTTCGCGCCGTCCACCGCCGAAGCGATGGAAGAATATTTCACTTCGTTCCACAAAATTCCGTATGACCAACTGAAAGGCCGCTTTTATCGCTGGGCCGGGCCGGATGCCGTCCGCCATCTGTTTCGCGTCGCGGCGAGCCTGGATTCGATGCTGCTGGGCGAAGCGGAAATTTTGGGGCAGCTCCGTACGGCCTACAATCAGGCACTCGATCACGGCGCCACTGGTCCGGTGCTGAACCGAATCTTTCAGGGCGCGCTGGAAGTAGGCAAGCGCGTGCGCAGCGAAACGGAAGTGGGCGCGCGACCAATGTCGGTGGCGCTGGCGGGAGTGAAACTTGCCGAGCGCGTTTTCGGCAATTTAAAAGGACATTCGGCGCTGATATTGGGCGCGGGCGCGGTGGCGGAGCAAGTGGTCGAGCACATGCGCAATCGCGGGATTGGAAATTTGCGGGTGATCAATCGCTCGTTCGATCGCGCGGCGGAACTGGCGCAGCGCGTTGGTGGCGAAGCGGTGGCGTGGGAATCGCTGGAAGCGGTGCTGGGCGTGCCGGATGTTATTGTGACGTCGGTGAGCGCGACCGGGCCGGTCCTGACGCGCGCGCTTCTGGAGCGAGCCATTGCCGCACGCGGCGGCAAGCCCGTTTTTGTGGTGGATCTGGGAGTGCCGCGCAATGTGGCGGAATTCGCCGCGGGGCTTTACAATTTGTATCTTTACAATATTGATGACCTGGGCGAGATCGTCGAGCAGAACAAGAAAGCGCGCGAATCAGAAATCCCGCGCGCCGAAGCAATCATCGCCGAGCACATTGATAAATTCGAAGCGTGGCGCGGGGCGCTGGAAGCCGGGTCCATCGTGAATGATTTGCGCGAACAATTTCATCAGCATCGCGAAATGATCATTCGCGAGAAGCTCAAGGAGATGGAAGACGTCACGCCGCAAGAGCGCGACCGCATCGCGCGGATCACCGAAGAATTAATCGAGCGGCTGCTGGAAGAGCCGCAGCAGAAATTGCAGCACGGACGCGGAATGCGCGGGCGGCTGGCGGGGCTTGAAGCGATTCGCCACTTGTTTGGGCTCGACGCGGGGAAGAAGTGAAGCCGCTGCGCATTGGCACGCGGGGCAGCGCGCTGGCGTTGCGGCAGGCCAATTATTTTCGTGAGGCGCTGCTGGAAACGTGCCGTCTGGAATCGGAAATTGTGGTGATCAAGACGTCCGGCGATCAGAATGTGTCAGTGCCGGCGCAGCAAATCGGCGTGATCGGGATTTTCACGAAGGAGCTGGAAGATTCGCTGCTCGATGGCCGCGCAGACCTGGCAGTGCACAGCATGAAGGACGTGCCCACGGAGTTTTCGGAAATCTGCCGGATCGCCACGGTTTTCAAGCGTGAAGATCCGCGCGATGCGCTGGTCTCCGCCCGCGGCGAAAGCCTCGCGCAACTGCCGGAGGACGCGCGCATCGGCACCAGCAGTTTGCGGCGCGCCTCGCAATTGCGGGCGTTTCGGCACGATTTTAGAATTGCCGAATTGCGCGGCAACGTGGATACGCGCCTGCGAAAAGTTGCCGCGGGAGAATATGACGCGATCGTGCTGGCGAAAGCCGGGATTGACCGCCTGGGATTGTCGTCGCGGATTACGGAAGTGCTTTCGCCGGGCGTGATGCTGCCGGCAGTGGGGCAGGGCGCGCTGGGCGTGGAATTCTGCGAGCCGCGCCGCGAGGAATTCAAGATTTTGGATTTGCTGATGGATCAGGATACGATGCGGGCAGTGAAGGCGGAGCGGGCGCTGCTTGCCGAAGTGCAGGGCGGCTGCCGGTTGCCGCTGGGCGCGTGGGCGCGCGTCGAAAACGGCGCGATGGTGCTGGATGCCTGCGTGCTCTCCGAAGATGGCGCGCAAGCCATTCGCCGGCGCGCCGAAAAAGTTTGCAACTCGGCGGCAGATGCTGAGAATCTAGGGCGAGCAGTAGCGAGGGAATTGCTGGCGGCGGGCGCCGATCGGCTGCTGCAAATGGTAGGAAGGTCCGTTGGACAAGCCTGACAAAATTTTTAGCGTAGAAAAACATCCCGACGAACCACTGGCGGGCAAGCGCGTGGTGGTGACACGCGCCGAAGACCAGGCGCCGGAGCTCGTGGGCGCGCTGGAGGCTCTGGGCGCGGAAGTGCTGCAGATGCCCACAGTGAGTTTCGCGCCGCCGGAAGATTCGACGGAGCTGGACGCGGCGCTGCGCAACAAAAAGGATCTCGACTGGATTCTTTTCACCAGCCAGAACGCGGTGCGCTTTCTTTTCCTGCGCGCGTGTGAGCTGACGCACGTGCAGCCCGTGCAGCCTCCGCGGCCTAAGATCGCAGCCGTGGGCGTAGCAACGGCGCAGGCCGCGCGGAATCTGGATTTGCGCGTGGATTACGTGGCGCAGACTCAGACCGGTGAATCGCTGGCCGCGGAGCTGCGCGGTCAGTTGGCCGGAAAACGCGTGTTGTTGCCGCGCAGCGATCGCGTGGATGATCGTCTGCCGGATGCTTTGCGTGAGGCCGGCGCGCAGGTGAAGGAGGTGGTGGCGTATCGCACTCTGCCGCCTGAATCGCTCGATCCGGAAGTGCTGGACGCCTTACGGAATGCCGATGTCGCTGCAATCGTGTTTGCCAGCCCTTCGGCTTATCACAATCTGGAGGCGTTTATTCCGCCCGCGGAATTAAAGGCGCTTTCCGAACGCGTGCAATTTGCGACTATCGGTTCCACTACGACTCGTGCGATACGCGAAGCCGGCGCGCGCGTGGCGATTGAGGCGAACGATTCGTCCGCAGCGGGGCTGGCCGACGCGATTGCCAAATACTTCCAGCGGCAAAAATAAACCGTGAGGAACGCGTGACATTTCCCATTCACCGGCCGCGGCGTTTGCGGCGCAACGAAGCCTTGCGCGGTTTCGTGCGCGAAACGCGCTTGAGCGCGAGCGGCATGGTGTATCCGATGTTCGCGTGCCCCGGAACCAACGTGCGCAAGGAAGTCAGTTCAATGCCGGGGATCTTCCAGCAATCGGTGGATCAGATTGTGGAAGAATGCCGCGAGGTTGCCGGATTGGGTATTCCCGCCGTGATTTTATTTGGCTTGCCGGAACATAAGGACGAGTTGGGCACGGAAGCCGCGGACGCGCACGGCGCGGTGCAGCGTTCGATTGAAGCGATTCGAAAGGCCAAGCTCAATTTATTGGTGATTGCCGATGTCTGTCTTTGCGAATACACCAGCCACGGGCATTGCGGCGTGATGAAAGAGGGCGACGTGTTGAACGATCCGACCCTGGTGCTGCTTGCCGATGCGGCGCTTTCGCATGCGCGCGCTGGAGCGGATTTGGTTGCCCCTTCGGACATGATGGACGGGCGCGTGGCGGCGATCCGGCAGCGGTTGGACGAAAATAATTTCGAGGATGTGGCGATACTTTCGTACGCGGCGAAATATTGTTCCAGTTTTTACGGGCCGTTCCGCGAGGCGGCGCAGTCCACGCCGCAATCGGGAGACCGCCGCAGCTACCAGATGGATCCGGCGAACGCGCGCGAAGCATTGCGCGAAGTGGCGCTGGACCTGGAAGAAGGCGCGGACATTATTATGGTGAAGCCGGCGCTGCCTTATCTGGACGTGATACAGCGCGTGCGCGAGCGGTTTGATGTGCCGGTGGGCGCTTACAATGTGAGCGGCGAATATTCGATGGTGAAAGCGGCGGCGCGCAACGGCTGGATTGATGAAAAGCGCGTGGTCCTGGAGATTCTCACGGGGATCCAGCGTGCTGGCGCGGATATTATTTTGACGTATCACGCAAAAGATGCAGCGCGGTGGCTGAAGAATTGTTGAGTTGAGCGCGCGGCCAGAGTGCAACGGGGAAAAATGGCGAGCGAGACGATAAAGAGCGCGAAGGAAAAAACCGGCGCCGGCGAGAACGCGACGGCTAGCGCGAAGGCAACGACAAACGCGCGGCCGCGTTCCACGGAAATTTTCGAGCGCGGCAAGAAAACGCTGGTCGGTGGTGTAGATAGCCCGGTGCGCGCATTTCGCGCTGTGGGTGGCACGCCGCTGGTGATTGACCACGCGCTCGGCACGCGGCTCTACGATGTGGATGGCCGCGAATATCTCGACTACGTCTGCTCGTGGGGCGCGCTGATTTTGGGGCACGCGCATCCGGATGTGGTGGCGGCGGTTTCGGAGCAAGCCGGGCGCGGCACGAGTTACGGAATGACTTCGCCACTGGAAATCGAACTAGGCGAAAAAATCACGCGCGCGGTTCCGTCCGTCGAGATGGTGCGCTTCGTAAGCTCCGGGACGGAAGCGGCGATGTCCGCGGTGCGCCTGGCGCGCGCTTTCACGGAACGCGACCTGGTGATCAAATTCGAGGGCTGCTACCACGGGCACTCGGACGGATTCCTTTCGGAAGCTGGCTCGGGGCTTGCGACGCTGGGAATTGCGGCGTGTCCGGGAGTGCCGGAAGCTTTCGCGCGGCTAACGCTAAACACGCCGTACAACGATCTGGCGGGCGTGGAAAAGCTTTTCCGCCAGCACGGCGGGAAAATCGCCGCGATCATCGTGGAACCGGTTGCCGCAAACATGGGAGTGGTCGCACCCGCGCCAGGATTTCTGCTAGGGTTGCGCGAAATCAGCAAGGGGGAAGGCGCGCTGCTGATTTTCGACGAAGTGATTACCGGATTCCGCATGGCCTATGGCGGCGCGCAAGCCGTTTACGGAATTGATCCCGATCTCACGGTGATGGGAAAAATTATCGGTGGCGGACTGCCGGTGGCAGCTTACGGTGGCAAGCGGCACATCATGGAGCGCGTCGCGCCGCTGGGACCGGTGTATCAGGCGGGCACGCTTTCGGGCAATCCGCTGGCGATGCGCGCGGGCCTCGCGACGCTGCCAAGACTGGAAGCCCCAGGCTTTTACGACGCAGTGAATCGCAGAACGCAGCAGCTGGCCGAAGGTTTCCGAAGTGCTCTCAAAGAAGCAGGCGTCACCGGGCAAGTGAATGTGGCGGGTTCGCTGCTGACGGTATTCTTCTGCGAGCAGCTAGTGCACAACTACAACGACGCCAAAAAATCCGACACCAAAGAGTTCGCGAAGTTTTTCCAGGAAATGCTCGAGCGCGGAATCTTCCTGCCGCCGTCGCAGTACGAAGCGCTGTTCGTCTCCGCAGCGCACACCGACGCGGACATTGACCGCACAATTACGGCAGCGCGCGAAAGCCTGGCAGCGCTCTAACTCGCTGAGCGACAGCAGAGCGAAGCGCGAATTCCCGTGCTCCTATTTCGCGAGATCGTTGCGCACTACCTGCCCGCCCTTCATCACGAATTTCACCTGTTCGAGCTGCTTGATATCCTCAAGCGGATTTCCTGCTACGGCAATAACGTCCGCAAAAGTGCCCGGAGCGATCGCGCCCACCTGGTCGGACCAGCCCATCAATTCCGCGGCGCGCACTGTAGCGCACTGAATCGCGGCCAGCGGCGACATTCCAAATTTGGTCATAAGTTCGAACTCCGCGGTCTGCGTACCGTGCGGAAACGGGCCGGCGTCGGTGCCGAAGGCGATTTTCACGCCCGCTGCCATCGCTTTGCGGAAGCTCGGCTCGTGCAAACTGGCGCGGCTGACTTTTCCGCCGCTTGCCGCGTTGTCTTCCTCGCGCGTCGAGCCTTCGTAAACATACAGCGTGGGCACCAGCCAAATTCCTTTGGCGACCATTTCTGCGACCGCTGCGTCGTCCAAGTCCAGGCCGTGCTCGATGGAATCCACGCCTCCGTCGAGGCAATTCTTCAGCCCGGCGCCGCCATAAGCGTGGCACGCCACCTTCCGGCCTTCACTGTGTGCTTCGTTCACGATGGCGGTAACTTCTTCTAGAGTGAACGTCGGAATGCTCACCATTTTTCCGTCCGGCGTGAAATGAAATTTGTGGGTTCCGTAAATTTTGATCAGGTCCGCGCCATATTTCACTTGTTCGCGGACGGCTTTGCGCGCTTCGTCCGCGCTGTCCGCAATCTGCGCGCCCGACGGCAGGGTGACTTCCGGCGAATATCCTTCGAGCGGATAGCCGCCGGTGGTGGAAATCGCGCGCGTGGCTACTTGCAGACGTGGGCCGGGAATTAATCCGCGGTTGATGGCGTTGCGCACGTCCACGTCGCTGTACATCGCGCCTTCGGTCTCCACGTCGCGCATGGAAGTGAATCCGGCGTCGAGGTCGCGCTTGGCATTCACCACGGCTTCGATGGTGCGGTACTGCCAGGATTCCTTGAGCAACTGTTCATCGTAGCGGCCGTTATCTTCGCCGCTGAGAAAAATATGCGTGTGCGCGTCAATCAGGCCCGGCAGCACGGTGGCGCGCGACAGGTCCACGACATTCGCGCCCGCGGGAATCGGCACTTGCGTGGCGCCGGCCACGCGCTCGATTCTTTCGCCGCGAATCACGATGACCTGGTCCGTCAGCATTTTCCCGGAGCGCACGTCGAGCAGATTTCCCGCGCGAACGTAGGTGACGGGAGAATCGCCCGCCCACGCACATATGCAGCACAGCGCCAGCGACAGAACCAGAACAGCGAATCGTTTCATGAGTCCTCCACGCGGGAAATCGGCTAATTGATGCGCGGATTCTACCTCGAAATCAGCGGCGCCGCGCTACCCCAAAAGCGAAAGTCCCGCGAACTGTGCGGCCGTACCTTGAAGCGATTCAGAGACTTAGGAGGGTAACGGCAGTACTGGTCTGTGGAAACGCTTTTCCTTTTCACAGCCCTCAATCCGGGGCCAAAACGGTATGCGTAGCATCTAAGTTGCTGTAAATAAGCTGGATAGGCTCTTGTCCCAAGTTGGTCTTGGCCGTGCACTCCTGTACTGCGTTAGGCGATTACAGGAGACCCCCTCCATGGTATTGGCCGTAGCGGCGCTGTTGCTTCAGTTTCAATCGTTTGCTCCCCCGGCTCAAGCTGTTGGCGCGCAGATGCCCGTAATACACGCAGTGTCTGTCAACTCTTTCGCATCTTTCAAGGAGAGCGCCCCGGTGAGCACCCATCCGCCCGTTGCAGCCAATGATGATTTCATCACCTCGACTAGCGAATCGTCCTCGACGCACATGAATCTCGACGAAGTGCGGCTGGTCACTGCGGATTCCAAAAACCAATTCTCCAGCAGTTTGAAGACAGTGGCGTTCGAAACGCCCGAAGACGCGCAATCGTTTTCGACAGTGCGTATTCCCGAAGTTTCGACGAACGAAAGTAAATTCCGGGAAGCAATCTCGCAGCCTTCGCGGCGCCAATGGCTGGCGCTGGCGTTATTGCAGCATGGCGCGGCCGTATTTGACGCGTACTCGACGCGCCAGGCCGTCGGACATGGCGCGGTGGAAGACAATCCGATGCTGCGGCCGTTCGCCGGATCCGCGGCGATCTATGCGGCGACGCAGGTGACCCCGTTGCTGCTCGATCTGGCGGCGTATCACATGCAACGCAGCGAATATTCGTTGCTGCGGCGTTTCTGGTGGATGCCGCAAACGATTAGCGCGGGGTTTTCGATTTTCTCAGGCGTGCATAATTTGCATGTGGCGGGCAAGCTGTAGATCGCCCAGCTTTTTTTACGTGTGACCAAGAAATCTTTTCCTGGCGGGGAAGATTTCAAGAAGGCATCCGGCATTCTCCCCGGATGCCTTTTTTGTTTCTGCGCGGCGGATTTTGCGGAGCGGGTTACTTCGTTGCGGCTGCTGAGGTTTTTGGCGCCGGGTGCGGGTGCGGGGGCGCAGGCGCGGCCAAGGGCGCGGCCATTTGTTTTTCCACCCACTCCACGGCGTGATGCGCCGCCTCCACGGCTCCGGAAACATCGGAGACTGGCCCCACCGAATCCGTATTGGCAAAAGCGATGCGGCCGAACGGCTGTTTCGCGACGGGAATCACTTTGGTGAAAATTCCCGGCGTGGGCAGGAACATGGGATGCCCGCGGCGGTACAGGTGCACTTCGATCGGTTCCGCCGCGCCAAATTCCGGCGTAAGCTTCTGAAAATCCCGCAGCACGTTTTCCGCGATTCTTTGGCAGCCATCCGCGGTTAGCAGCCGGTCGCGATGCAACTCCGAAATCGGTGTGTAGAAAGTGAGAATATTGTTTTTCTGCACGTAGCCGGGTTGTTTTTGCAGCACCCAATCCGCGACGATGAAATCGGTGAAGCTGTTGCCGGGGCACCAGGTGTCGTATGCGCGATTGTAGATGGGCTTATCGAAGATCATGTTGATTACGGCGTACGGGCAGTAGCGGAACGACATCATGGCTTCGTGTTGCGCGTCGGGCAGCGTTGCGATCAGGCGCGCAGTGATGAATTTCGGCGTGGCGATGATCACGTATTTTGCGGCGACGGTGCGCAGCTGGCCGGCCTGCATGTAGGTGATCTGCACTTCAGTCTTTTGCGGGTCCACGGAGACGATGGTGGCGTCGCCGATCATCTGTGCGCCATATTTCGGTTGCAGAGTATTCGCCAGGTGCCGCGAAAGCGCGCCGTTGCCGCCGGGCAATGTGCGGCGAACGTCCTCGTCCGCCGTCATGTATTGCAGGTCGCCGGCGGCGACGTACGCGGAGGAGTCCTCAGATTTCGCGCCCCAATTGGACAGGCCGTAGGCGTCCCACCACTGTTTGAGTTCCGGCGCGTAGCCTTTCAGATAATTGGAGAATGGCACGCTGTCGAGCTGCTGCAGATTTTTGTCGAGATCCAGCGCCTTAATTTCCGTGCGGAATTTCTTGAAGCTTTCGCGTACGGTCTCGGAATACGGCAGCTGATCCAATCCGTCGCGCCAGGTGGCTGGCACCCACTTGCCTGCGACGATGGTGGGATCCGGAGAATTGATTGGCAGCTCGGTCAGGCCGATTTCACGCGCGAGTTGCTGGCTAGTCGAGTCCCTCTCGTCGAAAGCGGAGCCGGTGGCGAAGGCTTGGCCCTGATACTCCTCGAGGTACGCATTGCCGCCCCAGTGCGGTTCTTTTTCGAGCAACAGAAAATCGCGTCCCCGCAAAAAATAGGCGGCGCTGAGGCCGCTGATGCCGCCGCCGACGATCACCACGTCATGCCGGCTCGAGACCGGGGGCTTATCGAACTGCTGGCCGTCGCGCACTTCATGGCAGATTGCAAAATGATCGCCGTCAAGCTGCGGCTTGGGCCCGTTTTCGGCATGGAGCAGCGAAAGATTTACGGGACATCCCGCGGCGACTGATCCGGCCACGACGAATTTCAGAAAATCCCTGCGAGTTTCGGTCATGCGCTTTCTCCTTCGATCGCGGCGGGAACCAGCGGCGCGGCAGATTCATCAGTGTGCTGCAAACGAGTGCGCAGACGATACCACAGCAAAATCATGCCGATAGAAAAAACCAGAATCAGCGTGGAAATGGCATTGATTTCTGGGGTGATGCCGCGGCGCAGGCGTGACCAGATTTCCAGCGGCAGGGTATTGGCGCGCCCAAGCAGAAAGAAGCTGACCGCGATTTCGTCTAGCGAGAGTGTGAAAATCAGCAGGCCCGCGGCGATCAGCGATACCCGCAGGTTAGGCAGCGTGACGCGCCAGAACGTCCGCCAATGATTGGCGCCAAGATCGAGCGAAGCTTCTTCCTGCGCGCGCTCCAGTTTTTGCAAGCCCGCGAAAATTTCCGTGGTGGCTACGGAGATGAGCGCCGTGCCGTGGCCCAGCGTGATGGTTACCAGGCTGAGTTTCATGCCGACTGCAACGAACAGCATCAGCAGCGAGAGGCCGGTGATAATTCCGGGAAGAATTAACGGAAGCAGCACTAATCGGCGGAACAGAGCCTTGCCGGGAAAATCCGTGCGGTCGAGCGCGAGCGCCGCCGGCAATCCCAGCCCCAGCGCGATTGCGACGGCCACCGCTGCGACCATCACGCTATTTAGCACGGCGTCCCACAGCGCAGCGTCCATGAAAAGTTGACGATACCAGTCTATGGTCCAATGCGCGGGAGGGAAGCCGCCCACGCCGGAGCCGTTGAAGGAATAAACGACGAGCACGATGATCGGAAAATACAGGAACGCATAGACCAGGAACGCATAGACGCTGAGCAAGAACGGCGCGCGCCGCGACTGGAATCCCGTTCTCATGAAATCGCCAGCCTTTTTTCCAGGCGCTCGGTGACGAACAGCAGCGTGACGACGAGCAGCATCATTCAGAAGGAAATCGCGGCGCCGAGCGGCCAGTTGTAGGCTGCGCCGAACAAGCTCACGACCACGTTCGAAATCATGATTCCGCTGGGTCCGCCGACCAGGAGCGGCGCAAGGAAATCTCCCAGCGATAAGACGAATGCAAATGTGGCTCCGGCGAGAACTCCCGGCAGTGAGAGCGGCAGAATCACGCGTCGAAATGTGGACCAGGGCGACGCGCCCAAATCGTGAGAAGCCTCCACCAGATTGCGCGGGATGTGTTCGAGCGAGGCGTAAATCGGAAGCAGGGTGAACGGCGTATAGATGTGGGTCAAAGTGATGATCACCGCGAACGGACTGTAGAGAAAAAATTCCACCGGCCGGTGGGTGATGTGCAGATATTGCAGGAAGCCATTCAGCACGCCGTCGCTGCCCAGAATCGTCTTCCACGCGTAGCCGCGCACCAGATAGCTTGCCCACAGCGGAATGATCACCAGTTGGTAGAGCAGATCCTTGCGTTTCGCCGCGTGGAACGACAAGTAGTACGCGAGCGGGTAGCCCAGCAGCAGCGCGAGCACAGTGACGGAGGCCGCGATGCGCATCGAGCGGAAAAGAACCTGCGCATAAATGGGATTACGCGCCAGCTGCAGATAATTCTGCAAATTCCAGTTATGTAGGATCGTTTGCGCGGAAGAAACGGACCAGAAGCTGTAGCAAAACAGAATCGCGTACGGCACCAGAAGAAACACGGTGACCCAAAGGAGCGGCGGAATCGTCACGGCGGTTTTGTACGCGCGCGAATACATGGCTAATCCGATTCTCCTTCGCGTACGCGGACTGCGTCGCTCGCGGCGAACTCGAATTCGCGCTCGCCACTGAGAATGCCGGGGCTGGGGACGCGCGCGCGAATCGGATGCGCGCCGCCGCAGTCAATTTCGATCAGGTCCATCGCGCCACCGAACGATTGGTTGCGGATGCGTCCGCGAAAACGCGCAGTGGTCACGTCGGCAGGCAGCATGCCGGCGGATTCAGATTCCGCGACCAGGCGAATACATTCCGGCCGCAACGAATACGTTCCAGTGCCAGTGGTGCCAAACGTGTGCCAGACGATCGAGCCGGCGCTGGCGATTCCGTCGCGCACTTCCGCGCGCAACAGATTAGTCTGGCCGATGAATTGTGCCGCATACGCCGTCGCAGGCTCGCCATAGATTTCGCGCGGCGGCGCTACTTGCTCCAGAAGTCCAGCGCGCAATAACGCGACGCGATCGGAGAGAGCCATGGCCTCTTCCTGATCATGCGTCACAAAAATAAAGGTTATGCCCACTTCTCGCTGCAGCGATTTCAGTTCCACCTGCATCTGGCGGCGCAGGTTGGCGTCCAGCGCGGAGAGTGGCTCATCGAGCAGCAGCACGCGCGGGCGATTCACCAGCGCGCGCGCCAACGCCACACGTTGCTGTTGCCCGCCGCTCAGCTTTGCAGGAGCGGCTTGCGTGAATTCACCCATCTTCACCATCACGAGCGCTTGCGTCACGCGTTCGGGGATTTCGGACTTCGGCGTATATTTCGCACGCAGTCCGTACGCCACATTTTCGAACACCGAAAGATGCGGAAAGATCGCGTAGCTCTGGAAAACCGTGTTCACTTGGCGGTGATGCGCGGGAATACGATCGAGCCGCTCGGCGCCCATCCAGATTTCGCCGCTGTCCAGATCTTCGAAACCGGCGATCAGCCGCAATAAAGTAGTTTTGCCCGAGCCGCTCTCGCCGAGGATAGTGAGAAATTCTCCGCTGGCGACATCCAGTGTGATTCCGCGCAGCACGGGCCGTTGGCCAAAGCGTTTTATGACCTGGCGAATAGAGAGGATGGGAGCGGCAGACGCCGCCGAACTGCCTGACGCAGCCGCGTGTGCAGCCGTTTCAGTCACTGTGCCGCCTTAATTTCGTTCCAGATTTCGTTGTACTTGTCGCGACGCGGAACGTTCTGCCAGAAATAAATGCGCGTCATGTATTCGTCCACGTTGCCCAAGTGCAGCGACTTCCGCTGTTCGTCGGTCATTAATTCCGCGGCGTGCGGATTGGCGGGGTCGTATCCAGTAACGTCCGTCACCATTTTTTGCGTTTTCGCTTCGATCATGTATTCCAGGAACTCGGTGGCGAGTTCTTTGTTTTCGCTGGCCGCGGTGATCATCAGGTGGTCAATCCATCCGGTGGTGTTTTCCTGCGGGATGGTTTCGCCGATAGGGAATTTCGCCGCGCGCAGCTGGTTGGTGGTGAGCGGCCAGCCCATCGCCGCGACAATTTCGTGATTTTCGAATAAATTTGTCAGCTCGCCGCCAGTGGACCAGAACTTGCGGATATTCGGCTTCAGTTCGATCAGTTTCTTGCGCACATTGTCGAGTTCCACGTCGCTCAGATTGTAAATGTGATTCGGATCGGGCTTGTCGTAGCCGAGCACTTGCGCGGCCATGTACATCGTGGAAAGTTCGTCCCACGCGGAGATTTTTCCTTTGAGTTTCGGATCCCACAGCGCGGCCCAGCTATCGGGCGGCTTCGTGAAATAAGTGGAGTCGTAGAGCAGGGGATTGGGTCCCCACGTAAACGGTACGCCGTACACGTTGCCGTTCACGCGCACCAGCGGCATGCTGCGCAGGCGTTCCGATAGTTGCGCATAGCTAGGCAGCTTCGAGAGATCGAGCGGCGCCGCGAGTCCGGAAGAAGCGATCATCGTCGCGACGTCACTGGATGGCGATATCACGTCATAGTTGCTGGCGCTGCCGCCGCGAAGTTTCGCGACCAGCTCGTCGCTCGAGCCCATGTACGAAGCACTGATTTTGCAGTGGTGCGATTCCTCGAATGCGCGCAAGTAAGAAGGATCGGCGTACCCTTCCCAGACCAGCAGACTCAAAGCGGGCGTCTTCTTCGCGCAACCACCCACCGCGAAGACAGCCGCCGTCGTAAGCACACCGAGTGAAAATATTGCTCCGACCCATCGTCTGTCCTTCACTGGTGCGCTCCCGCGGGCGGGCTCGAATTGCAAAAGAGAACTATGCCGCCACGATTCAATCTTCAAATGAGTTGCCACCTTTTTTGCATCCATCGCATCGCCGCGCCGCGCGCAAATCAAAAAGTCGGCGGCGTGTTAATCCACAGCACCAGCGTTTCCTTCTTCCCCGGATTCTTCCAGCGATGGGCGTTGTTACTCTCAAAATAAAAACTATCGCCTTCGTGCAAGAAATGCCGTTCGCCATCGGCCAAAGAAATTTCCAGCGCGCCTTTCAGTATGTACAGAAATTCTTCGCCGTCGTGCGCGTACGATTCGCCGCTTCCCGAGGAAGGTGAGATGCGGAACAGATGCGGCTCCATCAGCGTATTGCCCCACGCCAGCAATTCCATGCGCACGCCGGGACCGGCATCGAGCACCTTGCGGTCCGCGGGACGTACGCGCCCGGGATTGGAATTCGATGGATCGAAGAGCGCCAAAATATTCATGCGATAAAAGCGCGCAATACGCCGCAAAGTAGCCACGGAAGCGGTCATCTGCCCGCGTTCCAAAGCGCTGAGAAATCCCACCGAGACGCCCGCCGCGTGCGCCACTTTGGAGAGCGAATATCCCTTGCGCAAACGCATGCGGCGCAAACGCGGTCCGATGGGATCGGCTTTGGGCCGCGAGCCCGCGGGGGGCAGCACCCCTTCGCGCTTCAGCAAATGCACGATGGCCGGCGCGTTAAGACCGCGCACGCGGCGTAGGTATTGCGCGCGCTTCAGAATGCGCACATCCGCTTGCGTGTAGAGACGATACTGACTGCGAGTTCTCTGGGGCGTCACTAGACCAAGATTTTCCCACGTCCGCAAAATGGACGGCGACACGCCGACGCTGCGCGCCACGTCACTAATGCGCAAGAATCCCTGCGTGCGCGCAGTCTTCGCCGGCCGCGTCCCAGTCCCTGTGCTCGCCAAACCAGTTTCCCCTTGACAACCAGCGGGCCTTCTTCTAACGTTCCCGGATTATAGTAAGGTTTTTTCTCAAGCTGCAACTGAAAAACTCAGTGTGAGGCGCTGGGGTGCCGGGGGTGGCGCCAGCTTTTTTCAAAGGAGCGGCGATGAAAACGACGGGCCGGTTAGGGGTGTACCTATTGGCATTGGCGGGGCTGTTCGGTTGTGGGGCAGCCTGGGGGCAAACGAACGGCTCGATTCGCGGTGTAGTAAATGACCCGTCGGGTGCGGTGGTGCCGGGAGCGACCGTCACAGCGACGCTCAACGGCACGGATTCGCAGCGGTCGGCAATTTCCGACAAAGATGGCGCGTTCGACATTCCCGAATTGGCCGTAGGAACTTACGACGTAACCGCGGAAGCCCAGGGTTTCAAAAAGTTCGTCGCCAAAGCCGTCGTGGTATCGATCGGCCACGTCAATTTCATCACCGTCACATTCCAGGTCGGCGCCACGAACGACACAGTAACCGTCGAAGCCAACGCCGTGCAGGTGGAGACCACCAGCACGCAGCTCGGCGCGGTGATGACCGATCAATCCATCCGCGAACTTCCCCTCAATTCCAGAAACGCCTACGCGCTATTGCAACTCCAGCCCGGCGTGCAGTCGCAGCTCGGCGCTGACCTCTTCGCAGGCAGCAGTAATCCCGGCGTAGTATCGGTGAACGGAGGCCGCGGCCGTTCCAACAATTACATGGTCAACGGTGGAGATGGGAACGATATCTTCGTTAACGGTCCCGCAATTCAGCCTTCTCCAGACGCCATCGAAGAATTTCGCGTCCTGACGAATACGTTTGACGCGGAATATGGCCGCAATTCCGGCTCGGTGGTCAACGTAGTCACCAAATCAGGAACGAACACCATCCACGGCGACTTTTACGATTTCCTGCGCAACGATGCGCTGAACACGCGCGGCTACTTCGACAATTCAATCGCACCGTACAAACAAAATCAGTTTGGCGGTACGCTCGGTGGCCCCATCAAGAAGGACAAAACGTTTATCTTCGGCTCCTACGAGGGCAATCGTCTGACACAAGGCATCTCGACGGGGACGGTGCTGCTGCCCACGTCTGCTGAGGCGGCGGGAGATTTTAGCGAGGGTACCGGCACCGCGGCCTGCACGCCGCAAGGCACCACTCCGCCTCCCGGGTCAGTCCAATGCTTCGGCGGTTCGGTCGCAGATGCGGCCTTTGCCACGTTGCTTCAATCGCGCCCCGGATGTACAGCAGCGATCGCGGCTCAGGGCGGTGCTGCGCCCGTCGTCGGAAATAGCTACGGGGCGATATTCAGGAACAACGTCAATCCCGGCGGAGCTATTAGTAACCAGATCCCTACGGCGTGCTTCGATCCGACGGCGCTCGCACTCTACAATAAATACATCTTACCGCTAGGGACGGGCTCGTTTTCCGCTGTGCCAGCTTCGACTGCCGACAATAATCAGTTCACGGTTCGTTTCGATCAAAAAATTACGGGCAGCCAGCAATTCAGCGCCTACTACTATTTTGAGAACGATGCCAACACGCAACCAATCTCCAGCTTCCAGGGCGCCGGCGGAAACATTCCGGGGTTCGGAGCGCTCTTCGGCACGCGCGTACAGCAATGGAATCTCAGCCATACCTGGACAATCAGTTCTTCAGCGGTGAACGAATTCCGCTTCAATTATTTCCGCGAAGGACAGCAAACTAATAACCACCCGGTGAATACGCTAGCGGCCGTGCAGGATTCCTGCGGCGCGGCTGTTGCGCCTGCGAATTGCTTTAGCGTCCCAGGCAATCCTTCCGCGGGCATCACCACCGATCTTCCCGGCCGCGTGGGCGTTCCGTACGTGAACGTTTCCGGAGGATTCGCGCTGGGCAACAACTTCGAAGGCGAGCTGCCGCAGACCGGCAACACTTTCCAGTGGACGGACAATTACACCAAGATATTCGGCAAGCACACCACCAAGTTCGGAGTGGACGTCCGCCGGCAGCGCTTCGATCAATTCCTGTTTTTCGACGTAAGCGGTGAATACACTGTCACCAGCCAGGCTACCGCGGACGAGATCGCCTCAGACGGCAACTTCCCTTCGTATCCGAATTATTTTCTTGGTGCGCCAACTTCGTATACACAAGGCGCAGCCCAGCGTGAAGATTTGCGCAATACCGCGCTTTATCTCTTTGCGCAAGACAGTTACAAGCTCAAGCCGAACTTGACGCTGAACTACGGCCTTCGCTGGGAACTGAACACCCCTTATTACGATACAGGGAACCGGCTGCAAACTTTTCGTCCGGGGCAGGCCACGACGCAATATCCCTGCGAGCTGTCTGTGGCTAACGCCGGTGCGTTGGGGCTCACTGCCGGTGATTGCGGACAAGACACCACGAACGGCAACAACGCTGTATTTCCTCTGGGCTTGGTATTCCCCGGTGATAAGGGCGTGCCTCGCGGCCTGACGTCCACCTATTACAAGGGATTTGCGCCGCGCATCGGATTGGCGTGGAGTCCTGATGCGACCGACGGTTGGATAGCCAAGCTCACCGGTGGCCCCGGCAAGATGAGCGTGCGCGCGGGTTTCGGGCTTTTCTACAATCCAATCGAACAACTCGTTCTCGAACAGTTCAGCGCCGAGCCGCCGTTCGGCGGCAGCTCCTTTGTCTCTGATCCGCAATTCAATCTGCCGTACCTTACGCAAGCTGGCGTGCCAGTACCCAACCCGTTTGGTGGCGTGATTAACCAGACTCCGCAGACTCCGTGCGCGGTGAATCCCAATGGCCCTCCGGGATGCGTGGATTGGTCGAATTTCCGCAGTTCCATTTACTTCGGAGAATTCCAGCCGAACCTGAAGTCGCAGTATGCGGAACAGTACAATTTGACGATCGAGCGTCAATTGACGAAAGACATGCTGCTGCGCGTGTCCTACGTCGGAACCCAGGCGCACCACCTGCTGGCGTCATACGATATTAACTTCGGACACGCGGAAACTTGCCTCGGGCTGAACCAGCTTCCGGCTGGAAGCGTGCTTCCTTTCCCAGGGGGGCCTCCTCCGCAGGCCGGCACGCCACCATGCGGGCCGTTCGGATCCGATTCCGAGTATTTCATTCAGCCCGGCACGGTAATCCCCCAGTACGCGGCGGCGCCTGGAACTCCGCCGACAACGTGCAGCGGCCTCACCTTGCCGTACAACGCGGCGCCGGGCGGAAGCACCTGCATCCCGGCGGGAACGACGATCGGTCCTCTCGGCGTCACACTCGACGGTCTGCGGAAATATTCCTCGCCCAATTGTCAGCCGTTGAGCGGTTCAAACTTTACCGGTTGCCCGTCAGACGGCGTGGCCGTGTTCAGTAACATTTTCGCTGAAGACACCATCGCAAATTCCAATTACAACGGTTTGCAAATTTCCGTCGAGAAGAACTACTCGCACGGCCTGCTGTTCCAGGCTTCCTACACGTTCAGCAAGGCGATTGACCAGGGCGCATCGTTTGAAAACGAGCTGAATCCGCTCAATTTCAACGGCACTCGCGGCCTTTCGCTGCTGGATGCGAAAAACCGCTTCGTCTTTAGCCCTGTGTGGGATTTGCCGATTCCAAAATATGAGGGCGTGAAAGGGAAAGTTGCGAATGGATGGGGCGCCTCCGCGATTATCACTTACCAGAGCGGATTCCCCATACGCGTACAGGACCAGAACGATTCGGAGCTTATGAGCAGCCTTTTCTTCGAGGGCGCAAACACTCCCCAAGTGTCCGGTCCGATTACGTTCACGAGCCCGAAGAACGGGCCCTCCAACAACAACCCCAACCATCAGTACGTCGTCGGCAACTTCTCGGATTCCAATCCCGGAACATTCGGCAACGTGCCGCACGCGTTGTGCTGCGGCGCGCCCATTAATAACACCGACTTGGTGATCTCCAAGAAGACGCCGATCAATGAACGCTGGAACACGGAGTTCCGCGCCGAATTTTACAACGCGTGGAATCACACCCAATTCAACAATCCGGATGGAAACTTCACGGATTCGACGTTCGGCCAAGTTCTGAAAGTTCGCGAGAGCCCGCGCGTAATGCAGTTCGGGCTGAAGTTCCTGTTCTAGACGGTAGGGTGGGCAACGTGAGCGAGGGAGTCCGTCCTGGCGGGCCCCTCGCTTTGTTGCGTAGGGGCAAATTGCGGCGCGGCGGCGCGGCACGATGCTGCTGCAGCGTCGCACGGAGTATAGTAATTGTGGCGGGTAATTGGCCCGCGAGCGTCTCCGAACATGAAGCTGGCACGCGGGCTGAATGAACCGCGCTAATACGCAGCACTGATTGACATAAGCCATCAGTACAAGGGGACCAGAATACCGATGAAGATCGTCGTTCTAGGAGCGGGGTTGATGGGACGCGCCGTGGTTTACGACTTGGGCAGCGCGCGCGAAGTGAAGAGCATCGTGGTGGCCGATTTCGACGGCGAGCGTGCGCAGGATGTAGCGCGCAAATTCGGGCGCGGAATTAGCCGCGGCGCGTTTGCAGACGTGCGCGACACGCGGCACCTGGCGAAACTACTGCACGGCTGCGACGTGGTTGTGAATTGCACGCAATATAATTGGAATCTGGACGTGATGCGCGCGGCGCTCGAGGCTCGCGTGAATTATATGGATCTGGGCGGCTTGTATCACATGACGCGCAAGCAATTCGCCCTCGACCGCGATTTCCGCCGCATCGGCAAGCTGGCCATTCCCGGCATGGGCGGCGCTCCGGGCATCACCAATGTGATGGCGCGCGAGCTCGCCGATCCACTGGATCGCGTGGATGCCATCAAAGTCTACAACGCGGGCGCGGACGAGCAGCACTACAACAGCCCCATCGCGTATTCGTTTTCGATTGCGACGATCCTCGACGAGCTGACCATGCCGCCCATTCATTTCGTCGGCGGCCGCTACGTCGAAAAGGAAATGCTCTCGGAGCCGGAGACCGGAACTTTTCCCGCGCCCATCGGAAAAATCGTGCTGCGCCATTCCATCCATTCCGAGCTGGGTACGCTGGCCGAGAGCTTTCGCAAGAAAGGCGTGCGCGAGGTATTCTTTAAGATCAATTACGACCCGAAGTTGGTGGGCCTGGTGCGGTCACTTGTTGACGCGGGATTCACCGAGCGCGAGCCGATCGCCGTGAATGGCACGCAAGTAGCGCCGCGCGCCGTGCTGTTGGCGTTGCTGCAGAAAAAAGCGCCGGCGAAGACGCCGCTCGATGTGGAAGCGCTAAGAGTAGTCGTCACCGGGCGCGCCGGGAAACAGCGCGCGGGTGCGGCCATGGAAATGTTTGCGGATCACACCACGCGGCCTCACTTTTCAGCCGTCGCGCGAGACACCGGTTTCCCTGCAGCGATTGCCGCCGTGATGCAGGGCCGCGGCGAAATTCCTGGCGTCGGCGTGCAGGCGCCGGAAAACGTGGTGCCGCCGAAACCATTTTTTGATGAACTCAAAAAGCGCGGATTCACTTTCCGCCGCTGGAACGTAAAGATTTAGGTTAGTCGCGGTAAATCTCAGGGCCGTGCGTCGGCCACAGTACCAGCATTTGGAGGCAGTTATGCACGAAGGACTGCAACAGGAAATCAACACCTACGAAAAGCGCACGCCGCGTTCGAAAGCTGCGCACACCAGAGCGGAAGGCCGCTTGCCACTGGGCGTCGCCAGCAATTATCGCGCGTACGATCCCTATCCGATTTTTGTTCGCGATGGAAAAGGCGGACACATTCATGACATTGATGGAAACGAATATCTCGATTTCAATCTTTGCTTCGGCGCGTTGATGGCCGGGCATTGCAATCCCGCGGTGATGAAGGCCGTGCAAGCCAAGCTTGGCACCGGCACGATGTTCGGCATGCCGCACGATCTCGAATGGGAACTCGCGGAAGAAATTTGCCAGCGCTTTCCGGTGGAAATGGTGCGCTTCAGCAATAGCGGCACAGAATGTACGATGCATGCGGTGCGCCTCGCGCGCGCCGCTACCGGACGCGACCGCATCATCAAGATGGAAGGCGGCTATCACGGCTTGCACGATTCGGTTCTGGTTTCCCTGAAACCCAAAGCCAGCGAGATTGGCGATCCGAAATATCCCACTTCCGTTCCAGGCGGCTCCGGAATTCCCAAAGCCACGGTGCAGAATACCTTGGTCGCGCAATTCAACGATATTGCCGGCATCGAGCGGCTGTTCGCCAAATATCCCGGCGAAATCGCGGCAGTGATCGTTGAGCCGATCATGATGAACGTGGGAATCCTGATGCCCGAAGAGGGCTATCACCAGGCATTGCGCGAAATCACCAGGAAAAACGGCGCGCTGCTGATTTTCGACGAAGTGAAAACCGGCGCGAAGCTGGCCTACGGCGGCGCATGCGAATATTTCGCCATCAAGCCGGACATCGTTTGCCTGGCGAAATCCATCGGTGGCGGATTTTCGCTCGCTGCTTTTGCTTCCACACGCCAGGTGATGGGCCAGATCTCCGACCACAAAGTTTTTCACGGCGGCACTTACAACACCAATCCCGTCGCCATGGCCGCGGGCATCGCTACTTTTCGCGAGGTGTTGACGAAAGACGCGTACACCCACGTCACGCGACTGAATAAAAAACTGCTCGACGGCTACAACAAGGAAATCAGCAAGTCCGGCCTGAACGCGTACGTCATCGGCGCGGGCTCCAACGGGGCGCTGATGTTCTTCGACAAGCCCATTCGCAATTATCGCGATTGGCTCAACGCGGATAGCGAATTGTGGCGCCACTATTGGTTCGCCATGGTCAATCGCGGCGTGATGTCCCAGCCGTATTGGTGGGACGAGCAGTGGACCATTTCCGTGGCTCATACCGAAGCGGACATTGACCGGCACATCGCGACGTTTGCGGAAGTCGCGCCGGCTCTGGCAAAAGCGCAGAAAGAGCCGCACGTCGCGGTCAGCGCAGGCCACTGAGTTTTGCATCCGTCGCCTGTGAAAGCATTCGGGCGTCTCCCGCGACATGCAACACGCGAGAGATGATCCGCTCGAACGCTTCGCGCGCGAATTATGCGAAGTTGACGAGGAGTCCCGTTGGCCGATCCAGTCGCAGCCGCAACTGAAACGGTTCATCTGAAGCGTTCGCTCGGC
>Ga0308309_10000497_pt1 | contig 25258 bp, 23 predicted proteins | sample HubBroMetageWFT5_FD_192491 | JGI IMG/M metagenome (GOLD analysis project Ga0308309, IMG submission 192491) | Warmed and freeze-thawed soil microbial communities from the Hubbard Brook experimental Forest, New Hampshire - Hubbard Brook CCASE Soil... | ecosystem: Environmental > Terrestrial >...
GCAGAAGACGAGCGCGCTAAATATCGTGATTGCGGGCACGGACGAAGCCATCGTGATGGTGGAATCCGGAGCCCTGGAAGTCTCCGAGGACACGATTGCCGAAGCGCTGGAATTCGGCCACGTGGAGATTCGCAGGATCATCTCGGCGATTCGCGAATTGCACAGCCGCGTCAAGCCCGTGAAGGTAAAGGTGACGCCGCCGGCGTTCGATGAGGCGCTTTACAAGCAGATGACGCAGCAGTATGGCGACAGGCTGCGCGACGCGGTGGACACGGCGAAGCACCCGAAGAACGAGAGCTATGGGCTAGTGGACGCCATTAAGGCGGAGATTAAAGCGTCAATTCCGACAGAGGATGTGGAAAAGCACAAGCTGGCTTCCCGTGCTTTTGAGCGGCTGCGTGAGCGAATCTTCCGTGATGACATGTTGTTGAAGCGGCGTCGTCCGGACGCGCGAGCGTTCGACCAGATTCGCCAGATTACGTGCGAGGTTGGGATTCTGCCTCGCGTGCACGGCTCGGCGCTCTTTACGCGCGGCGAGACACAGGCGCTGGTAACCACTACGCTGGGCACGAAGGAAGACAAGCAGCGGCTGGATTTGCTGTTCGAGGATGAATCCTTCAAGCGGTTCATGCTGCACTACAACTTCCCGCCGTTCTCGGTGGGCGAAGTGAAATTCCTGCGCGGGCCTGGCCGGCGCGAAATCGGGCACGGCGCATTGGCCGAACGCGCGATTGCGAACCTGCTTCCTGCGGAAACGGACTTCCCGTATGCGATGCGCGTCGTTTCGGACATTCTGGAATCGAACGGGTCTTCGTCCATGGCGACGGTTTGTGGAGCTTCGTTGTCCTTGATGGACGCGGGCGTGCCGCTGAAGGCGCCATGCGCGGGGATTGCGATGGGCTTGGTGGTGGAGGGCGACAAGTACGCCATCCTCACCGACATCGCCGGCGCGGAAGACCACTACGGCGATATGGACTTCAAAGTGGCCGGAACGCGAGCAGGAATCACGGCGCTGCAGATGGACATCAAAGTCGGCGGCGTCAGCATCGCCATGATGCGCGAGGCGCTGGCCCAGGCCAAAAAGGCGCGGCTACAGATTCTGGACACCATGGAGCCGACCATTTCGAGCGGGCGAACCGAGATTTCGACGTACGCTCCACATCTCTACATGTTGCAAATCCCCACGGACAAGATCCGCGACCTTATCGGGCCGGGCGGAAAGAAAATCCGTGGAATCATCGAAGCCACGGGCGTAAAAATCGATGTGATGGACGACGGCAAGGTGCACGTCTTCGCAAACAATGGCACTGCAGCCGAATCCGCGCTGAAAATGATTCGCGATGTGACGGCTACCGCTGAGATCGGGAAGACCTATCTCGGCACAGTGGTGCGCATTGCGGAGTTTGGCGCGTTCGTCGAGATTTTCCCGGGAACGGACGGCTTGCTGCACATCAGCGAAATCGCGGAAGCGCGCATTCGAGCGGTTCGCGACGAACTGAAGGAAGGCGATCAGATCCTCGTGAAGGTGCTGGCTATCGAGGGAAACAAGATTCGCCTGAGCCGCAAGGCGGTGCTGCGCGACAAAATGCAGCAACAGGCTAAGCCGGAGCCCGCGGTCTAGGCACCGAGCAAAACGGAGTACCGAAGGGGAGGCGGGCAACCGTCTCCCCTTTTTTATTCTTCGCGGCTGGTGACTCGCGTGATGTCCGCGCCGACGGCGCGGAGTTTTTCTTCGATTTGCTCGTAGCCGCGGTCGATGTGGTAGACGCGGTCTATCCATGTGGTGTTGTCGGCAACGAGTCCCGCAAGGACCAAACCCGCGCTGGCGCGCAAATCGGAAGCCGTGACGGGCGCTCCGCTCAACGGTGTTGGTCCGGTGACGGTCGCAAGATTTCCCTCGATCGCGATATTCGCGCCCATGCGCATCATTTCGCTGGCGTGCAGGTAACGGTTCTCGAATATTGTTTCGCGCACGTGCGAGACGCCGTGAGCCTGCGTGGCGAGCGCCATGAATTGTGCCTGCATGTCCGTAGCAAAGCCGGGATATTCCTCGGTGGTCACGGAAGCGGAGATAAGTTTCTTGGCCGCGCGAACGCGCAGCTGGCGTGGGCCCTCGCATTGGATATCAATCCCACATTCCTTGAGCTTGTCGGTTACTGCGGTAAGGTGGGCCGGCTCGCAATCGGTAAGAAGCAGATTGCCACCGGTGATGGCCCCGGCGATCAGAAACGTGCCCGCCTCGATTCGGTCGGGTATCACGGCGTGAGTCGCGCCATGCAGGCGGTCAACGCCTTGAATGATGAGTGTGGAAGTGCCGGCGCCTTCGATTTTGGCGCCCATTTTAATTAATAGTTCGACGAGGTCCGTAACTTCCGGCTCGAGGGCGCAATTTTCAAGAACGGTTTCGCCTTCGGCGAGGACAGCGGCAGTGAGAATGTTTTCCGTGCCGGTCACAGTGATTTTCGGGAAACGGAACGCCGAGCCGCGCAACCGCGTGGCGCGCGCTTCCACGTAGCCGTGTTCGACGGTAATCTGCGCGCCGAGTTTTTCGAGCGCCTGAATGTGCAAGTCAATCGGCCGCGCTCCGATGGAGCAGCCGCCCGGTAAAGAAACGTGCGCGAAGCCGAATCGCGCGACCAGCGGGCCGAGCGTCAGGACTGAAGCGCGCATGGTTTTCACCAGCTCGTAAGGGGCTTCCTGGTGCGAGACGGTTTGCGCCTGGATCAGGAATTCGCTCGGCGGAAGGTCGGGGCTCTCGACGCGGCAGCGCATGTGCGCGAGCAGCTTGGCCATGGTGATGATGTCGCGAACGCGGGGAATGTTCTGCAGGCGAACCGGATCGGCGGTGAGCAGCGCGGCGGCCATCGCAGGCAACGAGGCATTTTTTGCGCCGCTGATGCGGACGGTGCCTTCGAGTTTTTGCCCGCCCCGGATTTTGAATCGGTCCATTCTATTTCCCTCGAGTCCTGTTTCTGTTTCGCGGCGAGCTAGCTGAATCCAATGCCTCGCGAACATTTCCGCGAGATTTCGCAAGCAACCGTCGCGCTTCTGGAGCATTGGAGCCGGTTTTCAGCATCACAAAGGCCGCTGGCAATTCGTGTTTCGCCTGACGCAAAGCGTGTTCGGCCTGAGACGCAGTCACACCCGTCGTCTCCTGGAGAATTTGCGCCCCGCGGCGGCGTAACTTCTGATTTGTCAGCCGCATGTGCACCATCCAGTTTTCATACGCTCTTCCCAGGCGCACCATCGAAGCTGTAGAAAGCATGTTCAGGACCAGTTTCTGTGCAGTGCCCGCCTTCAGGCGCGTCGAACCTCCGATAATTTCGGGGCCCGTGTCGGGCGCGATCGCGATTCGTGCAAGCTTCGCAAGCGGCGACCGCGGATTCGACGTTACTGCGACGATGACGGCCCCGAGCTGCCGCGCATGGCGAACCGCACCCAGGACGTAGGGCGTCGTGCCGCTCGCTGCAATTCCCACGACTACGTCGCGCCGCGTTACCCCAGCCCGCGCCAGATCGCGCGCGCCATTGAGGTTCGAATCTTCCGCGCCCTCTGCGGCGAAGCGAACGGCGTGCGCGCCGCCGGCAATAATCGCCTCCACCATTTTTCGCGGCGTGCCAAACGTGGGCGGAATTTCCGAAGCATCGAGGACGGCCAATCGTCCGCTGGTTCCCGCGCCCACGTAAATCAGTCTCCCACCTTTCCGCATGCCTTCGACAATCGCGTCCACCGCGCGCGCGATATTTTTCAGCTCGTGCCTTACGGCGAGCGGCACGCGTTGGTCCTCGCGGTTCATCACGCGCAGAATCTCGAGCGTGGACTTGCGGTCGAGCCCGCGCGAATGCGGGTTTCTCTGTTCGGTTTTCAGATGTGCCAAAGGGCCGCGCCTCAGCCTGAGATTCAATTATAGCGGGAGCAGAAGGCGCGCGGGCGCGCGGGAAGGCTCTGAAAAATAGATTGTGCCGAGGGAGTTATCGGGTGCCCGATGGGGCACCGGCGAGGCCCAAAGCACCAAGGACGGCGTCATGCAGGGCCGGGCGGACCTGGCGGATTTTTTCATTCGCCCGAGTAGGATTCACGCGATTGGTCAGCAGGATCACAAAAAGATCGCGTTCCGGGTCGATCCAGACTGATGTACCCGTGAATCCCGTGTGGCCAAAGCTTTTTTCAGAGAAAAAGTGTCCAGCGGAAGAAGGCTGCGTGGGCACATCCCAGCCGATGGCTCGGGCGGAATCGCCAATCGCTTCGCGGGCCGTGAACGTTTGAATCGTCGAGCGCTCAAGAATGCGGCGATGCGCATAGATTCCGCCATTCAGCATCATTTGCGCAAATTTCGCAATGTCACCCGCCGTCGAGAACAGTCCCGCATGGCCCGCAACGCCGCCCATGGCCCAGGCGTTTTCGTCGTGGACCTCGCCCCATACAAGGCGCTTGCGGAAATCGGAATCGACCTCGGTGGGCGCGATGCGATCGCGCAGACGGCGCGGCGGGTTAAACATCGTGTCCACCATTCCGAGTGGGTTGAGAACTTCTTCTTTGGCAAACTGGTCGAGAGGCTTCCCGGTGAGCCGCTGAATGATTTCGCCGACGAGAATCAGGCCCAGGTCTGAGTATTCCACCTGCTTGCCGGGCTCGCGAATCAGCGGCTCGGCCATCACGGCTGCGACCATCGCATCATGGCCCTTCGCTAGCTTGTAAAAATCGCGATGTGCGGGCAGGCCGCTATCGTGCAGCATCAGATTGCGCAGGGTCACGCGCGCACGCCACGTGGGATCGGGGTCCGATTTCGCGCCGGCGCCCCACTCCGGCAAGTACCGCACCACCGGAATATCAAGTCCAAGGCGGTCTTCCTCGACAAGTTTCATGACGGACGTTGTGGTGACTACCACTTTGGTGACGGAAGCCATGTCGTACATCGTCGCGGTCTTGACCGCTGGCGATTTCGCATCGCGCGTCAGTTTCCCGAAGGGATGGATTGTGAGTAGATCCTGATAGCCGACGGCGAGGACACCGCCAGGGAAGGCGTCATCGGCAACAGCGCGATCGAGCAAGTCAAACGCCGGCTTCAGGCGATCTGAATCTGCGGCAGGAGCCGGCTGCAACGTCATGGGATTCGCGGGGACGTGCAAACCGTCGCCGAGCTTTGCCGTGCCGGGAACCGTGACAGGAATCTGGCCGCCGGTCGGCACTTGTCCGAAGAGCGCGCGGGCTGCGGCGCGTTGCGAAATGTCATTCGTCGCAAATTCCGCAAGCCACGTTTTCGCGTTCGGGAAGCTGCCAATCAGATAGGGGCTGCCGAAGGAAGCGATTGCCAGCGGTTTTCCTCCGGCGATCAATTGATTCACGATCGCACGTTCGTCATCGGGGAATGCGACATTTCCTTTGCGGTCCGCGATGCGCACGAAGAGCGCGGCGATCACAACGTCGTAGGAATCCGGCGGCGGCAATTGAATCGCCCGAACGGGAAAATATTGGGTATCCGCGCGGACGACTTTCAGCGAATCCACGCGCCAGCGAATTTCGGGCTCTATGGTTTCGCCAGGGGCGGGATCAGGGTCGGCGGAAAGCGCAACCAGCAGCACGCGCATGGGCAGTGTGGCATCCAGCGGCAAGATTTGCTGCGAATCGCGCAGCAATGTGACGCTGCGGTCGGCGGCGCTTTGCGCTTGGGCCTCGTTCGCGGGTGTCGCAAATTTTTCGTTGAGGTGCGCGACATCCACCAAACGGTTCTTGTCCAGCCCAAGGCGCCCCTTCGCTGCCAGAATGCGCCGGACGGACTCATCAATCCGGCTCACAGGAAGGCGCCCCGACTTCACCGCTTCTTCGAGGCCAGCCATCGCCGCATCCGGCACGGGTGGCAGCAGCAGCACATCGGCTCCTGCTTCCACGGAGCGTACTGCTGCCTCGCCGGGAGCAAAAAGCGACGTCACGCCGCCCATGTCCATCGCATCAGTGACGACGAGCCCGCGAAATTTCATTTCATCGCGAAGCAGCCCCGTCAAAATATTTTTAGAAAGCGTGGCGGGAAGATGCGGGTCAGGCTCAAACGCCGGTACGGCGAGATGCCCCGGCATAATCGAGCTGACGCCTGCGGATATCGCGGCGCGGAAGGGAACCAGCTCGGTTCCTTCGAGTTCCGCGCGATCGCCGGGAACTGTCGCAATCGAAAGATGCGAATCTACGCTGACGTCGCCGTGTCCTGGAAAGTGTTTCGCCGTGGCCAGGCCGCCATTTTCTTCAACGCCTTTCACAAACTTCGCAACGAATTCGGCCACGCGTTGCGGATCCTCGCCATACGACCGAATATTGATGATCGGATTGTCCGGATTGTTGTTCACGTCTGCGACGGGCGCAAAAACCCATTGGATACCGGCCTCGCGCGCTTCCACCGCGGTTAATTTTCCAGCGAGATACGCGACCTTCGGATCGCCTGTGGCTGCTTGCGCCATCGCGGAAGGGAACGACGTGCCCTCATCTATCCGCATTCCCGCTCCGGATTCGAAGTCAGCCGCGAAGAGAAGCGGGAATTTCGAGGCGCTCTGCAGCTCGTTCGTGAGGACAGCCGTGGGATACACCTGCGCGCGTTCGATGCCGAGCGGGCCGCGAATCGTGCCGAAGATAAATCCGCCCACATGGTTGTCGTTAATTTGGTGCAGCAGCTCCTTGTATTCGGCGCTTTCGGTGGACGTGAAAAATCCGAAACTATAGACCATCAGCATCTGGCCGATTTTTTCGCGCAAGGTCATTTTCTTGAGCGTTTGCTCGACCCATGCCGAAGAGGCGACCGGAATCTTGGTCTTTTTGGCTGGTTTATCCTGAGCGCGACCTGAAGATGTCATGATTAGGAGCAGTGCCACAAAACAAATACCGAATTTACGCATCGCATGTGTGTGCGGCAATCGCGGAGCCCTTAGTTGTTGACGCCTGCATCCCGCGATTGTATATAGCACACGGTTTCATGACCTACAACCCAACGTCCACGCGCATGTTTTGGCTCCGTGTCTATCTGATTATTTCGTTTGCGGCGATCGCTTCCGGGGGCGGCGCCACCGCATTTTGCGCGATTCGCCCGCACGAGTGGAAAATGGAAAGCAAGCGCGTACTCGCTGGCATTGATGTCCTTGAGGCTGCGAATTTTAATGTGCTGCAAGGGAAGCGCGTCGGGATTATCACGAATCAAACGGGCGTGGATTCGGAGGGCAGGCGCACGATTGACGTCTTTGCGCATGCCAAGGGCGTGAAGCTTGTCGCCATATTCAGCCCGGAACATGGAATCGTTGGCCGCGCCGATGCGAAGGTGGGAAATGCGAGCGACGCGGAGACAGGTCTTCCGATTTTTAGCCTCTATGGCGAAACTCGGCGCCCGACGGACTTGATGCTTGCGGGGATTGACGTCCTCGTTTTCGACATCCAGGATGCCGGCGTCCGCTTCTACACGTATATTTCAACCATGGCCTATTGCATGGAGGCGGCGGCGAAGCATCACGTTTCGTTTGTCGTGCTCGACCGGCCGAATCCTATCGGCGGCGAAGTGATCGAGGGGCCGATGCTCGACGCTGACAAGCTGTCATTCGTCGGATACTTTCCGCTGCCGGTGCGTTATGCAATGACGATGGGCGAATTAGCCATGATGTTTAACGCGGAAAATAAAATTGGCGCCGATCTGCATGTGGTGACGATGGGCGATTGGCGGCGCACGGAATTCTACGAGGAAACCGGTCTCGAGTGGATTCCTCCATCCCCCGCTCTACGGACTCTGAATGCGACGGTTTTATATCCCGGGATCGAAATCCTCCAGGCCGGAGGGGTGTCCGTGGGGCGCGGCACTGACGTCCCATTCGAGAAATTCGGCGCGCCGTGGATCCGCTCGAATGAGCTCGCGGTGGAACTCAAGCGCAGGAAAATCGCCGGGGTGCGCTTTGCGCCGGCGGCATTTACTCCCTCATCCGGTATTTACAGCGGTCAGGGCTGTGAGGGAGTTGCAATCGAAATCACGGATCGCTCCGCAATTCGCTCCATGAGTATGGGGCTGGAAATTGCCGACGCGTTGCACCACATGTACCCCGCGGATTTTCATCTGGACAAGATAATCGAACTGGTTGGGTCCAGTGCGACGCTGGATGCATTGAAACGCGGCGAAAAGCCGTCTGAGATTGTCGCTGGCTGGTCTGCAGACCTCGATAAATTTCGCGCGACGCGCGAGAAGTATCTCCTCTATCATTAGGGTTCGCGATGGCAAGGAATCTCAGTCCTGTGAAAGCGGTTCGCCCAAAGGCTTGGCTTGCCTGGAGCAGCGGGAAGGACAGCGCATGGGCGTTACACACTCTGCGCCAGTCGGGCGAAATCGAAGTCGTGGCACTCCTGACCACGGTCAACAGCACGTACCATCGCGTCGCCATGCACGCCGTGCGCGAGAGTTTGCTTGAGGCGCAAGCCGACGCAGCCGGACTCCCGCTAGTGAAAGTTCCCATCCCGTCGCCGTGTTCGAACGAAATTTACGAGCAGGCGATGAGCGCAGCGATGGCGCGGGCACGGGCTGAGGGTGCCTGGCACGTTGTATTCGGAGATCTGTTTCTCGAAGACATTCGCGCCTACCGCGAAAAGCAGCTCGCAGCTTGCGGGATGACGCCTGTATTCCCCTTGTGGCGGAAGGATACGAAGCAGCTCGCGAACGAAATGCTCGCGGGAGGGCTATCCGCATACTTGACTTGTGTCGACCCGCGCAAGCTAGACCGCTCGTTTGCGGGGCGGCGGTTCGACGCGGAATTGTTGAAAGCGCTTCCCGCGGATGTGGACCCGTGCGGTGAGAATGGCGAATTTCATACGTTTGCCAACGCCGGGCCCATGTTCAGCCACCGCATTCCCGTCGCCGCGGGTGAAATTGTTGAGCGGGAAGGCTTCGTCTTTGCGGATATTCTTCCAGCTCCCACTTCGGCGGCCGCGACGAAGGCGTAGCATCTGATCACATGTCTGGCGATTCAATTGGAAGAGGTAACACGCGCTGATGCGAATCTGTTCACTGCTGCCGTCCGCAACGGAGATTCTTTTTGCGTTGGGCCTTGGCGATTCTGTCGTCGGAGTGACGCATGAGTGCGATTTCCCGGCGGAGGCTGCGAAGAAGCCTGCATTGATTCGACCGCGCGTGGATCCGCACGCGGCCCCGGCGGAGTTGGATCGCCAGGTGACCGAACTCGTCAAGAAAGGCGAAGGGATTTATGCAGTGGATGCTGAGCTGCTTGCCTCGCTCTCGCCGGACTTGATTGTCACGCAGGACCTTTGCCACGTTTGCGCGGCTTCTCCCGATGATTTGGCTGCGGCCCTTGCGCGGTTTACGAAGCGCCCGCGCGTTATTTCGCTCGTGCCGCACTCGCTGCGCGATGTTTGGGACGACATTCGCCGCGTCGGCGACGCCACGGCGAGCCGGCGCGAAGCTCAGGGCCTGGCCTTGACGCTTGAACAAAAGGTGGCTGCAATCGAGATGAAAGCTGTGCTTAGTCATTCACGCCCCCGCGTCGTTTGTCTCGAATGGCTCGATCCTTTCTACGTTGGTGGCCATTGGGTGCCGGAAATGGTGGCAAAGGCCGGCGGGGAAGACGTGCTTGGCAAACCGGGCCAACCGTCATTTCACGTGACGGAGGAGCAGATCGCAGATTCGAACGCAGATGTGATTATCGTGATGCCCTGCGGCTACAACCTGACCCGGACGGTTGCCGGATTCCACGACTTGAAAATCCCGGAAAGTTGGAACGCGCTATCCGCTATTCGCGATCGGAGAGCCTTTGCCGTGGATGCCAACTGCTACTTTTCGCGCCCGGGGCCGCGACTCGCGGATGGCGTGGCACTGCTCGCCCATCTTCTGCACCCGGATCAATTCGCGGAAACTATTGCTACGGGAATGTTCGAGGCGCTTTAGCCGCCGATATCGCTGCTACCTCATTAACTCTCTTGAGAAAAGTGAAAAAGTACTATTGACGGAATTCGATGAATATAGGAATCCTATACTCATGATGACGACGCGAATCCGATCGAAGATTGCACGAGGCAGCGCCGAGCTGGCCATCATGTCACTTCTTTCCAAACAGGCGCTGTACGGCTTCGAAATCTCAAAGCGAATTGAAGAGGAGTCGGGCGGCGCGCTGCGCTTCAACCTGGCATCGCTCTACCCCATGCTTTACGAACTTGAAAAGCGCGGCTGGGTGAAAGGGCGCTGGGAGGCAAACCGCGCCGGACGCGACCGCCGGTACTACTGTTTGACGCCCGCAGGCAAAAAGAAGCTCGCACCTCTGCGACGTGAATGGCAGGTCTTTTTCCAGGCCCTTGATCGTCTCGCGGGGGTGTCGAATGCCTGATTGGAAGCTCCTGGTTCGCCAACAGATGGGCGAAACGAGTCTCGCCCCTGCACAGATGGAAGAAATCGTATCTGAACTCGCGAGTCATTTTGAAGAAGTGTTCGACGAAGCGAGGGCGCGAGGCGCCTCTGAAATGGAAGCGTTCAACCATGCGCTCAGCGAAGTGTCGAATTGGCAAGAGTTTGCCCAGCAAATCAACCGAGCAAAACAGGAGGAAGAAATCATGAACGACCGGACAAAGAGATTTTGGCTGCCGGGATTCATCAGTGCGGCGTCGGCCAGCGTGTTCCTGATGATCCTGGCGAAAGTAAGCTATGAGCCGCGAGTGATTCTTTGGCGCTCGAGCCTGATGATCATGGTGTATCCGATTTGGCTCGTCGGGCAGCCGCTGTTTGGCGCTTTGGGCGCTTTTTTTTCACGGCGCGCCGGGGGCACGCGTTGGGCGCGCGTGCTGGCGGGGTTATTTCCTTCGCTTTTGTTGGCCGCCGGAATGCTGGTGGTCATTCTGATCCAAGCATTAACGCCCGGCAAGTTTGATCTGGGCTCGATGGACTGGGTCATGCTTGCCAGGTCAATATTTGCTGGAGTTGTGGTTCCGAGCGTGGGATTGCTTTTGGGGGCGCTGCCGTTTTTGAGGGAAGCAAAGATTCAGCATCTAGCCGGGAACTGAAGGCTTGTCCGCGCCGCCTCGGGCTCGCCAATATCGGTAAAAGACGAGTCCGAAGAGAATCAGTCCAAGTCCAAGTGAGGATCTTACAGGCCGCGCAATCCAGAGGCTGATAGTCAGTGCGATAGCGCCGAATATAAAGAGCAGCGGCACCACGGGATATCCCCACGTGCGATAAGGCCGCGGAAGATTCGGCTCCGTGCGGCGCATCCTCATCATCGAGACGACGGCGAGCCCGTAAAAAATCCAGGTCGCGAAAATAAAGAGCGACGTCAAATCCTCGAAGGTACCGCTCAGCGCCATCAGGCTCGCCAGCACACATTGAAAAATCAGCGCGTTTCCCGGTGTGCGAAACTTCGGATGAATCTTTGCGGCCACGCGAAAGAAAATTCCGTCGCGCGCCATCGCGTAGTCCACGCGCGCTCCGCTCAATATCGATGAATTCAGTGTGCCCAGCGCGGAGATCGCCATCGCAATCGTGATCCACAGCGCGGCACTCCGTCCTGCAAAACTCTCGAACACATCCGAAGCAACATGCTTTGAAGCGGCGACCGCATCGAAGGGAAGCGCATACGAACAAACCGCGCTGAACAGCACGAAAACGATGGCGACGAATGCGACTCCGCCTACCAGCGCTCGCGGTATGTTTCGTCCCGGATCGCGCACCTCCGAACCAACCAAATTCAAATCTTCCCATCCGTCGTAAGCCCACAGCGAAGCCGCAAGCGCCGCAAGGAATCCGCTCATCGTGCCCAAGCCGAGCGAGCTCGGCCACACCGGCTGAAAATTGCTCGCGCGTCCGTGAGCCAACGCGAATCCTAGAATGATGATTGCAAACAACGCCGCGATCTTTAGAAAGGTAAGTGCCACCTGTACGTAGCCGCCCAGCCGCACGCCAAGGTAATTCACAAACGTCATGGCAACGAGCGCGACCACCGCCAACGGCTGCGCCCACGTGAAAATAAATTGCGATTCGTGCCCCGCGCCAAACGGTAAGTGCATGTGAATTGTATAAATCGGCGCCGCAACCGCGGGTATCAGGAACCCCAGAAATCGCAACAATCCCGCGGCAATAGAAGCCGCTGACGCCGGGCGTCCCACAATCGAATGCATCCAGCCGAACAGAAATCCCCACACGGCCCCAAATCCGCGGCGCAAGTAAGCGTATTCGCCGCCCGCCTCAGGAATCGCAGCGCCGAGCTCTGCGTAGCTCAGCGCGCCAAACATTGAAAGTAGTGCGCCCGCAATCCACGCAGCGAACACGATCGAGGTGGACATCCCCTCCGACGCCATCTCGCTCGGCTTCAGGAAAATTCCCGTGCCGATCATCGTCCCCACCACGATGGCGCCAGCTGCCCATCCGCCTAGTCCGCGGACAAGCCCCAGGGGCTCCTTCGATTGTTCGTGCGTCTTGATCGCGATTCTCCTGAGAAGTACTTTCGCCGATGCTAGCTTCGGTCCTGCATTGCAACAGCCACAGTTTGCGGTGCGGCCGTCGTCAGACTGGCGATGGACCCCACCGCAAAAGTCACGATTGTGCCCACCAGCACATACCACGTCCACGCGAGCGGCGTGTAGAGTTTCACGGCGATCATCAACGCAATCCCCGCCGCGAAACCAATCAGCGCCCCGCGTTCATTGGCCCGCCGATTCCAAGTGCCCAGCAGAAACACGCCAAGCAATCCGCCATACGTAATGGACGCAATGGTCAGCCCCGCGACCAGCACCGGCCCCCAGCGAATCAGCCCAAGCAGCCCGAGCACAACTCCCCAGATAAGCGTCATACGCCGCGAACGCCCGAGCAACACAATCGAAGAATTGCTCGAAGCCGGCGCATTGGCGATTCCCTCATGTTTCACGCCCAGGTCCATCATGCTGGAGGACGCCAGCGAGTTCAAGGAACCGCTCGCATTTGACATCGCAATCGCAAAGATCGAAGCCAGCACGAGCCCGGCAAGCCCCACAGGCATGTCGCGTACGATGAACGAGGGAAATATCCGGTCCGGATCGCCGTCAGGAACCGCGAGTGCCACGTGTTGCGCGTACACAAACAGCATCACCCCAATTACCAGAAATAGAGAAAATTGCACAAAGACAATCACCCCGCTCGCGAGAAGCGCTTTTTTGCTGTCCCGCTCGTTCCGTGCTGCCAACAGACGCTGCACCATCGTCTGGTCCGTCCCGTGGCTCGCCATCGTCAGAAAAGTTCCACCCAGCAGGCCGGACCAGAATGTGTAGCTGCGCGTAAGGCTGAACGTAAAATCGAAAATCGTCAGTTTTCCGCCAGCCGCCGCGGCCGCGTGCGTCACTTCTGACCAACCACCGGGAATTTTGTGCAGCAGCAGAAAAAATGCCGCCACGGCCCCGGTCAAATACATGCAGAACTGAATCACGTCCGTCCAAATCACGGCGCTCATGCCGCCTTCAAACGTGTAAAACAGCGTCAAAATCGCGACGATTCCGATCGAGAGCCGATTGCCAGTCCCGAATGCGACGCTAACTACTTTTCCAATCGCCGAAATGCGAATCCCTTCTGCAAGTGCGCGCGTTCCCATGAAAACCACGGCTGCCGCACGGCGCATCCGCGCCCCAAACCTCTTTTCGAGGAGCTGATAAGCCGTGTAAAATTCTCCCTGGAAATACTGCGGGATCAGAACCACGCACAAAATCACGCGCGCCACCAGATAGCCGAGTACGAGTTGTAGAAAACCCAGGTTTCCGCTATAAGCAATCCCTGGCGTCGAGATGATTGTGAGCGTGGAGGTCTCCGTAGCCACAATCGAACACGCCAGCGCCCACCAGGGCGCGCTCCGGCCGCCAAGAAAATAGTCGTGCAGATTTTTCTGGCCTCGGCGAAAACGCACACCAAACGCCGTGATGCCCGCGAGATAGAGCACCAGAATGCCGAAGTCGATTGGATTGATTTGCATTGCGCCGGACACGGCGAGACGTGCGATGCTAACCGCCGCGTTCAAATGCTGTCAAGCATGGTGACGATTAATGCCTCAAAAAGTTTCCGCGTCAGAAGCCGCCTACTTCCTGGGATTCGATGGCGGCGGAACGAAGACAGATTGCGTCCTCTCCGATAGCGAAGGGCGGGTGCTCGCGCGCGCTGCCGGCGGCCCTTCCAATCCCGTCCGCACCAGTTATATGAAAGCGTGGTTCTCCCTCAGCGAGGCCGCCGACACCGTTCTTAGCCGCCACAAAATTAATTCCGGTGATATTCGAGGCATATGCGCGGGCCTTGGCGGGGCAGGGCGCACTGGCGTTGCCCGCCGCGCGAAAACATTCTTTGAACGCGGTTACCCAAACGCGACAGTTTTGGTCACCACCGATCTGGAAATCGCTCTCGAGGCGGCTTTCGGCGCCGGTGAAGGAATCATCCTTCTCGCAGGGACGGGTTCCGCGGCCTTCGGACGCGACGCCAGCGGCCACACAGCGCGCGCAGGTGGACGTGGCCCGTGGTTCAGTGATGAGGGAAGCGCATTCGACATCGGCCGCCGGGCTTTTCAGGCCGTCACGCTCGCCGACGAGCACCGCGGCCCCGCCACCGCACTCTCCAAGCGCATGCTCGCATGGCACGATGCGCATGACTGGGACGCCTTGCTCGAGCACATTGCGAAATCGCCAGACGCAATTTTCCCACGCACGTTTCCGCTGGTGGCCAAGCTTGCAGATGCGGGAGATGCCGTTTCGCGCGACATTCTTTCCGCCGCGGCTGTCTCTCTGGTTTCGCTCGCCGAATCCGTCTCAAAAAGCCTCGGTTGGGAAGATCGAGAGATTCCGATCGCCGAGGTGGGAGGAGTTTACGGCCGCTCCAAAGTCTTCGACGCGGCAATCGCTGCGGAGCTGAAAAAAATTCTACCTCGCGCGCGTTTGGCGGCAGTGGAAATCTCTCCCGCCGAGGCTGCTGTGAAGATGGCCATTCGGATGTCTCATGCCAAGGGAAATGCCGCCTGAGCCGGATCCTCGAGCGCTAATCGAGCGTGCCCGCACAGCCTCCGCGGGCGAATTGAAGTCGCTGATCCATGAGCCGGGCGAAGCCACTCTGCTGGCACTCCTCGAAAATCCCGCCCTCGACGAAACTCTCGTCGCGCTTTTACTCGAGCGGCTCGATCTTTCCAGCGCGGTCCTCAGCGCCATCGCGGAAAAAGGGAATTGGACTTCGAGCGAGGGCGTTCGCTTGCGCCTCGCGCGGCATCCCCGAACGCCAAAACGCATCGCTCTCGCAATGGTGCGCCAGCTTTACCTGCTCGATCTCGTGCGCCTCAGCTTGTTGCCGTCCGCACCCGCCGATATCCGTCGCGTGGCGGAGGAAGTGATTCTCACACGCGTCCCGCATATTCCCGTTGGCGAGAAGTTGACGCTCGCGCGCCGCGGCCCCTCGCGTGTTGCAGGCGCGTTGCTCGCCGAAGGCCACCCGCAGGCGTTGAAGCTTGCGCTCGGGAACGCGTTCCTCAACGAAAGCCAGGTCCTGAAAGTTCTCTCAAAGCCGGGCGTGCACGAACGCGTGGTCCGCGCGATTGCGCAGCATCCGAAGTGGTCTTGCCAGTACAATGTCCGAATGGCGCTGGTTCGCAACGTTCACACGCCGGTTCCGTGCGTCGCGGCCTTTCTTCCAAATCTCACCTTGCGCGATTTGGGAGAGATCGCCCGAATGGAAGGCCTTGCGCCGCATCTGAAAAAAGCCATCGAGAAAGATCTATCTCGCCGCAAAGATGCCGCGCGCGAAAAAATGTCGTAACGAGGCGCGTCTCCACATGCCAGAGCAGAAGAAGCCAAATCGGTCGAAACAAATGCGGTGGATCATCGTCATCGGAGCAATTGCGCTCGTCGGCATCCTCGCCTACTCCTCGCTCCAGGCGACGATGAAAAAATACGAGGTCTGCATGTCGTTCCACGGCGCATCGCACTGTTCCACGGCCACCGGCACAACGCCGGAGGAAGCGATCCGCAGCGCTCAAGGCATCGATTGCCAACTTGTGACCAGCGGCCGAGACGAACTTATGGCCTGTATGGACCAATCTCCAACGAGCATGAGGGAAATCAAATAGCTATTTCGCGGAGCGCTGAAATGGTTCCGGCACGGGCGTGCCGAGCATTCGCAGGTAGGTCATCAATTGCGCGCGGTGATGCACTTCGTGGTCGTTTAGTCCAAACAGAATCACGGACACTTTGCGGCGATATCCCAGGCGTTCGTTGACGCGCTCGACTTCAAAAAGTTCCTCAGGCTGCGCTGTCACTTTGGCCAGCGTCTCCCGATGCACGCGCTCGATGTTTGCCAATTCGTGTTCCAGAGTGCCGGGAACGCCCAGCACCGCTCCGAGCCCCTGCGGAATTCGCGTTTCGTAATAGGAAAAATTCCCGTCCAACGCCACGCGCCGCACTCCCTCTTCGGAAACCCACAAATGTCGCAGCGTTTCGCCCACGCTCAGCGCGCCATCCACCGGCTTCCACGGCATGTGTTCCTCGCGCAGCAGTGCAAACACTTCCTCGGTCCGCTTTCGCCCGGTCTGTTTTTGTTTGAGATAAAATTCTTTCAGCGTCATGCGTGGATTATACCTCAACCATTTTGGATCTCGCCGGTGTCTAATGAACGGGGAAGTACTATTTCCGGGCTGCGCGTAGGCGCGAATTGACACGTCGGGCTAGTCTGCTTAGCATCGTTTGCGGCAGAGGAGTGCAGGGATCAGCGTATGGATCAGCACATGACGCGTTGTTTGAACTGCGGCGCCGAGCGGGGCGAAGAAGTCTGTGATTCGTGCGGACTCAGTTCGTCGGCTGCCGAATTTTCGCTTCGTCGAAAATTGCTCAACCGCACCGCAATCTTTTTGCTCGGCGCTCTTACCTTCGTGGTCGCAAGCGGCCCTTATCCTCCGCTTGAGCTGGACGGCATTCTGATATTTATGGGCGTCATGTTTTTTGTCACTCTCGGCCTGGCGATCTGGGTCGAGCGGCGCGCCCTGCGCCATGAGGAAGTGGAAGCCCTCAAGCGAATCTACTACGGCTTGATTCCCGTGCCGTGGCTGCTTGCGGCTCTATTGATTGGCAATGGCGCACTCGACCATTCGCCGCCTCGTGTTCAACTCGTGCGCGTCATCGGAAGGTTTTCCATGCCGGGGCCGGTGCCCAGCCGCCGCCTGCTCGTCACTTCCTGGCGCGGCGAAGGCATCGAGCGCGTTCCTGTGGACCGGAGCGATTTCGACCGCTTCAGCTCTGGTGATATGGTCGAGGTGAAAATTCAGGACGGGCTTGTGGGCATTCCGTGGGTTTCCGGCGTGGCCCGGCAATGACGGATAGTCATTCATCAGTCAAAACCATTTACCAATAAGCCGGCCACCACGCCGCTTCGCCCCCGGTGCCGCGTTCACATCTTTTCGGAGATATCCACGGACGCCGAAGTTGTCTCCCAATCCAGATGCAGCGCCGTTCCCATTCCCGTTTTGTCAAAGCCGATAAGCATATTTTCGACCGGAGAACCCAGGCTCTTCACTTTCATGGGCACGCGAATGAGATCCATTTTTTCGCCGGAGTAGTCAGTCCCCCACAATGGTCCGCCCTTATCGTTCTTGGTTGTCTTGCTGACGATCAACGTCCATTCAGTTTTGTCCGGAATCATAAACAGGGTGTATTCGCCCGCCGGAACATCCTTGCCGCCCACGATTAGATCCGTGCTCGTGACGAACGTAGTTGCTTCGTTTGCGCCTGCGCGCCAGACCTTTCCGAATGGCTCCAGATCACCAAAAATCTTTCGATTCCTCACGCGCGGGCTCGAATAGTCCACCTTAATCATTTTGCCGTCGGCAAATGTGAATTCAGTGTGCGCGGGCGGGCTGGGGCGCTGGCTTTTGTCCTGCTGGGACTTTCCGGCTGCTGCGACGATAGCCACCCCAATCAGCAACATACAACACAAGACGATTGTTTTCTTCTGCATGTTTTCTCCTCAGTTCGAACTCCGATTATCCCTTCAACGGTTTGCCAGTATAGCGCAGTCGCCCGGCTCCTATATTCCTGGTTCAGCAATCCCGAAGCTCACGCCGTTGCTCCCTGGCGAACATCCTTGTTCAAGCGTCCCCTTGAGGCACCCTTCGGAATGCTAGAATTTTGCATCATCCGGAGAATTGGTATTTCATGCGTTTGCCCGAATCGTTGACGGAGCGGCTTCCTTTCCTCGAAACACTTGAGGACGATTGGGGCCCCGTCCCTCGCGCCGCCCTGATTGCCTGGCTGGCGTTTTATCTACTTTTCCTCTATCAGGCGATGCGCGGCAGCGGCGTCATGCTTATGATTGACCTCGTTTTCATCCCCATCCACGAAGGCGGGCACCTGCTTTTCCGGATGCTTGGCGAATTTCTGATGGTGGTGGGGGGCACGTTCCTGCAATTCTTTGTGCCGGCAGCCTTAGCCACGTGGTTCATCTTCCAGCGACAGGTGCAGGGGACTGCGTTTTGCATATTCTTTTTCTTCGAGCAGTGTCTTCCCGTCGCCCCGTATATGGCCGACGCGCGCGCCCAGGAATTGCCGCTGCTCACCGTCGGCGACGCCGAGTACGTGATCCACGATTGGAATTATCTCCTCGGCCATCTTGGTTTGCTTGACCACGATATTCAAATAGCGGGTATGGTCCGTACCATCGGCTGGATCGGAATGGTTGGCACGGTCGCGTGGTTCACCTGGCGAAGTCTGAAATCAAAAGCTCCGCCCTCAAACTGACCGCGGATGCAAACCAAGGGCCGTCTATCCCGGCACCCTCGCGTCTTCAGTAAATCCCAAGCCGCAAATCTGGAATATGCGGGAGCTGCACTTCGAGTTCTCGTCCGTAATCGCCCAGCGTCAGCTTCACAATCTCCGCCGGTCCAGCATCGCGTAGCGACCAGTCAGCCGTCGGAATCACGTGTTCGGGTTTCATCGGGGGATCACTCTCGAGATCCTTCCCGATCGCTTTCAAATCTTCTGGGACCATCGCGTAGGCAATCTTCGCCTTCAAATCGAGCGCAATGTATCGCCGTCCAATGAGCACAAGCACCAGATAATTCAGTTTTTTCTTGTCCGGCAGGTAGACGTTCCAAACCAACGGAACCTTGCTATCCAGCTTCAATTGTCCTTCGGGGATTTGTTTCCAGTGAACTCGGCTGGAGTCACCGCCTCCGCTGGCGCAAATCACGCCCGCGCAAAGCAGCACGCAGCAGAAAAGACCACCGCAACAGGCTGCGCGTCGCAGCAGGGAATTGCGCGCCCACCAAGGCATCATTGCGCCTAATCCCACTCCACGTGCACCTGCCGCGAGGAAATCATCACGAATCCCTTGGCGCGTCCGTGCTCCACCACGTCGCGTAGAATGGCCACATCCTGCTCGCAGTACTTCGCCACTTTCTCTTTGTTGCCCGCCCGCCACCATTCCACCGCCTGCAGGCCGTCGCCACTCTTCGCCATGCCGAGCGTGTCTTTGGCAAGCTGGTCTAGCTTCACGCGATGGCCCAGTTGTTTGTGGAGTACTGCGTGTACATCAAACGATCGGTCCGCCAGCTTGTGAACGGGAACGTAGGCGCGGAGCACCTCGAGATCGAACCGGTTGCCGTTAAACGTTACCACGTGGGTAAATTTCTCCAGCTCCGCCACCAATTTTTCGGCGTCTTGCTCGTACCACCGCCGGAAGCCCTGCTCTTTATCCCAGGTGACGGCTACCGCCAGCCCGAACCCTCGGATATTGCCCCAGCCGCCCGCGACTTCGTGTGAAAGCCGCAGCGTTTCAATGTCCAGATAAATTTCCCGGTCAAATAGTCCTGGCGTGGGAATCTCCTTCTCGCTTGCGGCACGTGCCTAGTAGATGCTCGATTCCCGCTTGCGCCCCGTGTAATCAATATAGACGATCTTCAGATCCGTATAGAAATCAATCGCCGCATGCCCCACTTCGCGCGGCCCCACACTGCTGTCTTTCGCTCCGCCAAACGGAACATGCGCCTCGCCGCCAACCGTCGGTGAATTCACGTGCGTCATTCCCGTCTCGATTTTATCCACAAATTCAAAAATTTTGTTCGAGTCGGTCGAGTAAATCGAACTGGATAGTCCGAAGCGCACTGAATTCGCGGCTTCCAGCGCATCGTCGAAATTCTTCACTCGAATCACGCTAAGCACCGGTCCGAAGATTTCCTCCTGCGCGATGCGGCTCTCCACGCTCACGTGGTCGAACACCGTCGGCGCCACGAACCAGCCTTTGTCGTATCGCGGACCGGTCAGTCGCTCGCCGCCGCACAGAATCTTGCCCTCCTGCTTCCCGATCTCGATGTAGCGCAGCACGGTCTCCATTTGCGTTTCTGTGACCGAAGGTCCGGTATCCACGCCCGGTTCCATTCCGTCGCCGGATACATACTTTTTCGCGCGCTCCACCAGCATGCCCACAAACTCGTCCGCGATGCTCTCTTCCAGCACCACCCGGCTGGTCGCCGTGCACCTCTGCCCGGTCGAAGCAAATGCTCCCGCCAGCGTCGCTTCCATGGCGAGTTGCAGATCCGCATCCGCCATCACGACGACAGGATTCTTCCCGCCCATCTCGCACTGAATTTTCTTCAGCCGCTCTGCTCCGGTGCTGTAAAGCTTGCATCCCACTTCGTTCGATCCGGTAAACGAAAGGCCGTGCACATGCGGATTCTGCACGAGTTCATCGCCCGTTTCGCGCCCCGAACCCATCACCAGATTCAGCACGCCTGCCGGCAGGCCTGCCTGCTCGAAAATTTCCACCACGCGCATCGAAGTCAGCGGCGTCAGCGTGGCCGGCTTGAACACCACAGTATTCCCGCACACCAGTGCCGGAGCGATCTTCCACACCGGAATCGCTACCGGAAAATTCCAAGGCGTTATCGTCCCCACCACACCGAGCGGCTGCCGGATCGTGTACGAAAAATTCTTCGGCAGCTCGCTCGGCATCGTCTCGCCGTTCAACCGCCTTGCTTCACCCGCCATAAATTCCGTGATGTTGATGGCGCGCTGCACCTCGCCCAGCGCATCCTTCAGCGTTTTGCCCTCTTCGCGCGTCAGCATCCGCGCCAACTCTTCCTTCTGCTCCTGCATCAACCGCGCCGCCTGAAACAATATCTTCCCGCGATTCGGCGCCGGCGTATCGCGCCATGTGGGGAATGCCGCCTTCGCCGCGACAATCGCCTGCTTCATCTCCTCGCGCGTCGAAAGCGGAATCCGCGCCACCACGTCATCCGTATTCGCCGGATTCCGCCGCTCCACAATCTTCGTAGTCTTCGATTCGACCCACTCGCCGTTGATATAATTCCTGCAGAGTTGCGCCGCCGCAGTTAACGTTTCCATCAGTCCATTCTCCCAAGTCGATTAAGATCGGACTTCGCCAAATGATTTATCCAGTAGTCGAATCCCCTCGTCCACATCAGCCATGGAAACATTCATCGGCGGCGCCATGCGAATCACATTGCCATAAAGGCCGCCCTTGCCGATCAGCAGACCATTGTTCCGAGCCGCTTCCATCACGCGGCCTGCCTCTGCCGCCGCAGGCTCTTTCGTCTGGCGATCCTTCACCAATTCCAGCGCCTGCATCATTCCCATCCCGCGAACGTCCCCAATCAACGGATACTTTTCCTTCAATTCCTCGAGTTTCTTCCGGAAATATCCGCCCACCACGTAAGTGTTCTCCAACAGGTTTTCTTCTTCGATCACTTCGATCACTGCGCGCGCGGCCACGCTCGTCACCGGATTCCCGCCGAACGTCGAGATCGTCAGCCCTTGAAATTTATCCGCCAGTTCGGCGGTTGTGATCGTCGCGCCCACCGGCACACCGTTGCCCATGCTCTTCGCGCAGGTGATGATATCCGGCGTCACTTCCCACTGCTCGATGCCGAACCATTTCCTCCCGGTGCGTCCAAAGCCGGTTTGTACTTCATCTGAAATAAATTGGCCGCCGTAATTCTTCACAATGCGGTAGACGATCTTGAAATATTCCGGCGGCGGAGTGATGAACCCGCCCACGCCTTGAATCGGTTCGGCAATGAAAGCCGCAATCGACCCGCTCGTCCCCGTCTGAATCAGATTTTCCACGTCGTTCGCGCATGCAACGCCGCAATCGGGGTACTTCAAATGCAACGGGCAGCGGTAGCAGTATGGATTGATCGCGTGTGAAACTCCCACGCTGATTACCCCACTCTTCCGCCACGCCGCCTGCGCTGTCACGCTCTTCGCCAGCGCCGAGCCCCCCGCATACGCATGCCGCAGCGCAATAATGTCGTAGCTCGGGCTCGCCATTCGCGACAATAAAATCGCTGCCTCATTCGCCTCAGTCCCCGAGCTGGTAAAAAAACTCTTCTGCAATTTTCCCGGAGTGATTTGCGCCAGCTTTTCCGCCAGCCCCACAATCGCCTCGTTGGGAAACAGCGTCGAGGTGTGCTGCAACTTGTCCACCTGCGCTTTGATCTTCGAGGTGACCTTCGGATTGCAATGCCCAACGCCGACCGTCACAATTCCCCCGAAGAAATCGAGGTACTTGTTACCCTCCAGGTCCCACAGATATTGCATCGAGGCGTGATCCGCCACCAGCGGGTTCGCATAGTAATTCGTCACCGCAGGCCAGAGGAATTCCTTATGCTTCCGCACCACTTCTTCGCTTCGGGTGGTCACTGCTCTCGCTTGCGTGGTCATCAGCGTGCGTTCCTTCGCCAGGCGGCCTTGCGATTTTCTTCCCGCACAATTTGTTCAGCCCAAGTCTACTAGAAAGTTGGAAGCTTTTGCCCATTTCTTGTTGCGCTTACCGCCCTCCGCTCCTACCCATGCTTTTCAGTTCCGCCGATGAATCTCTGCGCGTGATTTCCCCAGGTTCCCGTATAATTCGCCCGGCACACGATGCGCCGCTTACTCACAGACCTCTACCGCGCCCTGGGCCGCATTTTTCCCGACTGCGTCACGCTCAGCCAGGCGATCGCCTTCAATATGTTTCTCGCTTTCTTCCCTATGCTCCTGTTCGCGATTGGCTTGCTCAGCAGCACCTCGTTCTTTCACGAGGCCTTGCGTGAAATTCCCAGCCGCCTCAGCCTTATACTCCCTTCGGGCAGTTCAGACGTTGTCTTCGCCTATTTCATCCGTCGCGGACTGCACCCCTGGCGATGGCTCTTGCTTGGCCTCGGCGGCACACTGATTGCCGGGTCGCAGGTGATGATCGGCCTCATCGAAGGCTTCCGCGTGATCGAAGGCGACCTCTTGCGCCCCGGCTACTGGAGACTTCATCTTCGCGCTCTTTTGCTACTGTGCCTCACCATCATTCCCATGGTGGCCGTTATTTTCCTCACAATCTTCGGCAAGCAAACCCGCGCGTGGCTGATTCACCGCCTCGGCGCGCCGCAATTGATCCACGAAATCGGATTCCTCTTGTACGTCGCCGGGGTTTTTCTGCTCGCCATGGGCGTGCTCGTCTCGCTCTATCGCATCGGCCGCCCCGGACACCAGGGATTGCGCGATCTCCTCCCGGGCGCCGCGCTTTCCACGATTCTCTGGTGGGCCGCGGACATTTTTTTCAGCCTGTACGTTCGCAAGATGCCCTACAACCAGGTTTACGGTGGCCTTGCCGCAGCGATTGGCTTGCTCCTGTGGATGTATTTGACGGCCATCATCGTTCTCTACGGCGCTGCGTATAACGCCGAGTCCCGCGAATCCGGTGCCGGCCTTTCGCCTGGCCGCTCCACCCGTGCCCGATAGGGAATTGCGATACCTCGCCTCAGTGTTCGAGCAATTCCAAAACTGCTACAATTTGGCCCATCTGTTGAAACTCTCCTGCGGTGGAAACTCTTCCACTCCCGCGGGGGCGCGATGATCGAAATTCGCGTCCAATGTTATGCGGGGCACCGCGCCGACGAACGCCCTCTCCGTTTTGTTCTTTCCGGCCGCCCCTTCGAAGTTTGCGGACTAGACGGACGCTGGTATTCGCCCGGGGCAAGTTATTTTCGCGTTCTGGCCGACGACGGAAATTTTTACGTCCTTCGCCTTGACGAAGCCCAGGGAATTTGGACCCTGGATGGTTTTCGGGCGGCCCGATAATGTCTCAAGAAATGCCTTCACAACATCGCGCAAAGCCGGACATGCGGCGTCACCAGCGCATCCTCGTCCCTGGCAGCCGGCTAATCCGCGTTTCGGGTGTTTCAGCCGGAAAGAAGCAGGAAATCGAAGGAGTCATCACCGTCATTGGCTTCGGCGGCATGTTCATAAGAACATCGAACGAACTACCCATCGGAGCTGTCCTCCGAGTGCTGCTCACGGATTTGATTAACACACTCGAAGCCGAATGCACTGTCCGCAACGTGGCATCCAACGGCTTCGGCGTCGAATTCACACGAATCACTCGCGAAAACGAGCAGAAGCTGAAAGCACTCCTCTCCGCGATCAAGCCTTGAAAGCGGGCAAACCTGTTCTATTTCCCTTCGCCATTGACTCCTACGTCTAGCCCGCAACTTTGCCATTTCGATGGGGTTAAACTAGATGTGTAGGCCTGCCCCAGACTTGGGTTTGCCTGCCAAGGGAGATGAGGGATCCCCACATGAGCAAGCGTTCAACGAAAGCCCCCCCTATCAGCCGGCGGATGGATGTGCCGGGTGCCGCGCTTCTCGCCGCCGTTGTGGCCGCCCTTCTGGGTATCCTGTTCACTTTGGCCGCACCTCGCGCCAATGCAGACGCCAACGCCTTCGCCAATGCCATGAATGCTGCCGGCCAGCCGTCAAAGACATCTCTTTCAAAGAAATTTAAAGGCAAGCTCCCAATCACTCAGCTCACCGAAGACGAAGCCATCCTCCATGCGCTGGACCGCCTCGCTTACGGACCGCGGCCCGGCGACGTCGAACATATCCGCAAAATCGGACTCGAAAAATGGATTGATCAGCAGTTGAATCCTGACTCGATCGACGATTCAGCACTCGACGAGCGCATGTCTTCCTATTCAACTCTTAAGATGTCGCCCGAACAACTCCTGGCCAAGTATCCCGAGCAAAATCAGGTCATCAAAAAAGAAGGCATCACAAAAGAAGAGTACGAGCAGCAAATGAAGGAAAAGCGGGAAGCCGCCGTTGCCGAAGTCAAACTGACAGGCAACGACAACCTCGACAAAGCCAACCAGCAAGTGGCGAGACTCCAGGGCCCCGGCCGCATGCTGGCCGAGCTTTCGATGGCGAAAGTGGACCGCGCAATTTATAGCCAACGCCAACTCGAAGCCGTCATGGAAGATTTCTGGTTCAACCATTTCAAC
>Ga0308309_10000498_pt1 | contig 25233 bp, 21 predicted proteins | sample HubBroMetageWFT5_FD_192491 | JGI IMG/M metagenome (GOLD analysis project Ga0308309, IMG submission 192491) | Warmed and freeze-thawed soil microbial communities from the Hubbard Brook experimental Forest, New Hampshire - Hubbard Brook CCASE Soil... | ecosystem: Environmental > Terrestrial >...
CACCAGGTGCAGGACGGTTTCCAGATGGTAGGTTTGGGGGAACAGATCTAGCAGGTGCGCTTCCTCGACTCGATAGCCTGCCACTTGCAGCGGGACCAGATCGCGGGCCAGCGTCGCGGGATCGCACGACACATAGCTCAGCCGGGGCGCGCCGGTGCTGGCCAGGGCGTGGGCGACGGGATCTCCCAGGCCGCTGCGAGGCGGGTCTATTACTACTAGATCTGGTGCTACGAGGTCGGGCTTTGGAGCTTTGGTCAGATACTGCTCTGCCGTGGCTTGAACCGCCTTTCCATTCACCGGCAGATTGTATTTAAGGTCGCCGGCGGCTGTCTGTGACGACTCAACCGAAACGATGTGACGGAAATCACGGGCCAGGGCTGTGGAAAACAGGCCTGCGCCGGCGTAGAGATCGAGGGCCAGTTCTCCGTTGCGGCCTGCAGTGACAATCTTGACCAACTCGTCGGTGAGGAAGCGGTTGGTCTGGAAGAAGGATCCAGCGGTTACGCGGTAGGAGGCCGTTTTGGTCTGATAGGTTAGTTCCGAGGCACCGACGGTGACTAGGGGCTCTTGCACTCCTTTTTGCGGCTCGCGGAACGCCGCTACGCCCACAATCTCCGGCATTGACGCGCATAAATCTTCGGCCCACGCGCGCACTGCGGCGCGGCGGGCTTCGGGAGCGCATAGGAATTCGAGAAGCAATTTCGTTTCATTTCCATTCGAGTCGGCATTCGCGAAGAATTCGATTTCGCGCACACCTTCTACTGCCTTGCCGGCTCGTCCTGCTCGCGACAGAGTTGCTATGCCGCGGTTAATCAACGGCGAGCTGATGGGACACTCTTCGACGGGGAGGAGTTCGTGCGAGGCGAATTTGAAATATCCTGCGGAGAAGTTGGGCTGGGTGCGCACCTGCAGTCGGGAACGATTGCGATAGTTCCAGGGGGGTGAAGGGTGCAGCTGAATTTCGCACTGCAGTTCGAGCTTGGCGATGCGGCGCAGGTTCTCGCGGAGGATTTCTTTCTTGATTTCAAGTTGGTGATCGTAGCTGGCGTGCTGATAGTGGCATCCGCCGCAGCGGGTGAAATGCGGGCAGGGCGGCGGGATGCGGTGCGCGGAAGGCTCTACGATTGTTTCGACCTTTGCCCGCGCGAAGCCGGGTTTTTCTTCGGTGAGCGCGGCTTCGATCTTTTCTCCGGCGAGGACGAAGGGAACGAAGACGGCTTTGCCGCGACCGCGGTCTGTATTGGCGGGCGAAGCGTCTTTCGGCGAAGCGGGGGGGAGACGAGCCAGGCCGTCGCCGCCGTAGATGAGCTTTTCAATGTTTAGGAGCAAGAGTTGATTCTACGGCATTGAGACCCATTCGCCTGACGCGGCGGAGTGAAAGATGGCATCGATTACGGCCATGTTCTTGATAGCGTCTTCGAGGGGGACGGGAACTTCGGTATTTTCCAGAACCGCCTTGGAGAAGGCATCGCCCTGCGCGGTGTACTGATTGCAGACGGGGAAAGTTTCCATGGTGATGCCCGCGCCGGAGAGGTCACTGCCGTCGTCAATGAGGAGGCGTGTGGGGCGGTCAAGCGGGGAGTTGAAAGGGATCTCGAGCTCGATGCGTCCGCGGGTACCGAGGAAGTGGACGCGCTGGTAGGGGACGAGTTGGGTGCTGCATGTAAAGATCGCCTGGCCGGCGGGGAAGTCAAGAATTGCTGAGGTGAGGCGGTCGATGTCCGTTCTGGGGTCGCGGGCGATGAGAGCCACCGCGCGAGTGGGCTCTTGGGCGAATCCGTAGCGCGAGGCGTGGATCAGGTAACAGCCGATATCCATGAGCGCGCCGCCGCCGGAACGCACCTGGTTGCGGATGTTGGTTGAGTCGATGTTGTAGTAGCTGAAGAAGCCCACGACAGAGCGGAGTTCGCCGATGCGGCCCTGGTTGATAAGTTCGCTGAGGCGCAGCCATTGGGGAGCGCTGCGGATCATGAAGGCCTCGCCGATCTTGACCCCGGTGTAGGCCCGAACGGCGAGGAGCACTTTGACCTCCGCGGCGGAAAAGCTCAGCGGCTTCTCGCAGAGAACGTGTTTTCCCGCCTCGGCGGCCCGGACGGTCCATTCAACGTGAAGGTGGTTGGGAAGAGGATTGTAGATGGCGTCGACGTTGGGGTCTGCGAGAAGTTCTTCGTAGGAGTCGTAGGCGGTGGGAATGCCATGGGCGGCCGCGGCCTGCTTCGCCTTCGCGAGATCGCGGGACGCAATCGCTACTACGATCGAGTATTCCCCCTGTTGCATGGCGGGAATGACTTTCCGGAGACCGATGGAGGCGGTGCTGAGAACTCCCCAGCGGAGCTTTTTTGGCATGGCGGTAATGATAAAGGAGGGCGGGGAGAACGTGAATTTTACGTGTGTCCAGGGATTAGACCGCATGGCTGGACCTCACAGTGCGCGTCCGGCTGCGGCGCCTGAAGCCCACGCCCACTGGAAATTGAAGCCGCCTAGGTGGCCGGTTACGTCTACCACTTCGCCGACGAAGAACAGGCCGGGTATTTTGTGACTCTCCATAGTCTTGGCTGAGAGTTCGTTGGTGTCGACGCCGCCTGTCGTTACTTCGGCTTTTTCGTAGCCTTCGGTGCCGGTTGGGAAGATCGTCCATGCGTGCAATTGGTTTTCCGTCTCAGCGAGTGCGGAATTCGTCCAAGAAGTCGGGGCGTGCGCGTCGAGCCAGCGGTCTGCGAGGCGCTGGGGCAGAAACTTTCGTAGCTCTGCTCGAAGTGTGTTCAGATTTCGCGGCAACTTTGGATCGTGAAATGCGGCGGTGATCTCGCTGGCGGGTGCGAGGTCGATCAGGATTGGCTGCAAGTGTTTCCAATAAGAAGAAATCTGAAGGATCGCCGGGCCGCTCAGGCCGCGGTGTGTGATCAGCATCTTCTCGCGGAATTGCTGTCCGTTGCAGGAAGCAATCACATCGGCGGAAACGCCTGCCAGGTTGCAATAGCGGGAGCAATCTTCTTCGCTCAGGATCATGGGCACAAGTCCGGGCCGGGGATCGCGGATGGCGAGGCCGAATTGCCGGGCCAGGTCGTAGCCGAACGATGTGGCGCCGATCTTTGGTATCGAAAGACCTCCGGTGGCGACCACGAGTGCTTGCGCTTTGAACTCTGCATCCGGAGTGCGGGCGATAAACTCCGTCGTGCGCTCGACTTGTTGAATCTTAGCGTTCAGGAAGATGCTTGCTCCGGCGTGCTCGCATTCGGCTTCGAGCATCCCGAGAATATCGCGGGCGGAACGGTCGCAGAAAAGCTGGCCTAGGGTTTTCTCGTGATAGGGGATGTTGTGCTTTTCGACCAGGGCGATGAAATCCTGCGGCGTGTAACGAGCGAGTGCCGACCTGGCAAAGTATGGATTTGATGAAAGAAAATTTTCCGGACGGCAGTGAAGGTTGGTGAAGTTGCAGCGTCCGCCGCCGGAAATCAGAATTTTCTTGCCCAGCCGGTCGGAATGTTCGAGCACGGCGACGCGGCGGCCGCGCTTGCCGGCTTCGATGGCGCACATCAGGCCGGCTGCGCCGCCACCGAGAATGAGTGCGTCGAAGGAGTGGGTCATGAGCTGGTAGTTCAGGGGCTAAAGCCTGCATCATTATGGAGCTTTACGCGGCGCGCCTAAGCGCCGCTCTTCCACGTTACCGCAGGGGCCCGTGAAGAGCGTAGTTCACATGTAAAACAAGCTTAGACGCGGCAGGCCGTATTTTTCCAGAAGGCGCTTGTGGACATATTGTTTTTGCAGTTGCTGGATCTGTGCCGCGGCCATTTTGCGCCGGTAGGGCGCTAGTTCGCGATCGGCTTGGGCGCGCACGGTTACGATTTCCTCATCCGGAGTTGCGGCTAGCAGAGCGGCGAAAAGTTTTTCCTCGAGCACGGTGAGGTGGCGCTCCAGGTCTTCCAGCCTGGACTTTGTTCTTGGGGTTCCGGTTTCCTGAGCCAGCTTTTGCAGCGTGGCGGCGGATTCTTCGGCGACGGCTTGAACTGAGATTCCGGCGCTGCTCGGCAGCTTGGCCGCCTGCAGCAAATCGGCATTGCGGCGCAGGAAGGCCGCGATCGCCTCGGGCTCAAACCCTTGCCCTGAGCTTGATTTGGCTGATGCCGGTTGATCGGCAGCCACGCCGACTGCGGCTTCCTTCATGGCTTCCGCGGCCGCCAGCACTTCCTGCGAGCAGTAGGCCAGGCTGTTCACTTTCTTGGTCTTCGATGGACGCTGATCATAGCGGTCGAAGGCGGCATCAATGCCGCGCAGTGCAGCTTCGAGGGGAATGCCGGCGTCCTTCCAGGTTTCGATCAACGCCCAGTCGAGCGTGGTGAGAAGCAGGCCGCCGCTACGGCGGCGCAGAAACTGCTCCTCGATTTCGGTGAAGTAATTGAAATAATTGAATTGATTCTCCACAGCGTCAGCGGGCGGAACGTGGAGTGGAGCGTTCGGTGCTGTTCTTCGTTTTGGGAGAAGCTTGTGGCGCGGCTTTGGACGTGAGCGCAGGCCGCGCTGGCTGGTTGCGCTCCCAGATAAGGCGCAGGCCTTCGAGGGTTAGAAAATCGTCGACCGTCTTTATGTACTTCGATCCGGTGCCGATCATCGGTCCCAGGCCGCCGGTGGCGATCACCTTCGTTGCATCGCCTAATTCGCCGAGAAGAAGTTCGAGAATGCCATCCACCAGGCCCAGATAACCGTAGTAAAGTCCCGACTGCAAGCTGCCTACGGTGTTTGTACCGATGACGCGCGCGGGCTTGCGGATCTCGACCCGGGGCAGGCGTGCAGTACGTTGGAAAAGCGCGTCGGCCGAAATGCCGATGCCGGGGCAAATCACCCCCCCGAGATACTCACCTTTCGCGGAAACGCAGTCGAACGTGGTGGCGGTGCCGAAGTCGACGATCACGCAGGGGCCGCCGTACTTTTCAAATGCAGCCACGGCATTTACGATGCGGTCGGCGCCAACTTCCGCGGGATTATCGTAATGCACGGGCATGCCGGTTTTGATGCCGGGCTCGATCAGGAGCGGCTTGGAATTGAAATAGCGCTCGCAAACCTGCCGCAAGACGGGATCGAGCGGTGGAACGACTGATGAAATCACGATGCCGTGAATGCCTGACGCCTCCAGGCTGGCCATCGAAAATAAATTGCGGAACAGGACGCCGTATTCGTCGACCGTACTGCCTTGCCGGGTTGCGACCCGCCAGTTGGCCACCAGGCGCTCGTAGCGCGGGGCGGGATCGGCGTCTCCTTCGCGAGCTTTCGTTCGAGCGAAGACTCCCAGAACCGTATTCGTGTTGCCGACATCGAGAACGAAAAGCATGATTTTCGTCGAGCAATTTGAAAATTAGCGGAGCGGAAACCCCAGGGGCTAAAGCCCCGAATTCCAGAGGCCCGGGACGGCACGGCTGAAGCCGTGCCCTTCCCGAACCCATTCTTCGAAAGCCACCTATAAGATCCGCTCTTGTTTCACTTCTCTCTTACCGTCCCACTCAATATAGTCTGCAAGCCCTGCGCGGTTCGCACCTGCAGGAATCCGCGCGGGTCCAGCCCTTCCGTGGTTCCTTCGATTCTTGAACCATTCTCCTCGATGCGAACTTGTTTCCCTCGTACCCAAGACGACTGCTCGGCGAAGCAGCGGAGAATCGATTGACGCGCGTCCGGTTGTTCGACCAGCAGCCGATATTCCCGGTCGAGCGATTTTAACAAAGCCACGGTCAGTTCAACTCGCGACCATTCACTAGCGGTCACCATCCGGAGCGAGGTCGCGTCGCGCTCCAATTCTTTTGGAAAACTTTGCTGGTTCACGTTGATTCCAATTCCAGCGACGACATAGCGGACGCGGGTGACTTCGGCATTCATCTCGGTGAGAATCCCGCATACTTTTTTCCCGTCGATGAGCACATCGTTGGGCCACTTCAAGTCGGGACGGACGCGAGAGTCCACGTGCTCAATCGCCGCGCGCACCGCCAAGCCGGCTGCGAGTGCGAGCACTAACACTTCCGAAGGCGGTAACGCGGGACGCAGCACGACCGAACAGTAAATCCCGGTTGAGCGCGCCGATTGCCAGGAGTGCGCTCCGCGGCCTCGCCCGGCAGTCTGCTCCTCGGCAAGGAATACGCTGCCTTCGGGGGCGTCCTCTGCGGCAGCCGCCATGGCCGCGGTGTTAGTCGAGCCAATCTTGTAGAAGTGATGGAGATGAGCGTTGAAGATGGTGCCGCGCAGCAACGGCGCGAGAATCTCGGGCAAGAGCAGATCGGGAACCGATCTTAGCCGGTATCCCGTTGCCGGATGCCCCGCTACATCCACTCCCAAGCCTCGCAGTTGCTGAATCAGACGCCAGACCTCGGAACGGTTGGAAGAAATCTCCTGCGCGATCTTCGTGCCACTCGCCACGACTGTCGCGTGCTCCATCAACAAGCGCACGATTCGGCCCAGGCGGACGTCGGTGGCTTGTGCGTGTGAGGCAGGCGTTCCCTTCGACGAACTTGCGGCAGATTTCGCGCGCGGAGGTTGGGTCTTCCGAATTGTCGCTGTCCTCTTGATGCAGGGATTATGCGGGAATTCGCGGGAAACGACAATCGCCAGCCTACACTTCCCCTTCGGGCCTGCTAGACTCGTCGCATGATTATCGGCACTCACGTTCTTTTCTACAGTGAGAACCCTGAAGCCGACCGTGTATTCTTCCGGGACGTTCTGGGGTTCGGCTCCATCGACGCTGGCGGAGGCTGGCTGATCTTTGCGCTTCCTCCCGCAGAAGCTGCAATCCATCCCATCGACAGAGAGGGCCGCAACCAGATCCATGCGGGCCGTTCGCCGCTTGGCACCGTAGTCTACTTTATGTGCGACGACCTGCAGGCCGAGATCACGCGGCTGCAGGCGAAGAAAGTAAGTTGCTCAGTGGTTGAGACCGCGCGGTGGGGAATGAAGACTACGTTCCATCTGCCCAGCGGTGGCGAGTTGGGACTATACCAGCCAACGCATCCGACTGCACTTGATCTCAAGTCCAAGTAGCTGGCGAAATCAGCATTTCTGACAAGCGGCTGATCCAAAGAGATTCAGATGATTACCCAGGCCGGCACCACCCGCAGGCTCATATCGACTGCCTGGGGCGAGTGAGTCAGCAGGCCGACGGAAATGAAATCCACGCCGGCTTCGGCGTAGGCACGAACATTTTCCAGCCGGATGCCGCCGGAACACTCGAGTGGAACGCGGCGCTCCAACTGGGCGCAGCGCTCAACCGCGCGGCGCACGTCTTCCGGGGCCATGTTGTCGAGCAGAATCGCTTCCGCTCCGCTGGCCAGCGCTTGCTCGAGTTCTTCGTGAGTGCGCACTTCGACCTCGAGGATCTGGGAACCTCGCCGGTTGTGCAGCGCGCGTTCGATCGCGGGCACGATTCCGCCCGCAAGCGCGATGTGGTTGTTCTTGATGAGAACGCCGTCGGAGAGATCGAGGCGGTGATTCTGTCCGCCGCCGCAGCGCACCGCGTACTTGTCGATCACGCGCAGTCCGGGAGCAGTCTTGCGAGTATCGAGAATCCGGGCCTTGGTGCCGGAGACGGCGTCGACGAACTTGCGTGTCAGCGTGGCGATGCCGCTCATGCGCTGCAGGAAGTTCAGGATCACGCGCTCGCACGACAGAATCACACGCGCATTGTGCCGGATCACGGCCACTGATTGTCCTTTGTGCAGGCGTACGCCGTCGAAAATTTCGGGATGCGTAGTGACCTCGTAATGAGAAGTGACTGCGCCGTCGAGAGCGGCGTAGACATCGAGGATGCGACCTACGCAGCCGATGCCGGCTAGAATGCAATCCTGCCGGGCGAGAATGGTGGCCGAGGCGCGCTGGTTGGGATCGATGCAGGCGTAGCTGGTGGCATCGCGCGTGGCCCGGTCTTCGAGCAGCGCGTTTTCCAGAATTGCGGTGATGCGTCGGCTGTTAAAGTCCATAAAGCAGTGGCCAAGGGCCAGTGATCAGTGGCCAGTTTTCAGTTATCGGTTCCGGGGCCGTTCAATTCACCCAACTGGCGCCTCAGCTTTTCGAGCAGACCGGTTAGCTCTTGCGCACGTCGGCGCAAACCTTCGACGACTTTTGCTGGCGCTTTCGACAGAAATTGTTCGTTGCTCAACTGGCGTTGATTGTTTGCAAATTCTTTTTCGAGCTTCTCCAGTTCTTTCTTCAAACGCTCCCGTTCGGCCGCAATGTCGATCTTCTTCTCGTAGATTACATGAACATCGAAGCGCGCGGTGCTGCGCGCGCCGGGGCGATCGGCGAGAGACCGGTCTCCAAACGTAATCTTCTCCACGTTCGCCAGCCGCTCGACCGCACCGTGATTCTGCTCGATCATGGAGCGAATTCCGGGTTCGTGCGCGAAGACTTCGATCGGCACTTTCACCTTGGGCTCGACCTTCAATTCGGCGCGAACGTTCCTTACATTCACGATCAAATCCTGCAGGATCGCCATCTCAGTTTCGGCCTTCAGGTCGAACTGTTTCTCGTCGGCCTGGGGATATGCCGCCAGGGCAATCGACTTCAGCGGCGGACGGCCCTCATACATCGCCTGCCAGATTTCTTCGGTGATGAAGGGCATTACGGGATGCAACAGCCGCAACGACGCGTCGAACAAGTTGACGAGATTCGTGCAGGCGAGGATCGCTTGGGTTTTGTCGGCGCCTTCTTCGAAGTTCAGGCGGGACTTAATCAGTTCCAGATACCAGTCGCAGAATTCTCCCCAGAAGAAATCGTAGATGCGGTTGGCCGCTTCGTGGAAGCGATAAGTATCGAGGACGTCGTTTACTTCCGCGGTCACGCGATTGAATCGCGAGAGAATCCAGCGGTCTTCGAGAGTATCTGGAGGGAAAGCCGCAATACCTCGGGGTTGCAGTCCGGGCTCGACGCGTTCCACATTCATGAACATGAATCTTGCGGCATTCCAGATCTTATTGGCGAAGGCGCGATAGCCCTCGGTGCGGCTTTCGCTAAAGGCAATGTCGGTTCCGGGCGCGGCCATGGCAGCCAGCGTGAAGCGCGTCGCATCTGTGCCGAAGCGTTCGATGATCTCCAGCGGATCGATTACGTTGCCCTTGGTCTTCGACATCTTCTGGCGGTCAGCATCACGCACCAGAGCATGGATGTAAACCTGCCGGAAGGGCACGCTGTCGTTCTTCTTCTCAGCCCAGCCGCTGGCTTTCTTGATTGCGGGATCCTGCACGTGTCCCTGCATGAAATGGCATCCGAACATGATCATGCGCGCCACCCAGAAGAAAAGAATCTCATAAGCGGTGATGAGCAGCGTGGTCGGATAGAAAACCGCCTGGTCGCGAGTTTTCTCCGGCCAGCCGAGCGTCGTAAAGGGCAACAGTCCCGAGGAAAACCAGGTGTCGAGCACATCAGAGACTTGCTCCAGCTTTGCGCCGCCGCACTTCGTGCACTTCGTCGGAGCTTCGCGCGCGACGATTACTTCCTTGCAGCCTTCACATGTCCACGCCGGAATGCGATGTCCCCACCACAACTGGCGCGAGATGCACCAGTCGTAGATGTTGTTCATCCAGTTCAGGTAAATCTGTTTGTAGTTCTCAGGAACGATTGTGATCTCGCCGCTTTCTACGGCCTCAATTGCTTTTTGCGCCAGCGGCTGAATCTTGATGAACCACTGCTCGGACAAACGCGGCTCGACTACGGTTCCGCAGCGGTCGCACTTGCCGAGGGAGAGCGTGTAGTCTTTTTCGGCGACGAGAAACCCGCCGGCTTGTAAGTCGACCAGCACCATCTTGCGTGCTTCGTATCGGTCTAACCCCGCATAGAGACCCGCGTTCTGGTTCATGCGCGCGTGCTCATCCATCACGTCGATCTGCGGCAGGTTGTGGCGCTTGCCGGCCTGGAAATCGTTGGGATCGTGCGCGGGCGTAACCTTTACCGCGCCCGTACCGAACTCGGGCTGTGCCAGTTCATCGGTGATGATCGGAATCTCGCGATTCATCAGCGGCAGCAAGGCCTTCTTGCCGTGAAGATGCGTGTAGTGTTCGTCTTTTTCATTCACCGCAATGGCTACGTCGCCCAGCATGGTTTCTGGCCGCGTGGTTGCGACGGTGATGAATTCGTTTGATCCAGGCTCTGCTCCAACGATCGGATAACGGATCTCCCACAACTTCCCGGCTACTTCTTCGTGCTTCACTTCGAGATCGGAGATTGCCGTCTCGCAGCGCGGACACCAGTTGACGATGTACTTGCCGCGATAAATCAGCCCTTCTTCGTACAGCCGGACGAAGACTTCGCGCACCGCTCGCGAGAGATTTTCGTCCATGGTGAAATATTCGCGGTCCCAGTCGACCGAAGCGCCGAGGCGCTTCATCTGGTCGAGAATCGCGCCACCGTAGAGCTTTTTCCACTCCCACACGCGCTCGATGAATTTTTCGCGGCCCAGGTCGCGGCGCTTCTTGCCTTCCTTGGCGAGTTGCCGCTCCACCATCATTTGTGTGGCGATGCCGGCGTGGTCCGTCCCAGGCAGCCATAGGGTGATGAAGCCGCGCATGCGATGCCAGCGCACGATGATATCCATCTGCGTCTGGTTGAGCATGTGGCCCATGTGGAGGCGGCCGGTAACATTCGGCGGCGGCAACAGCAGGGTGAATACCGGGCGCGTCTCGCCTTCCGGCGGCGTGGGCACGGAGAAAAGTTTTTCTTTAATCCAGTACTCGGCCCAGCGCGTTTCGATCGCGCCTGGCTCGTAAGATTTGGACAATTCGTGGGGCATGGGTGGGTTAGCTACCAGCGAATCTGCAGCCGGCTAAAAACCTTAACTACAGGGGGCACATGGGATCACCGGGCAGGTCTGCGCTGCCTCAGTGCGCCTGTGTCCTCTGTGGTCAGAACTTTTGATCTTACAGGCGCGAGAAAAGAAGGGTCAAACGCACGTTGGGGTGATGCTTGACGTCCAAGGGTGAGAAAGCTGAAAGGCCGATCGCGGAGCACGCGGACTCTTACTTCTTCTTCGACATTTTCCGGTTGATCTCTTCCATGAGCTTGGGGCGGAGGTCGGCGAGCACGCTGTCGACGATGCTGGCGACGTTGCTCTGGTCGCCGTCGGCCGCTGCGGCTGCGGCCTCCTGCACCAGCTGCTCTGCGCCCGCGGCCACCGCACGGGCGGCGGTGTCTGGCGAAGCTGACTCGGACTGTTCGGTTTCCTTGGGCCGGGCTTCTGCTGCCTGGTTGTTCTGGCTGCTGTCGTGGACTTGACGCCAGGTCGCCCATGCCGCGGCTGTGTTCTTTACCGTTTCGGAGTCGAGTTTCGGTTCCGGAACGGGTTCGGCCGGCGGTTTTTCCATTATTTCTTCCGCGTGGGGGACAGCAACTGCGTCCGCGGTCGCGGCATCCGGCTGAGGCTGCGCCGCCTGCGTTCCAGACGCGACAGGCTCGGGAACGGGAGCCAGGTCTTGTTTCGATTCCGAGGAAGCTGCGCTTGTCGACGCCTCTGCGCGCGCCTCGACGGGAGCATTCACAGCCGCGATGGGAACGGGGGCTGCGACCTCAAAAGGAGAAGCTACTGCTGCCGCTTGTGCGGCGGGCGCCGATCCAGTTTCTACAGGAGGAATCCGAACAGGTTCGGACGCTGAAACGGGTTCAGGTTCCGGATTCGAAATGGCTGCGGGAGTTTCCACTGCGGCGGAGGTGGAAACGGACGACATCCCGGCAGATGCCGGCTCAGCTTCTGAAACCGCGGCAATGCTGGCAGAACCCACACCCGCCACTGCGGCGTACGCTTTCTGCATTTCCTGGTCAAGCGAAATCGCCGACTCGCTGCCTTCGAGCGCAACTGATACCGCCGTCCATCGCGAGCCACCTGCGCTCGCAGCCACCACGGATTCGGCGGTAGCCGCCATGGTCACGGGAACATCTTGCGCTTCTTCCTTGGGAACTTCCTTAGGAGCTTCGCCGCGAACTTCCTTGACAACCTCCACGCTGACATCCGGATTAACATCGCCCTTCCGGCGACGGTAGGTTTCAAGCGCAGCGGGCTCACTCGATGTGCTGTCGGGGTTGCTTTCATCTTTCTTGATTTCCGCCGAAGCTTCCGTCTTTGTTTCCACTCCCACCGCAGGGGCGGAGTCCCGCGAAACTTCAGATGCAGATGCAAAATTGCTTTCTGTTCGATCGGGAGCCACAAGTACGCCCGGCTGACTCGGTATCGCACTACTCTCGGCGTCCGTATTGCCAGGCGCACGCTCCTGTTTCAGGGCCGAGGCGACCATCTGCATCTGCGCCGCCGCAGCAGCAATGGCAGCAACTTCTTCCGGAGTTACATCCTTGGGCAAACCGGCGGGGGCCAGTGCGGCCACATCCACGTTTGCTTCGGCCGCTTTTTCCGTCCCTGGCCGCGTGTCTTCACTGTTATTACTCTTACTCGCGACCTTCTCTGCGGGTTTATGGGTCGAGGCGTCGTCGGCGACCTTCTCTTCTGCTTCCGTTCTCTTCTTCGGAAACCCGATCCGACTCTTCCATCCATTGTCGGCGTCGGTGGGTTCTTCCCGGCCACCGCGCCCGGATTCTTCGGCCGCAGCGATCGCACGTGCGAAGCGCCCCGGCTTTGAGGGTTCGGAGCGGGGCACAACTTTGTCTTCCAGTTTCGACAAGGTACCCAGCAGCTCGCTGGCTTCAAAAGGCTTGACGATGAAACCTTCGGCGCGCACTCGCTGCGCTTCTTCCGGCTTGAAAGGCTCAAGCTTGCCCACGGTCAGCAGCACCGGAATCCGCGCTGTTTCCGGCGACTCCTTGAGGCGCTGGCAAACCTCCAGCCCGCTATAGCCGGGCATATAAACATCTAGAATGACCAGATCGGGTTTCAGTTCGGCGATCTTCTTCAGCGCGGCGGAGCCGTTGTTGACGGCAATCACCTCGTACCCCGCATCGGCGAGGATCTTGCGGCCCATGTTCTGGGCGGTCACGCTGTCGTCGGCGAGCAGTATCTTCCGGGCCAAAGGAATTCCTCTGATGAGGGGAGATAACGCGAAGGTAACCTGACCGTTGACGTAAGTCAATGATCGGACGGCATGTTACCAGGTTACTAGTGGTCAGCGCCTACCGCGTCGAGGAGGGGGTCTCTGGGGCGCCGACAATAAAAAGGGTATGACGGGCAAACGATCTAGAACGAAATGAGCTTCTTCAATCCCTTCTTCTTCTTTTTCTTGCTGCTGGAAATATCCTTGTCGCTGGCGAGAGTGGAGCTGGAACTGGCTGCGGCTCCATTGCTGGACGAGCCCGTTCCCTGCTGGATCTCGTTGATCTGGCCCGGAGGCGGCGCCGGCACTTCGTTCGCCACCGCATTTTGATTTTCCGCCGGCTTCAATTCGTTCGGATCCGGCTTCAGCTCATTCGCATCTGGCGCGGCGGCCGGCTTGAGTTCATTTGGATCGGCCGCAGTCGCAGTATTCGGACGGGCAAAAAGATCAGCGTTCGCCGCCGTGGCAGGCGCATCCGAACGTGGTGCCGCCTCATTCGCTCCCGGAGGTCCATCCGCCTTCACGATTTCGCCGCTGAGGCCCTTTTCGCCGGCCGGAATTCCCATCGCCTGCCGCATGACGGTTCCCGCGACCTGGTTCGCCGCCACAGGAGTGGGGTCAACCAACGTCGGCTCGCCCACTTTCGACGCCGTGGTCACGTCCGGCCCTCTCTTTACCACGGTCATGAGCCGGTCCAGCGTGCTGGCCTCCTGCCGGCTTTCTTCCTCGGCCTTGTTCTGCGCCACGGCTGCCTTGGTCGGCCGTGGAATCGGCTGATGCAACGCCGCCAACCGCTTCTTCGCGTCGTCATCGCGCTCCATCAACGGGTACCGCGTAATGATCTGCGAATACTTATCGGACGCGTCCTTGGTCAGCGCCGCAATGAAGCTGCCTTTCGCGGCCTCCCCCACGCAGCCCGCCGGAACGTTGAAACTCGTGCAAGCTGGCCGGGTCCGCACCTGTGCGATCTGCGCTTCATAGTCCTGACCCAGCAGATACAACGCCTCGTCGGCCTTGCTGTACAGCGGATATTTATCCACCAGCGACTGCAAACGCGCAATCGACGCCGGATAGGACGTCCGATCATAGTAAAACTTTCCAATGTTAAACTCTCGATCAGCCAGCACTTCCTGCACTTCGAGCAGCCGCTCTTTCCCCTCTTTCACAAGTTTCGGATTGTCCGGATACTGCATGATCAAGTTGCGGTATTCATCCTCCGCGCGCTTGGCGTGGGTGTAGTCGCGGTCCGATTTCTCCATCTGTTGGTACTGTATGTTGGCGATCTTCAACTGCGCTTCGGCCGCTTCCGGCATGTTGGGGAAAAAGGTCTCAAAATCGCGGTATTCCTGTTCCGCCTGCTCGAGGGACGCCGTCCCGCCTTCGGCGTACCAGGAATCGCCCACGGCCAGTTTCGCCCGGGCGATAAACTCCGAGTCCGGATACGTGATGATCAGGGTCTGCAGCGTCATGCGCGCCACGTCGAAGCGGTTATGCTTCATCGCGTCCATGGCCTTGTCGAACAGCACCTTGTCGGGCTGCTTCGACCCCACGTTGGCCAGCGGATTGACCGCCTTCTTATTGGTGCAACCAACAGTAAGCGCCAGCAATATGGCAAGCGCCGCAATCAATGAGAATCGACGTGACATTCAGAACCTCGAAATCTTTAATGTGGAAACAGCCGCCCCTTCGACTTCGCTCAGGGCAGGCTCTCGGCTGTCCTTACAGCGAAACTCGGCTTTCTTGATGCCCCCGCTACACTTTCAACAGCGCCGCTTCGGTAGCCGCCTTTAGCAGCCCCTCAGCATTCTTTCTTGGATCACCACTACCGAACACCGCGTTGCCCGCCACCAGGATTTCTCCTCCTGCGCGCACCACGTCGCCTACCGTGTCGTGCCCCACACCGCCATCCACTTCGATGCGGTATGTCAGCCGGCGTTGGCTGCGAATCTCAGCTAATTGCCGCATTTTGTGCAGTGTAGAAGGGATAAACTTCTGTGCCCCAAACCCCGGATTCACCGACATCACGAGCACATACTCCACAATATCGAGCACCTCGGTCAGGCTGTCGACCGGGGTTGCGGGATTAATCACCACCCCCGCCATGCAATCGTGGCTCTTGATCAGATGCAGGGTCCGGTTCAGGTGTCGGCAAGCTTCCTGATGCACCGAAATCCAATCCGCCCCAGCCTCGGCAAACGCCGGAATAAACTCGTCCGGATCCTCGATCATCAAGTGGCAATCCAGGGGCAGATCGGTCACCCGCCGCAGCGACTTCACCACTGGCGGCCCCATCGTAAGGTTGGGCACAAAATGCCCATCCATAATATCCACATGGATGACGGTCGCACCACCTTCCTCCGCAGCCCGCACTTGCTCGCCCAGACGGGCAAAGTCCGCGGAAAGAATCGAAGGTGCCAGCTCGATCAAAGGATGTCTCTCAGAACGTTGCTTCTTAGACCCTGGGTTCGAGGTCGGGAATCTCCTGCAAGTTTACCATCCAAAACGATAAGGCGGACACTGAAATACCTCGCCTCGAGTAGTTAGGCCAGCCCCCCGAACCGCACCCCGAATAGATACCCCAGGAACATCGATGCAGCGTCGGGTTTGACTGTTCCAAAAACCGGAAAGTAACGAGCATCAAGTTTCGTCTGTGCGCCATTCGCCTAGAATCTACAGCGGCTCGCGAAATGCGCCCATTTTCGAGCAACCTCAGGCTTCCTCTCAGGAAACCAACACCACGGCAGATTGGCCGTCCGCGGCGATCCAAACCGGATTACGGCGAGAGTCAAGTGCCAATCACAACGGTTCAAACGAATTGAGGATAACGATGAGAAAAGCATACTTGCTCTCCCCTTCAATGTTTGCCACTCTCTTGTTCTGCATTGCGAACCTCGCCTTTGCCGCCGAAGGCCCTTATGGCGGAACTCCTGCTCCCGTTCCTGGCACGGTGCAAGCCGAAAACTACGATACGGGCGGACAAGGAGTTGCCTACAACGTCACTTCGGTCAACGGGACGGGGAACAGTTATCGTTCCGATGGAGTCGATCTGGAAGTGACCACCGACACGGGTGGAGGCTACGACCTCGGGTGGACAGCCAAGGGACAGTGGTTCAAGTACACGGTCAACGTGGCCACAGCCGGCAGTTACACGGTTACCCTCCGCGTGGCCGCGATCGACGCTGTGACCGATGCCCTCCATATCTCCAACTCCGCGGGAACCAACCTCAGCGGCTCGGTTAATGTGCCCGCGACCGGCGCTTGGCAAACCTGGACAAACGTGACGGCCACCGTCACGCTGCCAGCGGGGCAGCAGACTCTGACCATCAACCAGGACAATGGCGGCTGGAACATCAACTATGCCACCTTTACGTCGAATTCTTCTGGCGGCGAAGGGCCCTACGGCGGAACTCCTGCTGCGATTCCCGGCACGGTGCAAGCTGAGAATTACGATACCGGTGGCCAAGGCGTAGGCTATGACGTTAGTTCGACCAATGGGAGCGCCAACAATTACCGTTCCGACGGGGTCGATCTTGAAGTAACCACCGACACCGGCGGGGGATATGACCTCGGTTGGACAGCCAGCGGCCAGTGGTTCCGTTATACCGTCAACGTGGCCACAGCCGGCGCTTACACGGTTACCTTTCGTGTGGCTGCAATTGACGCCGTGACTGATGCACTCCACATTGCCAACTCGTCGGGAAGCAACCTCAGCGGATCAATCAATGTTCCCGCGACCGGAGGTTGGCAAACGTGGACAAGCGTCACGGCCACCGTCACACTCCCAGCAGGAGTGCAGACGTTGACCCTCAATCAGGACAATGGCGGCTGGAACATCAACTACCTCGCCTTTGCGGAAGGCAGCGGGGGCGGAACCGGCGCCTGTAGCGGAGTTTCCAACATTACCGTCGGGTCGACCACATACGTTCCGCAATGGTGCCAGGAATTTAACGGCGCCACGGGCTCTCCGGACACCACAGTGTGGAATTTTGACCTGGGAAATAATAGCGGCTGGGGCAACGGCGAGGTGGAAGTTTATTGCGGGCCTCCGGGATATTCAGGCAATCCGTCCCAATGCCCGACAACGTTCAGCACTTCCACCGCTCCGGTCTATATCGACGGGAACGGTCACCTCGTGATCCAGCCTAGAAATGTAAGTGGAACGTGGCTATCGGGCCGCATGAATACGGAAGGGAAGCAAAACTTCACGTACGGCATTCTCGTAGCCAGTATCCAGCTCCCCAATACCACAAACCAAGGACTCTGGCCCGCCTTTTGGACCTTGGGCAGCAACATCACAACCGTTCCATGGCCCACTTGCGGCGAAGCCGACATCATGGAGAACTGGTCCCCTCAGGTGGACAATGGCGCAGGTCCCGCAGGGAACAATTCCACGATTCACACGGCTAAGACTGGAGGGGATGGAATCGGAGCACGTTATACTTTCCCCAGCGGCGAAGCAGCGGACACCGCCTTCCATACCTACGGGATAATTTGGACGCAGAACGAGATGCAGTTCTTTGTGGATAACGCATCATCTCCGTTCTTCACGGTTACCCCGAGCAGCCTTCCCTCTGGAGATACATGGCCATTTAATCAAGATATTTTCACGATCTTGAATGTGGCGGTCGGTGGCACCCTCGGTGGGTCGACCAGCGGCCTGTCTAATCCGCAGCCCATGATGGTGGACTATGTTCGTTGGTATACGGCTCAATAGGGATATCGACTCTATCGCCGTTGCCTAAGAATGGAACCTTAACGAAAGTCGGCGTGAGGACAAGGCAATCGTCGAGCAGTTTTACGACGAACGCCTTGTCCTCAAGCCGGATCGCGATTTCGTTCAGCACCGGAAAGACAACGCAGAATTCGGCGGGAGCGTTGATGAGTTGCAAACGTCCTCCGATGTGAGCATTGTCTGCGGACACTTCACGTCAAGTCTTGGCGGAGGCCCGACGCTCTCGCCCTCGGTGCCAGCAAGGTTGGTCTCTCGCCTCCAAGCGATCCCACGTTTTGGAGAGCATGTTACCCTCGTCGGACATGTCCGCCGCGCCCCAATTCGCCACCGCCGCCTTCGGGATGGCCGCAGTCCTAGCCTGGGGCAGCAGCGACTTTCTTGGGGGCTACGCCACTCGTCGCGCGAACGCCTTCCTGTTCACGGTGGTCGTGAACCTGGGCGGCCTGCTCGTGGTTGGCGCGCTGGCGGCCACCACACATGCCCCGTTCCCCTCCGCACGCAGCGCAGCCTGGGTCCTCGCGGGCGGCATCTCGGGAGGCGCTGCCCTGGCCATCTTCTACCGCGCACTTTCCTCTGGACGAATGGGACTGACCGCGCCAGTCGCCGCCGTCCTCAGTGCCGCGATTCCCGCGATCTTCTCCATGTTCACCGAAGGGATTCCCGGCAGGATTCACCTTTTCGGCTTCGTCATCGCCGGCGTCGGGCTCTGGCTCATCACCCGCACCGAAGATGGCAGCAAGCCTGAAGGCATCGGGCTCGCGGTCGTCTCCGGCATCGGCTTCGCCAGCTTCTATCTGTGCGTCCGCCAGGCCGGTGACGCCTCCGCCTTGTGGATTGCAACTCTAACCCGAACCGGCGGCTTGATTGTTACCTCGCTGATCGTCCTCGTCATAAGGAATTTTCGCGACATCACCCGCACTGGCGTGCGCTGGGGTGTCGTCACCGGCTGCATCGATTCCCTCGGCACCATATTCTTCGTCCACGCCAGCCAGAGCGGACGCCTCGACGAAGCGGTCGTCATCTCATCGCTTTATCCCGCTGTTACCGTGCTTCTGGCCCGCCTGTTCCTCAAGGAACACTTCACCCGCTGGAGATTCGTCGGGCTACTGGCTGCGCTCGCCGCCGTACCACTGATCGCGTCAGGTTGAGGTTCATTCGTTCCATATTCTAGAATCTGGAATCCAAGCCATGTCGCTAATCGAAATCCGCAACCTTACCAAGATCTATGTGCATGGCGAATCTGTGCTTGGAGGAAAATCAAGCGGCAGTGGCGAAGTACGCGCCGTCGACGATGTCTCACTCGACGTCCACGCTGGCGAAACCCTCGGCCTGGTGGGCGAGTCCGGCTCGGGCAAGAGCACGCTGGGACGCTTGCTTCTGCGTCTCATCGAGCCTACCTCAGGTAGCATCCGCTTCGAAGGACGCGACCTGCTCGCCGCCAGCCCCGGCGAAATGCGCCGCCTGCGCCGCGATATGCAGATCATTTTTCAGGATCCCTTCGCCTCGCTCGATCCCCGCTTCCGCGTCGAAGACATCATCGCCGAGCCGCTTCTTATCCATGAGAACAGAAGCTCGAAGGCCGGGACCCGGTCCCGCGTCGTCGAACTTCTACGCGCCGTTGGCCTCGACGAATCGATTCTGCAGCGCTTCCCGCACGAATTCAGCGGAGGACAGCGCCAGCGCATCGGCATCGCTCGCGCCCTTGCGTTGCGTCCCAAATTCATCGTGGCCGACGAACCGGTCTCGGCTCTCGATGTCAGCGTGGGCGCGCAGATCGTCAACCTGCTCGCTCAACTGGAGCGCGATTTTGGCCTGACCTATCTTTTCATCTCGCACTCCATGCCAGTGGTGCGCTATCTTTCGACGCGGATCGCCGTGATGTATCGCGGCAAGATTGTGGAAGTCGGTGAGACCGCGCAAATTATCGAGTGCCCGCAGCATCCCTACACCCGGAGCCTGCTCGAAGCGACCCCAGAAGTCGCGGTCTAGATAATTCATGTGGGGACGGCCGCCCTTCGACTTCGCTCAGGGCAGGCCCTCGACCGTCCCGCCGAGCGTAGCGAGGCGAGCCGCGCCTCAGACCTGTGCCATACTTTCCTGGTGTCGAGTATCCATCCCAGCCGGACCCGCGACCTCGTTGAGCTGATTCTCGGCTACGGAGTTATTGTCGGCGTAATCTGGACCCCCGAGCACCTTCAGCGCATCTTCTCGCCCATGATTCTCGTGCTGACGTTGCTGGTAGTGCTCGCTGGCCGGTCGCGCGGTGAGGAGCAAAACAATCAAGACCTGGGTCTGGGATGGCGCGGCCTCATTCCGTCACTCTGGATCCTGCCCACCGCCCTCGCGCTGGCTGCCGTGGGCATGTTCGTCGCAGCGAAAATCGGCACGCTGCATCCCCTCTACAAGGCTGATTTCGCCCACGTCTTCGGCTACGTGCTCTGGACTATTTATCAGCAGTTTCTTCTGCAGGACTACTTCATGGAGCGCATGCTTCGCCTGGTCCCGAGTAGAGCCGCAGCTGTAACTCTCGCCGGCACGCTCTTCGCCGCGGCTCATCTCCCCAATCTCGTGCTCACGGCGGCTACGCTGGTCTGGGGCATCGTTTCCTGCGCGCTGTTTCGCCGCTATCGCAACCTTTGGGCGCTCGGTCTGGCCCAGGGACTGCTCGGCCTCTGCTTCGCCATCTGCGTGCCGGACGCGCTTCATCACCACCTGCGCGTTGGTTTGGGTTACCTGAAGTATCGCGCTGCGCCGGCTCCCTGAGCAGACGGGCACGTTAGTTACCTTGCCGCTCATCCTCTCCTAAGGCATGCTCGGGAGGATGGCCGAAATCGAACAGCACGCCGGTTGGGATCTGGAGGATCGCTCTCCAGAGTCAATCTGTGCCGGCGTGGCGAAGGTTTTCCGCGTACTGGAAACAGAGGTCGCGCTGCTCGAGCTTTCTGGAAATCTGCTGAACTTCTTATATCCGATTGAGTTGAGGGCCGCGGGCGCTATCCCGGTCTCGAGCTCAGCCGTGGCGGCTCGTACGGCACGGACTCGCCAAGCGGAACTCTTCAATGGCTTCACGCAAGTGAAGCACTTCAGCGTTTTTGAGCTGGTCAAATTGGGCGACACCGGACTTGACGATCAGGTGATTCAGAAACTGATGTCTGCCCCCGTTCTGGACAAGAACGGAGAAGTAATCGGCGTGATTCAAGTCTCCCGCAAGGCGCCACGACCGGCCGCGGCAGGACCCGACTTCACTCCCGAAGATCTGCAGAAACTCGAAGCGGTGGCTCGGTTCGTGGGAACGCTGATGGCCAAGGGCACGGCGGTTGCCCAGGCAAGCTCTGGCTAACTTGGTTTGCGGATACCCCGCTCTGACGCTCTGACGCGGTTCTGCCCCGTGAGATGTGTGTCAGTCGGCACGTCTAGAACCAAAGACCCCACAACCAATCGACGCTGGCATGCGTAATTGTCGATGCCGCCACGCGCCGCTGCTCGCTCCAGGCGCGTCCGTAGAAGATTCCTGCAATCGTCGCCAGCAGAACATAGCGCCAATTAAAATGTGCTGACCGTTTATTGAAGTGCGACAGCCCGAACAGCACCGACGCGATCACCAGCGCTGCCCGGCGCCCCACGCGCCGCTCCAGCAAGTTCTGCACCCAGGCGCGAAAGAAGAGTTCTTCAGGCACCGCAGTGAAGAAAAATATTGCGACCCAGCGCAGGAGCGCGCTGCCAATTCCTGGCAGGTTTCGATGCGGATGGATGAATCCCAGCGCCAGTCCCAGCACGAGCACCAAAGGAGTGAAGAAGATTAGTTCCCGCAGGCCAGTCTTCCAGTCGCTCCATTTCAAATGGAAGTCGAACCCGGTGCCACTCAGCTGCCGGATCGCCAGAAATCCGTACAATCCCGCATCCACCAGAAGCAATTCGTTCAAGGCTCGCAGCCCGCTCGGCCAGGCCCGGTCAAACCAGCGCAAGTCCACGGCGAGCCCCAGCACCAGCAAAATCAACGCGTCTCGCCAGTCACCGTGCTGCTCTCTATCGGCAGTTGCGGGATCCGCCGCCGCGGCGCGCAGCAGCAGCCACGCAATCGCCACGGGCAGCGCTGCATAGAGCGCGAACCACCCCCAGCGGAACATGTGTCCGGAAATCGAAACCATCGCATAGGGCGCGACCAACAACGCCGGAAGAACTATGCGCACGGCCACCGGCCAGCGTCCCACAGCGCGCGCCACCCCTTCCGCGGCGCAACCGAACACAACCGCCGGAGCCAGTTCGAGTCCGAGCGCCGCAATCGCAATCGGCGTCACATTCTGCATGGGTTCATCTTAATGGGCGCGTCCAAACGCGCGTCTGATGTCGTCCCTTGTCACCCAGCCTTCTCCCGGATAGAATTCCTTGGCATTCTGCCGGAGGTAAGAACATGGCTGCTGCTCCGCTCCCACCTGTATCCGCTCCAGCACCGGGACTCGCTCCACTTTCCCAAGGCGCACGCATCATCGACACTTTCATCGCGCCCTCAAAGACCTTCACCGACCTGCGCCGCAGTGCGGCGTGGTGGGCGCCATTTCTGATTATGGTCGTGGTCTCGAGCGCAATGGTATATGTCGCCGGGCAGAAGATCGGCTTCCGCAAGATCATGGAGAACCAGATGCAGGCGCAGCCTAAAGCGCAGGAGCGCCTGGAAAGGTTGCCTGCCGACCAGCGGGAACAGCAAATGGAGCAGGGGGCGAAAGTCACCCAAATCATCTCTTATGTTTTCCCGGCCATTACCCTCATCATCTGGCTGATCATCGCCACCGCTCTGTTTGCCACCTTTAAGGTTGCCGCCGGCGCGGACGTTTCCTTCAAAGTCTCGCTGGCCATCGTGGTTTATGCCGCGCTTCCCCTCATGCTTAAGACAGTGCTGGTTCTGGTTTCCGTGGTAGCGGGGATGAGTCCGGATTCATTTTCGTTTCAGAATCCATTGGCCACGAACCCCGGGTATTTTGTGAGTCCAGCCGGGAATGTTTTTCTGTACAGCGTGGCGACGGCTGTCGATATTTTCATGATCTGGACCCTGATTCTGACCGCGATCGGTTTCACCTGCGTGAGCAAAGTGAAAAGCGGTACAGCCTACGCCGTCGTCTTTGGCTGGTGGGCGGTGCTTACGCTGGTCGGGGCAGCGATCGGCGCCGCCTTCTCGTAGCCTGCGGTTGAGGTATGCTTAGACGTTCAGGAGGCCTCCGTTGAAACTCACACTCGCAGTTTTGTGTCTTTTCTGCAGCGCATTCACGTTTGCCCAGACCCCATCGTCGGCCATGGCGCCGGCCGCCGCCGCGCCGGTGAAGGATCCGGTGACAACCGGTCTGCGCTTGCTGCTGCAACGCTCGCGAAACAATACGCTTGGCGCCATTACCGCCATGCCTGCGGATAAATTTAGCTACAAGCCCACCCCCGATCAGATGAGTTTCGCGCATCTGGTCGTTCACATCGTGGGCTTCAACAACGGCCTTTGTGCCAAAGCAGCCGACATCGCCGAGCCCAAAGTCGAGGAAGCCAAGGAAAGCGATTCGAAAGACAAGCTGCTCGCCGCAGCCACAGCTTCGTACGACTTTTGCACCGATGCGCTGGGTAAGATGGACGACTCCAAGCTGGGCGACAACATTGAACTCTTTCCTGGACGCCAAGGTCCGCGCGCCTTGGCCGATCTGATCCTGGCCGGCGGATGGGCCGACCATTACGCTGCAGCCGCCCAGTATTTGCGGTTGAACAATCTTGTGCCGCCGAGTGCGCAGCCGAAGAAGTAGACTTCGCGCGGCGCAGGCTAATGCCCGATCTGGATGAGTTCCGTGTCTTGTGAGGGGATGTTCTGCGCGGGATGCTGCGGTGCGCGCCATCCGTCGAAAATCGACACCTGGTGCACGCATGAAACCGTGCAATGCGGCGCGCAGGATTTCTCTGTGAGGTATTCGCGGCGCATGTCGTCCCGCGTGTAAGTCGCCAGCGGCACTCCGGGATAGCCGCGCTGCTGCGAGCAGTAGTGCACCAACCCGTCTTCGCAGATGTAGAGATAACGCGCCCCGGCACGGCAACGCCATTCGTTTGCTAAACCCTGGGCAATGTTGTCCTGGAAGGCATTGATGCGCGTGAAGCTGCGCTTTTCCCACGACTTCATTTCATCGTAGATGCCGCGCTCTTCTTCGTTGAGAGGCTGCACTTGTCCACTGCCATCGTGAATGATGCCGATGGTCGAACTAAAACCGAGGGCGACGGCGCGACTGCCGATGGTCAATGCATCCTGTGGATTCGAAATTCCTCCGCCGATGACCGAGTTGATGTTCACGTGAAACTCGGCATGCTCGGCCAGCAGTTGCAACTTCTTGTCGAGCACCCTAAGACTTTTCTTCGACACTTCGTCGGGATTCACGTTGTCGATCGAGATCTGCAGCCATTCGAGGCCGGCGCGGTTCAGGCGCTGAATGCGCTCCGCCACCAGGAAATAGCCGTTGGTGATCAATCCAGCAATCATGCCGTTCGCGCGGATCCGGCGAATCACATCGTCGAGTTCAGGATGCAGCAACGGCTCCCCGCCCGAAATCGTGACCACCGCCGTGCCCAGAGCGCCCAGCTTATCGATGCGGCGAAACATTTCTTCGGTCGGCACCGGTTTTGAAAAATCGTCGAACTCGTTGCAGTAGGTACAAGCCAGATTGCAGCGCCGCACCGGAATGATGTGCGCCAGCAGGGGGTGGTCGGTCGAAGCCAGCGCACGCGCAGCCATAGCAGCTCCACGCAGGTTGCGGTGGAGCGCCTTGGCCCGGCGGCGCAGGGTTGTGATGGCAGACGGCATAGATTGACTGATCTCTTATTACAGCATGGATGTGAGATAACTGCAGGCTTGGCGGCAGCGTTCGGCGAATTTAGCAGGGTGAATGGCGCCTAGCGCGCATAGAACGTTCAACCCTCCACGGCCTTGCGCAAAGCGGCTCGCGCCAGCAGGCGCGTCGAATCCAACATCGGTACCGGCGATTGCTCCGCCGTCATCACCAATGGAATCTCCGTGCAGCCGAGGACTACCGCGTCGCAACCCTCGTCTTTCAGCCCGCGAATCACTTCGGTCAGGTAAACCTGCGTGCGCGGCAGGAATACTCCGTTGACCAGTTCATCAAAGATGATGCGATGGATGCGCTCGCGCTGCTCCGGGCCGGGGATGCGATGCTCGATGCCTTCGGCTTTCAATTTCTGGCTGTAGACCGGGCCCTCCATCAGCGCGCGGGTTCCCAGAATTCCCAGGCGCTTGTAGCCGTGACGCTTCGCTTCGTTCGCGACCTCGACCGCAATGTGCAACCACGGCCGCGGCGAGCGGTGCTCCACTAGATCGAAGGCCTGATGCACGGTATTGACGGGAGCAATCAGAAAGTCCGCTCCAGTTTTTGCCAGCTTTTCCGCCGACGAAAGCATAAGTTCGGCGACACCGGCCCAGTCGTTCGCATCGATGGACTTCACGTAGTCGGCGAAGTCGTGGCCGTGCAT
>Ga0308309_10000499_pt1 | contig 25228 bp, 28 predicted proteins | sample HubBroMetageWFT5_FD_192491 | JGI IMG/M metagenome (GOLD analysis project Ga0308309, IMG submission 192491) | Warmed and freeze-thawed soil microbial communities from the Hubbard Brook experimental Forest, New Hampshire - Hubbard Brook CCASE Soil... | ecosystem: Environmental > Terrestrial >...
TCGACAGATTAGTGAAAATGAAAGTCCCGTTGACTCTGGGCCGGGGTTTCTCATTACTCTGTACCCTCTCAAAGGCCACGCCGAATTTGAGATTGTGATTCCCCCTGGCCACCACGACGTCATCGTATGCCTGAAAGGAATTTAGGGTATGCGTAAAGCCAGCAAAGCTGCCGAGCCCTCCGGCACTCGTAATGCCAGTGACGATTAGAAAGGCCGCAGTCTGTCCGGCAACTGTCCCCAGACTGGTATCCGCAGCGGCGGGATTAATGGCCTTAAACGGCTGGCTTACCTTTCCCTGAGAGCGGTTGAAACCGAGCCGCGCAATATTTACGACGGAAGGGGTGAATGAGTGAGTCTCCGAGAGGCTTATCATTTGCCGCCGGGCGAACACCTGATTGATTATATTGTTGAGCGCATCCGGAATCTGTTGAGGAGCAGTGTCGAAAAAATAGGTGCCATTGACAGTGTCGTTGACCGAAATCTGATGATCGACTTTCACTGTGAAGTAATTTTCTGTGCTGACTTTGAGCGCTGAAGTGAGGAACGTGCCAGTATCGCCGTTGCTCGACAGACCGGCATTCGGTAGAGGCCACAGGGCGAGAGCCGGCGTGACTGCCGGGTCAACCATAATCGTACCGGTAGATAGTTGCCCGTTACGGGCGTTCTGCGACGGCACCGTGTCGCTCTGCGACAAACTCTGGGTTTCGCGAATCCCTTCGTAGTCTCCAAAAATGAAGGTCCGGTCCTTGATGATTGGCGCACCCGCTGAAGCGCCGAACTGAATGCGGCGAAATGGAGGTTTGGTGGCGGGGTCGAAGAAATTCCGGGCATCGAAGATTTTGTCGCGGTCGAAGAAGTACGACGAGCCGTGGAATTTGTTAGTGCCGGACTTGGTCACTGAATTAATGACTGCGCCCGAGGTGCGTCCGTACTCAGCGGTATAGTTGCTGGTGACCACATTGAATTCCTGGATGGCGTCAACGCCCAGTGTGACCCCGAGGACGCTCCCTGGCGCTCCATTCGTGTAGTCATTGATGTTGACTCCATCCACCCGGTAGGTGTTTTCATAGGGGCGGTGTCCGCTATCCGCAAGTTGATTTCCGAAACCGCGGTTTCCGCGGTTCGCGCTGTTGCCCGTCGTTGCTTGCGCACGAACAGCGATCACTCCTGGTTGCAGCGTTGCAAGCAGTGTCCAGTCGCGGCCGTTCAGCGGAAGGTCCACGATCGCCTTTTGCTCGACGGTGGCGCTTAGGGTGGAGGATGACGTCTCCACGAAGGGATGTATATCCACTATCTCCATTACCACATTGACCGTGCCCACCTTTAACGTCAAGTTCAAAGCTCTTTCAGAACCCACCGTCAGCGTGACACCTTTTACAAGTGTTTTTGAAAACCTGGGGGCGCTGGCCTCGATGTCGTAATCGCCCGGTAATAAATTCGGGGCCGAATACACACCCTCGGAATTCGATTGCACGTCCCGGATTACACCGGTAGACACATTCTTGATGGAGACCGTCGCATTGGGAACAGAACTGCCCGACGCGTCCGTGACAACTCCGGTAAGGTTTGCGCCCGCCAATTGAGCCTGCGTGGGGAGCACTGCAACAAAAGCAAACGACAGAAATACTGAGAGGCCGCATTGAATCGAGAATCGCCTGCTTCGAGTCGAATTCATAACCGGCACCTTTCCACGACATGGTGGGATCTAGTACACCGGGTCAAAAGTCTGCCTCATTACAAGATCGAAATCTTTCTTATCGTATACTATACGTACTCTATACGAGTTCACAGTGTATACCACTGGTCATACGGAATTGCAACCTCAAATGTTATAGTGGGTTCGATGCTCTGAACGCATGAGCTTCAGAGCGCGAGCGGAGGCTGCTTGGCGAACAACCGAAATACAATGAGCCGGGGCGGGGAGCCGTCGCCCAGCCGCAACGCCAGCCCGAAGTCGAAAACCGCGGCGAGCCGAGCGTCCCAAGCTCGCGACGGCCGGTCACTCTCCGATGTCGCGTATGCAAAGGTGATTGACATGCTTCGTTCGCGGGAACTTAGCCCCAACGATGTAATTCTGGAAACCCGCCTTTCCCGGCAGCTCAACATCTCCCGCACGCCTCTGCGGGAAGCGATTCGGCGGCTGGAAGGCGAAAAGATTCTGGAGCGGCAAAGAAGCGGTACCTTGGTGGTACGGGCGATTTCCATCGAGGACCTTCTTCACATCTGGCAGATTCGCATCCTGCTTGAAGGGGATGCGGCGCGGCGAGCGGCCGGCCAGCTCCCTGTTCGCGATCTAAAAGCTTTGCGGACAAAGTTAATTAGCATGAAAAGCGATGGAAATCCGACGCCGGAAGAGCTCCGGGCGGTGGGCCGTGATTTGCATTCCCTTATCGCGCAAGGTTGTGGAAATCCCATGCTCGCCGCCGTCATCGAAGATTTTAGAAAACGCACGCAGTTGCTGGCCATCCGGCGAGTGCCAGAACGCGCCATCAAGGTCTGCGAGGAGCATCTGGCCATCGTCGAGGCCTTGCTGGCCGGCAATGGTGACGATTCTAAGGCCGCGATGCAACGCCACATTGAAGGCGTTCGGGCGTACACGTTGGAAAAGCTCGGCGCACTCTGACGGGCCCTGTTGCAATGCCGCAGTTCATCATTCCTAGTCGTACCGGGAGTTAAATCAATGACACAGCGTATACATGTGTGATACGCTGTTTCCCGTTCGATGTACTTAACCTTCTCGGAGGCCCCGGTTCATGCATCGCTCCCTTTCCCTGGTACTGTTGCTCACCTTGTATTCAAACCCGGCTCACGCTGAAAGCTACAAAATCGCAGGATCCATTGCGATTGGAGGAACTGGACATTGGGATTATTTATTGGCGGATTCCGGCGATCGCCGCCTGTATGTTTCGCACAATGCCGAAGTCGTGGTCATCGATCTCGATTCCGAAAAGATACTGGGGAAGATCGCCGTCGGTGGATTCAGCCACGGCATTGCCGTTGCGCCCGATGCAAACCTGGGGTTTATCACCACCGGTGGCAGCGGAACAGATCCGCACAAGTACCCGACTGAAGTGGTTTCCTTCGATCTGAAAACTCTCGAGATTAAGGACAGGATCAAGGTTGGTGAGGATCCGGACGCAATTGTTTACGATCCGCCTTCAGAGCGGGTTTTTGCTTTTAACGGCGACATTTCCCAGGTGACCGTCATCAATGCCAAAACCGGCAAGATCGAGACGATCATCGCTCTCGGTGGGACGCCTGAGTTCTCAGTGAGCGACGGAAAAGGTAACGTATACGTGAACCTTGAAAACAAAGGTGAGATCGCTCAAATCGATACTGCCAGCCTGGCCGTCAAAGCTCACTGGTCTATAGCTCCGTGCGAGGAACCCGCCGGGCTCGCGTTAGACCGTGAGAACCGACGATTGTTTTCAACCTGCGGTAACAAGACCATGGTCGTCGTAGATGCCGACAGCGGCAGGGTCGTTGCTAACCTGCCGATCGGCGTACACCCGGATGGCGCCCTTTACGATCCGGCAACGAAACTGGCCTTTTCATCGAACATCGATTCGACTCTCACAGTAGTTCGACAGGACGGGAAGGACAAATACTCTGTACTGGAGACCCTGCAGACCGAACCCGGCGCCCGGACCATGGCGATGGACTTTAAAACCCACACTCTCTATCTTTCATCCGCAAAATTGGGACCGAATCCGGAGGGCAGCAGATTTCCTTCTGTTGTGCCAGACACCTTCAAGGTGCTGATCTTAAAGCAACCGTAGAAAGAGGAGAGGCTCGATCCATCGATGAAGAAAATACTCAAGATAGTAGCGAGGGTTGCGCTGGCGGTGATCGGTGTCGCCGCGCTGGTGCTGATTTATCTGGTCTACGTGGGAACGCCGAGTCGATCTCGCTTCATGTCCTTCCAGGGTTTTATCGAGCTTCCAAAGACCGGCCGGCTCAATGTGCTCGATTACCTAACGCTACGAGATCACATCCTCTTCGTCACCGCCGAATCTTCCGGAAACGTGTTCAAAGTAACCTTGGATCCAGCTACGCAAACCACCGCCGTCAACATATCCACGTTACCCGGAGGGGGCGCGGTTCACGGCGTGATGTTAATGCCGTCTCAGAATTTAGCTTTTGTGACGCGCAGCGAAGAGAATACGATAGACGTCTTTGACCCGGCCAGCCTTCAGCAAATCAAACGCATCCCTGTTGCGGACGATGCAGACGCTATACTCTACGATCCGACCAGCAAACTCGTCTACGTTGCCGACGGCGACGCACACCTGGCAACCCTGATCGACCCTGCAACCCAGACCACGGTAGGAACTATCGCCTTGGAAGCCAAGCCCGAATATCCGGCGCTGGACACTCACACTGGCTTGCTCTATCAAAACCTGAACGATACCAACATGGTCGCCGCCATCAACCTGGCCCAGAGATCGATCGTTGGAAAGTGGTCCATCGCTCCCTGTGAAGGACCGACCGGAATGGCGATCGACTCCGAACAGCGACGACTCTTTGCCGTCTGTTCGCGCAACGCAAAGCTTGTGGTTTTTGATCTGGACAAGCATCAAGTAATCACCTCGTTGAAGATTGGAGGAGGCCCGGACTCAGTAGCATTCGACTCTACTCTGCACAGAATCTATGCGGCCGGGAAGTCCGGGAAGTTTGACATAGTTCAACAAGACGGTCCGGATACCTACCGGTTGTTGGATCAGATCAGCACTCATTATGGAGCCCACACGCTAGTTGTGGATCCCGCATCGCACCAGGTCTTTGTCGGCTATGCGAGCCTGTTGAACCATCCGAGAATTGCAGTCTTTTCGCCAACAACGTCTCAACCGTAGGCCCTGACGTGCTTGACCGCAGTGCAGGGGTCTTAAGGAGAGTTCGATGCCACCGCTAGTTCTCGACGATCCGCGGTTGCTCAAAGAATTTGTCGGCCGCGAAATTGGTGTCACGGGATGGCTCAGCCTTACGCAAAAACGGATCGAGCAATTCGCCGAAGCAACGGAAGACCGCCAGTGGATTCATCTTGATCGTGAGCGGGCAAGCAGGGAATCGCCGTACGGTGCGACGATCGCTCACGGATTTCTGACTCTTTCGTTAGTGAGCTATTTCGTGAGAGAGGTGTTACAAAGTCGAGGCGGTGTGCGCATGGCTGTGAACTATGGACTGAATCGTGTGCGCTTCCCTTCGCCAATTCGCAGTGAGTCGAAGATTCGGGCTCGCATTGCCCTTCTGACGTTGAAAGAGTTGGCCGATGCTGTTGAAGTCACTTTCGGCATCACGATGGAGAACGAAGATTCTGACAAACCATGTTGCGTTGCGGAGTGGGTGGTGCGTTATTACCACTGAGGATGAGAGATTCCGCTTGGCCGTTTCGGCGACGATCACGATCTGAAAGGCGCCGCGGTATTTTTGGCGTCGGACACTTCGGCATACCTGACCGGAGACGTACTGGTTGGCGATGGAGGCCAGACAGCCTGGTAAAAAGTAGTCTCTATGGATCTTCCTCTGACGCCGGTGCGCTTCCTTCGCTACGCAGAACAGCAGTTTCCCCACCACCGAACTATCAACGTCTGTTGATTGGCTAAGAACGGGCTTCTGGGACGTCGTTCGGGGACCCTCGATCTTGCTGCGACGAAGAACCCGCCGCTCCCGAGAACATTGTACGCCTATTGTACGGTTGGTTTGTTTGTAACATATTGATACAAAACGAGATATTGGTGGAGGCGACGGGAGTCGAACCCGCGTCCGAAAATGTTACTGGTCAAGAGACTACATGCTTATTCACGTTCATGCCCCAGGCGTTTGCCGCCATTGCTGGCGGTTCCCCCGGGACGTTCGCGGCCCACGCTCAGAACGGACAAGAAACGCTAGCCGCTAGCCTGTGATCTTAACCTCTCCGCCCAGACGTAGCGGAGAAGAGCAGCCCTCTGTGTGACGCTCGCTCACCGCCCAAGGGCGAAGCGGTGGAAAGCGGCTGCCTAATTAATTAGGCTGCGTATGCCATTTGTTGATTGGCAATTATCATTTTGCACGCGATTACGGGTGTGTGCACCCCGGCATGCCTCTTGGCCGCAAGCATCTCCGTCGAAGCCGTGACGCCCCCACTGGTGGGATTGGCCATTAGTCAAAGAACTGCTTCCAGACTAGGGGTTAAGCCTAGTGAAGTCAATTGTTTGATGTCTCTAGGATGAGACAAGGTCCAGAGAGAAACAGTTTGCGCGCGAGACATTTTGACATGCTATGCATGCAAATGCAAGAATAGCATGCATGAGAAAAAATTCCGCGCCTGAGACGAAACCGGACTCCGATGCAGTTCGCCGCCATGCATACGAGAAATATGTTGCCTCTGCCCGCCGCCGACAAGAGAAGACCGTTGCCATTAACGTGGGGGAAGTACACAGGGCCCTGGCGCTGAACAATCGCGTGCCACTCGTTTGCGCTGCGCTGGGATCGAAGAAGTTTTTGACCGAGCACGGGCTCCGCATCGTTTCGAAGACTGGGCCTCCTTCCGGACAAAGCACCACAGTTACGTTTACCTACGAGATCGTCAAAGAGAGCGAAAGACCTGCAGAGGGCCTCGACGCTTTTCTCGCGCTTCGGGGGATTGGAAAAGAAATCTTCGTGTCCCTTGGTGGAGGAGAGTCTTTCCTTCGCCGGGAGCGGGCAGAGTTCTCGCACGCGATGGAAAAGCGAGAGGCGGAAGGCACGCGACCCAAGCGATGAGCCGAATTTACTGGGACACCATGCTGTTTGTGTACTGGATCGAGGATCATCCGCGTTACGCCAACCGGATCCGCCAACTGCTGCTCAAAATGGAAACGCGGCGAGATCAGCTTTGCACCAGCATCTTTGCCGTCGCCGAGGCACTCGTTGGACCACGTAAGTCGGGCAATGGGGAAATCGCAGGCAGAATGCTTGCCGCTTTTCGTTCACCATTCGTGGAAGTAATTCCGTTCGATCTCGAAGCCGCCGAGCACTATGCCAGCATTCGCGCTCAGCAGTCGCTTTCGCCGCCCGATGCAATTCATCTTGCGTGCGCCGCGCAAGCGGGTATCGATCTATTCCTGACCAGCGACAAAGACTTAATTGGCAAGGTGATTCCCGGCATCCAATTCATCGCCGGGCTCGATTCAAACATTCTTTGACCTTAGCGTTATGCTGCCGGGTGCATATCCTTCGATCGATCTCGTCCGGCTCCGTCATGGGGCGTTGTCTGCAGCCGATCATTCACTGCGGCAACCCCTGTAATCTCGCCGCGTGTGCGAGGCAAGCTTTCGGGATAATTTTGTTGCAGAAATGCGATAAGCTTTTCGCGAACATAGCAGCGCAGATCCCATGCGGCCGAGCCACTTGCAGCGCTCATCAGAGCGCGTAGTTCAAGAGTCCGATCCGTGGCGTTCGTGACCTGCAGGCCCCAAACCCTCCCGTCCCACATGCCGGAAGACTGCAGGATGCGCTGCAACTCCTGGCGAACTTCATCCACGGGAAGAGTGTAGTCGGCGTAAATGAATACCGTGCCAAGCAGATCGGCAGTGTTACGCGTCCAGTTCTGGAACGGCTTTTCAATGAAGTAGGAGATCGGCAGAATGAGGCGGCGCAGATCCCATACGCGCACCACCACGTACGTCATGGTGATTTCTTCGATCCATCCCCATTCGCCTTCCACAATGACGACGTCTTCCAAGCGAATCGGCTGGCTGAGGGCGATCTGTACTCCGGCGAGGAGGTTCGACAACATGCTGCGCGCGGCCAGGCCTGCGACAACGGCGGCCAATCCCGCGGAGGCGAACAGGCTCTCGCCGACATGGCGCGCGCTGGGGAAGGTCATCACCATGATCGCAATCGTGATGACGACAATCACCACCGCCGCGATATGACGGAGGACTTGCACCTGGGTGCGAATGCGGCGCGCCGTCAGACTGTCGCCGACTGCCAGCGTTTGGCGATGCTCGATGTAATCCTGAAGCACGTCCAGCATCGTAACCAGCAACCAGGCAATGGAGGCAATGAGCAACAGTCCAACGACGTGGTTGAGGCGCGAGACAATGATTTGCGAAACGGGGAGCCAGGGAATAACTCCCATGAGAGCCAGCAAGGGCAAAAGCAGCCGGGTTGGGCGCTCTTGACGTGTTACCAGCAACTGGTAAAACTTTCCTTCCTTGCGATTCGCGATGCGCTTTCCGATAGCGTAGATGACGGAATGGGTCAGCAGCGCGAGGAGCACCGCGCCTGCCGCGAGGCCGACTAACCAAAGCACATTCTGCCAAGCCGCCAAGAAGTGATGCATGATGAGTAGTAATTACTGGGGCGCAGCATTGGATGCAGGAATTGAGACGAGCGTTGAGCGAAACCGCGCAGTCGGCATGAGAATGTGGAGCGCAGGGCGTTTGGCATTCATGACGAGTGCTTCCTTATCATCATCTCTAACCTGGCGTTATCATTATCTTGCATCTCTCGGCAGTTCGCGGCATCTCACATAGGACGCCGACAAGAATGTGAACCGAGGCGTTGACCTCAGATGATTTCATCCGTCAAAAGCTGTAGAAGCCGGCGATGCCAGGAGGGCCAGCGGTGAAAGCGCACTGTCTACCGTTTGCCCAAATCCCGCATACAACCCGCCTTTTCAGCGATTTTCTGGCATATTCTCCCGGTGTCCGGCCCTTCTATCCGCATTCCCCTTACATTCGTGAATGGGTAAAAGAGGAAGCCTCTTCCGTGCGGTATGACGGTGTCCGTCGGGAACAAGTTAGCAAAATTCTAGAGCGGCAAAATGCCGCCTGGGAGGCTTCGCCGCAGACAGTTGCAAACATCGATCGATTGCGCAAGGGCGCCGTCGCTGCAGTGACCGGGCAACAGGTGGGACTGTTTGGCGGTCCGATGTTCGCGTTCTACAAGGCTTTGAGCGCGGTCAAGTTGGCCCAGGATGCTACCGCTGTGGGCCTCGACACGGTTCCTGTTTTCTGGCTCGCTACTTACGATCACGATCTTGCCGAAGTCAACCATATCTCGCTGCCCGCTGCCGATGGCGTGCTGCGTACGTTAACGACATCCAGTCATGGTATTCCGGGCGCGCCGGTGAGCCAAGTACGCTTGGGCGAGGAAATCTTGCCGGTGATCGAAGAAGCTGCGAGCCTGCTGGGAGAGTCCGAGGCCACGCAACTAATGCGCGCGTGTTATCGCCCGGAAGAATCATTGGGAACCGCCTTTGCTCGATTCTTCGCTACGTTGTTTGGCCAGTGGGGAGTGATTGTTTTGGACGCTTCTGATCCGGAATTGCATCGCGTGGCCGAGCCGATCTATCGCGCGGCTATTGAACGGGCGGGAGATCTCGAAGCGGCGTTGTTGGTGAGAGGCAAAGCGCTGGAGAATGCCGACTATCACGAGCAGGTGAAGGTGACTCCATCGTCAGTGTTGCTCTTTACTTTGCGCGACGGAGCGCGGACTCCGATTCAACGGAGAGCGAACGGCTCGGATCAGTCGGCGGAATTCACGATTGGCTCCGGACCGGAAGCCGAGAAGCTCTCCGCAGCCGAATTGCTGGATCGCATTGCCCAAGCGCCTCAGAATTTCAGTCCCAACGTCTTGCTGCGCCCGATTGTGCAGGACTACTTGCTTCCCACGCTGGCTTATGCGGGCGGAGCAGCGGAGGTCGCGTATTTTGCACAGGCAGGTGCAGTCTACGAAGTATTGCAAGAGCGCGTGACTCCGATTGTGCCGCGTTTTTCGGCGACTCTGGTAGAACCCAAGGTTCAGCGTTGGCTGCGTCAGTACGAAATCACGGTTCCTGAGGTATTTCACGGGGTTGATGAGTTGCGACGAAAGCTTGCTTCACTCATTCTGCCGGAGGGCGTGCAGTCAGCGTTCGACACGGCACAGCATTCTATTGAAAAATCCCTTGCGAATTTGCGGAGTGCGTTGGAGGAACTCGACGCCACGCTGGTAGGAGCTAGCCAGACTGCCGAGTCAAAAATGAACCATCAACTCGACCGGCTCCGTCAGTTGGCAACCGCTGCAGAACTGCGACGCAGCGAGGTGATTGGCAGGCATGCCGAAGCACTTGGCCATACGCTGTATCCAGATGGGGCGCTGCAGGAGCGGGGAATCGGTGGCGTGTACTTTCTGGCTCGCCACGGAATTGAACTTCTGCAGAACATTCACGACACGATGCAGACCGATTGCCACGACCATCAGATTCTTGAGTTATAGAACCCTGATATCGGGTAGCTCTCGCTAGCACAAACCCTGGTGCTGCAGCCACCTTTCAAATTCTTCGAGCGATTCCACTCGCGGCTCTTCGCGATCGCGGTACGCGCCTGATACGTCGAGCAACACCGCGTCCATTCCAGCGCTACGAGCTCCGACATAATCCACCGAGTAGACATCCCCGACGTACAGACTTTCCTCGGGGTTTGCCTCCATTGCGGAGAGCGCCGAATCAAAAATTTCCCGCCGCGGCTTCTCGAAGCCGACGATGCCGGAATCGGTGATGCTCTCGAAACACCCTGCTATGCCGCAGCGCGACAGGATGCGCTCGATGCCCCCATCGGCATTCGAGATCACTGCGATGCGAAAGTTTCTCGCAATTCGAAAAAGAGCTTCGCGCGTACCCGGTGGAATCTGGTCCCAGTTGGCCGAGTTTTGCGTGTTCTCTACGAGCGCATCGCGAACGCTGATGCCGTCACCGAATTGTTCCAGCAGGGAAGTGTAGAAGGTCCACCAGAAGCCGTGATCCACGCGGCCCGTTTGCATCCCCTGGTCGAATTCCTTCTTCGTTTTACGCTCCAGTGCCTGCCATTGTTCAAGCGAGGGGTGGCGATCGCTGGCGAGCGGGGCGAGCATCTTTGCACGATTGGGGAAGAGAAGAGTGTTGCCGACATCGAAGAAGATGAAGCGTCGTTCCGCCATGTATCCATATTACTGAAGGAAGCGAAAGGGCCGGAAGGAACAAGCCGTAAACGAGGTTTGAAAAACACCGTTGGCGTGGCGGATGCCCGCATATTTGTTTCCCATGAGCCGGGTGGACAGAAATGTGATATCCAATCCATGTGGGGGGCAGGGTCTTCCAGGCACCTATGGGTTTTGCTTTGGCCAATCTGATCGCGGGCATGTGCCAGACCTTACTCTCTTTGCATCACTTTTGGCGTGTACAACCAACGCCGATCGCAAGCGCGTTTTTGCCCTTCCGCGAGTCGAGCCGGGATGGCGTCTATAACATTCTCTGGGCCGTAGTTTTTGGATTCGCCACGCTGAACATCTTGAGCCTGGCCGCACGACGCTTCGAGCCGAACCGTCGCGGGTTGAGCTACGGGGAAATGCTGGCGGTGCTGGTGGTGCTGTTGTCGATCTTCCTGTTGGGATGGGAGTTCTTGAGCGTGTTCCGTATCTTCCCAATCAAGATCCGGCACTGAGTGGCATCCGTGGGCGAACGCCATCCGTCGACGGCGCATTCGCTTCACTTTTGCGGTATCATTCGCAAAATGGCAACAGCGAAGAGTCCAGGCACCATCGAAGTCACCTGTCCTTGTTGCAACGCAGTGCTGAGGATCGACACGGCAATGGCCGAGGTCATCGCTCACACTGCCGCGGTGAAACCCCGGATGTTCAGCGATATGGAGGAAGCGGCGCGCGCCATGAAGGAGCAGGACAGCCGGCGTGAATCCATCTTCCGGCAGTCGGTGGAGGCCCAAAAACATGCATCCGAATTGTTGGACAAGAAGTTTCAAGAAGCGGTGAAAAAGGCCAAAGAGTCCCCCGATACTGGCAAGCCCATTCGCGATTTCGATCTGGATTAAGCACAATCCTTCCGGCCTATGAAATCGAAGGCGATGCCCATCCGTCCACTACTGCTCGGACACCGCGGAGCGCGGGGCGAGAAATCGATTGCAGAAAATACTTTGGCCTCTTTCGATCTGGCAATAGCGTCCGGCTGCGATGGCTTTGAATTTGATGTGCGGCTTTCCGCTGATGGTCAGCCGGTGATTTGTCACGATGCGAAGAGCCGGGGCCATGAAATTGCCCGGTCCAAAGCAGATGCGCTGGGGCTGCCACTTTTGGCCGCTGTGCTGACCCGCTATGGGCGCACCGCATTCCTCGATATCGAACTGAAGGTGCCCGGGCTGGAAGCGATCACGCTCGGAGTATTGCGAGAATCCGGTCCGCTGCGGGGCTTCGTGATTTCGTCGTTTCTTCCCGACGTGTTGCAGAGATTTCACGAAATCGACTCTGGCATTCCACTGGGCCTGATTTGCGAAACGCAAGCCGAGTTCAGCCACTGGCGCCACTTGCCACTGGACTACGTGATTCCGCACTTCAAGCTGTTGCGGCAGGAGCTTATTCCCGAGATCAAGATTGCCGGCAAAAAACTTGTCGTCTGGACCGTGAACTCGCCCGCCGATATCAGACGGATGTCAAAGTGGGGAGTGGATGGGATTATTTCTGACAACCCGGGGAAACTTGTTCATGCCCTGGGTAGAAAGCCACACTTCTCCGCGTCCGTATGATGCCAAACTCCTGAGCATAGGGTCTGTTCGGCACTGCGGCAAACACCATTCCTAAGGCCGCACTTCAGGGACGGCGCAAACCCCGCTTTGATAACAAGCCCCAGGATGAGCAGCCTAAGCCCAATGAGGCCTTATATATGCGCCTAGCCTGTCTAAAGTTCCCACCGTGGATGCCGATGTATTTAAGAGCAAGCGTAGAAGTAGACCTGGCTGCTCCCCAGCGGAGGATCAGAACAATTTATGTCCATACGTGCGCTCATCATTGATGACTCGTCAGTGATGCGAAAGATTGTGGAGCGCTCGTTGCGCCAGGCGGGGATCGATCTTTCCGATGTATTTCAGGCTGGGAATGGGGCCGAAGCGCTGCGTGTTCTCAAGGACAGCGCAGTGGATCTGATCCTTTGTGACATCAACATGCCAGTCATGGACGGATTGGAATTCATCAAGCAATTGCCGTCAGTCGAGAAGGCCAGGAACGTGCCTGTCGTGATGATCACTACAGAGGGCAGCGAGACTCACGTGGTGCAGGCTTTAGCCTGTGGCGCGCGAGGGTACATTCGCAAGCCATTTACACCGGAGCAGGTGAAAGAACATGTCATACCTGTTCTGTCTGGTAAATCATGAAAACGAGGCAGGGCGTGCTCTCGAACAGCCGCAGCCACGAAGATTGGATCCCTCTCATGGACACGGCCGCGCGAGAAGTCTTCGAGCTTATGCTGAATTGCAAATTAGCGGTACCCACGGGCCCCGACGAAACGCTGTGGGAAGTTACCTCCATGGTGGGGTTGGCCGGGGAGTTGTGCGGCCTGTTAAGCGTTCGCTGCGATGGAAAAACAGCTGCGTTTATGGCTTCCAAGATGTTGGGTGCGGTTATGGAGAAAATTGGCCCGCCCGAAGTGGCGGACGCGATCGGTGAAGTCTGCAATATGATCGCGGGGAACTTCAAGAACAAGATTTCCGGCCTGTCCGAACGTTGTATGCTCTCCCCGCCAACGGTGATCACCGGTAGTGACTATGAAATGCGTAGTCTGCTGGATTCGCCGGCCATCGAGGTCCGATTACTGTTTGAAGGGATGCCTATCTTGATTTCCCTTCAGATTCACGCCTAGCCTTCTGTTGCTTAACCAATCCCACAGGTCCATCTGGCTCGGAGCCTCCGGGAAACCTGTTTGGTCGGACGCAGCGCTGGTTAGGTTCTTGGAGCGCTAATACTCTGCCTCCCGCTGCCGATGAACAATAGGTGACTGCTCCGTCCTCTGCTCTCAGTCCCGGCGAAAGAAAAACCGGCCCAAAGCCCGGAACCAAATTCGTTGCCCGGCAGACTATTCTCACTGCGGATGAAAGCGTTTTTGGTTATGAATTGTTGTTTCGTGATGGTTTCGAGAATTTCTTCAGCGAGTCCGATAAGGACGCCGCCTCGCGCAGCACGCTGAACACCTCGTTGCTGATTGGCCTGGATACTTTGTGTGACGGACGGCGCGCCTTTATCAACTGCACCCGGGATATCCTGCTGAAGGACTACGTCACGCTGCTGCCTTCGCCTCAGGTGGTGATCGAGGTTCTAGAGAGTGTTCCGGCTGATGAATTGGTGATCGCAGCCTGCCAGCGCATGAAAGCCGCGGGATACATGATTGCGCTGGATGATTTCGGCGTGAATGATCCACGCGCAGCATTGACGGATCTGGCCGACATCATCAAAGTGGACCTCAGGGCCACTTCGCCGGCTGACGCTGCGGCCATGGTGGCAAAGTACGGCCCCTGGCGCTGCCGCATGCTGGCGGAAAAAGTGGAGACACGGGAAGAGTTCCAGGCGGCCAAAAAAGCAGGCTTTCTCTACTTCCAGGGATACTTCTTTCGCCGCCCCGAAATACTTACCACGCATGAGATTCCGGCCAACCGGATGACTTATGTGCGGATGCTGGCGGCGGTTTCGCAGAGAGAACTGGATGCACGCCTCATTGAGAATCTGGTGAAGGGCGAGGCATCAATGTGCTATCGCTTGCTGCGTTACCTGAATTCCCCGGCGTTCGGCTTCGCCACTGAGATTCATTCCGTTCGCCACGCTCTGGCTATCCTCGGAGAACGCGAGGTGCGCCGTTGGATCCGGCTAATCGCCACTCTTGGCGCCGGCCAGGGCAAGCCGACCGACCTGGTACTGACGGCGTTGGTGCGCGCTCGCTTCTGTGAGTTGCTTTCGCCGAAGGTTAGCGGGGGAGAGACGGACCTCTTCCTGATGGGCATGCTTTCGTTGATGGATGCAATCCTCGAGATTCCTATGCGCCGGGTGCTGGAGAACGTACCCATTGATATGGAGAGCAAGGCAGCACTGCTCGGCGGAGTTAGCTCGTTGCGGCCTTTTTATCAGCTGATGTTGGCGCAAGAGTCTGGAGAGTGGAGGGCAGTTAGCGAACTCAGCAGCCAGCTTCATCTGAGCGAGAGCGAGGTTGGGGATGCGCACTGGCAAGCGATGCAGTGGGCACGGCAGGTAAGTGCCGGAGTCTAGGCATCCGAGCGGAAAATTGCTGGCTTAACTCATTGCTCGTCAATCCGACCAAGTGTTCTTGTTTTCTTCGTGAATCGCTCTGCCGGCCGCCCTCCGGCGACAAAGCAATCCACCCCAACTGATGAAGCATTAACCGAGAACACGTGCGCCTCTAAGTCCAGGCATCTCCGCCGATCGCGTCGAGAGTGGCGATCACTTCAGAGGGAATCTGGAGTCTCGAAGCCTGAAGATTCTCGCGAAGATGCTCGATCGAAGATGTTCCCGGGATGACCAGGATGTTGGGCGATCGATGGAGGAGCCAGGCAAGCGCAACCTGCATCGGCGTGGCACCGAGGCCCGCAGCGACATCAGAGAACGTAGCCGACTGGAGCGGAGTGAAGCCGCCGAGTGGAAAAAATGGCACGTAGGCGATGCCGTCACGAGCAAGGTCGGCGATGAGGGCATCATCGGTTCGATGCGCGAGGTTGTAGTGGTTCTGTACGCAGACGATCGGAGCGATTTGTCGGGCTTCCACGATCTGCGCCGGCGTGACGTTGCTAAGCCCGATATGACGCACCAAACCCTTTTGTTGAAGTTCGGCCAGAACTGTCATGGGTTCCTCGATCGACCCCTCGGTGGGTTCATAGACGCTCAGCATACTCCGCATGTTGACCACATCGAGAACATCCAGTCCCAGATTGCGAAGATTGTCTTGAACCGCCGCCGTCAGCTCTTCCCGTGAGAAAGCCGGAATCCATGATCCATCTTCACCGCGCCGGGCGCTGACTTTGGTGACGATCACCAGATCCTCGGGATAAGGATGCAGCGCCTTTCGTATGATCTGGTTCGTAACGTGGGGACCATAAAAATCGGCTGTATCGATGTGGTTCACGCCGCTTGCGACGGCCTCTCGCAGAACCGCGATCGCTGCATCGATATCGCGAGGAGGCCCCCATACCAACTTGTTACCATCTCGCCCGGCGAGCTGCATCGCACCGTAACCCATGCGGTTCACCGTCATCGACGTGCCAGGCAGAGTGAAGTCTCTTACAAGATCAATCTGTTCAATCATTGCGTTCCTCCATTCCATTCATTCTGGAACTGTGCGTAGTTTGTAACGAGATTCATAACGATGAAAGCTAAAATGACTCTCCAACCATTTCCTCACTTTTCCTCCAAAGCGCGTCGGCATTTTTCGGATCGAGCGCATATCCACGCACGCCTTCGCTGACGGCGGTGATGGTCGCGTCATCCGGCACCGTCTTGCCAACGTGGCAGTTCTCGCAATATCTCGCACCGATTTCGTCAGCCGCCGCAACCACAGCAGCCCACACCGACGTTGCAGCCCCCTGCGGGACAGTCTTGAGCTTGAAAGCCGGTTTTCCCTCGGCCGCGAGTTGCTGATTTATCTGCTCGACGAGCTTTTCTAAACGGCCGGGTTCCACGTACCGGCTCAGCTCAGTCTGAATCCCTCCTGGATGCACAGCCGCAGCACGTACGCCACGACTCTTGTGTCGCCGGTCGAACTCCACCGCAAAGAGAATGTTCGCCGTCTTCGATCGGCCATAGGCGACGAAGGGCTCATAAGGCGTGTGCTCAAAGTTGGGATCCTCAAGGTCCACGTTGGAGTAGCGATGCCCCGCAGACGATAGATTGATAAGCCGCCCGCCGGCCCGAAGGAGACGTGCAATACTGTTGACCAACACGAAATGGCCTAAATGATTGGTGCCAAACTGAGTCTCAAAGCCATCAGCCGTATGGCCAAATGGAGTGGCCATCACGCCAGCGTTGGCGATGACCACATCGAACGGTTCCCCTTCTGCCAGCAATTGATCAGCGCACGCACGCACGCTCTTAAGGTTGGCAAGATCGAGTTCAACCATTTCGAAACTTCCGCCATTGGCCGAGGCGTCCTTGCGCACCTCCTGGGTTGCAGCCTTGGCCTTGTTCAAATCCCGCGCCGCGCCTACAACCTGAGCACCGTGGGCGGCCAGGGATCGCGCCGTTTCCACGCCGAGGCCGGCTGAAACGCCGGTTACGAGAATTCGTTTGCCCTTCAGATTCACGCCTGCCAAAACGTCATCTGTGGTCGAAGTTGCGCCAAATGAAGTTGCCTCAAGTATGTTCGTCATTTTCTGTCTCCTTGTACCAACATGTTCGATGTGACGTTCATGGGTCCGGTTGCGCCTCAGGCGTGCAAAGGGACGGGGTCCCCAGCCTGTTCGAAATAGTGCTCCGCGTCCAGATCGGCAATGAGCCCAGGCTGAACCGGGCGCCATCCAAGCTGTTCCTGTGTTTGCGAGCTGGATGCCGGACCGTCTATACCAAAGAAGCGAGCGATCCAGCCAAAATGATCGGCTGCTTCCTCGCTAGACTTGCTGACGACCGGTACATTCAGGCCACTGCCGATAGCCGCAGCGATCTCACGGGTCGGCACGCCCTCGTCCGCCACGCCGTGATATCGAGCTCCGATGGAACCCTTTTCGAGAGCGAGCCTATAGAGATGAGCGGCATCGAGCCGATGTACTGCGGGCCAGCGGTTAAGCCCGTCCCCTATGTACGCAGAAACGCCCTTCTCGCGCGCAATGCTGATCAGGCGTGCCACAAAGCCGTGATCGCCGTTGCCGTGGACCGATGGCGAAAGGCGCAGCACAGATGCGCGCACTCCGCGAGCAGCCAGCGCAAGCGCGGCTTCCTCTGACTTGCGGGGAAAGCTGGAATTGTGCCCATCCTCTTCTTTTGCCAGCGAGCCTTGGCGTTGAACGGGCAAGGTCCCGGAAGTGACGATCAACGGGCGATCAGAGCCCGCGAGCGCGCCGCCGAGAGTCTCGATGGCACGCCTATCCGCCTCGGCGGCAGGCCCATAGTTTGAGAAATCGTGAATAAAAGCGGTGTGGATCACTCCGTCAGCAGCCGCGGCGCCGCTGCGAAGGCTTTCGAGACCTTCAAGCGAACCGCGATGTACGTCGGCTCCAGCCGCGACAAGGGATTTGGCACCCGCATCCGAGCGCGCAAGACCGAGCACCTGATGACCAGACTCGACGAGTTCGCGAACAATGGCCGAACCAATAAAGCCTGTAGCACCGGTAAGAAAAACACGCATAGTCCTTATCCTCCTAAGCATTTGTAAATTCGGTCGATAGAGACGAAGCGTGCACTCGACTCGCGAGCCAAGTCGAAGCTTTCGCAGTGATCAATCGCCATTCGCGGGCTGAAGTGGGCAGACCATCGATCTCGATTAACTGTTGCAGCCAGTGCTCCGCTGAGAGCCTCGCCAGTTCTGACCCGAATAATTGAGTGACGGCGTTGAAGAATGCGGACAACTCTCGCTCCGCCATTGTGATGAAGTCAGCGCAATGCGTGCTCGATTCTTTTGAGGGTTCATAACGGGCAATTGGATTCATATTCCTCACTTCTCGGAAAGCCGTGAGCCCGGGAAATGCTGTTGACAGACCACCGCATTCCGACTAAAACGGAGAATGTCTCCGAATCAGTTGATAAGATAACCGGAGGCTATCTCCGGTTGCAACTTTTTTTTGATATGCCGACGAAAAATCAGAAAATTGTGCCACGAAAGCCGCGCACCGACGCGCAGCGAAACCGCGAGCGCATTCTGGAAGTTGCCAAGCAGGCGTTTACCCGCTCCGGCGCGAACGCCAGTCTCGATGACATCGTCAAAGACGCAGGCGTCGGAGCGGGAACTTTATACCGCCACTTTCCTACGCGAGACGCACTGATCGAAGCAGTCTATCGGACGGAGGTGGAAAAACTGGCCGCGGCCGAGAAGAAATTCTCCGCAAGCCTTCCTCCCATCGAGGCCCTGCGAGCATGGATGTTACTGTTCGTCGACTACATCGCGACCAAGCAGATCATCGGCCCCGCTCTAAATTCACTCGTCGGTGGCCCTTCCAAGCTATATGAAGGGTCACGCGCTCAGGTTCAAGGAGCGATTGATGCGCTCGTGAAGCGCGCGATTAAGAACGGCGACATGCGCAGAGATCTGGAACCATTCGATCTGCTCCGCGCACTGATCGGCGTCTCCCACGTGGCGTCCGGTCCTGACTGGCAGCAAAGCGCCAAAAGACTCGTGGACATCCTCATAACAGGTTCGCGGCCCAATGTCCCTTCGCATTCATAGGTGACCGCTATAGTCGAGAGTCTAATGCTGTTACCCACCCGCGATCCTCCGTCGTGAGACCAGACTGGACTGGCCAACATTTTGCCGCGCCAGTCCAAGAGTTTTGAGATCAATTGGTAGATTCGTGCGGAGGCAGACTCCAGAGGGACAGGCCTTTTCATATACACCTCCAACTCTCGCCCCCAAATTTAGCTGCGCCCGGGTAACCTGCAACCTCCAGCCAGCGGAAGCCTTCTGGTTCGGAAACCTGGAAAATCGTAAAACCGGTCCTGTCCCCACATTCCACCCACGTTCCCCCCATTCAAAATTGACACCGCCCGATCTAGGAGTACCCTGATGCTAGTTTTTCGGGGTCCTTCTTTCGGTGCCGTCCGACTGAAGGGATTCCAAGTGAGGTAAACATGGCCAAGGCGGTGTCTCCAACCGACATTGAAACTAGGACGATTCGCAAAGTGCGGAGCCGGATCATTCCGTTCATCATGGTTCTGATGGTCATTGCCTCGCTCGACCGGATGAACATTGGCTTCGCGGCCTTGACGATGAACAAGGAACTGGCGATCACCAGCCAGCAATATGGGTTCCTCGCAGGGGTTTTTTTCCTCGGCTATTTCACGTTCGAGATACCCAGCAATCTGCTGCTGCACAGGATCGGAGCGCGGGTCTGGCTGGCTCGAATACTTATCAGTTGGGGAATCGTGGCAATGCTGACTGGTTTCGTCAAAACCGCCAGCCATGTGTATGTTTTGCGGTTTCTGCTTGGGGTAGCTGAGGCTGGATACTTCCCCGGAATCGTGCTGTATTTGACGTATTGGTTTCCTCAGAGGCAATTGGCTCGGAACATTGCATTGTTCATAACCGCGAACCCTGTAGCGAACATTCTGGGTGCTCCCGTTTCGGGTGTGATTCTAGATCATGCTCATTGGTTTGGCGTCAGCAGTTGGAGGTGGTTGCTGATTCTGGAGGGCGTTCCTGCCATTGTTGGCGGTGTTCTGACCTATTTTCTGCTGCCGGGGAAACCTGCGGAAGCCAGATTTCTGACCGCAGAGGAAAAGGAGTGGATCGCAACCGAGCGAGCGCGCGAAGAACAACAAAAGATTGCGACTCATCAGATCGGTGCAGGTCGCGCCCTGGCGCACGGGCGCGTATGGTATCTGACACTGATCTATTTTGTGGCGATGATTTCTTGGCAGGGAATGTCTTTATGGATGCCACAGCTGATGAAGGACTCGTCTGGCCGAGACTCGAATACGAGAGTTGGCATCCTTGTGATGACTCCGTACCTCGTGGCGCTGGTGGCCATGATCCTCGTTGCTCATCGCTCGGATCGAACACTCGAACGCCGTTACCACACTGCCGTTCCCCTTATCATCGGAGCAATGTCCCTGGCGCTGTTGGCGATGAGAGGAAATGGCTCCGTTCTCATTTCCGTTGCACTTTGGTGTCTCGCGGTTTCAGGAACATGCTGTCTCTGGGGTCCCTTCTGGTCGTTGCCCAACGAGTTTTTAGCCGGATACTCGGCAGCCGCTGGCATCGCTCTGATTAACTCCATCGGGAATCTTGGTGGATTCGTTGGCACTTACACGATAGGCACGATCAGCAAACGCACAGGGAGCTTTCACGGTGGGCTGGTTTTCCTCGGCATTTCATTCTTTGCGACCGCGATGCTGATGCTCGCATTACGGAAAGGAACTGCGCAGGAGGCGATGCGCTTTGCTCCGATGCCAACTGCTAATACCGATTAACAATCGGCGCTAGCCCATTCTAACCCGCCCGGCTTCAGTCCTCTCTAGACTTCGAGTGTTCGTGACTGACCGCGAAAGGGGCGGGATATCGAGGCTCGTGGTGCCTGCTTGTCGAAAAAGCGCAACAACTAGGGCATCCTCTTCCGGGCCAAAACTAAGTTTAAGTAGGGCCACCTGCCGGGCAGATCGGTTTTGAAAACCAGTTTCCAATGATCGGGTCGGGAACGAGTTCGCTGGCCAGCTACGCTTTGTAAAATGATGAAATCTGAGAGGTAGTAACCAGCTTGGACTGCAAGTCGTCCGCCTCGCGTTGATTTAACAAGCGCCTGGAGTGCGAGATTAAGAGTTCTTCGTGAAAGCCCGACGGTAGCTCGGCGCTCCCCACGCTTCCACCTGGATTTAATTTAAGAAGGTAAGACAAGCTCAGGGCTGAGTCCAGCGAGGGAGCCCGGAGAATCAGGACACCTCGGAAACCTTCGTCGCCGAAAAACGTCAGCTGAAAAAAGTTACCGGTGGTGCCCGACCAGTCCTTCAGCTCGGAAGCGGCTTTCCGATGCGCTGCTTGAATAAATTCTTCGGTTTGCAGCATTGTCGTCGACTGATTATACCTTTCGAGTGCAGCAAACGAGTGAGCACCTGCAATCTCTACCGGACCGCGAGTTCGCTGCTGTAGGGCTGATTCTAGGGTTTCACAACCCTGCTAGACTTCATCAGTTGTGTTTACCATCGAACAGATCAACGACCTCCACGCCCGGCTCGGTAGCGCGAAGACGCTGCCGGAGTATGTGCGGGCGCTTAAGGCGGTCGGCGTCGAACGGTACGATTCCTATCTGGCCGACGGCCATTCGGAGTACTTCGGTCATGGCGGCCACAGCGTCGCCTCCCCACCCGTGCACGAGGCGCTTCCCGTTGCTGAAACCGGCCAGCGCGAAGCGTTCCTTCAGCACCTGCGCCGGCACGAGAAGCGCGAGACGACTTACCTGGAGATGTCTCGAGGCTTGGCGCAGAGCGGGATAGAAAAGTGGACTGTGGACACGGATCGAATGACCATGACGTTCTACGATAAGGCCGGCGGCGAGATGCTGGTCGAGCAGATCAACTAATTTCGTTCTTCGCGATGTTCCAGGTTTCCATGGCCACCCAGGCCCGCGCGCGAAACTAGCTGTATAGTTAGTTAAATCCGGAGGGACGATGCGTCACCGCATTCTGCACCTGATGTGCGCCGCAATGTGCGTCGTAGTCCTGATGACCGCCGCCCATTCCCAGCAAGCCCAGCAAAGCCATTGGGCCACACCCGACGACAAGACCGCGAAGTTCATGGTCGATATGGAACGCAAGTGGGCCGAAGGCGTTTGCGCAAATAATGGAGTGATCTCTGAATTGCTGGCCGACGATTTCCAGGGCACCAGCATTCGGGGCGAGCGCTACACCAAGGCGGATGAGCTGAGCGATGAAAAAGGCCCGCACTTGGCGCGCGGCTGCGCAATCGACGATGCCAGGGTGCATTTTTTCGGAGAAGATGTTGCCATCATTTACGGCAGCGAGCACGCCATCGGCAAAGACAAATCGCATCCAGATGCCAAGCAGTGCCAGGTCTGGACCGATACCTGGTTGAAGCGCAATGGGAAGTGGCAGATCGCCGCCGCGCAGGACAACAAGGTCGAATGCAAGTAGCTGGAGAATGCCAAAATACCTCACCAAGCCAAAAGCGGCCTTGAGTGGGCCACGCCCTACGCCGTTTCTCTGAACTTAGCCGTTTTCTACGCGCGACTTGATATCCGAGTACGCCACATTGATGAGCTTGCTTAGCTCTGCAGCGTTTGTAAGTGTTCCCGGTCTCAGCTTCACATGGCGCATGAACCTGCCGGTGCCTTGCAACAAGCGTGCCGGATCCGGCAACGCTGCACCCTGAAAGAACCCCACGTTTACGTGCGAAGTGAATACATTAACGTAGCCGAACGGCGCATCTCCCAAACATGCAACCGGACAGCCGTCATGCAAGAGTTCGCGGACTTCGTCTCCGCATTTTCGCATCACCTCAAACCACCGGTGCGCGATGGCTCCCAATTCACCTGCATGCTCTTTGAACCACGCATCGATGGCGGGGTCCCGCTCAACAGCGCCGTTGAATCGCAGCAGTTCCGTTCTCATCCTCGCTCCAATTTCTGAAAACCAGGACCGTTTCGTCTGTCGCTTTTTTCAAGTCAAATGAGCTGGAGTAGCTTAATTCGTGGTATCAACGTCATCCCCGCCGCGCAGCCTCGATTTTGGCAACGTCGATCTTTTTCATCTGCATCATCGCCTCGAATGCGCGCTTCGCCTCGCTTCCACCCGCGGCCAGCGCCTCCATCAGCGCGCGCGGGGTGATTTGCCAGGAGAGGCCCCAGCGGTCCTTGCACCAACCGCAAGCACTTTCCTGACCGCCATTGCCAACGATCGCATTCCAATAGCGGTCCGTCTCTTCCTGATTGTCCGTCGCGATCTGGAATGAAAATGCCTCACTGTGCTTGAACGCTGGGCCGCCGTTTAGACCAAGACAGGGGATGCCAACAACCGTGAACTCCACCGTCAGCACATCGCCCTGCTTACCGCTCGGGTAGTCACTCGGCGCTTTGTGAACAGTGGTCACCGCACTATTCGGGAAGGTCGCGGCATAGAAGCGCGCCGCCTCATGTGCGTCCTTGTCGAACCATAGGCAAATCGTATTCTTCGGCTTCAAGTTGTTAGATCTCCTTGTGTGGATCAGGGTTATGGAATAAAAGTCAGATGAGGAAAGCAGCGTGAAAGTTGCGCGCTCGAGGGCGGAGGTTCACGCGTCTGAGATTTGGGAAACAAAATCGGGGATAGAAGGGAACGCCACTTCCCAAAACTTCACAGCCTGAGCCAGCCGCGGAATCCCCGGCCAGCATAGTACGATTCCGCACCGTTGTGATACACGAAAACAGTGTCGAAGCGGCGATCACAAAAGAGTGCGCCGCCGAGTTCTCTGATAGCAGAAGGTGTTTTAACCCAGCTCGATGTTTTCGTGTCGAACTCTCCAAGTTTCTGCAAATCTCGATATTGTTCTTCCGTTAAGAGCTCAATGCCCATGGCAGCTGCCATATCCGTCGCGCTGTCTTTGGGCTTGTTTTCTTTCCTGGACTCCAGTGCTTCACGGTCGTAGCAAAGACTTCTGCGCTCTTTCGGACTCTCCGGTGAACAATCGTAAAAGATGTATTCGCCCGTCTTTTTATCGTGACCAACTACATCCGGTTCGCCGCCAGTTCTTTCCATTTCTTGGAGTGACCGCAGTTTTTCGGCATGTGCTTCGAGCTTTGCCTGGACTTCAGCCCATGAAAGACCTTTATGGCGGTTCACGTTGTTCTCAAAACGGGCGCGCAATGTTCCCAGCAATTCCTTCTGTTGTGCCGGCGACAAGTCCTTCCCACTTCTTTTGATTTGTTGGGGCATGGTTTTGCGATCCGGCAGTTTCATCACTCTATTTCTTATGTACTTTGGTAGGCGCTTTCTTCTTCAATTTGCTCTGGTTGTAATCAACGGCGGCGCGGACGAGATTTTTTAGAGCACGCTCATTAATCTTATCGCCCTCGAAAATATCGATCGCTCGCCACGCGTTACCTCCGAGGCCCGCGTTGAAGAGCTTGTCAGGGTCCGGGAGGTGCGCCCCGTGGGAAAAGGTAAGCTTCACTTTATCTTTGTGGGCGTTGCCAACCGCGATCATTCCGTCGCGAGACCACACTGGGCTTCCCATCCACTTCCATTCCTCGATGATCTCGCGGTCGGCCTCAAGGATGCTCTTGCGAATGCTGGCGAGCGTTTTGCCGCGCCAGTCTATGAGTTTTGCGATCAGCTCGTCAATACGCTCCGATGGATTCATTAGATTTCTATGCCTCGCATTCTCGTTTCGTTTTCATGCGGTTCGCTCCAGTCTGTTGTCAGGCCGATCGCTTCGAAACAGTCGTCGAACGACATGGCCTTTCCACATCCAAAGCCCCGAAAGCAGCAGTGCGGGAAGAAACACATACCTGACACTGAACGCGTAGTTGTGAGTATCCGAAGGCGAATCATAAATGTAACCGAGTATCGGAATGCCACAGACGATGTGAACCCAGCGAAAAATTGAACGTTTGGCGGGCTCTGTCATAATTTGTCCTCCTAATTATCAGCGATAGGTCATTTACTCCGGCTTGGCCTGAGGCGGCCAGTTTGGCGTTTCAATACCGAACTGCTTGGCATACTCGGTGTGCAACCGCTGCCAGCCGCCGAACTTCATGGCGTCTGGGCCGACCATGCGGCCGATCGGAGTTCCGCCGAGTAAGTGATCCAGAACATCGAAACAAATGTGCCA
>Ga0308309_10000500_pt1 | contig 25184 bp, 19 predicted proteins | sample HubBroMetageWFT5_FD_192491 | JGI IMG/M metagenome (GOLD analysis project Ga0308309, IMG submission 192491) | Warmed and freeze-thawed soil microbial communities from the Hubbard Brook experimental Forest, New Hampshire - Hubbard Brook CCASE Soil... | ecosystem: Environmental > Terrestrial >...
TAGCCGTTTGTGCAGTGCTGGAAGAATTCAAGCGCTGCGCGGCGTAAGTGAGGGTGGAAGCGTTGAAGCTTGCGATGGCACCCGTTCCCGTTCCGGAGAGTGTCGCTGGTGGAATCGGGATCCTGGCGTTGCTATTGACGGTGAGGCTGCCGCTGCGCGCGCCTAAAGTGGTCGGATGAAAGGTGACGTTAATCGTGCAGGACGAGCTAACGGCTAAAGAAGTGCCGCAGTTGTTGGTCTGAGAAAAATCTCCGCTCGCCACAATGGAGGAAATGGTTACCGGAGTATTTGCTGTGTTGACGAGCGACGTGGAAAGCGCGCCGCTGGTGGTGCCGACCGCCTGATTGCCGAACGAAAGGCTAGTGGACGTTAGGATCGCCGCGGTGTCCACGCCAATGCCAGAAAGAGGAACGGTGGCAGGCGATCCCGGGAACGAACCGCTGAAGGTGAACGAACTTCCGGTGTAGGTCCCATAGCTGGTAGGAGCAAAAGTGATGCTGAAAGTGCAACTCGCGCCTGGATTAAGGTTGAAGGGGCAATTGTTGGTAGCCGTGAAAGGCGAGCCGTATCCCCAGCCGTTGATATAGAAAGAGACATCGCCGGTATTCATGATGGTTACGTTTTGCGGAGCACTGGTCGTATTGACGTTTTGATTGCCAAAATTGATGCTCGACGGCGAAATTGAGACGGTATTGACTTGGCCGGTTCCCGTCAGGCTAGCGCTGCTATTGACGTTTCCGGTGATCGAAAGAACGCCGCTGCGCAAGCCTCTGGCCGTGGGCGTGAACGTTACGCTGATCGAACAATTGGCGCCGACAGCGAGAGAAGTCCCACAAGTAGAAGTTTCTGCAAAATCGCCGGCGGCGGAAATTCCGGAGATGGAAACTGGCAAGTCGCCCGTGTTGCTGTAGGTCAAAGATTGCGCGGCGCTGCTCGAGCCAACGAGCTGTGGTTGGAAGGCAAGCGACGAGGGAGCAAGGGTGGCAAGTATTGCCTGCCCGGTTCCCGTCAGGCTAGCGCTGCTATTGACGTTTCCAGTGATCGAAAGAACGCCGCTGCGCGATCCTCTGGCCGTAGGCGTGAACGTTACGCTGATCGAACAATTGGCGCCGACAGCGAGAGAAGTCCCGCAAGTAGAAGTTTCTGCAAAATCGCCAGTGGCGGAAATATTGGAGATAGAAACCGGAACATCTCCAGTATTGCTGTATGTAAGAGTCTGGGCGGCGCTGCTCGAGCCGTCGAGCTGCGCCGCAAAAGTGAGGGTCGAGGGAGAAAGATTAGCCTGCAAAGCCTGCCCGCTTCCAGTGAGAGTCACGACCGAAGACCCGCCCGTAAAATTTCCAGTGATAGTGAGATTGCCGGTTTCGGAGCCACGAACCGTGGGAGTGTAGGTTACGTTGATGGTGCAGCTGCCTCCTGCCGTTAACGTGGTGACGCAATTGCTCGTTTGAGCAAAATCACCGCTAATGGTGACACCGGAAATCGTCGTGGGCACGCCGCTTGTGTTCGTGACACTCACACTCTGCGAGGCGCTGGTGGTGTTCAGTACCTGGCCACCGAAAGGCAGAGAGGTGGGCGAGACGCTCAGTGTGCCGAACTGACTGACGGTAACAATAATGGGTGGCGAGACAGCGCTGTTCCCGGAGGCGTCAGACGCCACGGCAGTCAAGGTGTGGCTGCCAGGAGAACTTTGCGTGGTGTCCCAGGTGACGGAGTATGGTGCGGACGTGATTAGTGGGCCGAGATTCGCCCCGTCCAACTGGAATTGCACGGCTGGGACAGCAACGGTGTCGGGAGCGTTAGCGATGACAGAGACCGTGCCGTACACGTTTGTCCCGGCGGTCGGTGACGTGATGGAAACAGACAGAAGAGGATGATAGACCGCGGTGTTGCGCGGATTCTGAGAGATCATCGGCCAATCGTTGGCTGCGGGATTGAAAGGCGTCCCGGTGGTCAGAACGGTGGCAGCGCCGTAGTTCAGATACCCGCTGATGCCGCCTCCGGAAATCGTGTAGTAAACGGCAGCAATGTCAGTGAGGCCGTCGTGGTTGAAGTCTCCAACAGCGAGCGTTGCCCAATAGAACGGCTGATTGCCTGCGGCGCCCTGGAGATTCCAGGATCTTGCAACGCTGCCGTCAAGGCGAAGGGCGAGCAACTGCAAAGGTTCATAGTAGTTCACGCCAGTGTAGAATTGCGTCGTTGCTTGGACGTGAAGACTCTCACTGACGACCGTTCCGTCCGGACCGAGTTGCTTTTCCGAAGTTACCTGGGGAGCGCTTCCCTCAATGTTGCTCGGAGTCGGAGTTGCGCTCGATGGAGGCGCGGAGAAGGCAGCAGTTGAAGTGAGCAATGGAATGGGCGCGGTGCCGAAGCTGCTCTTGGTCAGTAGAATTTCCGGCCGGCCATCGCCATCGATGTCCGCCAGGATAGCTGGCCCGTAGTCGGTGAATCCCGATCCCACGAGCGGCCAGGCGTTCGAATAAGAGGTGCCGTCAGGTTTGAGGACGAGCACCGATTGTGAGTCGGAAACAACTATTTGGTCGTGGCCGTCGCGATTCAAATCGCCAACGGCGATCGAAGTTAGGGAATAGTCCGGAAGAGTTACCGGCCATCCGGTGCGCTCCGTACCGTCGGGCTGAAGGACGTGAACCGATTTCTGCGAGTTAGCATCCACAATCAGGATGGTCTCGAGCTTGCCATTGTGATCCAGGTCGGCAAGCGCCATATGGTCTGTAGTTCCATTGAATGTCGGCGCAGACCAGGTAAGCGCGGTCCCGTCGTGCGCGAACAATCCCAGGGTAAATGTAGTTGAAGAACTTCCTTCCTCGACGACTAGCTCTTTGAAGCCATCGCCATTTACATCTCCAACCAAAACTCTGGCTCCTTGCGGATACCAGAGATTGCTGTTCTGGTCGGGAACCTTAATCGGGAAATTCGCAGTGGCCTGCGTGCCGTTAGAGCGCCATGCATAAACGTAGGCATACGGATTGAATGGATCGTGACCCAAGGCGATAGTCTCGAGCTGCGAGTCGTTATTGAGGTCTTCCAAAACAATGTTCGCGTATTCGAGATTCGATGCGATCGGAGGAGTGAGAGCGTAAGAGGTGTTATCCGAGCGGAAGACCAGCAGATCGTTGGCCTCCGAAACAACCGCTTCATCGCCCGGGGCGCCATCCACGTTACCGGCTGCAGGCTGGAAATAGTCTCCGTAAAAGATAGATGTAATGTTTTGAGAAGATCCGTCGGGAGAAAACGACCAAAACTGCGCCGGAACGGAAGTGTTCGCGTATCGCGGATTTTCCATCGTTAGGCGGACGTTGTTGGAGGCGTCCACGGCAGGCACGAGTCCTGCGCCAAAATTGGGCGCCTGGTCGAGGGCAATGGGCCATGACGAAGAAAGCAGGCTAGGCTCAAGATAGATAAGGGTACTCGCGTGGCTAGTGAAGCCCGCATTGTCGACTGACAAACGAATCGTGTAGTAGTCCGCGACGGTGATAGAAGTCGTGTCCCAAGTTCCGACAACGCCGTTCGTGACGGCCGCCGCGCCGCCGTTTGTCAGGGTCATGCCTGTGGAGCTCCAGCCAGTGGACGGATTGACGCCCTCCACCCATTCCAGTCGAAAATCGCTGAAGCTGGGGCCCGCAGCAGTGCCCGCAATCGAGACTTGCATCCCAGGCTTGAACTCCGTCGCGGTGATGGGGACGATGGGCGCTAATGGGTTCGTGATCGAGACGTATTTGACCGTTAGTTGAATTTGATCCACGAACGGGTTGTTGGATCCGTCGTAGACGACCAGTCGGACCGTATAAATTCCATCGGGCACGACGGTGGGATCAAAAATGCCGAGGGCCGTTCCGGGGACCGGGGAGCTTCCCGTTTGAATCGTGGTCCACGAGGTCGGCGCCGTGCCCGCTCCATATTGCAGTACGTAGGAAGCGAAACTCGCGCCGCGAGCGAAGCCGGAAATAGTTGTGAGGGCGGAAATTGTGGTGCCGTCCGCGGGAGCGCTTATTTTTGCTTCGATCGCGCTGGTCACGCCGACTGCGCCCGCCGCATTGATTCGACCGTATCCGTAGTTCGGATTGAAGCCTGGAATGCCGGAGGGTTCGTAAGCAGAAACGCGAATCGCTTGGCGCACGTCTTCGTTCGAATAGTCCGGATGTTCCGCAAGAATAAGAGCAGCCAAGCCGGAAACGTGCGGTGTGGCCATGCTCGTACCGTCAGCGCGAGTGTAGTTCGCGTCGACCGGCGTTCCCATCGAAGTTCCTGCCGCGCGAAGCGAAAGAATGTCCACGCCCGGAGCGCCGACATCGATTTTGCTGCCATAGTTGGAAAAATAGGCGGGGTTGTCGTAGTGATCCGTCGCCGCCACGGTGATAGCGTCCCAAAGATTCCCAGGAAAATAATTGCGGGCATCGTCAGTGTTGTTTCCCGCAGCAGCTACGATGACTGCGCCCAGATTGTGCGCGTAGTTCACCGCATCCGCGATCGTTTGCGAAGTACCCGTCCCGGCCCACGAATTGCTGATCACGTCGGCGCCATTGTTGGCGGCATACATAATCGCCGGGCCGAGCGTAGATTCAAGACCGTTCCCGTTGTCGTCGAGACCTTTCACGGCCATAACCTGAGCCTGCCAGGCAACGCCGATCACGCCAATGCCATTGTTCCCGACCGCAGCGATAGTCCCAGCCACATGAGTCCCGTGACCAAAGTGATCGATCGGATTGTTGCCTTGCTGGGGATTGGTGTATGTGGAGCCGATGAAGTCCCACCCTCGCACGTCATCTATGTAGCCGTTACCGTCGTCATCGATACCGTTGTTCGGGATCTCTCCCGTATTTATCCAAATGTTCGCCGCGATATCCGGATGGTTGTAGTCAATGCCTGTGTCCACCACCGCGACAATTACGCCCGCTCCAGCCGTCTTGTCCCATGCCGCCGGACTTCCGATTTTCTTGATGCCCCAAAGGTCGTCATAAGCCTGTCCCCAGGTCCCGCTGCTTGAAAAGTACGGATCGTTGGGAATGAGATTTGTGGTCACCACAATGTCTTCTTCCGCGAATTCGACGTTAGTATCGGCACGCAGCGCGGTGAGAACATCCTTTATGTGAGGAACGGCCGCTGTATCCAGTTCGAAGACGTAAGTGCGGGAGACTTCCGGTGGTTGAAACGTAGCACGGAGCCGCGACGCACGGGGGCTGAATTTTTGACGCGTGGCCGTCGCAATCTGAAAGTCCGTCAGCCCGCGCTGTTTCTTCAACCTCACAATGGCCGGATACAGAGGGTGCGCCTTATGTGCCGAATGGTTGGAAAGGAACTGGTCAATCTGCGCGTCTCCCGTCTGTCCGGAGACGAGCTCCATCGCTTGGAGCGGCAAGGCCGCCTCGATGGACTTCGCCAGAGGAGCGCGAACCTTTACCAGCAATCTGCCGGTGCTTCTCGGGGTATCGGCCGCCCCGCCGTGAATCACGGACAAACTGAAGCAAACGCCCGCCAAGAGCAACATTACGGACCACGAGTGCATTTTTGCAGTGCGATTTGCATTTCGAATGTTCGTCATTTACACACCCCGGCTACACTTCGGTCGGCCCGCACGAAAGCGTCACCCGCCGCGCAGTCTGATCCGAAAGTCAGTTTTTTACTTCGATGAGGCCTGGCACTCGAGAGATTGGTACGCCTCACTCAGCTGCGTAGTGATGGCTACGCGGGAGAGCGGCGCTTAGTCGATTTCATCGTCTTACGCGCTTTAGCAGATGTAAAGTAAAGTGTTGATGACTGTGTGCTGATATACATATTAGCTGCAACAGCTAGCGATGTACCTTTTGGCGCGGGAACGGCCCAGCTTGAGCGCACGCAATCAAACACGAGAGACAAGTTCTGAATCGCGTCGGCAGTGAAGGACCCTTCCATCCGCCATGATCCTTCTGTCTCCTCCAATTTCTCTATCCTCCCTGACCATTTGTGAGAAATGGAAGCTAAGACGAGACTAAATCTCCAACCGATCCTTCGAGACCCAAGACAAAAAAGGCCGGGCAATTACGCCCGGCCCTCACGATTCTCGAAAAGCGGAATTAAATCAAAAGTGGCAGGACGCCACCCCCCGCTTCTGCAAATACTTCTGGTGGTATTCCTCGGCGCGATAAAATGTCGCCGCCGGAGTGATTTCCGTCGCTATAGGCCGCTTCAACTTGCCGCTCGCTTCCAGCGCTTCCCGGGACTTCTTCGCAATAGCTTCCTGCTCCGGCGAATGAAAGAAAATCGCCGTCCGGTATTGCGTGCCAAAATCCGGCCCTTGCCGGTTCACCTGCGTAGGGTCATGCACGGTCCAGAACACGTCAAGCAATTGGTCGTAGCTCAACTTGGCCGGATCAAACGTCACTTGCACAACTTCGGCGTGCCCCGTCTCATCCGTGCAAACATCTTTGTATGTCGGATTCGGCATCTCTCCACCGCTGTAACCCACGGCCGTGTCGATCACTCCCGGCACCTTCTGAAAAGCCGCTTCAATTCCCCAAAAGCATCCCGCCCCAAACGTTGCAATTTCTTGCATTTCCCTCTCCTGAACGAATCCGGTTCTCTCGCCACCTTGCCCGCAACTCAGCCGTACCGCATTCTCACGTAAGCTTCTCACGTAAGCCACGGCATTAGATGCCGGCTCCTAAGCTAAAGTTTCGGAGTGCTTTAAGCGCTAATTTTCGCGCCTCCACACCCTCGAATCTCACTGCGAGCCGTTCACTTCCTCATGGCCACCCACAGCCCTAAGATTTCTTCTTGGCCGCCGCCGTATCAAAGGTCTTCAGTTTCGCCTGCGCCAGCGTCTTATACGCGCTATTCACCGATGCCGACTGCGCAAACGCGTCTTTCGCCTCAGCATTCCTCTTCAAGTTGAGCAGCGCGAATCCCAGCCGATACTGATTCCTCCCATAGCTTCCCTCATCCATCTTCAACAATGGCGCAGCCGCCTTGAAGTTTTCCGCTGCTTGTGCGTTATCTTTTTTCTGAATGCTGACTTGCCCCAGGGAGCTGAGCGCCAGCCCCTTCTCCAGCGAAACTTGCTGCTGCCACTGTTCGTCGGTAACTCCTTCCGGTTTCGGAGCCGTCCCCAGTAGCGTAATCGCTTTCTTTGCCGATGCTTCGGCCTTATCCAGTTGCTCTCCTTTCTCGCTGTAATAATCCGATAGCAAAAGTAACATTCCGATGTTGTTGGGATCCTTCGCCAGCAGCCCGTTGGCTACTTCCAGCATTTTCGGCACGTTTTGCGCCTGCTGATACGAAGTCGCGGCCACTCCCAGCGCCTGATTTGCGTAGGGCGAGCCGGGAAAGAGTTCCGCGAAGTGCGTCAAGAGTGCCGCCCGCTTTGCTGGATTCGTCGTGCGGTAAACTCCCAGGAAAACGGCTTGCTCGATGTAAGTGATATTGTCCTTGTTGCTTTCCAATGTCGCAGCTTTTTGCCGTTCCCAGTTGTCCGCTTCCATTCCACTCGGAGCGGGCGACGCCTTGAATCGCTGCAGAATTCCCGGCACTTTCTCTCCGTAAGCCATCAGCTTGTCGATGTCGCCCTTCTCGTTCGCAGCACGAACCATATTCACCGCGTTGGAAAAATTGTCGGGATCGAGCGCAAAGAGTTTGTCCCCGTACTCAAAGGCCTTTTCGTAATTCTTTTGAGCGATGTAATAATTTACGTAGAGATCGTCGGCCACAATCGCCATGTCGCCCTGCCCCAGCGTCGACGAAAATTTGTCAATAAGCGCCAGTTTCGCAGCCGGGTCGGCTGTTCCGTTAATCTCAGTCATCGCGTGATCAGCGTCCGACCCCGCTGGGATCGGCACGTACTTGCCAATCGTTTGCCCGCTTGCCGGGTCAGTTCCGAAAACAAATAACGTGAGAAGCCCAAAGAGCGTTGCAATTCGCTTCATAGATGCCTCCACAGGAAGGAGATTGCGTGCATCTTAGTGCCGCCCCGCCCCCCCACGCAAACAAAATCCTTCCTGATACGCCTCCGCCTCGCCATCAAGCGCCAATTCCCCGGATTTCGTCTAGAATGTACGAGTCTTAGGGGATTCTTGCAGGAGGAACTCGTGCCGCTGTTCGAACCGTGTCGCATCTTGTCATCGCGAAAGCTAGCCGGCTTCGCGTTGCTAGCCTTCTGTCTTATCGTTGGGTACGCGCAGCGGATGCCCGCGCAGACCGCAATGAACTGCCACACCATGGATACGCGCGAGGAAGTCCCTCCCGAAAAGCTCCCACCTCCGCAAGAACTCACGGGCATCGGCAACGCCCACATCCGCATTACCGCCAACCCTGAAGCGCAGATGTGGTTTGACCAAGGCTTGAATCTGCTTCACGACTTTTGGGATTACGAATCCGTTCGCGCCTTCGCTCAAGGCGTCCGCGTCGACCCAAACTGCGCGATGTGCTACTGGGGCATCTACCATGCGGAATTGTTCACCCACAGCAACGCCAAGTATTACGCCAAGCAGGCCTTGGCAAAGGCGGTCGGTCTTAAAGGGCACGTTAGCAAAGCAGAGCGCCTCTACATCGAGGCGAGCGAGGCCTCCGAAGCAGCCGACAAATCCGAGAAAGAGAACAAGAGCGAATCGAAGGAAGTTCAACTCTATCGCAAGCTCGTCAAACACAATCCATCAGACACGCAGGCGCGCATTTATCTTGCGAATGCGCTCTCCGATGGCTACGACGATGATGGCAAGCCGAACGCCGGCCAAAAAGAAGCCCTGGCGATTTTTCAAACCGTCATGAAGGAAGATCCCGAAAACTCCGCCGCGAATCACTATTGGATTCACGCGGTCGAAGCCAGTCCCCACCCGGAACAAGCCCTGCGCAGCGCAGAAATCCTCGGCCGCCTCGCCCCAACCTCGGGCCACATGGTTCACATGCCCGGCCACATCTTCTATCGCACCGGCGATTACGCCCGCGCGAAAGAATCCTTTGCCGCCTCCACACAAGCCGATGAGCAATACATGCAGTCCCAACAAGTCCCGGTAGATGACGACTGGAATTATGTCCACAACCTCATGTACGCCATCGCCAACTTGATGGAAGCTGGCCAATTGAACGAAGCAACCGCGCTCTCAGGGAAGGCGAGAGCCGCGCGCGGCCAGCTTGAAAACACGCTCTATCCCTGGTCGCCGCGCGATGCCATCTCCCGCCTCGACCCGCGCCTGCCCGTCGCCCTCCGCGCCGCGGATTGGGCCGCGGCTCTCAACCTGCTGAAGTCCAGCGATGCGCCAGCGGCTCTTCCGAATCTCCAGTTTCTCGCTCGCCAGCTAACGCAATTCACTCTCGGCATGCAAGCCCTCGAAGCGCACGATTTGTCTGGCGCGGAAGGAGCCTCGGCTCAGTTCGACGCCGAGCTCTGGCGCACTTCTAATCGCTTGAAAGACGAAGAGGACGCCAAGTCCAAAGAAAAGGAGAAAGAAAAAAACAATGACAAGAAGTCGGCGGACGCCACTCCGGCAAAACTTCAACTGATGCCGGACGCTCGGCCAAAGCCGCTGGTGAGCAACTTATCCATCATGTCTCTGGAACTGCGCGCAGGCTTACTGATGGCAAAGAAGAAAAATGACGACGCAAAAAAGCTCTACGCGCAAGCCGCCCAAGAAGAAAAAGCCCTCGGCTATCACGAACCTCCCGCTTACGTTCGGCCCGTCGCGGAAACCGAAGCCGCAGCTTACATGGCTGCCGCAGATTGGACCGCCGCAAAGGCCGCCTACAAAGAAGCTCTCGTCGAGCGCCCCCGTTCCGGCTTCCCACTCTACGGCATCGCCATGGCCAGCGAACGATCTGGCGACACCAAAGAAGCCGCGACAGAGTACGCGGATTTCATGTCCGCCTGGAAATCCGCCGACCCCAATCTTCCCCAAATCGCGCACGCCCGCGACTACCTCGCCTCTCACGGCACGGTCGCAACCAACAAATAGCCGCAAGATCTGCCTGTCGCAAAGTCACACCGGCATATCTCGGGTGTCATCATTTCTCTGCCTTCGAACCCGGCGTCATAAGAATTGCTTTTGCGCTTAATCCCTGGATGATATCGAGCGCCTTGGCAACCTCCATGAATAGCATGTCGTTGGCGGCATCAAGATAGACGACGGGAGCAGGAAGACCGCGGAGTTCCTCCTTTAGGCCTGCGGGCAACTCCTCCCATGTGGTCTGTTTGTAATTCAAATAGACTCGGTCCATCGAATCGATTCTAACTAGAGGCGCCATGAGACCGGCCGGGCTGGCGCTCACAGGAACGCCTATTCGCGGAATCGAGACCAACAAACCGTGGCTAGTGTGCTGGCCCCTGGCGAAGATGAACCACGTCGGCACCAACCAGACGAACCACGTCAGCGAACAAACCAGAGCTATGGTGGGAAGATTCTTGACCGGATTCACCGCCCAACCACCCCGCGCCGGAAACCGTCGCAAGCGCAAACCTGTGATACCCCACGCCGGCTTGTGTTCCTGAAAAGATGGCGACAGAAGGAAGCCGCGGGGCTGTCGCCTCAGCCATGCGAAGCGGTAGCCCACGAGAGAAGCAAGTCCCGCGCCAGCCGAAAAAAGCGAGACGATCTGCAGCTTCGCGTTGAGGTCATCCAGGAAATCGAAATCCCCGGCGTCGTACCAGTGCATCGCACCTGCGAATAAAAGAGCTCCCGCAGTTACGCCGGTGATTCCGAATATCAGGAGCCAAGGAAACGTGCGTCCCGATTTGAGTTCTGCCGCCGGTAACAGACCAATCGGCGCATCCGTATTGAAGATTCTCAGCCTGACTTCCTCCAAGGACTCTCTTCTAAAATGCGTAGTAGCGAAAACAAACAGCATCGACATTCCCAACAACTCACAAAACGCAGTAAAACAGAGCGAAAAATCCCGAACCCCGTCCCATTCATTAAAATCGTGATAGCTGGCCTCGACTTGGAGTCTAGGCGCGCAGAAATCCAGGAATCGCGTGGGCGACAAAACTTCGATGTCGAGATTGTAGTGGCCCGGCTTGCTCAGGAAAGTTCCCAGATACGGCCCCTCGGTAATCTCGCCATTGGTTGCTCCCATCGAGCCAGGAGCGGAAACTGCTTGCCCACCGACCGAAGTGAGCCGCCGAGTTCGCAAGTGTTCGTGCTCGTTCGTGTCTGCGCTGCAATTGGGAAATCTGATTTGGACAGAGAGATAGGCTTCGACGTTGATTTTGAAGTCGCCCGTCCGGATGTGGCCCGGAGCAAGCGTCACAGGAATGTCCAGGGGAACAAGCGTCCTCGTATTCACCCAATAATAGACGGAAACAAATACGACAATACCGACGCAAAGGGCGAGTATCCCTACACGAGTCGTGCCGTGTAGCCGCATGTTAAATTAGACCCCGCAAAGTAAAGAGAAGTTCCCGTCAGCCTGATCTTGCCAATGCAAGCAAGAGCTTGCCGACAAAGCGCTTTGGCATTCTTCTCAGGACTATGGGTGTAAAAACACTTTCGAGCAATGCGTGTTACGGCGGCTGCGGCTTATTGATGACATTCCCCTACTCTTTGGTTTGCGTTGCTCGAGGCTGCCCTCGTACTGCCAATTCCTTTTCGCTTTTTCCTTGACAAGCGGTTACTCTCCGCGTATAGTAGCTGCTGGATAACATTGCGCCTTGTCCCGCAGTCGCCAGCAGCTTGCTGGCGTTTTCGTTTTCTGGAGTCTTTAGCCGGGCTTGGACATCTTTTTTTCACGCTTGCGAAGCAAATGGGCTTTGCACCATTTTAGTGCAAACAAGTTCTTTAGAATCAACACTTGCAAAACAGCCCATAGGTGCTGATTCTAAACGAGTTACGCAAATGCCAAACCTTTTAGAATCAACACTTATGAAAAAGGTGGGGGTGGGGGCTCCCCGCCATACAAGCCCGTCCACAGTCCCAATCCGGCTGTCCCCACAGGGAGGATTGTCCGGAATTAGGACCCCTTCCAGCAGCTCCAGCGATTTGACCCGCCGCGCGTTTCGCGAGACGATGGAGAGTTTGGATGAGGTGAAAATCTGGATCTGGGGTTACAGGGCCGCGTAGCCATCGTTGCGGCCGCCAGTAAAGGTCTTGGCCGCGCCGTCGCAGAGGAACTCGCGAGCGAAGGCGCCAATGTCGCCATTTGTGCTCGCAGCGCGCCTGAACTCGAAAAAACGGCCGCTCACATCCAGAAATCCGGCGGTCGTGACGTCTTCCACCAATCTGTCGACGTCACAAATCCCGCTGCTGTCGCTCAGTTCGTAGCCGCCGTCGAGAACCGCTTCGGCCGAATCGACATTTGCGTTACCAATTCCGGCGGCCCACCGTCTAAAATGTTCGTGGACACAAATCCCGAAGACTGGCGCGTTGCCGTCGACCTCCTTCTGATGAGCGCCGTGTTCTTCGCCAAGGAAACTCTGCCGCGCATGCAAAAAAACAGGTGGGGACGTTTTATCACCATCACGTCCTCCGCCGTAAAACAACCGGTTGACGGCCTGCTGCTTTCTAATTCCATCCGCGCCGCCGTCGCCGGCCTGGCCCGCACTCTCGCGAACGAGTACGCCGCTCACGGCATCACAGTCAACAACGTCTGCCCCGGCTATACACGCACGGCGCGCCTCGACAATCTCGCCGCAACCATCTCCGCGCGCACAGGCAAAGAACAGGAAGCCATCTTCGCCGATTGGACTCGCCAAATCCCCGCCGGCCGCATCGGCACCCCACAAGAGTTCGCTGCCGTGGTGGCCTTCCTCGCCTCTGAGCGTGCCAGCTACGTAAATGGCACTTCCATCACGGTCGATGGCGGCATGGTCAGGAGCCTCCTTTAACGCAATGACACTTACCCTGCGCCGCTTGCAACTATCCACACTTCCGGAAACTTATGCCATTGTCGGCCTTTCGCAAGGTGCTCAGCTTCCCGCGTGGGCCACGCAAGGCTCTTTTTTCTCCGTTACCCGCACCAGCGATGAGCTCTCCATCATCGTTGAAGAATCGCGCGTGCCCGCGGGTCTTCAGTTTCAAGGTGGCTGGCGCGTCATCAAAGTTCACGGCCCCTTTATGTTGTCGGAGGTTGGAGTGCTTGCGTCTCTGGTCGGCCCTCTCGCTGCGGCGAGAGTCAGCGTCCTGACCATCGCGACCTTTGACACCGATTATCTGCTCGTGGCCTCCGAAAATCTCGCCCAAGCCGTCTCCGCACTCGAGCGCGCGGGACACACATTCAAGAGGAGCCAGTCCGAATGACCATCGCATCATGTACAGATCTTGATCGTTCACGCCGCTGCCCCGCATCCTTCGCGGTTGCCGCTTTACTCGCAATTCTTTTAGCCGCAGTACAGCTCCGTGCCGATGAGCCCTACGCTCGCAGCCGCGACTACGACCTGCAACACTCGCGCATCGCCCTGCGTTTCGATCTCGATCAGAAAAAAGTCATCGGCGAAGTCACGCACACGCTCACGATTCTCAACGAGTCCACCGCGAAAATCGTTTTTGACTCCGCCGGTCTGACCATACAAAACGTCGCCGTAAATAAATCCCCCGCGAAATTTGAGACCAAAGACGACAAGCTCATCATCCCGCTCAACACCGCCGCGCACGCCGGCGAAAAATTCGACGTCACCATTCGCTACGAAGGCAGGCCCACCAAGGGCCTCTACTTCATCCTGCCGGACAAGGACTACCCCGACCGCCCCAAACAAGTCTGGACGCAAGGCGAATCCGAGGACACGCGCTACTACCTTCCGACTTACGACTATCCGAACGACCGCCTCACCACCGAAACCATCCTCACCGTCCCCGCCAATTGGATTACCGTCGCCAACGGCAAGCTCATCAACGTCGCCGACGCCGCCAACGGCATGAAGACCTGGACGTGGAGAGAATCCGTCCCCAGCTCCACGTATCTCATTACGGTCGTGGCCGGCGAATTTCAAGAGGTGAAAGACTCTTGGCGCGGCATACCGATCACCTACTACGCGCCCAAAGGCCGCGGCGACCGTCTCTCCGTCAACTACACCCGCACTCCCCAGATGATCGAACTCTTCAGCACAAAACTCGGCGTCAACTATCCCTGGGAAAAGTACGCGCAATCCATGGTCGATGATTTCGTCGCCGGCGGCATGGAAAACTCCAGTGCCACTACGAACACCAGCCAGTCCCTCCAGCATCCCAAACTCGCTCCCGAATTCCTCACCGGCCAGGATGATCTCATCTCTCACGAACTCGCCCATCAGTGGTTCGGCGATCTAGTGACCTGCAAAGACTGGGGCGACATCTGGCTTAACGAGGGCTTCGCCACTTTCATGGAAACGGTCTGGACGGAATCTCACTTCGGCAAAGAGCAGGCCGACTACGAGCGTTGGCAAAGCGCCCATCAATGGATGGAAGAAGCCAATCTTTATAGCAAACCCATCGTCCGCCACGACTTCAACGATTCCGGCGAATTCGACGGCAACGCCTACACCAAAGGTGGCTGGGTTCTCTACATGCTTCGCCATCAGCTCGGCGAAGATGCTTTCTATCGCGGCCTCAAGCACTATCTCGAAGTAAATCGCGGCAAAAACGTAGTCACTGCCGATCTCGCAAAAGCCATCGAAGAATCCACGCACACCAACGTCGACCAATTCTTCAGCCAATGGCTCTACGGTGCCGGCGCTCCCAAGTTCGACCTCAGCTACAAATACGACGACACGAAACACGAAGTCGCGTTCACCGTCAAGCAAACGCAAAAAGTGGAAGGGCGCATCGGCCTCTTCCGCGTTCCCACCGAAGTCGAAATCACCACAGCTACCGGACCAAAACTTTTCCCCATCACGGTATCCCGGGAAAAGGACACTGCGATCTTCACGTTTCCAACGGATTCCGCTCCGCTGATGGTCCTGTTCGACAAAGGCGGTCATGTCCTCAAATCAACTGAATTCCACAAAGAAAAAAAGGAGTGGCTCTACCAGCTGAAGAACGCCACCGAATTAGCCGACCGCGCCGACGCCATCACCGCCCTCGGCAAACTCAAAGGCGATGACGAAGTCGTGGCCGCCCTCAGCAACTCTTTGCTCAACGACAAAGCCTGGGGCATCCGCGCCAACGCTGCCGATGCTCTGGGCCAACTCGGCGGCTCCACAGCATCCAAACAACTCCTTGGCGCGCTCAACACGGCGAAAGAACCCTGGGTGCGCAATCGCATCGTCTCCGCTCTGGCAAATTTCAAAGACGACCCCGCCATCGTCGCCAAGCTAACTTCCATCGCCGGCGACGACACCTCTTACCGCGCCCGCGCCGCCGCTCTTCAAGGGCTCGGCCGCCTCAAGGCTCCCGGCGCTCTCGCAACACTCGATGCCGCGGTCGCCGCAGATTCTCCCGACGGATTCCTCCGCAACGCAGCGCTTCGTTCCATGGGCCCACTCGGTGACGATAAAGCCGTTCCTCTCCTCCGCGAATGGTCCGCCCCAGGCAAGCCCATCGATTCGCGCAACGCCGCCATCTCCAGCCTCGCTCGCCTCCAAAAAGACAACAAGGAAATCACCAATCAAATCGCCGCTTATCTGAGCGAGCCGCACTTTCCCATCCGCATGGCCAGCATCTTCGCGCTCGGCGCCCGCGGCGACGCAACCGCCGTCCCCGCCCTCGAAGCTCTCCTCAAGAGCGACGACCTAAGCATCGAAATGGCTCCGATGATCAAGCGACAGATCGCAAGTCTGAAAGCTCCCACTGGAGAAAAACGCGGCCAACATGGCGAGGCCTCCAGCGACGACGAAGACGCTGAATCATCTCCATCCGCCGCCAATGGTCAAAGTGAAGGTGCCGTGGCAAAACGCCTAGACCGCCTCGAACACTTAATGCAAGAAATGGCCGACCGCCTCAAAACGATCGAGACGCGTCTCCCACCGCCAAAGCAATAAACCTCTGTTGAAAAATCTGGGGGGCGAGTATTTCGGCGCTCTGTTCCGTAGCCAATAGGGCGGCCTTGATTGCCCTGTGAGGGACCCGTCGCAAAATCGGGGCGGGGGGGCCCCTGATTGCTACTCGAAGCGACGCGAAGAGGTCGCAGGCTGACGCCCATGTGGGACGATGGCGGCAGGTTGTGTTAGTGTGATTTTTCCAAATTGGCGAGAGCAGGACGAGGAGAACGATGGCGAAACCCAAGGTGCTAGCGACGCGACCTCTGTTTCCCGCAGCGCAGGAGATTTTGAACGCAGGATGCGACGCGGAGTATTGGACCGCGCCGGAGCGGATTTCTAAAGAGGAATTGTTTAGGAGAATCAAGGATAAAGAAGGGCTGGTATGCCTGCTCACGGAGAAAGTGAATCTCGAACTGCTAACCGCGTCGCCGAAATTGCGGATCGCAGCAAATGTCGCGGTGGGGTTCGACAATATTGACGTGGCGGCTTGTACGAGGCGGGGCGTGGTGGCGACGAACACCCCGGGTGTGCTGGATGAGACGACGGCGGATTTTGCGTGGACTTTGATGATGGCAGTAGCGCGGCGGCTCGTGGAAGGAGACGCGCTGGCGCGGTCTGGCAACTGGAAAGGCTGGGACTTGGATCAGCTCGTGGGCGCAGATGTGTGGGGCAAGACATTGGGAATTGTGGGATTCGGACGGATTGGAAAGGCGATGGCGCGGCGGGCGCTCGGTTTTCAAATGAAAGTAATTTACGCGGACGCGGTGCGCGCGCCAGAGGCGGTGGAGAAAGATTTGAAGGCGGAATATCGGGGGATGGCGAGCTTGCTGTCTGAGGCGGACTTTGTGAGCGTGCACGTGCCGCTTTTGCCGGAGACGCGCGGGCTGTTTGATGCGCCGAGATTTTCTGCGATGAAGCCTACAGCATATTTGATTAATACGTCGCGCGGGGCGGTGGTCGACGAAGCGGCGCTGGCGCAGGCGCTGGAGAACGGGAAGATTGCGGGAGCGGCGCTGGACGTGTTCGAGAATGAGCCGTTCATCCATACGGGACTGAAGAGGCCAAATGTAGTCCTGGCGCCGCATATCGCGTCGGCGTCGATTGAAACGCGGACGAAGATGGCGTGCATGGCGGCGGAGAATGTAGTGGCGATGTTCAAGGGGCAGCGGCCGCCGAACATGTTAAATCCAGAAGTCTTGAAAGCGGGTTGAGGAAGCGCGGCGACTCTTCTATGGCGGAACTGAAGCTACTTGCCCGCCGGATTTTCCAGGAAACTATTTCGGCGATCGATATTTCCCTGGCCATGCAGAGGAAACTGCGGCGCGAGGGAACGGTTTTGCGCTTCAACGATGCGGAAGTGAACCTGCGCGCCTCTGCGAGCTTGCGCGTGATTGCGATCGGCAAAGCGGCGCATGCGATGGTGGAAGGGCTGGCAAGTTTGCTGGGCCGAGAACATTCGTTGGAAGGGATTGTTGCGGCACCGACGCCTCCTCTGCTTGCCGTGGACGGGATGAAGTATTTCGTTGGCGGGCACCCGACGCCGGATCAGGAGAGTTGGAAGGCAGCGGCGGCGATTCTAGCGCTGCTCAAGGAGTGCGACGAGAAGACAGTGGTGTTTTTTCTGTTGTCGGGCGGAGGATCGGCGCTCGTCGAGTTGCCGCTGGATAGGCGGCAGACGCTGGAAGATGTGCGGCAAGTGCATCGGGCTTTGGTGACTTGCGGCGCGCCGATCGATGCAATGAATACGGTGAGGAAGCATGTTTCGGCCGTCAAGGGCGGCAGGTTGGCGGTGGCCGCGGGGCGCGCCACAAAGATTACTTTGGCTGTGAGCGATGTGCCGGTGGGAAAGGAGTCGGCGCTGGCCTCGGGCCCAACTTTGCCGGACCCCACGACCGTCGCAGACGTGCGACGAGTGATTGAGGAGTTTTCGCTGAGGGAGCAATTGCCACTGGAGATTCTGCGCTGCATGGATGAGGGGCGGATGCCAGAGACGCCGAAAGACGGCGACGCGGAGTTCGGGAATGCGCATTTTTCTTTGCTGCTGGGCTTGGACGATTTGTTTCATCCAGCGCATAACGCTACGGAGGCGAAGGGGTTTGTGGCGTGTTGCGACAACACGACCGATGATTGGCCAGTCGAGAAGGCGGCGGAATATTTGTTGGCCCAGCTTGAGGACGTGCGACGGGCGAATCCAGGGCAGCGCGTGGCGGTGATTGCGGATGGCGAGGTTAGCTCGCCGGTCCGGGGAAAAGGGATTGGGGGGCGAAACGCGGCGTTCGTCTTGGCGTGCGTGAAAAAAATTGCGGGGAAGAAGATCGCGGTGCTTAGTGCAGGGACGGATGGGGTCGATGGGAATAGCCCGGCGGCGGGGGCGGTGGCGGACGGGGAGACGTTGGAGCGCGGGCGGGCCATCGGATTGAATGCGCGGTATATGTTTCGGGAGAGCGACTCGTACTCTTATTTTGCGAGGCTGGGGGATACGATTGTTACCGGGCCCACAGGGAATAATTTGCGGGATTTGAGGATTTTGTTGGCGGAGGGCGAAGAGAAAAAGCACATGAAAAGGATTTAACGCAAAGACCCGCAGAGGCACAGAGGCCGCCGAGAACCAAAATGGCGTGGCATTTCCTCCGCAGCCTGTTCGTCTCCCCCCCCCACATTCATCTGTTTTTAACGGTTAGCTCTCCACACTAAAACCCTGTGCTGCACCGACCCGCATAGAATGGATCTCAAACTTATTCAATCCGGCTCGCACCGTGGGATCGTTTTCCAAAAGGCCGCGCACCTCGGCCTCATCTGCCGCCTCAAAGACCGCCATCCCAAATGCTCCCGCCGGTGCCATCACCGGCCCGTAGATCAAAACCTTGCCCGCGCTAAACTGTTCTTGCGTATACCGCACATGCTCCTGCATCAAGGCCTTTTCTTCCGCCGTCATATCCGTGGGAAACGTAGGCCGCGGCGCGATCAATCTCACAAAAAAATGTCGTTTGCTCATAGCGCCGCATAGTACCACACGCTAAAAAAACCGCGCGCCCGCTGACGATGCCGCCACCGATATTTACCGCTCCCTCTGGTCTTTGCTTCCTTTACTTCTTTACTTCGATACTTCCTCTTCCCCAAACACGGTTACGCCCCTTCCGCATTGATGGGGGCAGATGCGGAAAGGGCGTCCCGTCTTCAGGAGAGAAGATCGTTGTTTTGCTAGCACCTGGGCTGGTAAAACCCGCCGGCGCCAGGTTTCGTCCTTAGTCGATGGACGGTGGCACCATAGGCGCCCGGCCTCCGGGACCGCCCGGTCGGCGACTGCCCGTCTGCACCGTGAAGTTGGCTGGCACCGTAAACAAGCTAGCCGCAGGTTCGGTCCGTTGAATGTTGGTCACCGTATATGTCGTGGTTCCGAATCGGGGATCGGTCCGCGTGCTCTTCAACACAATCTGGAGATCCGCCGAGTACCACCGCTCGGAAACCACCTGGAGAGCCTTTTCATTTCCGATCTGCCCCGCCGGGATGGTGTGCGTGGTCCGCGTCCCTTCCGCAACCAGGCCATTGATCGTCTGCGTTCCCAGCGACTCTTTCTTCAACAAACCAGCGGCCTCATCCTGCTGCAACCGCTCCTGCATTTTCCCTTCGAACGCCGGAGCAGATTGCGCATTCGCACCAGTTCCGCCGTGGGTGTGGAACGCCGACGTGCGCGCCACTTTGTTCTCGTTATCCAGCATGATGTGCACGCCGGCTACCGGGTCAGAAATCGAGACCATCGTCTTTGCCGCGCCTGATGCCGTCAGCGGCCCAAATCCGGTAAACGTGGCTTCGTGCCGCGATCTTCCCTGGCTGTCGCGATACACCGATACCTGCGACGTCCGGTGCAGCACGGAGCCATCCTGCAACGTCGATGTCGTTTCCGACGTAGCCGTGGCAGAAAAGGGCGCGCCCTTGACGACTCTTCCGCCATGCATTCCTTCAAAGCCCATCAATTCCATCGGGGCTCCAAAGGGGGGCCCATCCGGGCCGTGCCTCTGTGCTTGCACCGCCGCGGCGCTCAATACCAGCGCTCCGCTCAACACCAAACATATCTCTATCTTGGGATTCATTCTTCCTTCTCCTCTTCTCTCCCAACCGCGTCGCGTTATTCGCCGCGGCAATCTCGTTTCAATTTTCTTCCTGCGCCAGCCGCACCGCTTGCGGCAACCCGTCGTTTCCGACCAGCAGATCCACCTGGATCCACTCACCCGCGCGCTGTTCATTCACGGGCAACCCCAGCGCGCCAAGGGAACTGCGCTGCATTCTCACGTGGAAAACCGCCGATTCTTCTGCCTCCTCCAGCGTGGTTCCTGGCAGCGGCGTAAATTCTCCCGAATCATCTCCACCGGAGAGCGCAGCGGACAGTGTCTCCGATGTCTGGCCTTGTCGGGACGCGCTGCCCGCCGCCAGGGTGTTCTGCGCTGCCATCTTCTGTTTCGTCGTGTCGAGACGCCGCGTCTGCAGCCAATTCCACGACCCTATCGCACCTACAAGAATTGCAGCCGCCGCCAAGGCCCACGCAGCCGCGACTGCCGCGCGCCGCACAACCATCGTGCGATGCCGCATTCGAAATTCCTGCCGAAGCCTCATCTCCACGCGCGCAGGCGCACGCGCCTCCAGAGTCTCCTCACCCAGCGCCCGCAACTCTTCTCTCGCGGCCTGCCAAGACTCTTGCAACGCCGCGCAGCGCGGGCAATGGCTCACGTGCGCCACGGCCGCCGCACGTTCGAGCGAGTCCGCGGCGTCATCGCGGTCCAGGTCTAATACAATCGCTTCCACTTGTTCACAATTCATTGCGTTTTTTCCAAACAATTCCAAAGTTCGTTTACCTCGCCACTTTCATGCGCCGCGGCACATCCCGTAACATCTCCAGCTTCGCCAGCAACAGAGCGCGCCCACGGTGCAGCCGCGAACGTATCGTTCCAATCGGACAGCCCGTCATTTGCGCCGCCTCTTCATAACTCATCTCTTCCAATTCGCACATCACCACGGCCTCGCGAAATTCCGCCGGCAAATCCATCACAGCCGCTCTCACGTGATGCATGCGCTCCCGTTTCTCCATCCACATCGCCGGTGTAAAACTGTCCTGCAAAATGATTCCAGCTCCGGTACCGTCCTCGTTCTTTTCTTCCAGCGGAACCTCTCGGGGGACCCGCTCGAGATGTTTCATCACGCGGTTGCGCGCAATTCCAAACAGCAGCGCGCCCACCGATCCCCGCTCCGGGTCGTACTTTTTTGGCGCGCGGATCAAAGTCATGAACACATCCTGCACAATCTCTTCCGCCCCCCAAGCGCTTCCCGTCATTCGCAAGGCAAACCTGTACAGACCACCCTGATGCCGCCGGTAGAGGAGCGCAAAGGCCTCCTCGTCACCCTTCGCGGTACGCCGCAACAGCAGATCGTCTCTGTCTTGCGCTGCGATCCTCGTCTCCCCTGCTGCGGCTTCTCGGCCTGTGCGAGCTGCGTTTTCTGCCTTCTCCCCTATTTCCCGGCCTGGCCGCAAAAAGTTCCCATGGCGCGACAGCGGGTTGACCGCTGGACTCTGTCCGTCAGGAGGTTTTGGTCTCATGGTGGGTTGGACGTGTACGGTGACTATCGCGTGTCGGCAAAGGGTAGCTCCAAACAGAGCCTAGCTCAATCGGAAAAGAACGGATCAAGCGTGGTTGGCACGCGCGAATGGTTTACGATTCCGAGGATTGTTTCAGAAAATCAGGAGTTCTTTTGCGGCCTGAACATGCGTGCCGCAACACGCGCAACAAAACGCCGGGAGACCAGCCTCTGTCCGAGAACACCCAGATAGTTTCCCATCCCAGAAATGACATAACTCTTGCCGGCAGCGAGCGCGCGCAATCCAGTTTGGGCCACTTTCTCCGCCTTTTCTCGATTCGCTCGAGTTGCGGCTATATGCGTTTGCCCGGCTACTTCCGCGAATTCCGACTCCGTCGATCCGGGGCACAGCGCGCAGACCCGCACGCCGTGGGGCTTCATCTCCTCCGCTAGTCCTTCCGCGAAAAGCAGGTCGAAGGCTTTGGTCGCGGCGTAAGTTGAAATGTACGGCACGCTTTGAAACGACGCTGTCGATGCCACAATCAGCACATCGCCATGGCGCCGCGCCGTCATTTCCGGAAGATAAAGCCGCGTCAAATGAACAACGGCGGCGCAATTCACCTGCACCATGTCCGCGAGCTTGCGTGTTTCGACTGTAGGAAATTCGCCATAGATGCCAAAACCAGCGTTGTTGATCAGCAGCTCGATTTCAATTCTTTGTTCTTTCGTGAATTGAAATATTTTTTCCGGAGCGTCCGGTTCCGTTAGATCGGCCACAAATATTCTTGTCTGGATTCTGCGGGCCGCTGCAAGTTTCTGTGCTAGTTCTTCCAAGCGCTCGCGCCGCCGCGCGGTCAGCACCAGATTCGTCCCGCCTTGAGCCAATTCCGCGGCGAGCGCTGCGCCAATTCCCGCGCTCGCGCCCGTCACCAGCGCCCATTTCCCGGACCACGGTGTCATCGCATGCCTCGAGTGAAGAGACGTTCAGCGTACCACGGAGTTGTTGATGAATTATTCCTGCGAGAAGACTCTGACCAGATTGTTCGGGGCAATCTTTATCCGGCAGCGCGCGTCGTCTGGGCCAATCCCGCGTCTTCCGCAGCCACGCGGCCAATCACGGACCAATCCTTATCCTGATTTCCGCGGGCCATCGCGGTGATAAAGCGGTCGCGTACCACGCTGGCGATGGGCATCGGCACGTTCGCAGCTTCCGCAGCTTGGAGCACGAGGCGTACATCTTTCAATCCGAGCGGCAACGCGAAGCCGGCCGGTTCATGCTTACCCTGCACGATTAATTCGCCGTAGGTCTTGTAGACGGGGGCGTTGAACAGGGTCGCGGTCAGGAATTCCATGAGTGCGCCCGCATTCACGCCGGATTTTCGCGCAAACGCGAGCGTTTCCGCGAGCGATTCCAGCACCGTGGCGATCAGGAAATTGCCGGAAAGCTTTACAACGTTGGCCAAGGATGGACGTTCGCCAACCACAAACAACTTCGGCCCCATGGCTTCAAACAGCGGTTTGCATTTCTGAACGAGGGCTTCCGGGCCTCCAACCACCACGGCTAGGCGCCCAGCTTCCGCCGCGTCGGGGCGCCCGAATACCGGCGCCGCCAGATAGCCTTGCCCGGCTTTCGCGTGTGCTGCGGTCAGCCTGTCGCTCAACGCCACGCTGATGGTGCTGAGCGAAACGTGGGCGGCGCCGCGCGGTAGCGACGCCAAAATTCCTCCTTCTCCAAACACCAAACCTTCGAGCGCCACATCGTCGGCAACCATCGTGAAGACTGCTTCGGTGCGGGACGCTTCGGCCACAGAGGCCGCCACAATCGCGCCATCCGCACGCAGCGCTTCTGCCCGCGACAGCGTTCGGTTACACACCGTGACGCGATGCCCGGCGCGGAGCAGACTCTTGGCAATTCCGCTCCCCATTTTTCCGAGACCAATCAACGCAGCTACCATGGCAAATGCCTCCAAATTTTGGTATTCGAACGACAGCATTCTTGCATCGCCGTATTCAGATCGCGATACTCACGTTTCCGCGGTTTCGTTCGATTCGCCGGAGTCCTTCGCGGATGTATTTTTTGAGTATGGCCAGACCACGCTGCGCATTCGTTCTCCTTCGCGCTTAATGCGGTCCATAAGCCGCCTAGCCCAGACGAACTCCGCGGCCAGCAAGCCCAATCCCAGCAAGATCACCAGCCACCCTGGTCCGGGAGTGACCAGCATCACGACGCCGATCAGCAATAGCGTGAAGCCCCCGACGACGCGGGAGAGGCGGCGAACTTGTTCAACAGTGCGAAGGATCATGAAGCTTTCTGGCTGGAGTCCTCTGGAGGAAATGGAGGAATATTCACCAGTTTCATCCGCTCTAATTTTGGACTTTCGTTTGGCGGCGCGCAAGGGCGCCAGAATTTGGGCGTGTCCAGCCGTCGGGAGTGTGAAAAGCGCAACCATAAGGTTGCTTTTAGTCTGGCGCCAAGTTAATATGCAACCATGAGGTTGCTTAAAATGGATAATGGTATTGAGAAGCGCATTGAACTCGCGGCGCCTGTTTCGCGCGTCTGGCGCGCACTTACGGATTACCGTGAGTTTGGCGAGTGGTTCCGTGTGAAACTGGATGGCCCATTCGTGGCCGGCAAGGTCTCGCGCGGCCATATCACCTATCCTGGCTACGAACACGTCAAATGGGAGGCCGTGGTGCAGAAAATGGAGCCGGAACGGCTCTTCTCCTTCACCTGGCATCCCTATCCAGCCGATCCGAAAATAGACTACTCAAAGGAGACGACTACGCTCGTCGAATTCCGTCTGGAGAAAACCGCGACAGGCACTCTGCTTGTAGTCACGGAGTCCGGCTTCGACAAGATCCCCAGCGGCCGCCGCCTCGAAGCGTTCCGCATGAATGAGGGCGGCTGGGCAGAGCAAATGAAAAACATCGAGCGCCATGTCGCGAAACCCTCGTAGCGGAATGGCCGACCGGCAGCAAGCTCGCGCACCCGTGTTCGCGGCGCTGGGCGACGAGACGCGGCTGCTGCTGGTTGCCAAACTCTGTGGTGGCCAGCCCCATTCGATCTCCCAGCTAACACGGGGTTCCAAGCTGACCCGGCAGGCGATCACCAAGCATCTTCGAGTGTTGGAGAGGGTAGGCGTTGTACGCAGCGTCCGTGTCGGCCGCGAGAGCCGATTCCAATTCGATCCGCGACCTATTGAGAGAATGAAACAATACCTCGACTTCGTTTCCGAGCAATGGGATCAGGCACTGTCCAGGCTAAAGTCGTTTGTCGAAAAGTGAGTACCCAGCGTGAGATTAAAGCTATCGGAAGGAACAAGAAAGGCGATCTAGGTATGGCGGAGAGGGTGGGATTCGAACCCACGGTACGGTTTCCCGTACGCTCGCTTTCGAGGCGAGTACTTTCAACCGCTCAGTCACCTCTCCGCGGTTGTTGCGAGTTCAATCGTAGCAAGCCTTCCGTTATACAGCAATGCAGCTTGATTAAAGCTGCCAGGGCAGCGGTATCGAGCTGTTGCAGCGCGAACGATATTTCCACATAAGGGCTTGGAAAGGCAGTGGAACTGGAAGCTAGCCGGATTTCGCAGTGGCTTGCGGAGATGGATAGGGAAGATCGGTAGACTTGATTGCATGCGTCCAACCGCGCCTCGCGAAGGTCACGTGCATCTTTAACTCAGCTACTACGGCCTACGTGGAAGGGGAAGATGAGTGCGCGGGATTTAGCGGCGGGCGGCGAAGAAGGATT
>Ga0308309_10000501_pt1 | contig 25171 bp, 22 predicted proteins | sample HubBroMetageWFT5_FD_192491 | JGI IMG/M metagenome (GOLD analysis project Ga0308309, IMG submission 192491) | Warmed and freeze-thawed soil microbial communities from the Hubbard Brook experimental Forest, New Hampshire - Hubbard Brook CCASE Soil... | ecosystem: Environmental > Terrestrial >...
CGAAACGAGGCCATCGGGCAGGACAGAATCCCGAGGACGATACAGGCTTGGGCGTCCGGCGTCCTAGCCCAGACCGAAATCGATTAAGCGCTGACGAGGTTATCCGGAAACTCTCCGTGCGAACAATTGTCGTGTATGGCGGGCGATCTGCTCGTCCTCCCGCGATACGAGGACCCGCACCGCGCAACGCGATCCGGAATCGTTGATCGGATTGCTCGTGGACCGGTTCCGAGCTTGATCGAGAGTAACGCCAAGCCAGGACAAGCCGCCACAGATCGCCGCCCGCGCCTCGACATCATTTTCGCCGATGCCGCCTGTAAACACGACCAGATCTGCTCCATCAAGCGCCGCGATCATCGCGGCGAGTTGCTTGCGCACGGAATAGCAGAACATCGCAATGGCCAGCCGCGCATTGGCATTTGACGTAGCCGCTTCGTGCAACTGCCGCATGTCACTGTTGACCCCTGAAATTCCCAGGAGACCGGAACGGTGATCGACCAGCTCTTCGACCATGGCGGCATCGAATTTCTGCTCACGCATCAGATAGACCAGAACGCCGGGATCAAGATCGCCGCTCCGCGTGCCCATGATCACACCGCCGGTAGGGGTCAATCCCATGCTGGTATCGATCGATTTGCCGGCTTTGACCGCGGTTACGCTTGCGCCGTTGCCCAGATGGGCGATCACGAGGCGGTGCGGCAGATCGTTCGCGAGTTGCCGCACGATCGATTCACACGAAAGGCCGTGAAAACCGTAACGTTGGATACCCTCGAACTGCAATTCCCTTGCGATCGGAAGGACCCGTGCGACGTCCGGCAACCCCGCATGAAAGGTCGTGTCGAAACACGCCGCCTGCGGCAGCCTCGGAAAATGTTCTCGTGCGAACCGGATAACCGACAGCGCCGACGGAATATGCAGGGGCGCGAACGCGGTCGCCGCTTCGAGTTGGATTAAGACCGTATCGTCGATGAGGCAGTGTTGCCGAAGCTTCGGTCCGCCATGAACGATGCGGTGCCCGATGACGGCCGGCCGCATCTTGGTGTCGCTCAGGAGCCTGCCGATGCGAACAACTGCTTCCCGTTGGCTGGGAATGGAACCGATCTCGGAAAACAATACATTTCCAGCCGCATCCTCTGCATGGAATTTGCCGCCTTCGTTGCCGATCGACTCGGCCTCACCAGAGAGCAACATTTCGATCCGGGAAGACCGCGCGCAGTACAATCCGAATTTGAGCGAAGAAGAGCCGCTGTTCAGCGCAAGTACATTTAATTCAGGCTCGGCGTCCGTCATGCACTGTCCGGCGGAGGCATCGCTCTCACACGGTCCAACGCCAATCGCGGACTTCAGGCATGTCGTCACCGTGCTCGCAGATATAGAGCTTGTGGCGCTCCATCGCCGCCCAGTAACGCGCGGTCGCTTTGTCCAGTTGATCGCTAAATCTCGGAATTCGGTGGATGGCGTCCAGCGCGAGCTGAAAGCGGTCGAGATTGTTGAGGACAACCATATCAAAAGGCGTCGTGGTGGTGCCCTCCTCCCTGTAGCCACGCACATGAATATTGTCATGATTGTGCCGCCGGTAGGTCAGCTTGTGCACCATCGCGGGATAGCCATGGAAAGCGAAGATCACGGGCTTGTCGGTCGTGAACAACTCGTCGAAATCCTGATCCTCCAGACCGTGGGGATGCTCGGATCGAGGCTGCAGCACCATCAAATCCACCACATTGACGACGCGGATACGAATATCAGGAACATACCCGCGCAGAAGGGTAACGGCGGCGAGCGTCTCCAGCGTCGGCACGTCACCGGCACATGCCATGACAACGTCGGGATCGCCGGCATCGTTGCTGGCCCACTGCCAGATACCCGCGCCGGCGGTGCAATGACGAACTGCCGAATCAATGTCGAGCCACTGCCACTCCGGCTGTTTGCCGGCGATGATCAAATTGACGTAGTTGCGGCTGCGCAAACAATGATCAGCCACCGATAGCAAGCAATTCGCGTCGGGCGGCAGATAGATGCGCACGATATCGGCTTTTTTGTTTGCCACATGATCGATAAATCCCGGATCCTGGTGGGAGAAGCCGTTGTGATCCTGGCGCCAGACGTGTGACGTTAGCAGGTAGTTTAGCGACGCGATCGGCTTGCGCCACGGGATCTTTCTACTGACCTTGAGCCATTTTGCATGCTGATTGAACATCGAATCGATGACGTGAATGAAGGCTTCGTAGCACGAGAAGAAGCCGTGGCGTCCGGTGAGGAGATATCCTTCGAGCCAGCCCTCGCATAGATGCTCGCTCAACACCTCCATGACCCGGCCATTGATGCTCAGATTGATGTCGACATCTTCGATTTCGGCCATCCATTCTTTGCCGGAGACTTGGTAGACGGCGTCCAACCTGTTCGACGCGGTCTCGTCCGGGCCAAAGATCCGAAAGTTCTTTTTTTCGAGATTGAGCTTCATCACGTCGCGCAGAAACTTTCCAAGAACCCGCGTTGATTCAGCCTCCACGCCACCCGGCTTAGGCACTTTCACGGCGTAATCGTGGAAGTGAGGCATCGATAAAGGGATCAGCAATTCACCGCCATTAGCGTGCGGATTCGAGCCCATGCGGCGATGACCTGTCGGCGCAAGTGCCGCAAACTCCTCGCGGAACTTGCCGCGTTCATCGAACAATTCACCCGGGCGGTAGCTTTTCATCCACGCTTCCAGTTGGCGCAAATGCTCGGGATTCTTCAGATCGGCGAGTGGGACTTGATGTGCGCGCCAAGTGCCCTCGACCGGCTCGCCGTCCACGAATTTAGGTCCAGTCCAACCCTTCGGCGTGCGGAACACGATCATGGGCCAAAGCGGCCGCTCTACGGTGTCCGGCGAGGAACGGGCTGCTTTTTGGATCTCGCAAATCTTCGCCAAGATTGTATCCAGCGTCTCGGCCAGGCTTTGATGCACCAGCGCGGGGACGTCGCCTTCCACGAAATGCGGCTCATAGCCGTAGCCGCGGATCAGGTCGGTCAGCTCCCGGCGGCTGATACGCGCCAGCACGGTCGGATTTGCGATCTTGAACCCGTTGAGATGAAGGATCGGAAGAACCGCGCCATCACGTGCGGGATTGAGAAACTTGTTGGAATGCCAACTTGTCGCGAGTGCACCCGTCTCCGCCTCGCCGTCACCGATGATGCAAGTGACTATCAGATCGGGATTGTCGAAAGCTGCGCCATAAGCGTGGACCAGTGAATAGCCGAGTTCTCCCCCTTCGTGAATTGAGCCCGGTGTTTCCGGCGAAACGTGGCTCGGAACTCCGTAAGGCCAGGAGAATTGGCGAAAAAGTCGACGCAACCCGTTCCGGTCCCGCTCGATCGCCGGATAGCGTTCAGTGTACGAACCTTCGAGATAGCTGTGTGCCACCAGACCCGGGCCGCCATGTCCCGGACCGATGACATAAATCATGTTCAGATCATGCTCTTTGATCAGCCGGTTCAGATGGACATAAATGAAATTGATCCCGGTGGTCGTACCCCAATGCCCAAGCAGGCGCGGTTTGATGTGTTCGAACTTGAGCGGAGTTTCGAGCAGCGGATTGTCCTGTAGATAAATCTGCCCGACCGTGAGGTAATTGGCGGCGCGCCAATATGCGTCCATCTTCGCCAGGAGATCTGGCGACAGGGACGTCTTCTCCATCAGACTGGACGACCGCTCGGCGGGCGTCTTTTCCAGTAGATCGGGCGACAACCTGACAGGCATCAGCGGCTCCTTATTGTTCACGGGCACGGCCGTATGATTTCGGAGATGCTCGCTCGGGCGGCTCCGCACCTTCGACCTTGTTTAGCGCCGATATGATCTGCGCTACGATCTCGCGTGGCCGCGGCTCGATCGAGACGACGATTGGATTTTCCTCAGGTCCCGGTTCCTCCAGTGCTTCGAATTGGCTGTGAAGCAGGGTGGGCGGCATGAAATGCTCATGACGGGTGGCGATGCGGCGGGCGATCAGCTCCTCGTCGCCCTTGAGGTAGACGAGGCGGACGTCGGGTCGATCGCCGATCAGAACATTGCGGTAGCGGCGCTTCAGCGCGGAGCAGGCGACGACATCATGTGCGCCTGAACAACGCGTCTTGTCGATCCAGGCGGCAACCGCGGCCAGCCACGGCCAGCGATCGTCGTCGGTGAGCGGAATACCCTTGTGCATTTTTTCGACGTTGGCGGCAGGATGGAACCAATCGGCGTCCTCGAACTCCCATCGCAGGCGTGAAGCGAGGAGCGCCCCAACGGTCGATTTCCCGCATCCCGAAACACCCATTACGATCACCACCCTAGCGGCAGGCGGTGAAGTACCCTTGGTCAGCTGATTTTGCATGGAATCATTTCGCCTGCTACGGCGCCGCAGACCGATCGGTCAACCAATGAAGATGTCCAACCGGGCGAACGACACCTGCAGCCTTGGCAAAATCGGTGGCAACATATCTCGTCGCTTGATGAAAGCGGGACGCCACCGCTTTTGCCCACGGCACCCAGCGCCTGCGTTGTTCGCGCGGATGTGTCTCCATCAGAAGAGCGACGTTGACGTACCTGAGCGCTCCAACGCATTGCAAAAAAGCTATTGCCCAGTCCGAAATCTTGCGGAGAGAAATCTCCGCTGAGATAGGTAACGCGCGAAGTTCCCTATCGGTTTCTCTTTTCAATGTTGGCCGTGCGGCCGTCGGAGTTCCGCGGCGCAGGCCCGATCCCTTCCGTCGCTGTCGTGCTAAGCCTCGATAATCACCTTAAGCGCCTTCGTTTTGGCCGCGCTTCCAAAGGTCTCGTAGGCATCGAGGATTTTATCGAGCTTGAAATGATGAGTAATCAGGAGCTTGGGGTTGATCTTGTGACTTTCGACGGTCTTGAACAGCATCGGAATGGTGGCGGTGTCGACCAGCCGTGTGGTGATGGAGATGTTGCGGTCCCACAGGCGCTCTAGGTGGAGTGCCACCTGCATTCCATGCACCCCGATATTGGCGATAGTTCCTCCTGGCGCGACAATTTGCTCGCACATCTCGAAAGTAGCCGGAATGCCTACCGCTTCGATGGCGGTGTCGACACCGCGCTTTCCGGTCATCTTCATGACCGTTTCCACGGCATTACCATCCGCGCTGTTGATCCCGGTGGTCGCGCCGAAACGCTTCGCCATCTCCAGGCGATTGTCGTCGAGATCAATCACGATGATCTCGGCCGGTGAAAAGAATTGTGCAGTTAGTAGGGCCGCAAGCCCGACCGGCCCCGCGCCAATGATCGCTACAGTGCTTCCGGGCTGAACTTTGCCATTAAGCACACCGCATTCAAATCCTGTTGGCAAAATATCGCTGAGCATCACCAGCGCTTCTTCGTCGGCGCCTTTGGGAATCGGATAGAGGCTCGTGTCGGCATGGGGAGTGCGGACGAATTCCGCCTGAGTGCCGTCGATGGTGTTGCCGAGAATCCACCCACCGGTCGTACAGTGCGAGAACATTTGTTTGCGGCAATAGACGCATTTGCCGCAAGCACTCACACAAGAAATAAGGACGCGATCTCCAGGCTTGAACATCGTGACGGCAGGCCCAACCGTGTCAACGATGCCAACACCCTCATGGCCGAGAATGCGGCCCGGCTGGCAGGTCGGGACATCACCCTTGAGGATGTGCAGATCGGTCCCGCAAATCGTCGTCTTAGCTATCTTGACGATCGCGTCTGTAGGCGCCGTGATTTCGGGCCTTGGGCGCTCTTCCAAGGCTTTCTTGCCGGGGCCCCGATAGACGAAAGCCTTCATCGTCGCCTCCGTTTTATCTCGGGCGCGAGTTGCTGGTCTTGGCATGGTGGTGAGAGTCATGGTCTCTGACCTTTCAGGTGAGCTGGTTGACGGCCCGGACCATGTTCGCGCTAGGGCGTCGCGAGCCCTTCGGCAATTCAACAACAGCGAAAGAAAACATGGCTACAAGCGTAATCCTGCAATAAGACGCTCCTCGAGGTCTGATCAAAATTGACCGCTTTCAAGAAGTCTTAATTCTGAAACGGCAGAAACGCTTTGGTAAAAACTCGCCTACCTAGTCGATTGCGTCGCGGCAATTTGCACGGCGGCGTTGCCTAAGCGCGTGAGTTTCTTCGTGTTCTTCAAATGGAAACTCGGCGCCCGACGTCCGGTGATTGGAAAGGGCCAGTACCGTCAGCCTAGTATGGCCGGAACCGGAACTACCGCCCACGACCCGGCGCTTGGGGGTGGGCGCTGATCGGCTTTTTGATGCGGCGAATGGCCCCAAGTCGATCAGGATCGCCGAAAATATTTCGCGGCTTACTGCTACTACCGCGGCCGGCGAATAGCGGTGCGCTGCGTCCTTGCGCAGCTCGGTTAGCGGAAAGCACCGATCTTCCCTAAGTCGCTTGGCAATTTCGTGAGCTTTGGCAGAGTAACGGATGCTGTTGGCGTCCCAAAGAGCATAAAAACATGGACAGTAAGGGATGACGACGAGCAATAGAGGCAGCCAACTGGGGCGGCCCGCATTATCTCATTTGTATTTGCTGGCGTCTGGAAGAATGCAGAACTGTGTCCGCCAATTTCAGCCATTCGGCGGCCATCTCGCGCTGAACGGTACGATATTCCTGATCGGTGACCGCCGGCACCATTTTCAAACAATGCGCGGCGTACCGAGCATATTCCTTGTACTTGGTCTTCGGTGGAACAGCCATGACTCCCCCATAGCGCGACTAGCATGGCAGCGAATCTCCGACGGGGCGCTGGGGAAGTCTGTTCAAAAGTGACCACTCCCAAATTAAAAAGGTGCAGCCGGGATGGAACGGGGCCAGTACAACGCTCTAGTCAAAACCGGCCACTCATGTTTTCAGACCCGGCCAATGAGGTCGGAAACAGTCCAGTACCGTCAGCCTCAAAGGAACAAACCTGAAACGACTCTCGCTCGATGGCAGCAGAGATTGAGCAATATTGCTCAGAAATGCAGGGAGCCGACGATCACTATGCCTTAGGGGCGCCCGATCGAATAGGGAGTCACGACAATGAATCCCATCACCGTATTTCTGACCATCGCGTGCCTCGCGGTGGGCGCAGGACTGGGCGCAACGGGACATGTTTATTTGGGCGTCCCGGTCGTGATCGCCGCGATCATCGTCGCCACCGCGCTAAAGATGGCAAACACCTGGCAAAAGTTCGTCATCCTTCGCGCCGGAAAATTGCGCGGCGTCAAAGGCCCCGGATTGTTCCTGATCATTCCGGTCATCGACCACGTTGTCGCCGTCATCGACGAGCGCATTCAGACCACGGCGTTCAGTGCCGAGGAGGCGCTGACGAAGGATACCGTTCCGGTGAACGTGGACGCGATCATTTTCTGGTTTGTCCATGACGCGCAGAAAGCGGCCTTGAACATCACCAATTACCGTGAAGCCATCGATCGGGTCTCGCAGACGTCGCTTCGAGAAATGATCGGGTCGTCGATGCTCTCAGCGCTATTGTCGGAGCGCACTGCCGCCGACGAACTCTTGCGCGGCGAGATCGGCCGCAAGACCGCAGACTGGGGGATCTCCGTGAAGTCGGTTGAGATCCGCGACGTTGCAATTCCGGTCGCCTTGCAGGACGCCATGTCGCGGCAGGCCCAGGCGGAGCGCGAGAAGCAGGCCCGGGTGATTCTCGGATCGGCCGAGGCGGCGATCGCAGGAAAGTTTGTCGAGGCGGCCATGACCTACGCCGATCATCCGGCGGCGCTGCAACTGCGCGCCATGAATATCATCTACGAGACGACCAAGGAGCGCGGCGCCACCATCCTGATGCCGACATCGATGGTCGACAGCATGAATCCCGTGGTGGCGCTGGCGTTGGCGGGTCAAGACACCACCTCGTACAAGGCAAACGGGCCTCTGCCGCAGCCACCTAAAACGGGGAAAGAAAGCGTCGCGGTGCCGCGAGCGCCCAGAGCATGACTACCGTCGCCGTGCGTCAAAGGCCGCGACTCGCGGAATCGGCAGTTGCGGCGAAGGATGAACAACCGAGCGGCCTGACCGACGAGGAGGCGCACAGCCGCCTAGCAAAGTTCGGGCCGAACGCGATGCCCGATACATCGCTACATCCGTTGCGCATGGCGCTAGAGAAATTCTGGGCGCCGGTTCCGTGGATGCTCGAAGCTGCTATCGTTCTTGAAGTAGCGCTCGGCAAGTATGTCGAGGCCGCGATCGTCGCCGGTCTTCTGGTATTGAATGCCGCCCTCGGGCTGTTCCAGGGGAGCCGCACCCAGGCAACTCTTGCTGCACTGAAGTCGCGGCTCGCGCCAACGCCTCCGTCCGGCGCGATGGCGCGTGGAAGACCGTGCAAGCGGCCGAGCTGGTGCCGGGCGACCTAGTGAAGCTTTCCCTTGGTGCCGTGGTCGCCGCGGATGTGAAACTCACCGCCGGCACGCTAGCCGCTGCGGCGGTTTTAGCCGTCATCTTGGATTTGGTGAAGGTTCGGGCTTTTCGCCGTCTTGGGATCACCTAGAACGCGGCGAGACAAATGCCGCTCTCAAGGACAGAAGGCATAACATTATGCAACCCTATTCCGTTCAGCCCAAGGCTTTTGAATCGGGGCCTAGATCGAAATCCGGTGCTAAAGGCGATTTGAAAACCCTGCCCCTGGCGGAAGTGGAGAAAAGATTGGGGTCGTCGGTGAATGGCCTCACTCGAGCGGAGGCGCAGAAGCGGCTGACCCAATATGGGCCCAATGAGATTGCAGAAAAGAAGACCAATGAGCTCCTGAAATTCCTCAGCTATTTTTGGGGTCCTATCCCGTGGATGATCGAAGCGGCGGTAATCCTGTCGGCAGTGGCCCGGCATTGGCCGGACTTTGGCGTCATCCTTGTTCTGCTTCTGGCAAACGCTGTGGTCGGGTTCTGGGAGGAACACCAGGCGGGCAACGCTATCGCTGCGCTCAAGGCTACGCTGGCGATCAAGGCCAGGGTGAAGCGTGACGGCAAGTGGAGTACGCCTGCCGCGCGGGAGTTGGTGCCGGGCGACGTCATCCGCGTCCGTATGGGCGACATCGTGCCGGCGGATGCGCGGTTGCTGGAAGGCGACCCGATCGACGTCGATCAGTCGGCGCTGACTGGAGAATCGCTGCCCGCCACGCGCAAATCCGGCGAGGCGGTGTTTTCCGGTTCGATCGTCCGTCGGGGCGAAATCGGGGCGCTGGTCTATGCCACGGGTTCCAACACCTACTTCGGCAAGACAGCGGAATTGGTGCAGGGCGCGCAAACCGCTAGTCATTTTCAACGTGCGGTGCTCAAGATCGGTAATTATCTGATCATCCTCGCGGTGGTTCTGGTCGCGACGATCATTGCCTTTGCGATTTTCCGGCGCGACCAGATCCTCACCACGTTGCAGTTCGCCTTGGTGCTGACCGTAGCGGCGATTCCCGTGGCGATGCCTACGGTGTTGTCGGTAACGATGGCGGTCGGCGCACGCCTGCTCGCGAAGAAAAAGGCGATTGTGACAAGATTGGAGGCGATCGAGGAATTGGCGGGCGTGGACGTCCTGTGCGCCGACAAGACCGGTACCCTGACCCAGAACAAACTGACGCTGGGCGATCCATTCAGCGTGAACAAGATCACGGCCGAGCAAGTGATCCTCAATGCCGCGCTGGCGTCACGTGCCGACAATAACGACACCATAGACCTCGCCGTTCTGGGCGGCCTGAAACACGATCAAACTTTGAAAAGCTACAAGGTGGGCCATTTCCAGCCGTTCGACCCGGTGCATAAACGCACCGAGGCCGCCGTCACAGGTCCTGATGGAAAGGCGTTCAGAGTGACGAAGGGCGCGCCGCAGGTGATCCTGGCATTGTCGGCCAACGCAGCAGAAGTGAAGTCCGCTGTCGACAAGGCGGTCAACGAATTCGCCGCGCGCGGCTTTCGTTCGCTGGGCGTGGCGCGGGCCGAGGGAAATGGCAAATGGCAGTTTCTTGGTGTGCTGCCGCTGTTCGATCCGCCGCGGGCAGATGCTAAGTCCACCATCGCGACCGCGCAACATATGGGCGTTAAGGTCAAGATGGTGACCGGCGATGCGCTGGCCATCGCCAGGGAAACCGCCAAGACACTCGGGATGGGTACAAATATTCTTGACGCCGGCAGCCTAGGCGACGAGGAGAAGCAAACAACGATGGCGATGGCAAAAGCCGTCGAGATGGCCGATGGCTTCGCCCAAGTATTTCCCGAACACAAGTTCCATATCGTCGCTGACTTGCAGAAGCGCGGCCACATCGTTGGCATGACGGGAGACGGAGTGAATGACGCTCCCGCGCTGAAGAAGGCCGACTGCGGCATCGCCGTTTCAGGCGCGACAGACGCGGCGCGCGCGGCGGCGGCCATCGTGCTGATAACGCCTGGCCTGTCGGTGATCATCGACGCGATCAAGGAAAGCCGCCGCATTTTCCAGCGCATGAACAGCTACGCGATCTACCGCATCGCCGAGACGCTGCGTGTGCTGTTGTTCATGACTCTGGCGATCCTGGTCTTCAACTTTTATCCGTTGACTGCAGTGATGATTGTGATGCTGGCGCTACTCAACGATGGCGCCATTTTGTCCATTGCCTACGACAACGTGCATTACAAAGATGAGCCTGAAGCCTGGAACATGCCGGTGGTGCTGGGGATCGCCACCGTACTTGGCGTTATCGGAGTCGTCTCCACGTTTGCCCTGTTTTATCTTGGCGAGCGTGTTTTTCACCTTGACCGCGCGCACATCCAGACGCTGATCTATCTGAAGCTTTCCGTGGCCGGACATTTGACGATTTTCCTGACGCGCACCCGCGGCCCGTTCTGGTCTATACGCCCGGCGCGGATCTTATGGGGCGCGGTGCTCGGCACGCAAATCCTGGCGACGCTGATCGCGGTTTATGGGGTGTTCATGACCCCGCTCGGTTGGGGTTGGGCATTGTTTGTGTGGGGCTATGCGCTGGCTTGGTTCCTCGTCAATGACCGCGTGAAACTGCTCGCGTACCGGATTTTCGATGCTGCCAAAAGCGGTTCTAGCAGTGTAGGCGCACACGGCATGCTCCCAGCACCATCGGGAGTATGAAAATGAAAATCAATTCCAAGGCCTTTCGCGTACGGGAAGGAGACGACGTCGATCTCAAAAAATGGCCGACGAAGGTCGATCCCGTGTTGGCAGTAACCGAATTTCGAGGGCGGTGCTCTACCAGGCGAATTGCTCAGCATAAACCGCGCGCCGAGTTCGACGCGCGGCTGGGCGCGCGTCCCAAGCGGGCGACATCACGTGTGAGAAGCCAAGCAGAGGCTACACCCCTGGCGCCGCGGCGCATATCCTGAGGCAACCGAATTCACCCGCGAAGTAGCCTTACCTAGTGCCGCCCATGAGATCCGATTGCGCCCATCGCGTCTTCTCGACGAAGCTCGCCATCATGCTTCATGATTTCACGCATCAACTGCTCAATCAATTGCTGGCCGATCACGCCAACTTGGCGAGAATTTAGTTCTGCGACGGTCTTGGCGATAGCGACAATTATTTCGTCGGCTTCATCGGTATTGACTTTGTCTGAGGCGCCTGGCGTTGCAGGATAATCAGCAAAGAAATTCTCGATCAGGTCGACCATCATGCAATGAAGGCAGGGTAGTTCCTGGTCTTCTCGCTCCTCCGGCATGATGCTCGATCCTTCTATTTTTCATCGCGCCAGAATTACAGGGCTGTCCCGAACAATAGCGCACCAGAAGAAATGATCTTGGAACGTTAAACGAACAAAGATCGCATTCCATGTGCCAAGCATGTGACATGGACGCGCCGACATGCGATGGCACGAGCTAGAAAAGCATTGATTTTATTGGCATTCCCAGATTGCTCGCCAACGCCGCAAATTGAGTGAATTTACGCGCAGAAAAGCCCGCTAAGTCACTGACCTAGCGGGCTTTAATTTGGTTGCGGGGATAGGATTTGAACCTATGACCTTCAGGTTATGAGCCTGACGAGCTACCGGGCTGCTCCACCCCGCGTTAAGCCGCTGGATAAGCCACGCTTTTAGCGCGGCCGCAATGGCGAGACTGATGTAGCAAGCGCCCCCTCATATTGGAAGTGCAGAGCGCCGTATTTTTCGTCATACTGTCATCCTTAGCTCATCGAAGTGTCATGCACGCCTTCCTAGAAGCGCACATGGGGGAAAAACCCGCCTTGCAGCCCAAGGCGGCAATCGGGCCGGCCGTCCGCGCCATTGCGGTTGCCATTCTTGCTGAAGCGCGGTCCGCGATCATCGATCCGGAGCGCTCGCAGCAGAAGGCCGTGCACGATTTCCGCCGCGCCATGAAGCAGTGGCGCGCGTTGATGCGGCTATTGCAGCCGTTCATTCCCGATGCAACCGAGCTGCGCCAGCAGGCACGGGATCACGCGCGCTCATTAGGGCGGGCGCGCGATGGCCAATCGGCACTCAATGCCTTCGACGATTTGATGAAAAAAACGGTGGCGCTGTCGATGCGCTCGGCGGCGACCATTCGCGCCCGCATCGAGGCGATCCGCGGCAGTGAAGAAGGCGCCGTGCTCACCCAGGAGCTCCGCGATACGATCCTCGCCTGGCTCGACGCGACGACAGAGGCCGTCGAGCAATGGCCGCTCGATCCGTTCGATTTCTCCTCGATCGCCGCGCAACTCGCCGTGGGTTACCGCGAAGCGCGGCGGCGCATACCGGACGACTGGTCGCAAGCCACCGCGGAAGATTTGCACGAGCTGCGCCAACGCGCGGTCGATCACCGTTACCAGATGGATCTGGTGGAACCGCTATGGCCGCGGCATGGCCGCATGTGGACCGCGGAAGCGGAGCGGATGCGCGATCGGCTCGGCCGCTGTCAGGACCTCGAAATACTCAAACGGCTCACCGGGCCGCATCAGCCGCTGGCGCCGTGGCGCTCACGGCTGACGCCGGCCTGCGCCGAACGTACCGCCGCGCTGGCGCATCGCGCCGCGCGCATTGCCTCGCGCTTGTTCGCCGAAAAGCCGAAGGCTTTCCGCCGCCGGCTGGAAACGCTGTGGGATCACGGCCGCTAAGCAGCACTCGCATCGATTGGACGCGCGGCGCCGAAGGCGTCGAATGCCTCAGCGAGCAGAGCGAGCACACGCGCGGGATCATCGGCGGTCAAAACGCTGCCGCGGTGGCATTTGAGCAAATGCTCCGGCACGTTTGCTGCGGCCGCAGCCTCGTTGAGAGCCCAGCTCAGATGCTTTCGCGCGTGGCGGAGCCCGATCTCGACGCCATAGAGCGCGAGCGTTTCGCCGTACAGCGCGCTGACGAGCGCAAGCTGCTCGCTCAAGCGCGGCGACTTTTCGCGGACGCCGGTCGCAAGGTAGCGCGCGAGCTGTCCGGGAAACCACGGCCGGCCTTGGGCGCCGCGGCCGACCATGACCGCATCGGCGCCGGAGGCAGCGAGCGCCGCGTCAGCGTCATCAAAGCTCTCGATGTCGCCGTTGACGACAACGGGCACCGACACCGCGTCCTTGACCGCGCGCACCGCCTGCCAATCCGCGCGGCCCTTGTAGAACTGGCAGCGGGTGCGGCCATGCACGGTGACAAGTTTCACGCCGGCGTTTTGCGCGCGCCGCGCCAATTCCGGCGCGTTGCGGGTGCGATCGTCCCAGCCGAGCCGCATTTTCAGCGTCACCGGCAGGTCTACGGCCTTGATCACCGCCTCGATCAAGGTGAGCGCATGCGCAAGGTCCCGCATCAGCGCTGAACCCGACTGACCGCCGGCAACGTGCTTTGCCGGGCATCCCATGTTGATGTCGATGACTGCGGCGCCGGCATCTTCGGCAATGCGCGCGCCCTCCTCCATCCAGCGCGCCTCACAGCCGGCAAGCTGCACGACGTGAAGTCCGGCGCCGTGATCGGCCATCCGCCGCCGCGCCATGCGCGTCTGCGCGGGACGCCCGCTGCCGGCGAGCGCCGCGCAGGCGGTCATTTCCGAAACAACGAGGCCGGCGCCGAGCGCCGCCGCCATCCGGCGAAACGGCGCGTCAGTGATGCCCGACATCGGCGCCAGCAACACCGGATTCGAAAGCGTGTAAGGGCCAATGGAGAGTGAGGGCATACGAATTTGTCTTCGCTGATCGTCCGCGATCAAAACGCCTTGAGCACGTCAGTGACGTGGTCGCGATCCGGCGCGGTAATACAAAACCCGACGCACAGATACGGAATTGAATGGTGCGGATTATGACCGCGATGCATTTTGCCGATCGGCTCGGAATAAACGTCTCCGGCTTTGGCGCGGATAAGAATTCCGTCTTCGAAATGAGCCTCGAAAATGCCCTGCAACGCCAGAAAAAACGTCGCCCCGTTGTGGCAATGAAAATTAGTCCAGCCTTTGGGCACGATCTCGGCGGTGTAGATTTGAACCTTCGCCTGCGGGTCCTTAGGGATTGACGCATAAAGCTCGTCAAACAGCACGCGCCGGTGCAGCTCATGCCCCGCGGGCACAAGGCCGCCGATCGTGAGTGTCAATGCGTCGATCTGGTCGCCAAGTAAACTTGTCATGCAGGGAGCTTTGTTCCGGCGGGTGTGTTGCGCCGTCAACCTACGCGTTCGGCGCGCGCCGTTCAAACCCGGTGACTTATCCGCCACCGCGGCGCTTCAGGCCATTTCCATCGCTAATTCGGCCTTGAGGTTGTCGAGATCGCGATAGATCGAGGCCACTGCCAGCACCTTGCCGCCCTTCCGGTAGCGCACCAGGCAATCGCGCGCCTTGATGTCGCCCTCAACCACAAGATCGTCCCACTTCTCGGCGTGACCGACATAGTTGATCGGCACGTCGTAATGCTGGCTCCAGAAGAACGGAACGTCGGTAAAGCGCTGCCGCTGTCCGAGCATGTTGCGCGCCACGGTCTGGCCTTGGCGCTCGGCGACGACCCAGTGTTCGACCCGGATGCTGTCGCCGTTGCGCGGATCGGGCCATCGCGCGATGTCGCCGGCAGCGAAGATGCCGGGGACGCTGGTTTCCAAATATTCGTTTACCATCACGCCGCGGTCGATTTTCAACCCGGCGCTTTCGGCAACTTGCAGCCGCGGCCGCACGCCGACACCGACGACCACCAGATCGGCGCGAAGCTTGCCGCCGCTTTTGAGCGTGACGTCTTGTCCGGCGATTTCGCTGACGGTGTCTTCGAGGTGGAAAATGACACCGTGCTCTTCGTGCAACGCCTTGATCATGTCGCCGTATTCGGCGCCGAGCACACGCTCCAGAGGACGGCGCTCCGGCGCAGCGACGTGGACTTCGATGTCACGCGCGCGCAAAGCGGCCGCGGCTTCAAGGCCGATGAAGCTGGCCCCGATCACCACCGCCTGCCGTGCGGTCTTTGCCTTGGCGACGATCGCGCGTGAATCGGCGAGCGAGCGCAGCACGTGAACCTGCGGCTCGCCCGCGCCTGGGATATCGAGGCGAACCGGGTCGGCGCCGGTCGCCAGCAGGAGTTTGTCGAAGGGGATCGCCTCGCCGTTCGCCAGCGCCACGCGCCGGGCGTTGCCGTCGATCCCCTTGACGTCGGTAGTCAGGCGAAGCTCGATCGCTTGGTCTTTGTAGAATTCGGCGGGACGAAGCGGCATCCAGTCTTCCGGCGCGCTTCCGGCCAGATAATCCTTCGAGCAATTCGGCCGATCGTAGGGCGCGTCAGCGTCGGCGGAAAGAAGCGTCAGCGCGCCGGTATATCCCTCGCGCCGCAACATTTCGGCGCAGGCGAAGCCGGCCGCACCGCCGCCGACAATCACGACCCGCTCCGCCTTTCCCGCCGCACCCGCGGGACCGCGCGCCTTGACCCGTTCGGCGGCGTCGATCCGCTCGCGGACAATCACTTTGCCGTCGCGCCGCTCAATTCGCCAACAGGAGACCGGGTTGAAAGCCGGCGCAGCTATCGCTTCGCCGCTGCGAAGGCAAAAATGCGCGTGATGCCACGGGCATCGCACCGTATCCCCGACCACCAGGCCTTCGGCGAGGGGTCCGTTGTAATGCGAGCAGGTCGCGCCGATGGCGAAGAACTCATCGCCGCGGCGGGCAATGAGCACTGCATCGTCGCCGACATGGCCGCCGATCATACCGCCATCGGGAATATCTTTGGCGGCAACCCCTTCGGTGAGATCGGGGCCCGTGGGCTTGGATTGCTCGGCGCTCATTGACGTATCCTGCTGCCCTAAAAAACTTCGCGGCGACGGAATGTGTTCCGCGCCCTGACGCATAATACCGCTTAAAGCGCGGCGCGTTCTTCGGGCGTCACCAGGCGCGGCGCCGAAAGCGGCGCGCCGGTGTGGACATCGAAGACGGGATTCGGCCGGCCGAGCCCGCGCAGCCACCAGCCGAGTACCTTTGCCGCGCGTTTCATCAAGATTCCGAACGATGCCGCCGGCGGCGCACCCGCCGACAGCGGCCCGACAGCAGAGCGCTCGTGGATGCGGCACAGCGGCCGCCCAAGCGTTTCATCCCGCGAGCTGCCGTGAGCCTCAAAATCCATGAACGAATGAATGAGGCCGATCATCGGAAAGGGTGGGCTCGCGGCAGAATTGGCGATCGGCGTCCGGCAGCAATCGGCGTACCAGCGCAGAACTTTTTCGGAGAAGCGCAATGACCGCAGCGCGTCCGTTCCGGCAGTCAACTTCAACCGCCCAGGCGGCATCTGCAAAATGTCGGTGCCGCCCGCAACGTCAAACACATCGGGTCGATGAAGAAAATGCGCGAACGCCTGACAATCCTTGCAGTAGCAGACCAGCCGAAAGCCCGACGACGGCGACACGTCATGCGCAACGCCGCGGACATGGCCGCAGCGACAGCGAAGCGGGAGATCAAGGGGCATGTATTGCCCTCAGCTACGGACCGCATGCGCGCGGATCATGCCAGCAAGTTCTTCGGTGTGCGTCCACAGCAACGTATGCCCCGCGCCCTTCACAATTGCTCCTTGTGCCCCCAGTATTCCAGACACCAGAGTGTAGAAGTGATGCGCCGGCACCGCGGCATCTTCCGCGCCGGCGATCACAAATGTTGGCACCGAAATATCCTTCAGCCATGGCCGGCTGTCGAAAGTCAAAAGGCCCCTCGCCGCGGCACGCATGGTTTTGCGATCGTTGGCGCCGATGATTCCGGTCATCCAAGCAGTTTTTTCCGCCGTCATGCCCGGCATGGCAGACCGCCCCAGCCACAGCATGACACCGGCGACCGTCCGCGGCGAGACGACTGACAAAAGCGAGACCATCCCCAGGCCTTCGGCGTATTCGCGCAGCGTCGCCACGTTGCAGGCATAAGTACAGACCAGAAACAGTTTCGCGACGGCCGGCGGATCAGCTCGCGCAAACGCCTGCGCGACCGCGCCGCCGTGCGAATAGCCGAGTAAATTCGCGCGGGCAAAACCCGCTTCGGCCATCACGGACTCGAGATCGCCGGCCATGGTGGCGGGATCGTAAGGCCCACCCATCTCGCCGCTCTGCCCGTGACCGCGCAGATCCGGGATCAACAGTCGGAAATCGTCCCGCAACAGCTCGGCAAGCGGATCGAACATCGCGCCGCTTGCCATCAGGCCATGCAACAGCACAAGCGGCGGCCCGCGGCCGGTAACGCGATAGTAAAGGCCGTTCGCCGCGCGCCGCTCCGCCAATGAGCTTGTGGAATCATTCACGCCGCCGCCCCCTCAAACTACCGGTTGCGCCCGAGGCCGTCCCGGACATAGGCTTGAGGTCGTCAAATAGAAGAGCCGCAATGGCTCTCATTCCGGGGAGGAAGACATGAAAATCACTATGCCGCTACTGGCGGCAATCGCCGTCATTGCAACAGCTTCTGCTGCGCACGCGCAAATGAAGCTGCCCGATCTGAAGAAGCAGCCGACGCCGCAGGCGGTGCTCGACGAGCACTTTGCGGCGCTCAATGCCTGCGATTGGGACCGGCTGATGGCCCAATACCCCGAGGAGGCGCAGGTCAATCTTCCCAACGGCATGATCGTCAAGGGACGCCAAGCGCTTGGCGACCTGTTCGCCGGCTTCTGCAAAGACCCGAAGGATGGCGGGCTCAAGGGAATTCACTTCCAGCCCGAGCACTCGACCACCATCGACGGCACCTTTGCCACCCAATGGGTGGCGACGGCGCCGTGGCTGGCCGAACCCTATCGCGGCTCGGACGCCTACATCACGCATGACGGCTACATGCAGGCGATGGTCTCGACGTTCGACGGTGGCGCGCTGAAGAGAAAATAGCCGCCGATCCGGCTCCGCGCGTCAGTCGCGGGGACATTCGTCACTCGTTTCGACCCCGCGGTAAACCGCGGGGCTTCTTCGCGCGTCATGCGGCACCGTCCTTCGTACGGCAATGCGTCCGCATGAAGTTAATGCGCCATCTGGCCGTCGCGATTCGGCGTGCCGAGAATGTGCGTCTCCGGCGGCATCATCACCTGATCGAAGGTTTGCGTGAACATCGCCGCAGCAAAGAAGGCAACCGCGCGCAGCGTGTCCTTGCCGGTGTTTTCGAGATCGTGACGCATCGGCGTTGGCAGGACGAAGACGCTACCGGCGCGCACCGCGCAGGTCGTGCCATCCCCGAGATAAAGCTTGCCGGTGCCGGCGATGATGTACTGGGTCTCTTCGGTGGCGTCGGTGTGCCAGCCAAGCCGACCGCCCGGCTCGATCTCGTAGACGATGGTGGACGATGCCGTCGTGCCGTTGCCGCCGTAGCGGGCGAACGCGCCCTGCCAGCGCACGGCCGAATCGGACTGGCCCCAAACTTTCGCGCGTTCGAGTTTTGTCGAATCGACAACCGGATTCATCGGACTGCCCCTTGCTTTTGAATGACAGCCGACAGCCTAAGCAGCAACTCCTCTCGCCTCCAATCTCCAGTTCTGTTTTTAGTTACACGTCAGTTTCCGGGAGTATTCCAGTCTGATGAAATTGCTTTCGCGGTTCTGCGGGTTTCGTTTCCAATTGCATCGCCGCATCAAAAATTCACTCTGGCAAACCAGCCTTTTCCAGCCCGGAAATGTAAAGCTCCGCCATGCGCGCGTCGCGGAAGCCACTGGCCCGGGCGCTGCGCAGGTTGGAGCCTGGTTGCGCCTTCAGGAGATCGGCGATCACGTCTCTGGCCTCGTCGATGCGGCCGAGATGGGCGAGCGCGGCGGCTCGGTAACGGCGCGCGACATTATGCGACGGCACTTCGATAAGGATGCGCCCGGTCAGATTCACGGTATCGTCGAAATGGCCAGCGAAGAAATGCGCGGCCGCCAGGCCGAGCATGGGAAAATAACTCTTCGGATCCACCGGACTTAATCGCCGTGCCTCCTCGAATTGCTCGATAGCGCGGAGGCTGTCGCCCAGATAATGGAAGACCCAGCCGCAGAACGAGCGCACGTGTACCGAATTCGGGTGGAGCGCGAGCGCCCGGTTTGCCAGATCGAGCGACTGCTCGAAGCGTACGCCGAGCGTCGAATAGGCCCATGCCGCAACAGAAAGAACCGCCGCGTTCTCCGGATCGGCGGCGATCGCACGTCCCGCAAGATCGCAGGCCTCGGCTGTGCTCGCCTGTTTGTCGGCGACCCAGCCATTAAGCGTCATGCGGACCAGGCATTCGGCGAGCGCGGCGAGCCCATCCGCATAAGTCGGATCAAGAGCGATAGCTCTGCGGAGCAGACCCTCGGCCTCTTCGAAGCCCGTTCGGCTGTAGGCGTTGATCGCCGGGAGTGCGCGCAAATAGAGATCGTAGGCGTCGAGACTCTCGGTGGGCTTGCGCTGCGCCCGTTCGATCTCGGCGAGCCGCAGAGTCGGTTCGACCGCGCCGACGACTCTCGTCGTGATGCGATCCTGCAGTTCGAAGATTTCGGATAAATCGCCGTCGAACCGATCGGCCCAAATGTGCCGACCGGTCACCGCCTCGAGAAGCTGCCCGGAGATGCGCACCCGCTGTCCGGCCTTGCGGATCGATCCTTCAAGCAGATAGTGGACGCCAAGCTCACGGCCGATCTGGCGCGTATCGACGGATTTGTTCTTGTAGATGAAGGACGAATTTCGGGCGATGACGAACAGCCATCTTACCCGACTCAGCGCCGTAATAATGTCCTCGACAACGCCATCGGCGAAATACTCCTGTTCCGGATCGCCGCTTAGGTTGGTGAAAGGCAAAACCGCGATCGAGGCTCGCGACGGCAAAGGCTGCGCCGGACGTGCGGCCGATGCGGTTTCGCCTCCGTAAGCATAGACCCGCACGCGGCGGGCGATGTTTTTCAAAGCTTGCTCGCCGCGATCTTCCCAGGCAAGCGCGAGCTTGCCCTGGAGCTCTTCGTAGACCTTGGCCGCGACGACAATGCCTCCCGGCGCGGCCAGGGGCTCCAACCGGGCCGCTACATTAACGCCGTCGCCATAGAGATCCCCGTCGGGGCGAACAACGACGTCGCCAAAATTGATGCCGATGCGAAGCCGAACGCGCCGTGCCTCCGGTTCTGCTGCGGCGCGCTCCGCAAGAGCCTGCTGCACTTCGCGCGCGCACGTCACCGCCGCGACCGGACTTGCGAACTCGATGAGGGCGCCGTCTCCCATGGTTTTGAAGACGCGGCCGCCGTAATGAGCCGCCGTGGCGATCAAACCCTCGTGCAGCGCCGCATGAACGGCAGCCAGCGCATAGGCTTCGTCGGCTTCCATCAGCCGCGAGGAGCCGACCACATCGGCAACCAGAATAACGGCCAGACGGCGTTGCTCTCCTGTCGCAGTACTCATGTACCTCTAATCTCAATCGCGGTCATGGCCGGACTTTTTCCGGCCGTCCACGTCTCGAGTCGGGCGATAACACGAAGACGTGGATGCCCGCGACAAGCGCGGGCATGACGGCTGCAAAAAGTTCCGCAGAACCCGCCGCGTCCCGAAGCATCGTGGCGCAATGCTTGCATCGAAAGTCAAAACCGAGCAACGCTCGTTTTACGTCGGCATGACGGAGGAGTTCATTTGGCGAGGATACCTCCCGGAGTCGGCCCCAAGCATTCGCAAGTCGTCGTCCTGGTGGGCGCCACCGGCGACCTGTCCCGACGCAAGCTGTTGCCCGGGCTATTTCACCTCTCGACCGCCGGATTCATCCCCGGCTGCCGCGTGATCGGCGTCTCGCTGGACCCGATCGACGCCGACGGCTTTCGCAAGATCGCGCGCGAGGCGCTCGACCAATTTTCCACGCGCACCGTCACCGATGCCGACTGGACCGCGTTCGCCGAGACACTCGATTACGTGCCGATCGATCAAGGCGCCGCCGCCCTGAAAACGGCGGTGGCGCGGGCGGAGTCGGCGCTCGGCGGCGACGGTCTTCGCCTGCATTACTTGAGCGTGCCGCCCAACGCGGCGTTGCCGGCGGTGCGGCTCCTGGCCGATGCCGGCTTGGTCGAGCGCTCGCGCATCGTCATGGAAAAGCCGTTTGGCACCGACCTCGCAAGCGCCGTGGCGCTGAACGCCAAGCTGCACGAAATCTTCGCCGAGGATCAGATTTTCCGGATCGACCACTTCCTGGGCAAAGAGCCGGCGCAGAACATCCTGGCGTTTCGCTTCGCCAACGGCTTGTTCGAACCGATCTGGAATCGCAACTTCATCGATCACGTGCAGATCGACGTTCCGGAAACCCTCGGCCTCGGCACGCGCGCCGGATTCTACGAGAAAACCGGCGCCTATCGCGACATGGTGGTGACGCACCTGTTCCAGATTCTGGCGTTCATGGCGATGGAGCCGCCGACCTCGCTGGAGCCGATCCCGATCAGCGAGGAGAAGAACAAAGTATTTCGCAGCATGTTGCCGATCGAGCCCGGCAACGTCGTGCGCGGGCAATACAACGGTTATCGCGCCGAACAAGGCGTCGATCCGGAGTCGGACACTGAAACCTTCATCGCGCTCAAATGCGCGATCGACAATTGGCGCTGGGCAGGCGTGCCGTTTTTCCTGCGCACCGGCAAGCGGCTCGCCGAAGGCCAGCGCATCATCTCGATCGCGTTTCGGGAGCCGCCGAAGAGCATGTTTCCGGTCGGCTCAGGCGTCGGCGCGCAGGGCCCCGATCATTTGACGTTCGATCTCGCCGACGCATCGAAAATGTCGCTGTCGTTTTACGGCAAGCGTCCCGGTCCCGGTATGCGGCTCGACAAATTGAGCTTGCAGTTTGCCATGCACGACACCGGCATGGTCGGCGACGTGCTCGAAGCTTACGAGCGGCTGATCCTTGATGCCATGCGCGGCGACCACACCTTGTTCACGACCGCCGAAGGTATCGAACGCTTATGGGAAATCTCGATCCCGCTGCTCGAAGCGCCGCCACCGGTCCGGCTTTATCCGCCAGGCGATTGGGGGCCGAAGTCGATCCACCAACTGGTGGCGCCGCACGCCTGGCGGCTGCCGTTCGAACGAGCCTGGCGCAATCCAAACACGGCAGGGAGCTAACGGAAGCAGCATCATCTGAAGAGACGACTAAACGCGCACGCCATGGCCAGTCCGAATTACCAGATCTTCGAACAGGCGATGAGGCTGCAGAAGCAAATCGTCTGCAGCTATGGCGGCTATCGTCGTGAGCTCTGCTCAATCGTGCTTGGGCATACCCGCGACGAAGAGAAGGCGCTCACGTATCAGTTCGGCGGCGAGAGCAAGTCAGGTCTGCCCACCAGCGGCGAGTGGCGCTGTCTATGGTTGGCGAAAGTAAGCGATGCGCAGTTGCGGGACGGGCCGTGGTTAGCCGGCTCCAGCCACAGCCAACCACAAGGTTGTGTTGAAGAAGTCGATCTCGATATCAATCCATCGAGCCCCTATCAGCCGAAGCGGCGTATTCCATTTTGAGCCGTTGCCTGTCGGCCGACACACGCTAAAATCACAGGTTGTACGAGTTGTGAGGCTCGTCATGTGGCGTGCATTAGCCTTTTTCGGCGCGGCCATACTGTCGGTTTCGGTTTCGGCAAATGCGGCTGACACGGTCAGTCCGCACGCTTTCACCGAAGCGTTTGCAACGGCGGCTACCGCGGCAATGCCGTCTGCCAAGGTTACGGTCAAGGGCGACTTGTGGCTCGAGACGCGCGATGCCGGCGGCAACGCCACCACGACAGACCTCCATAATGCATACGCAGTTTATCGCGCCCACCCGACGGACCTTGACTCCGTCGTCCGAGGCTACGTCGCTGTTCTCGCCGACAGCGTCAGCCTCAACGGGACTGCGCCGCCAGTCGACCGTTCGCGGATCGTGCCCGTGCTCAAACCGCGCGTGTGGGCCGAAACCGTGCAACGCCAACGAGGGGCAACACCCGCGACGCAACTATTGACCGAACCTTTCACAGACGAACTGACGATTGTTTACGCGGAGGATCGCCCATCTTCGATCCGCTTTTTGATGACGCGCGACGATGTCGGCCACCATAACGGGCTTCGTGCGCTCGCGCTGCGCAATTTGAGCCGGCTGATGACGAAGATCGAAATACACCAGGCCAGTGACGGCGTTTTTCTGGTCAGCGCCGGCGGAAGTTATGAAGCAAGCCTGCTACTCGTCGACTCCTTGTGGTCGAGCGATCAGATAAAAGTAGACGGCGACATTGTGGTTGCTGCGCCTGCCAAGGACGCGGTTCTTGTGACGGGAACACGCAACGCGGCGGGTATCGCCCACCTGAGGGCTTATGCCGCCCATCTTACCACCAGTCCTTACGGTCTCACTGCCGTCCTGTACGCATATCGGGGCGGGAGGTTCGTCAGGCTCGAGGATTAATTTATGCGGCATCGAGCGCCGCGTGTCAGGGACGATATTTGGGACGATCTGATTTTTTCGGAAACGCGAGAGCGTTGGCTGAAAGCCGCCCGGATCATTGGCAGGGTTTCAGATCGCGTGCCCAACGGACCACATTTTTTCGATGCGATAGCGGCCCGCTTGGTAGCGTGCAGATTCTTTCGCACATTGGATCAGGCGACGGCTCCGGTTTGCGGGACTTGCGGCTGATAGAGCGGCCGCATGTTCATGTAGCATTTGCTGGACCAAGCTGTGCCAGCGATGTAGCGCAGCCGTGCTGCAGCTAAGTTGAGACAGGACTGGCCATCAGGGAAGGCTCCTACGACGCGGGTTCGGCGTCGGATCTCTCGCATGATCCGCTCTAGTGGGTTGTTGGTCCTGATCTTGTGCCAATGGATGTCAGGGAAGGCGTAATAAGTCAGCGTCTCGGACACGTTGCGCTCGACCAGATCGGCGGCGGTGTGCATCTTGGCGACGCGCAGATCTTCAACGATCGTTCGCGCTTTGCGGTCGGCCGCGTCACGGCTCTCCTGGGCATGAATGGCTTTGAGCATGTGGCTGACCTCGCGGACCCTGGTTGCCGGCACATGGCTGAAGACATTCCGGTAAAAATGAACCATGCAGCGCTGCCACTGAGCATCAGGCAGATATTCCGAAGCACTCTCCATCAAGCCTCGGCAGGCGTCGGAGATGATGAGCTGCACGCCGGCAAGGCCGCGGTCGACCAGGTGGCGCAGGAACGCCGACCAGCCAGACTTGTCCTCCTTGGCGCCTTCGCAGATGCCAAGAATCTCTCGAAATCCCTCGGAATTGACGGCGCTTGCCACTAGCAGAGAAACATTGCGGACTTCGCCGGCCCAGGTTCGCTTCATCACGATGCCGTCGAGATAAAGGTACGGATGTTCGCCTTCGATGCGCCGGTTTCGCCACGCCTCGATCTTGGCGTAGATCTTCTTGTTGAGGTTTGACACTGTGCTCGGGCTCACCCGCGTGCCCCACAGGGCTTCGGTGATGTCCTCCACGCGGCGCACCGAAATCCCCGCCAGATACATCTCGATCAGGGACTCCTCGACCGAGCTCTCCCGCCGGCGATAACGTTCAATGATTGCCGTCTCGAAGGTCTGTCGCCGTAGCTTCGGGATCTTAAGATTAACTTCCCCGGCGCTGGTCTGTAGCGTCCGATCGTAGCTGCCAGCTCGAGTGTCCTGCCGTGCGTGGCTCCGTTCATAACGGCCGGCGCCGCAGAGCTGGTCTGCCTCAGCATCCAGCATCGCATTCAACGTCTCTTCCACCGTGCCACGAACCATCTCGCCAAGATGGTCTCGGATCCGGGCTTCATCGATCTGGATCACCTGACCCATCGGATTCTCGTCACTCATCGGTTACTCCTTCATTGTATGAAGAAGCCGTCAGTCCCGAAAGTGCGAAAGATTCTGGACGTTATCGGCTTTCTGCCAAATACGGA
>Ga0308309_10000502_pt1 | contig 25166 bp, 28 predicted proteins | sample HubBroMetageWFT5_FD_192491 | JGI IMG/M metagenome (GOLD analysis project Ga0308309, IMG submission 192491) | Warmed and freeze-thawed soil microbial communities from the Hubbard Brook experimental Forest, New Hampshire - Hubbard Brook CCASE Soil... | ecosystem: Environmental > Terrestrial >...
TCAACACAAACCTAGCACAGAAGTCGATCACGGTTTCGGTGGCGGACGAGGCCAAGAAATGGATCCTGAACCAGACGCTTACCGATCGCAATTATGGTGCGCGGCCGCTGCGCAGGGCCTTGCAGAAATATATTGAAGACCCTCTGTCGGAAGCGCTGATCCAGGGTACGATCACGACGCGTCCGGCATTTATTGAAGTCTTCCTCGAGGACAACAAGCTGTTCTATCGTCCCGTGGATTCGGAGAAGAGCGCTGAGGGCGTGCTGCTGTACGAGAATAGCTAGAAGGGCCTCACATTCTAAAATCTGACCTTTAGCCGTCAGCTTTTGCTGGCGGCTTTCTTTTTGCCGGCCATCCGGTTCAACGCCCGACCATACTCGCGAAGCGTTTCCGGCTGTGATTTTAGATAAATGAACTGGCCTTTGCGGCGCGTCTCAATCAGATTCGCATCCGCCAATATCTTCAGGTGATGCGAAACAGTACCCGGCGTGAGTTTGTACTCTTCCACAACCTGCCTGCAAAACATCTCCCTGCGCGATGAGATGCCTTCAAGGATCCGCAAACGGCTAGGATCGCTCAGGGCTTTTGATATCCTTGCCAGTTCAATCTGTTCCATAAATTCTCATTTGTGGCCCGCAATAAATGAATCCCGACAGTTTGACATTCATCAAAGTATACAACTAAACAGGGGCACTTGGCCGGCTCGTGACTATGTGCAAATTCATTTCGGAGAAATTCCATGGCAAAGAGATTTGAAGGAAAAACAGCAGTCATTACCGGCGGCAACAGCGGCATTGGGCTAGCCACGGCGAAGCTTTTTCACGATCAGGGAGCGAAGGTCGCCATTTCCGGGCGCGACCAGAAGACGCTGGACGAGGCGGTGAAGATTATTGGCGAAGGAACGCTTGCGGTGAAAGCCGACGTGGCAAAATTAGGGGACATCGATAAGTTCTTCCAGCAGGTGGCCGCGAAGTTCGGAAAAATTGACGCGCTATTCGCCAATGCGGGAGTAGCGAAATTTGCGTTCGTGGGCGAGAGCACCGAGCAGCTATTCGACGAGAATTTTGACATCAACGTGAAGGGGATGTTCTTTACCCTGCAGAAGGCGATTCCCCACCTCAACCACGGGGCCGGAATCGTTCTCAATTCCTCGGTAGCCAACATGAAAGGCACGCCAGGAGCCAGCGTCTACTCCGCGACTAAGGCTGCAGTTCGGTCACTCGCCCGGTCGTTTGCCGGCGAATTGGTGGAGCGTGGAATTCGTGTGAATGTGGTCAGTCCGGGACCGATTGTGACTCCGATTTTCGGGCGGACGGGTCTTCCGCAAGCGGCGGTCGACCAGTTCGCGGAGCAGTTCAAAGCGGCCAACCCCATGAAACGCTTTGGGACTCCAGAAGAAGTGGGTCACGCTGTTCTCTTTTTGGCGAGTACGGAAGCTTCGTACATTACTGGGGTGGACTTGTACGTGGATGGCGGAGCCGGGCAGATTTAATTTGCTCGAGAATCGTCGCCGAGGATAGTCCGCCAGCGAAAGCTGGCGGATTTTCTGTTGGTATCAAAATTGCCTCCTTGTTGAAAACCGCGTTTCTTCCCCGTGTCCCCTGTTGGGTTTCATGCCTTGGCAAACAAGAAATATTCTGTTCACACCTGATTGACCCGTCTAAAAAACTGTGATTAGATGCGCAACACTGCGCGGGTTTTCGAGTTATAGCCCGTTAACCAAGGGGCGTGCCAAGCGAACCGAGGAGGATGTATGAAGTGCAGTGTAGTATGCGCAACTGTCGTAGTCACGGTACTAGCTCTGTCTGCCGGGGCCAGCGCGCGGGAGGTGGTCCTGCCCGCCGGCACTCTGTTGCAATGCACCATGAATGAACCCAACTTCTCCTCTTCAACGGTGGAGGTTGGGGATCCGGTTCTCTGTCACCTGCGCGGAGTGACCGAATTCGGCCAGCAGGCATTTCCGCGCGGTAGTTATCTGGTTGGGCATTTGGAGGCGGCAAAAGATCCAGGACATTTTGTCGGTAAGGGCTATCTGAAGATTCAGTTCGATCGCATCGGATTGCCCACAGGCGACCTGCCACTGGAGGCGAAGGTCATCGCGACTCGCGGATACAAGGTGGACAAGCACGGCGATATCGACGGTAAAGGTCATGCGAAGCGCGACGTCGCGGAATGGCTGTTGCCCCCTCTGTGGCCGTGGAAGGTGATCATGCTGCCGGCGCGCGGTCCGCGGCCGACATTGAAGGGCGAGACAGTACTGAGCTTGCGGTTGATGGATGATGTTCAGGTTCCGCAGGCGGCCAGTACTTATGGCCCGGGGTGGCGTTTCTTTGGCACGCCGCAAAACTCGTCCTATAGCGAATCGTCGGACCGGCCGATGCTCTCGATTCGGGGCAGCGTGCAGACGGCGAGCGCCAATGTCTCGACCTCGGTGGATATTCCGCAGGCGTCGTACGCCAGCCTGGTTACTCGAACCGTGAGTACTGGAACTTTGCCATCTGCGGGAGGTCCGGTGTTCATCCTGAAAACAGGCACGGTGCTTTCGTTGGGGAACTACCAATACCAGGACGGCCGAATCACGTACACGCTGGCCAATGGGGGAGGCGGCGTCCTGAGTGCGGACGAAGTGGACTGGACGACGACGACTCGTGTGAACAATCAGCGAGGCGTTCACATGACACTGCATGGCGGGCACATTGCAGCGGAGGCGACTTCGGGATTCTGAGGCTGCTTTCTTAGTCAGTTTGTCAGGCATCAGCCGCTGGCGGAAGCTGGCGGCTTTTTTGTTGGCAGAGTTGGCTTAGGACTTCGTCCAGTCTTCAACTCGGAGCCCTTTTATTCGCCGAAAGACTCGATCATGGGTGACCAGGATTGTACCCGTGGCCAGCGCATGGGCGGCGATCATCAGATCAAGGTTGCCGATCGGTTCGCCGTTTTCTTCAAGCAAGGCGCGAAGGCGGGCGTAGTGTCTTGCGGCAGCTGAATCCCAGGTGAGCACATCCACGCGGAGCAGAAACTCCTCCACTGCAACGCCGATACTTGCCGCCTGCGGTAGACGGGCAACGCCGAAACGCAGCTCCGCTTCAGTGATCACTGAAATCCCGACCTCGTTGATGGGAATTCGCAGCAGGTGCTCACGGACGTGCGGGAAATTTCCTTTGATAACGTAGCTGACGGTATTGGTATCGAGCAGATAGCGAAGCGGCATCTAAAATAAGTCGCGCTTTTGCGGCCGGTCGTTCTTGCGATCAGCCAGGAAGTTTTCAGGGACCTCAATCTCATTCATCAAAGAGAAGAATTCTTTCCATGAATCGGGGCGACGCGACAGGATCACATCACCCGTGGCAGGGTCGCGGCGAACGTAGACTTCCGAGCCCTCGAAGCGGTATTCGGCGGGCAGGCGAACGGCCTGACTACGTCCATTGCGGAAGAGTTTGGCGGTCTTTAACATGGTATATATCATGGTATATGCCTAGAAACATCCTGTCAAATCTCCAGGGTCTACGCGCTGAGGGGAGTGCCATCAGGTTTCTTTTGCGACCGATCGGAGGCGCAGTGAATCTGGATATGCCAAGACGGTACCGAAGGAGAAATATGCATAAGGTTAATATCGCGGATAAGTTCGCCAAGATTTCGGAATATTACAAACCGCATGTTGCCGCGGAATTGAACGGGCAGATGGTTAAGCTGGTGAAGGCGAACACGGAGTTTGTGTGGCATCACCATGATCATGAGGATGAAATGTTTTTGGTAGTGAAGGGTCGATTCCGCATGGAGTTTCGTGATCACCAGGAGTGGATCGAAGAGGGCGAGTTCATTGTGGTGCCGCGGGGAATGGAGCACCGACCTGTAGCGCAGGAAGAATGCTGGATTGTGCTATTTGAACCTGCCTCAACGCTGAATACGGGGAATGTTGTGAACGAGCGTACGCAGCGCGAACTTCAGCGCGTATGAAAATGGTCGCTTTCGAATGGAGGCAAGCTGGCGTGGGAACTACGTTTCTATTTCGTTTCTGCTAGGCTTAGAAACGACTATGGAACTCACTGTGTATTCCGCCGCCTGGTGCCCCGATTGCCGCGAGGCCAAGCGTTTTCTTGGCAAGAACAATATCCCGTACAAAGAAGTTAACGTGGAAACCACACCGGGCGCCGTGGACGAAATCGTGAAGCACACCGGCAAACGTGCTATCCCGCAGTTTGTGATCGACGGCGAGTGGGTGCAGCCTTACGTTCCGGGCAAGGGATTTCTCTATGAGGAGATGTCCAAGCGGCTGGGAATCAAAAAGATTTAGTTAAGATCGACCTTGGCCGTGTCCCGCAAAAAGCGTGAGCTTCGCTCGAAGGACAGCCGAGGGCGGGTTGTCCCTGTCTCTGGTTTCCGTTCCTGAGTTCTGGCCTCGTGCCGAGGCAGCGTGCCATTCCGAAAGTGCTTTGGGTACCTCCTGTACATCATCTTCCGTACTGTAGAAATGCCCTGATGGACAAGGGAAGATGGCCACTCCCCGGCTTCCGGCGCTGGTGCGGTTTGGTTTGCAAATGCGCTGGAAGGAACGGGCGGTGTCTATATTCATGTCCGAACCGGAATTGCCGCAGGAATCGAGCGAGGTCAGCGACAGCTGGCAACAAGTAGTGCAGGCCGTGCTGGGAGTGGTATTGCTGGTGGTCGCGCTGTCCATGTTTCACTACTACGCGCCGGCAGCGGCGCGAAATACGCAACCTGACGAACTGCACCGGCAGGTGCAGCAGTTGACGGAGCAGGTGGCGCATCTCGAGCAACAGCAGGCGATGCCCGCGCTGGTGCTGAACCGCTACAGAAATTCCATCGGTTACATTTATGGCGTCTATCAGGTGGGCTTTGCGAACCAGCCGGCGACGATTCGTGCCCGGGTTTCAGGCACGGGTTTTCTGGCGGGCGACGGACTGCTGGCGACGAACCGGCACGTGGCCGAACCCTGGTATGGCGATACAGAAGCCGAAGCTTTGATGCATCGCGGTGCAACTGCCATGCTCGAAAGCCTGGTGATTTTCTTCCCCGGCTCGCCGAAGCCTGTGAACCTGAGTCCGGGCATGGTGTCGTCCACAGGTGATTTGGCAGTGCTGAGGATTGAAGACAAGGAAGCAGTGCGCGGCCTTCTGGTGCTGCCGCTGGCGAAGGGTGCCGCTTTGCCGGGAGAGCTGGTGACGGTGATCGGGTATCCCATGGGAATTGCGGGGATGGTGGCGAAATCGCCTAGCGGAATTTACCAGCGTCTGGCTTATCGCCATGGCGACATCACGGCTGCGAGTGAGCTGGCGGCGCTGTCGCTGATCCGCCCGTCGACCACCTGTGGGCATCTTGGAGATGTAGTTGGGGACAAGTTGATTTACGACGCTCCGACGGCGCATGGCGGGAGCGGCGGACCGGTTTTCAACTCCAATGCCGAAGTGATCGGTGTGAACTCGGCATACATTGATGGCTTTTCAGGCGGGACGTTGGGAGTGTCGGTGTCGGCGTTGCGACCGCTGATTGCGGCGGCGGAGAAGCAGTAGGGGCAGGCGGCGGCTTTTATATTCATTTTAATTTTCCTTCCTCTGCGGAGGCTCCTCCGGCCTCGCTGCCTTCGCGCATGACACGGCGAAGGGCGGCAACCAGTTCCGGGGCGGCAATGCGCAGCTGGTCGTGGTGATGGAGCGCAAGTTCGCTGAGAACCCTCTCTCCCTTCGATGTGAGCACCAGCAAAACTTCACGACGATCATCCTGGCCGCGGGTGCGATGGACGAAGCCTCCTTTTTCGAGGCGGTTGATCAGCTCCACGGCGCTATGGTGGCGGATTTGCATACGGTCGGCCAGCTCGCGGATTCGCGGCCGCACTCCGGGAGGCATGCCCTTGATGGCCAGCATGAGTTGATACTGGCCACTCTTCAGACCAGTTTTTCGCATGACTTGTTCGCTGAAGTGCAGGAAATGCCGGATCTGGTAGCGGAACTCCGCCAGAGCCTGATAGCCGGAGAGGGTGAGCTTTTTCATCTGGCAAAATTGTATCGTGAGGCGATTCAATGGCGGGGTTCTTTACAATCGGTGTATGGACCACCATTTGGTCGCGGCCGTCAGCATTGCGGGCACCGGCCTCGATCTGCTCGGAAGTCTATATCTTGCGTACGACTTGCTGGGCGGCCAGCACGGCCCGCTTCGATTGCTCACGAGGGCGGTTACTTACTCGATCATATTCGGGGTCGGCTACGGGCTTGGCCTCGGTCTGTGGTTCGGCGTGGTTTCGGGGCTCGCCACCGGCATCACAATCTCGATGGAATTCAATCGGGCATCGCGCGGATTGGAACACTATTCGCTGCCCTGGGAGGCATGGTTCAGCGCCGTTCGAGGGGCTGCCTTCGGCATAGGACTAGCCCCGACTCTGGGCGTTCGATTCGCCATCGCATTCGGGACGCTCATCACTTTGGGCACAGTGCTTGCCTATTTCCGCGGAATGCGTCCGGCTATCGACTACCTGGCATCCCGCCGAACCCGCCTTACACGCCGCCAATTCTTTGGGACGGTTGCGCGAACTGTGGGTTATATTGCTACCGCGCTCATCTGCAATGCCCTGGTGCATCGAGTAGACCACGCCTGGCTCTTTGCGATTCGAGTAGGGCTGGTGACCGGCCTTGTTACTGGCGCTATGGCGACAGTGAGCCCTCACATTGAATACTATGCCGACAACCTTCCCGAGCGACGTCTCGGCGTTTTCGGTGTCGGATTGATTCTCTTTGGTTTTGCCATGCAATCCTTGCAGTATTGGCTGGCCCTGTTTGATGTGCGCGTGACCTAAATGCTTACTTTTTGTGTATTCGTTTTAGATCGCTATATCGGGCACGCAGAGCACGAGGATAGTGCGGATGTGGGTTTCTTGGCGTCCTTCCGATTCCTTCGCGTACTTTGCGGCTAAGGGCTTTTGACCGCAAAGTACGCAAAGAAGTGCCGCAAAGATGGCAAGGAAAAACAGGAGCAGAATCTGGAAACTGCATCTCTACCCAGCGGTTACTCGCATGCCTGATGAACGCCGTGTTACACTTTACAATTCGCAAACAAGCGCCGCCTGACACAGGAAAATTTATCCGCACATGCTTCTTTCCAAGGAATATGTGGGCTACCTGGCCCGCGAAGTTACCAAGAAACTGATTGCGGGCAAGGCTATTGAGAGCGCGGCTGTGCCCAAGGTCACGGAAAAAGTCCACGCCGCACTGCTCGAAGAACTTACCCTGGAAGACCGCATCAACGATGAAGTACGCGTCATCCTGGAAGCGTATTCGGAAGAGATGAATAAGACCGGCGCCAACTATCAGGAGATGTTTCGCAAAGTTAAGAGCGAACTGGTGCGCAAGTATAAGGCGGTGCTGTGAGACTGAGCCGCGACAAAGTGAACGTGCTGGCGCGGGCGGTGGCCGACGCGCTTAAGCAAATGGACGAAGTCGAGTTTATCGAAGATCCGAACACGATCCGCCAGGAAACGCGCAAGATTCTCGAAGAACTGCTGAATCACGAAGCGAAAATCGATCAATCCGCCCGCCAGAAAATCGAAAGCCAGAAACGCACCATCCTCGAAGGCTCGCAGGAGTGGGACATCCTCTATCGCAAGTATTACAACGAGGAAGTGAAAAAGCTGGGCGTGTGACGGCCCGGTTATCGGCGCAGAAAAAATCCCGCGCCGCTCGGCGCGGGTGTGAGACTTACGGTGCGGCGCCGCGCCCTTTCAAGTCGCCCTTTCAAAACGGGTTTGCCGAAGGGGTTTTCAGCAGCCTGTCAGGCTGCTGCCCGCTTTTCTTGAATCGTCTCCAGGTTTTTGCGGTACTTCTGGGCGTTGCTGACGATCTTGCGCTGCGGCAGGCTGTTGATCCACATATCATGAGGAAGGTTACGGCGTTCGCGGCGGCTGCCAATTCCTCCCCGGTGCAGAAGATTGGCCGGACGCTTCTCCGCGGTTTGTTGCTGCCAACCGCTGCCCGCGCTTACGTTGAAGACTCCGATGTAGCCATTCACCAGCAACTGGAAAGGAGTCTGAATTTTGTTCATGCGGTCGAATGGCGTGGAGCCTTCGGCGCGGAAGCTTTCGAACCATGAGGGATAGACGAAATCGGAGACTAAGACGCTATCGATCTGGTAGCCGAGACTGTCGTCTTCGCAGGCGTCGCAGACCTCGTAGGCGTAAAGGATCCCGGTCGTGTTGCCGTTCTGTACGAAGACGGTGAGGTTGATGTTGGGATCGCCCAGCATTTCGAGAAGTTCATGGCTGGCGGTGACCGTCCAGGAAGTGCCCGCTTTCAAATCGCTGGCCGCGAACACCTTGCCGATGGGAAGCCCGTCGGTGGTCAGGTCGTGATAGCCCAACGCATTGGCCTGGTCGGAGTCATCGAGCAGAACTAGCCACCAGCTTCCGGTGGGCGGCTGGGAACCCTTGGATACGATGTTTAGTTCGGCATCGGTTCCCCACATGGGGCGAAAATCATTGGTGACTTGCTTTTGCAGCGCGGCTACAACCGGAGCAACATCCGTGTCGGCCAGCACGGTGCTTTCGTTGATGACGGAAATTTGAATGGTAGAGTTTTGGGTGCGGGTGGCTTGCGGCATTTTGTTTCTCCTGGTGGAAAGATTTGGAGAACGCGCAACGTGAGATGCGTGACTCTGTGAGAAAAAGCTTATACGCTGAGCGAGAGAAGTGAACGTGTTCGCAACGAAAAAACTGAAGTCGATTTCCAATTTGGAACGCTGATTTGAAATGCTGAAGTTTCGCGGCTGCATAGGAACGACTCGTGCGGTGCCGCTATTGATATGTTACTTTCTTCCGAAATTTCGAACGCCGTCACGAAAGCCGCTGCGGAGGCTGGTTTTGAGCTTTCCGGCGTCGCTCCAGCCGGAGAGTTTGACGAGCTGAAATATTTCCCGGAATGGATCGCCGAAGGCCATGGTGGCGAGATGAGATACCTGGAGGCGCGCGACGAACAGGGACGGCTGAAGCGAGCCGTGCTGGCGCATGCTGCGCCGTGGGCGCGCAGTGTAGTGGTATGCGCCATCAACTACAACACGGCGCAGCCCTACTCGACGCGGGTGCACGATTCAAGTGTTGGCTCTATCGACCACAAATCTCGGGGTTGGATTTCGCGCTATGCGTGGAGTCAGCAGGACTATCACGATGCGGTGATGCCCAGGTTGCGGCGAGTGGAAGCGGCGCTGCGCGTCGCGGCCGCGCGTCCCGATCTGGTGACTCGCTGCTATGTCGATACCGGGCCGATCGTCGAGCGCGTAGTGGCAAAGTATGCGGGCATCGGCTGGATTGGAAAGAATACGTGCATCATCAACCAGAAGCTGGGATCGTGGCTTTTCCTGGGCGTGATTCTCACGTCGCTCGATATTGAAGCCGATTTCGAACCAAGTGTGCCTGCTCCGGACCGCTGTGGAACCTGCACGCGCTGCATCGACGCTTGTCCGACCGACGCGTTCGTCGGGCCTTATCGGCTCGACTCGAACAAATGCATTTCCTATCTGACGATTGAGAAGCGCGGCGCGATTGCCGAGGAACTTCGCTCCGGGATGGGGCGGCACATTTTTGGATGCGACATTTGCCAGGACGTGTGCCCGTGGAACCGGAAGGCACCGGCGACGGAGGCGGTTGATTTTCAGCCGAGAGCGGAGTTAGTGAATCCCGACCTCGAGTGGGTGGCGGAGATGAGTGAAGAAGAATTTCGCAGTACGTTTCGAGGTTCGCCGGTGCGGCGAGCGAAGCGGTTTGGCCTGCGGCGCAATGCGGTGATCGCCATGGGGAATAGTGGGGAACGAAGCTTTCTGCCGCTGCTGAAGAAGCTGGCCGAGGATGAGGATGAAGTGGTGCGGCAGAGTGCGAAGTGGGCGGCGAAGAAGATCATGGCTTAGAAGATCAAGCGTGTCAGCGGCGAAGAACTATCGAAGCATGGCGAGTTCCTGGCTTCACGCGACAGTAGTACTCCATCCGTAGTTGTACCCCAGTAAGCCATTCCTTTTCAGAGGTATGCAAAGCCTCGTATTCCCTCGTTTTTCTGTCACTTCGGTAACTCGCGCCGGGTACTACCGGCAACTAAACTGATGCTTCGGGGTTTCTATTTCAGGAGGTTTTTCCAGGGAGAGCCATGCCTTTCGCAGCAAAAATGCTACGCGCGGTGGCGCTGCTGATGTCGCTATCAGCCGCAATGGCCAGCGCTTCTGCGACGCTGCTTCTGGAAGAGCCGTACGGCAAATTAGGATTCTTTACCGCCACTGGGCACACTGCAGTGTATCTATCAGGAGTGTGTGCCGAGACGCCCCTCTTGCTGCGACCATGCGCTCCCGGAGAGCTGGGAGCGGTCATCAGCCGTTACAACGGGGTTGGCGGCTATGATTGGATTGCAGTTCCGCTGATTCCTTACCTTTATGCGGTGGAGCAGCCGGATGAGATTCCGCTATTCGTCGATCCGAAGATGGTGGGCTTCTTGCGCGACCAGTACCGGCGCCAGCATCTCAAGAGCGTCGCACCCGACCTGGCGAACGGATTGACTCCGGGCGGGAATTGGTATGAGCTGGTCGGCACCGCCTACGATCGCACGGTGTATGCGTACCAGATCGAAACCAGTTCTGCGCAGGATTTTGCTTTTATCAAGAAATACAATTCGTCGCCAAACCGGTCGCACTTCAGAACCGTTTCGAATAACTGCGCCGATTTTGCCAAAGACGTCATTAACTTCTATTATCCGCGGGCGCTACATCGCAGTGTGATCGCGGATGTCGGCATCACCACGCCTAAGCAGATGGCGAAGACCCTGATGAAGTTCAATGCAAGGCATCCGGGCTTCGAGTTTGCACGCTATGTAATCCCACAGGTTCCCGGAACTGAAGCTCGCAGCACTCCAGTGCATGGAGTGGTGGAGTCGTTTTTCAAGTCCAAGAAGTATATTGTTCCAAGCGCGGTGGTGAGCCCGATTTTCGCTGGGTGCGTGGCTGCGGTGTATGTGGGCACGGGCGCGGGGCACTTTGATCCGGCGCGGCAGGCATTGGTGTTCAATGCACAGCGCGACCTTGAGCCGCCGATTGGTCCTGAGGACCGGCGCGCTCTCCAGCTCGAACTGAATCATCTGGTCGCTGAGACTGCCGAGAATGGCGAGTCGCGCACTGCAAAATTCAGTCGATTGCTGCGCAATGCGGCACCCGATGTTGACATTGAGGGACGGCCGGTTCTGCGAGTTCACACGGGCGGAGAAGTGGTGAGCGTCGGCGTGGCAGCCGGCAACATTCTCTCGAATAACGCTGCGGAGCCGTTTGCGCAAGAGCTTCTTGAAGCCCGGCTGCATGCGGAATTACGGCGAGGCGAGCCGCCCAAGGCTTCGGACAGCGATATTTCGCACGATTGGGATCTGCTGCAAAAGGCTTTGAATCGTGTTGGTAACACAGAAGCATCCGCGCGGGTTCACCCGTCGGTGCAGAATGGCTCGCAGGCGCGAGCCGGGAACCGGCCTTAGCCGCTCGTATCTTAGCCGGTTCGTATCAGCGTACGACTACCGTTCACTTCATCCCGTGAGTAGATTTTAAACCGCTGCGTTCTGGAATCAAGAATCCAGCGCCCGAAGGCGAGTGGCAGACGAACCTTCACCGGCAGGCAGGGATGTCGTGTCCTGGGGACGAATCTGCTTGTCCCGATGTTATTGCTGTTCCTGCGGCTGTGGTGGCTGCTGCGGTTGCATCGGCCGTCCGGGCAAAGGCATTCCTGGCGGAGGATAGCCGGGCTGTCCAGGTTGAATAGGCTGACCGCCTTGCTGTTGTTGCTGCAACTGCAGTTGCCGCTGTTGCATTTCCTGCAACATTTGCTGCGGAGTTTTTACGCCGGGCTGATCGGCTGGAACCTGTTGATCTGCGTCGGCTGCCTGATCGGCGCTGTCGTCGACGGCTTCGTCGGCTGGATCTGCGTCGGCCGCTTCTGCGACAGCATTCTGCGCGGGAACCGGCGCTCCTCCACTGGCATTGGCTTCGGTTTGGGCCGAGGTTGCGGCGGGTGTTTCCGGCGTCTTGGCCACCAGCACTACGCGGACCAACTGGTTGGCATTTTCGGCGGAGCCCAGCAGTACATAATTAAAGTGCGATCCGTTCAGCAGTTCGGCCATCACGTCGCGTACGGGGCCCGGTCCCAGATGAGTTGCGACGCGTTCACTGGCAGTCGATGGAATTTCGATCTCGGCTGAAGTGTGCTTCTTGACGCTGCGCAGGATGTCGCCCAGCGTGGAGTTGGGGGCGATAATGGTGAGCATTCCGTCTTGATAATTGACCTGAGGAGCGACGGCTGGGATCGCATCCAGCGGAATCTGAGGCACGGGTCCCTGGGTACCGGAGGGGAGCGGAGGCGGTGGGGCGGGCTGCTTTTTGACCTTGTGTACACGATGAACCGTCTGCGTGTCGGCGCACAACGCAATTGGCAGGCACAACACGCCCGCCATCAGCATCCCGGTCAACTTGAATCCTGCGCTCATAACAACCTCCACTGCGAATTCTTCTTGGGCAGACGGTAATTAAGAAGAATCACAGCAATTCTAGCACCGCCGTACCCTCGTGCGAAGAGCATGAAATGACGACCCAGAAAGCTCTACCTTATAGAACGTATTGACTTTACTTCCTTGCAGAGAGAAATTCGGGACGTATCAGATGTGCAATTCATTGCACATGCGAGAATATTGGCGGGCGTACAATCTTCGTCTGGGGACGTATAGATGTCTTTCGATCGATGGTTCCTGAAGCGCCGCCTGGTGAATCGCGGGAGCCTGTCCGACCTGCGCGGCAACCTTGTTTCTAATTTTATTTCTATCGTTGGGGCCGTTGTTTTGACGGCCATCGCTGCATCGAATGTGTTCGCGGAGAGTTGTCTCACCTCGACCGACATGGATGCGGCAACTCGCACCGCGCTTACCGGCACCGCTACCCGCTATTTCGACATGGCCGCGCGAGGCGATGCAGCTTCGCTGAAGCAGAATGCCATCCCAAGCCTGGCCGGAGATTTTTCCGGAGTTGAAGCTACGATTAAGGCTAACCAGGCGGCGCTTGCGGGAGCGAAGGCAACGGCGCGTCCGCCATTTTTGCTGGAGGCGGACGGGACCGCACCGCTGGCCCGAGCGGAATTTTTTTGCGGGGTTTTCGGACGAAATGGGCAAACGTCGAATAGCGCCGCCTTCTACTTGAATGGTCTGGCTCCTGGGAAGTATGGCGTGGTCATTCTGGACGCGCCGTCGGCCAAAGGCGCGTATATGGTCTCGCTGATTCTGCAGTTGCAAGGAACGGACTGGAAGGTGGGTGGCGTCTACATCAAGGCAGCGCAATCGGGCGGGCACAACAGCGACTGGTTCATCACGCGGGCGCAGGAGTATCACACCAAAGGGCAAGCGCACAATGCGTGGCTCTATTATCAGGCGGCGATTCAGCTGATTTCGCCATTGTCGTTCATGAGCACGGCTGGGACCGACAAGCTCTATGATGATTCCGAGAAGTTGAAGCCCGCTGATTTCCCCGTGGAAGGCAAGACCGTCGATCTGGTTGCGGGAGGCACCACGTACAAGCTCACTGCCGTTTACCCGCAAGTGATAGGAAGTGATCTGGACTTGACGGTGACGCATCAGATGACGGATATTTCCGACACCAACCGGACTTATCAAAGTAACATCGCAGTCATGAAAGCATTGGTCGCCAAGTTTCCTGAACTCAAGGAGGCGTTTACTGCCATCAATGCGCGCGCCGTGGATGCCAGCGGACACGACTACGGCACTCTGTTGGCGATGAAGGATATTAAATAGCGGGGGTCAAGGGTCAGGGGTTCGCTGCTAGTTCGCCTTTTAGATTTTCTTCCAGGCGGCATTCTTTTGGTTCTTTGTCGTCGCGCAGTCCCAGGAATACAGGAGCGCGTAGTTTTGGGACGCCGCTGCCGATGGCGCCTTCGGTCCATTCCGTGTATTCGATTTCCGCTACTAGTTCCGGCTTGACCCAGAAAACTTTTCGCAGGGCTTCGACTTCTCCATAGAACGGCTCTTTGTCCGTTTCGATCTTTTTCAGGACCTTCATGATCTCGCCGAGCGACTTGTGGGTGAATCCGCTGCCGGCTTGTCCTACGTGGATCAGGCGGCCTTGCTTGTCATAGAGTCCGAGAACTACCGATCCGAAATCGGTGCGGCTGCCCTTCGGTACGGTGTAACCGCCGATGACGCATTCCAGGCGGCGGCGAATCTTGATTTTCAGCCAATCGCTGGTGCGCCGCTCCTGATAGACGCTGTCGCGCTTCTTGGCCACAATCCCTTCCAGGCCCTTCTCGCGCGCGATTTCGAACAGCGCCATTCCTTGCTGCTCGTAGTGGTCAGAGAAGCGGAGAGCGTCTCCAGCAACGACGATGGAAGCCAACTTCTTTTTTCTTTCATGGAGGGGAAGCTTGCGCAAATCGTAGCCGTCGAGGTAGAGCAGATCGAATGCGTAATAGAGCACTGGCACGCTGGCATTAATGGGGCCGCGGCGGCCACCGGGCCTAAATCCAGTGCGCTGCTGCATCAGGCTGAAGGATGGGCGTCCCTGATCGTCGAGCGCAACGACTTCTCCATCGAGAATTGCGGTCTTCGCCTGGACGGACTGCGGCAGGTCCTCGAGTTCGGGGTAACGCGGGGTGAGTTCGTTCTGATTGCGTGAAACGAGTCGCACCTTGCCATCTGCGATGAAAGCGACGGCGCGGTAGCCATCCCACTTGATCTCGAAGAGCCAGTCAGCGCCGTCGAAAGGCTTCTCGATCGACGTGGCCAGCATGGGATGGATCTCGGCGGGCATGGGACGCTTGATTGCAGCAGCTGTGGGCTCGGGCGACAAAACCTTCACCACAGAGGGCGCGGGGGACACAGAGGGACCGGAAGACTTCTTGGGGTTGGCAATCTTTGATGGGAGCGCCGCTGTTGGATCGGTGCGGTTAGGGCTGAGTCGTTCTCCTTGCTTCTCTGGGTTCTCTGTTGTTACTTCTTTAGTTTTTTTTTAGCCGCCGGCTTTTTCCCGTTCGTTTTCTCTTCCAGTCTCTTCTTATCCAGCCTGGCCACAGCGTCGGCGAGCCATGCCGCTTTCAGTTTGCCGCTGCCGGCAGATGGACGGCTTCGCCACTCACTCGATCCGGCATCGCCTGCGATCTCGGCGAGGCTGCGATTGCTCAAAACGGACTCGTCATATTCATCGATGTCATAGCCTTCGACCTGATGATCGTCGTGTTTCTTGATCAGCAGCCATTCGGTTCCCTTGCTTCCAGGGCGGCGGCCTTTCATCTTCACCAGCGCGAAGTCGCCGTTTAGCTTTTTTCCTTTAAGACGGAATTTCAAATCGCCTTTGGCCAGCATGGTCACGGCTTCCGCATCTGTTCCGGGAACATATTTTCCTTCGACCGGCGTTGGAGAAAGCGGCTGCCATGTGCCTACGTCCCACACCATCACCGTGCCGGCGCCGTAGTTGTTTTCGGGGATGATGCCCTCGAAATCGAAATAAGAAACCGGATGATCCTCTACTTGCATGGCGAGCCGCTTGTCTGCCGGATCGAGAGACGGTCCCTTGGGCACGGCCCAAGATTTCAGTACGCCCTCCATCTCCAGTCGAAAGTCGTAGTGCAGGCGCGTCGCGTCATGCTTCTGCACGACGAATCGGTGCCCCATCTTGTTCTCAAGTTTCGGCGGAGGCTCCGGCGTCTGCTCAAACTTGCGTTTCCGTTTGTATTCTTCCAGTGCCATGGAAAGAACTATTTAACCACAGAGACACAGAGAGACGAGAAAACCGCGTCTTTAACACAGAGGGCACAGAGGAACACGGGGTAAATCCTTTGCTTTACAATCCTCCCACCATGCAACGAGAATTCCCCGAAGTTCCTCTGGTCGGAGTAGGAGCCATCATTATCGAAGGCGACCGAGTCGTACTGGTGAAGCGCGCCCACCCGCCACTCCAGGCCGAGTGGTCTATTCCCGGAGGCGTGCTCGAAGTCGGCGAACTGGTGCGAGAGGCGGCCATTCGCGAGGCTCGAGAAGAAACCGGCCTGACTGTTGAACCCGTCGAACTGCTCGGAGTGTATGACCGCGTGCTGCGGAATTCCGAAAAGCGTGTGCAATATCACTACGTTTTGATTGATTTTTTATGCCGCCGGGTTGCGGGGGAGTTGGCCGCCGCCAGCGACGCGGCCGACGTGCGGTGGTTCAGCCGCGAAGAACTGCTGGCGCTGAAGATGGCGGAGGATACGGTGGAGGTGATTCGAAAAGGATTCGCCAAGCTGGGACTCGACCCGCTCTTATGAGCCTTCAGTTGCAATAGTGCAGTTCCATCAATCCCGACGCGCGGGCGCATCTGTGGCCGAACAGGCTCGATTGCCTACGCGCTGTGACCAGCGCAGTGCAGCACGCCCAGATAGGCTATCCACGGGCCTACTACGTTCCGATACTGGTGGGCCATCACGCGGGACAGTTGATGCAGATGTGTCAGATCGTGAACGGCCCAGGTCGCCAGAAGTTCCGACAGCGTCACGGTTCCCAGTTCTGGATGCGTTCCGCGCCGGGCGAGGTCTTCCGCCTGTAGATTCAGTGCCTGCAGCGCAGCCAGATTCTCGTGGCGCAGGCGGGCGAACTCGTCGAGGAGTTGCTCGAGCGATTTGCCGCGGCTTTCTCTCTCCTGCGCAAAGCGGTCGAACGGTTCGAATGCGCGCGCTTCGCCATGCTGCAGGATGATGCGCGCGCGCTGCATCCAGTCGGTGCGCTCGCCGACAATCAGGTGGCCGACGATGTCGAACGGACTCCAGGTATCCTTTCCGTCTTTAGTGCGTCCTTCATTGCCGCGCACCCAGATATTGGGCAGGCCGCGGAGCAGCGAGTCCAGGGTTGCGGGAGTACGAGTGAGAATCGCCGTGACTTCGGAAAGACTGAATTCCGTCATGGTTGGCATGTTTCCGTAGATGCAGAGCAGGAGCTTTGGACTCAAGCGGCGCGGGGAATAGTAGTGGCGCTGGTGGCGTGGATCGGCCCGCTGTTCGTTCCGGCGTTATTCGTAAGTGAAAGTCAACTCATCCAGATAGACCGAATAGGGCGCCTGCTGGTAGTTTCCGTCTATCTGATAGTTGACGGTGATGCCGTACCAACCCGGGGCTGAGCCGGGATTGTAATACTGGTTGACTGGGCTGGTGACTCCGTTCAGCGTGATCGACTGGTAAAGGAGTTGATTGCCGGGCGTACGCTGCACCTGAATCGTCAGGTGGTTCCAGGAATTGTCCACTGGATTGCACGCGATGCCGGTGGGCACCCAGTGGGCGTTTATGTTGTCCCAGATATCCCATTGATGGCCGCCGGCGATGCGGCATTCGTGTCCCCAGATGAAACCTAGATTGTTGAAGAACTGATTCATGTCGAACTCGACTGCCTGCGAAAGTTCGAGATTGGTTCCGTAGAAATACACGTCGTAGGTGAAATTGTGATAGCTGGGAACAAGCGTCTTATTGTTGTCGGGCAAGCCGTGTGAAGAAAAGTCTCCAATCAGGTGGTTGTTGAAGAGAGCGTCGGTGTAGACGGCGGTACCGCCGAGATTGAATTGAGTGGCCGATCCGCTCATCGACGGAGAACTGACGCCTTGCTTCATCGAGAAAGTAATCCCGTCGCAGGGCGAGGGAGAGCAATCGATAAAGTCAGGCGGCCCCTGGCCATAGGTGCCCCAGCCGCCGCTCTGTTGCAGGTTTGAAAAAGATTGCGTCTGAGAGCCTCTGCTTCCGCTTCCACCGCTGCCGGTCGCGCTTGAAACTGCTATCTGCAGCGGTTGCTGTTTCGAGAGTCCGGTGGCGTCTGAGACGGTGACGGCAAAATTGAAGTTCCCGGCTGTGCTGGGAGTTCCGGTCATTGTTCCCGCATTGTCGCTCAGGAGGACGCCTGCGGGCAGTTGTCCCGAGGCGAGCGAGAAACTGTACGGGGCGGTTCCACCGCTTACTTTCAGCGTTGCGTTGTATGCCGCGCCTACGACCCCGGATGGCAGGGTTGCGGCAATATTGAGGCTGGGCGCCGGATTGGAGCCAGAGCCGCTGGGCTGAGTACCACCGCCGGGCGCAGTACCACCGCTAGCCGGCGTGGAGAAACCTGAACACGCGGTGAGCCAGAAAAGGCAGGTCACAACAGTTAGCAACGCCACGCACTTTTGCAGTGCCGGAGCAGCCGGGCGGTTCGACATCATTCACCTCTGGAAGGGAGTGTTCAAGAGGACCTCGAGCGGGAGAGTCCTGAGGCGAACCTTATCGGCGAAGCGAAGGGGTTACCAGATAACCTATGGGATGGGACCTTTGGACAGCACAGAACTGGGAGGGCGGAGACTGTTGATCGCCGATGCCAAGCAAGAACGTTACAGAGAGGGACTTAGGAAGGCGATTCGCCGTTTCCGCTCGCCGCTCCGTCATCCTCCCACTCGGCATCGCAGGCCTGGCAATGCCAGGCGGGCCGCTGTAATGGCATCGGCACGCGGAGGAATGCGCTCATGTAGGCGATGGGGCGGTCGAGTTCCTGGAAATTCACATCGAGTGACTGGCACTTCGGACAACGCGGCTGTTCGTAGAGTCCGACTCCTTGCACATAGAGGTTTTCGAGGATGGGTTCGTCGAGGAGCCTGCGGGCGTTGGCTTCATCGGCGGGACGTACATTGAGCTTGATGCCGCCGATGAAATTGGAAATGAACCAGTCCAGCCGGACCAGATTTTCGTCGGCCAGAAAACATTCGACGCCCGCGGATTCCAGGCTGCCCTTGGCCAGCAGTGCCTCCGGCAAGTCGCGAAACTGGCGCACGGTGACAAGTTCGCGGACTTCCATTTGCGGATGCGGTTCCTGCTCCGGATCGCCGCCGGCGTCATTTTCCGGAAACTCAAGGCGCCTGTGGTCGAGTTCGTCTTCGAGCGCGTCCCATGCCAACTCGGTCAATGACTCGGCATGGCGCGCCAGCTTCAGTAATTCGCCGTCGGTCATGCCGGCGTAGTTGGCTGCCAGACGGCGGCGCTCGCTTTGGTCGTCGAGATAGGATTCGTCTGGGTAGCGCACTGGGCAAGGATACTGCGAAGGGCTGGGATTGGCCAGCTTCCGAGAAAAATTGGTAGTGGGCAGTTGGATAAGGAAGCGACCGTAGTGGAGGGTTTTTGGCTTACGCTGAGCTAGTTCAGCGGGAGATCCTTCGCTTCGCCTGAAAAACGGCTCCGCTCAGGATGACGCCATAGAATTAAAGAGTCAAACTGCACGACTACAGAAAAAACAAACGGCCCGCAGGCTGGAACCTGCGGGCCGTCCGGTGGACTGGTTGGGATTGACCAAGAGGTGGTCACTCTACGTGGCCTCTCACGGCAACTCCCGGGTCAGGGCCGAAGCCCCAAGAATGGCAACCTTCGCGCGACCGACGCGATGACGCCATCCGTACTCACCGGCTAGTGTGCGGGCTGTAGCCTCGTCGCGACCGTTTGTCCGGTCTGCGTCCGAAGCCCCGCTTAGAGCAACCAGCTCTAAGTCTCAGCCACCTCACCTGGTCTTAGACTCCCACAACTACTGCCACATTCAGAACTTGTCATTCGACCACCTCCTTTCCGGTGTAATCGCAGATTAGTACGAAAGGCTGTGGAGCGTCAACCGCACCAAAGTGCGGGTTCGAGTGCCTTACAGGGATCTGTTAGTTTAGAACCCGTCTCGGCGGAATCAAGTCGACGGAAAGATGATGGCAGTCCCCACCAAACTCTCGACGGTGCGAGATATGTTGCTCCAGCGCTGTCCGCGCTGCCGCATCGGAGGCATCTTTCGATATTCCATCTTCCGCGGATTTCCCAAGATGAACGAGCGCTGTCCGGTTTGCGATCTCAGGTTTGATCGCGAGCCGGGCTACTTTCTGGGAGCGATGTACGTTAGTTACGGCATCGGTGTGGTGTTCGTCGCTGTCGTCGCCGCAATACTGTGGTACGTGACTGGCTGGTGGATCACGAAAGACACCATCTGGGCGGTCGTTTTGTTCCTGCCTTTCGCGCCTACGATTACTCTATTTGCTCGCGTGCTTTGGATCTATCTTGACCAGACGATTGATCCGGAACGGCGATCATAGCTCCGGCGATCGTAGTCCGGCGATCTTGGCGCGACCTATCATGCTTTTTCTTCAGGTGCTTTCGGTATCGCCGCTGGTAACACTGGCGAATCCTCTTTGCCCTGAATCGCGGACTTGAAGCCGCGCACGCCTTCTCCCAGACCTTTTCCGAGCTCCGGCAGCTTCTTGGGGCCAAAGATGAGCAGAGCAATTCCGGCGATAATGAGCAAGTGAGTCGGTTGAAACAATCCTTCGAGCATAAAATTCCTCCACTCCAGAATCCAAGAAGTTGATACGCGAGAAAAAACGGGCGCCGTGTCTTTCCCGCGACACAGCGCCTCCCCGGCAAACTAGAAACCACGCTGCGCCGCATCTGCCGCTGCGGCCAACTTGTTCAGAGCGGCAAAGAACGCCTGCGATTGGCCGATGAAAAGTCCGTCGGCGGTGAGACTCTTTACCGCTCCCATTGCCGCCCCGGCCGTGTTGGTCGGGCGAATGATGGAACAGGGGGGGAACTTTGAGTTGAGGAATGGGCAAGGCTCCGGCATGATCAGGTTGCTCTGCAACGACTCCGGCTGGTTGGTCGAGAGTTGTTTGAAAGTAACCTTGGCGCCCGTCACCGGATCTACATCAGTCACAGTGAGAACGTTGCCGGCCTTGTCATGCCAGGTTTGGAAGTGTGCGGTTTCGGTGGGGCCAATGCTGAGCAGAATGCGCAGAACATCCACATTGTTGACCCTTTGAGCTAGAGAAGGATAGAGGCTGCTGCCACCCTGTTCGATGGCGCAGAAATGGAAGCCGGCGGTGAATGCGATTGCTTTCAGGTGATCAGGGATATTAAAAGGAGCAATGTGTGCAGGGCCATTCAAATCGTCATCGGTTCTGGGGATTGCGGTTCGATTCACGATCACTTCCGACTGTCCAAAAGCAAAGTTCGGATTCAGATCAGGGTTCTCGTTGGCGCTGCGATAGCGAGTCCAGAAGCTGGTGTCCACGGTCAGGTTCATCAGGTTGGTGAGTCGCCCAATATCTTTGGCTCCCGTAGCTTTGCTGCTGGGCAGGTTGGCGAACTGATCGAGGTTCACCGGCTCGGCGCCAATCGACTCCAGGAATGCGTTGATGAAGGCTTGATGGCTTTTCTCGTCGTCGGTGTTGTCGTGAATGTACTGTGCCATGTCGCCGTCGAGAATCTGCAGCGCGGCGGTGTATGCCGGACTTCCGCCGTTCACTCCGGATTCTTCATCGTCCTGGGTGCCGCCGAGTTCGGTGTACTGCTCCCAGAGATCGGTCTCGAGAATTTCTGCCGCGGCAAGAAAGCGGAGAATATCGATATCGCCCTTGGTAATGCTGGAATCGTTAGTCTCGCGGGCAAATGCGGGAAGCCCGCTGCCCAGAATGCCAGCTCCTACAGTCGCCACCGCGCCGGCGACCATGCCGTTCTTCAGGAATGATCGCCGATTGGCAGCGCTTTCCAGTACTTCCGTAAGTTGCTTCATACTGCTCCTCCATTTCACCGTATTCACTTGAGTGTTGACTGCGGTGTAAAGGAAGACTACGGGCGTGATCTCGCACCCATGTCAAATCGCGGTCAAAGATTTGTATCTTTTTTTAGATTTTGTCTCGAAATTATCTTCGAGATCAGATTAGTTTTCGATTCGGAGTATTTTGCGAAGAGATGTGTTGGAAGATGGAGATTCCAGCGGAGTCCCAAATATACCTACGGCAATGCAAACGCATAGACCGCGCTACCGGCGGCGATAGCCACGTATTCTTTTCCGTCGACGGCAAAGGCCATAGGAGCGGCGTACACGGCTCCGCCCATCTGGAAGTGCCAGAGGGGCTTGCCCGACGCTGCATCGAGTGCGATGAAATTTCCTTCGGCATCGCCGGTAAATACAAGACCTCCGGCGGTTGACAGTGCGCCAGACCACGTGGGCGAGGTATGCTCGAATTTCCATTTGATCTCGCCGGTCGCGGGATCGATCGCCTTCAGGAATCCGCGATACGGCTCGGCTTCGTCCGAAGGAAAATATGCGCTGCCGTAGAACGCGTGCCCGGCTTCGTATGGCTGCGGAGCCGTGCTGAAAATGTCGCACTGATCGCGCGCCGTCACGTAGAACAACGAGGTCTGCGGATCGTAAGTTGGCGCCATGAAATTCGTGGTGCCCAGCGCGCCGGGACAAACCGTGTGCCCCTCAAGCGTGGGTGAAGCTTCCTTCTTCGCAACGGGGCGTCCCTCGGCATCTTTCGAATCGCTCCAGGTAATTTTGCCGTAGGCGTTTGCGGAAACCAGTTTCCCTGATGTGCGATCGAGAACGTAGAAAAATCCGTTGCGATTGGCTTGAGCAATCAGATGCCTGTTGCCGGCATCGATCATCATTGGGATCTCCGTTGCATCCCAGTCATGCTCGTCATGCTTGGTGAACTGGAAGTACCAATTCATTTTTCCAGTATCGGCATCCAGCGCGAGCAGAGAATTGCTGTAGAGATTGTCTCCCGCGCGTCCGGCGCCGCGATTCGATGGGGCAGGATTGCCCGTCGGCCAAAAAATCTGATTCGTCACGGCGTCATAAGTGCCTGTGTTCCAAGCCGGGGCGCCGCCGACCTTCCAGGAATCGCCCTCCCACGTTTCATGCCCCGGTTCGCCGGGACCGGGCACGGTGTAGAAGCGCCACTTGCGATCGCCGGTATTGGCATCGTAGGCATCGATGAATCCGCGAACGCCGTACTCGCCGCCGGAAACGCCGAGCACGACCAGATTTTTCACCGCAAGGGGAGCGACCGTGAAGCTGTATCCGGTGCGGTAATCCGCAGCGACGATATCCCAAATAACATTGCCGGTTTTTGAATCGAGCGCGATCACATGCGCGTCGAGCGTTCCCAGGAAAACTTTATCGCCCAGGATGGCGAGGCCCCGGTTCACGTGGCCGCAGCAGGGACGAATGTCTGCCGGCACGGCTCGCTGATACATCCAGATGGGCCGCCCGGTGCGAGCGTCGAGAGCGAAGGCGCGATTGTCCTGCGCCGTGGCATAAAGAATGCCGTCGACGACGAGCGGTGTGGTTTCGAGCTTTCCGGTCGCGCCGGTTTGATAGACCCACTTTGCGGCAAGCGAAGAGACATTCTTGCTATTGATTTGATCGAGCGCGGTGAACCGGCGGCCAGAGTAATCCCCTGAATACGTAAGCCAATTTTGCGGCTCTTTGGCGGAATTGAGAAGGCGCTCGGAGGTAACCTGGGCATGAGCCGGCGGGAAGAGAGCGGAGACAGAGCAAAATATCAAAAGAGAAAAGAGAATTCGCGCTCTCATTTCGCCCCCACGCTAATCAGGTACGCCACGATGTCGTTGAGATCTTTATCGCTCAGCAAATCTGGCGCGTAGATTGGCATTAGCGATTCACGGCTTTTTTTGAATGACCGCAGCTTGTCTTTGTCGAGCAGGTAAACCTGCTCGCTTGAGTCGATTATTTGCACGCTGAAGTTGTCTTCGTTTAGAGCTACGCCCTTGATTTCCTTACCCTCGGCCGTCACAACGGTGACCGTTTCGTACTCCTGCGGAAATTCCTTGGTGGACTCAGTCAGTCCCCAGGCGAGGCGGCGGCTGGGATTGCGAACTGAATCGATGATGGCATCGCGCGTGCGCGAGCCTCCTACGGAACTGAGATCCGGTCCAATACGCCCACCCTTACCTTCGACCATGTGGCAGAGGGAACAGTTCGCGTCGCCATAAAAAAGCTCCTTGCCGTGCGCCGCATTGCCGACCGGCGTGGCCGACGCCTTCACCTCGACGCTGCGAATGTAAGTGATGATCTGCCAGATCTCTTCGTCGGTCATGCCGACGCCCTGGCCATTGGTCCCGTTGGCAGGCATCACCGTGCCCGGAATGCCATTGCTGATCACCTGAAACAACTCCGCGTCAGAATGCGCATGCTTCTTTTGCGCCCGCGTCAGGTCGGGACCGCGCCCGCCGCCGTGCGCACCCAGTCCATGGCAGAGCGCGCAGTTGATGCGGAATTCATACTCACCCGCTTTGGCTGCTTTAGGATCTTTTCCTAACGGATTGCCTTCATCGGCTGCACGAGCTCCAGCCATCCCAAGCAGGAGGATCGTTGCGAGTAACAAGAGCGTCTTCGTCTTAGGCATGAACCGTGTCCCGATTCCCGGCCGAAAACTCCGAGCAGAATTTGCAGGGCTTAAAGATAACGGATATTACCATCGGCCAGAAGTATCGCCGAATAAAACTTTAGCGAGTGCCGAACGAATTTTCCGGAGTTCGAACATGCTCCGGACGAAAGCCCATTCCGATTACACGCGCGGGAATGCGGCGCAGGGCGGGAAATCGCTGCAGAAGCCGAATCGGAAACGGAACAGCGATGGGCCGCGAACTCCTGAGCACGCGGCTAACGACCTTGTTCTGAATAAAGACTTGCAGCCGTTGCGTAGCGCGGGTGGGAAAGTCTCTTCGTTGTTGAACAGTGAGAAGGTCATCGCTGGTCAGGGTCCCTGTCGCGAGCTTGGCCGCTAGAATATTTGCCGCAGCCACGGCATCCTGAACCGCGAGATTAATTCCGACGCCTCCGACCGGAGACATGGCATGCGCCGCGTCTCCAATGCACAGCAGTCCGGGGCGCGACCATTGCCGCAGGCGATCGACTTTCACCGTAAGAAGGCTTACGTCGTTCCAGTCGTGCAGTTCGTGGACGCGGTCGCGCAAGAACGGCTCGAGGCTGACGAGATCGTCGCGAAATTTTTCGATTCCGCGCTTGCGCATTTCTTCGGCCGCGCCTTTCGGAATGACGTAGCCGCATTGCCAGTAATCCTCGCGGTCGATCATGACCAGCAATTTTCCAGGTTCGACGTGGCCCAGCACCTCGGCCGAATCGGTTGGCTGGCGGCTGATTCGCATCCACAGCACATCCATCGGCGCGCCGATATCCATTACCTGCAAACCGGCGCGCTCGCGAACGGTCGAGCTACGGCCATCGGCTCCGATGGTTAATGCGGAGCGAATTTCGATTTCGCCATCCGGAGTTTTTGCTTTCACGCCGGCGATCCGTCCATTTTCCGCAACCAGGTCT